>Ga0315281_10008216_pt1 | contig 14598 bp, 3 predicted proteins | sample YL17G07_0_MG_FD_204540 | JGI IMG/M metagenome (GOLD analysis project Ga0315281, IMG submission 204540) | Sediment microbial communities from Yellowstone Lake, YNP, Wyoming, USA - YL17G07_0 | ecosystem: Environmental > Aquatic > Freshwater > Lake > Sediment | place: USA: Wyoming | collected...
TCGGTCGGTGTCGGCGTGGCGGTGGGCGTGTTGGTCGGCGTGCTGGTGGGCGTGTTGGTCGGTGTCGGCGTGTTGGTCGGCGTGTTGGTGGGCGTCGGGGTGTTCGTCGGCGGCTGCACGCCGCCGGGACAGTCAATGGCCTGACCGGTACCAACGAGAATCGCGATCGGGGTCGTGTTCACTGCGTTCACCTGTGGCAGCGCGGTCGCCCGGTCGATTGTGTACGTGTCGGTCGACTGGTTGCCCGGCACGGTGATCAGGTTGACGACCAGACACCCATTTCCCGTGGTGTCGAACGTAAACACCGCGAGTTGCCCCGCTGCCACGATAGACGCACGCGTCGCGCCCACCGTCGCGCAAGCGAAGACGCGCTGCCCCACCGACGGGTCCGATGCAAAACAAAACGGCCCCCCCGTCAGCAGGGGCCCATTGACGTCCGTGATGCTGTTCAGCGTCAGCCCGCCGCCCAGCGCCGTTGCGATGTGGATGTTGTACCCGGACCACGGGTCCGTCGCAGCGCCCGTCACCACTTCGACGTTCGGGGCACTCCCGCTGCCTCCCACCGCTCCCAGCGTGATCGTGCCGCCAAGATTCGGCGCCGGCGTGTTCGTCGCGGTCGGGGTATTCGTCGGTGTGTTGGTCGGCTGCGAAAAGGCCGGACAGTCGCTGTTCTCGCCGCTACCCACGAGGATTACTTTCGGGGTCGTGTTCACGACGTTGGTCTGCGGCAGCGACGTCGCCCGGTCGATCGTGTACGTGTCGGTCGATTGGTTGCCTGGCACCGTGACCAGGTTCACAACCAGGCACCCGTTGCCCGTGGTGTCGAACGTGAACACCGCCAGCTGTCCGGCCGTCATGATCGAAGGTCGCTCGTCACCCACCGCCGCGCAGGCGAAGATGCGCTGCCCCACCGACGGGTCCGATGCAAAACAAAACGGCCCCCCCGTCAGCAACGATCCATTGACGTCCGTGATGCTGTTCAGCGTCAGCCCGCCGCCCAGCGCCGTTGCGATGTGGATGTTGTACCCGGACCACGGGTCCGTCGCAGCGCCCGTCACCACTTCGACGTTCGGCGCGTGCCCGCTGCCCCCCACCGCTCCGAGTGATATCGGGCCACCGCTGCCACTCGCCGAGACAGCATTTAGCACTACGGTCAGGATTGCCAGGGCGATCGCGAGTACGAACGGCACGGCCAAGATGCGCTTCACGAACATCCTCCTTCGCCAGGCGGCGTCCGTGCGCTCAGGTCCGAAACCCCGAACTCGGGGCGTAGCCCGCGATTCCCATCGCTGGGATATGCACCAGGCCGGTTCAGCAGACGTTCGTGCATCACGATCTCCACTCCTGGACGGATCTCGCGTACGCACTGCGCCAACGAACGCCGAATCGGGCGCCACATGCCAGAGCGGCAATGGCAACACCGGAACGTGCTGCCCGGGGGACTGACTCAAGTGTGGATCGGCTCCGTCGGCGGATGCAGTGATGCATAAGGCGTACTCGTTCGTCTGCGACGGGCGCGAACAACCCGCCTGAATCAGGAGACGTGAGAAAAAGCGCGTGGTGTGGGGTGCGTTACGGAACCAGCGGGCGGGCGCTGCCGAGCCAACGCCGCCGGGTCGTACTTCCACGTACTGTCAAGCTTGGCCTAATCAGCAGGTCAGGTGACGTACATCAATTCCGTGCCCTCCAGATCGGCGGGGAACCGAATTCTGCGGAGCTGCTCGGGTGATCCTCGCCCCGATCTATTGGAGGCGTCTCATCTCCCGAGAAACCAACATATTGAACTGCCCGACAAAAGTCCATGCTTTTCTTGACAGATCAAGAGAAATCGTGCCAAACGGACGGGCCATATGGCCCTTGCTAAGTTGACAAGTTGGATAGGCGGCGTATAATCGCGGCGGGCTGGGCACCATTCTTCCACGTCGCGTTCGACCGGGAAGTCGTCCTATCCCTTCGATACACCTTACTAGCGCCGCTCTAACTCCGCTGTATTGGTCAACGTCTGCACGGCGCTGGGCAAACGAGTGCTAACAGTCAGAACTCTGGGGCAAGTGAAGGGCGCGTGCTCTTCAATCAATAGGAGAGTGACGTGTCGTTGAATTTTCTCGATCCGCGAACTCCGTTGTGTCGAGCCGTATTGTTCGGCGCCGCCCTTTCAGCGGCGGCGCTGGCGCTAATCGTGTTCGCAACGCCCATATCCAAGACCCATTCAACCCTCGCCGTCGTCAACGACGGCCACGGCAAGGAATGGATGCAACTGCCGGCGACCGCGGGGTTGACCTGGAGTCAGACGGCTCAGGCGTGCCCTCAAGACGGCGTGACCGCATGCGCGGGTTCCGTCGCGGGAAGAAACATCAACGACTGGGTCTGGGCCACAGATTCCCAGGTGCTGCAACTCTTCAGCTACTTCGAGTCCACAATGCCACCCGATCGTTCGGTGGAAGGGCTGGCCTATTTCGGGAGCGCCCAGTCGTTTCTGTCCGCATTTCAGCCGACGCAAGAGTTATGCCTGACGTATTTGTGCGGCGCATTCGGAGCGGGATGGACGGCAAGCAAGGACGACGTCGATCCGCGCATGCCCATTGTCGGGTCCGTCAGCTGGAGGACGACGTCCGTCTCCGCTTCGGGCAGTTTTGGTGTTGGTCCAACTGCCAGTGCCGATGAGGCGCAGAACGATCGCGGTGTCTGGCTGTGGCGTGCCACTGGCCCCGGAGCGCACGCGTACGACGATGAGGGTCAGGTCGCCTCGCCGGCGGGAGGGGTAGCCGTCGCGAATGTCCTGGCCAACGACTGGATCGCAGACCACCCCGCAACGACCGCGATCGTCACGATCGAGCAACTGTCATCCACCGACGCAGGCGTCACTCTCGATCCGAGCGACGGGTCGGTCGACGTTGCGGCCGGGACGCCTGCAGCGAGCTACACGCTGATCTACCGGATGTGCGACAGAACCGACTCATTGAACTGCGATGACGCGACCGTGATAGTCGTCGTTAATCCGTACGTCGTCAACGCGGTGGGCGATTCGGGGTGGGCGTCCCCATCGACCGGCGGCGCCGCGATCGAGAACGTCCTCGCGAACGACACACTGAGCGGCGCGCCGGCCACATTGGCAAATGTGAGCCTGTCGCCTGTGCTGCCGGCTGTCGACGGAGTCACGCTCGATGTTGCGAGTGGCTCGGTCAATGTGGCCCGCGGCACCGCGCTCGGCCCCTACGCGCTGGTCTATGAGATCTGCGACCTAACCGATCCCTCCAATTGTGCCCGGGCAACCGCATCGATCGAGGTCAAGAATTATGTGATCGATGCGGTCAACGACTCCGTGACAGCCTCCTCCAAGACCGGTGGCACCGTGATTCCGAGCGTCCTCGCAAACGACACGCTCAATGCGGCACGGGCAACGGCGGCGACGGTTCAGCTGTCCCAGGCGTCGCCCGCCGTCCAGGGCATCACGCTGAATCTCTCGACCGGCGCTGTCTCGGTGGCGCCGAAGACGGCGTCCGGACTCTACAATCTCGTGTACAGAATCTGCGAAATCGCCAGCCTCACCAACTGCGACACGGCAACGATCACACTCGATCTCTTTGGTAGCGGTGGCGGTAGCGGTAGCGGCAGCGGCGGTGGCAGCGGCGGCACCACGGCTCTCCCTACGGCCACTCCCGTGGTTGGTGGGGTCGCTACTGCCGGTGGTACCACGGCCCTCCCTCCGGCTACTCCCACGGCCCTCCCCACGGCCACTGCCGTGAGTGGCGGCGGTGGCACGACGGCACTCCCGGACGTCCAGGTGAGTGGTTCTGCGAGTACGGGCTCACCGGCCCCTGGTACGCAGTTCAGCTACACGTTCAAGGTCAAGAACAGCGGCGCAGTTGGCAGTACTGAGGTCACGCTCACCGACCTCCTTCCGGCCCAGTTGCCACCTTCGTCCTACGTCACGGCCACGACCAGCGACGGGAGTGTGTGTGCTGCATTGAGTCCGGATGGCGGCGCAACGCTCAACCTGACCTGCGGCCTCGGCGCATTGGCGGCCGGTGTCGAGAAGACGGTCACCATCGTTGTGACGGCGCCCTCCGCGCCAACGACGATCGTCAATACAGCTACCGCGACGTCATCGAACGGAGACGCCAACTCGACGAACAACAGCAGGAGCATCACCGTCACGGTTAAGTAGCACCGCAATGCGTCCATCGGCCCGAACGCGGGGAATCTGCGCCGTGCCCGCCCACACGCCTTGTTGACGTCGAACATCACCGGGGATCGGGCGCCCGGCCGTGAACCTGATCACAGTGCCAGTCAAAACGACCGACCGATACACGATCGGCTAGTTGGGCGATGTCACCGCCCAGACGAACGTGGTGACAGCAACCTTGTCACCATGTTAGTTGTCGAGTTGACAGGCTCCGCTAGCGAGACGTACGCTGCTCGCACCCCCGCGCCAGTGCAGTAACGAAGGATGGCTCTCTTTGCGCCGTCACGCCCTTCGCTTTTCGGCTGCCGTCGCAGTGCTGGTTGCCGCGACTCTCACGTTTGGCGGGATCGACCGCGGATCCGCGCAGAGCGACGTCGCTCCCTCGCTTCGAGGTGGGAGCCACAAGCCCGCTGCTCCGCCGAGTCCAACCGCCGTCGCTCCAGCGATATTCGCAGCGCTGGCCGGCGTCCCGCCGCAATTGCCCACGGCGGTGACCGGCGGCGGCGTACGGAAGACGGCCGGCATGACATCTGACCTCGACGAGCTCTACCGCATCGGTCTGCTCGCACGTGGGAGCGGGGGGACATTCAATCGCCAGGCCGCCGCGAATCTGCCACCGGATCTCAGAGCCGCCACCGAGAACCACACCCTCGTGATAGATGACGCCGGCCGCGTGCAGGTCTTCGTCTTCACGACGACCGACCCCGTCGCGGTCGCCCCTGATCTCGCCACGCTCGGAATGGACGTTCAGCGGGTAAGCGCCGAATACGGCATCGTCCAGGGCATGATGCCGATCGTTTCGCTCGCGAGCGCCGCCGCCCTTCCAGGTGTCGGTTCCGTCGCGCCGCCCGAGCGGCCCCACCTCAACGCGGGCTCGCAGCTCACACAGGGTGACGCCATCCTCAATGCGAACCTGCTTCGCTCGACGTACGGCGTCGACGGGACAGGGGTCAAGGTCGGTGTGCTTTCTGACGGCGGGGAGGGCCTGGCCGCCTCGATCGCATCGGGTGACCTACCCTCGGTCGTGGACACGACGACCTGCGACGTCATCACAACAGCGCCCGCCGGCCAGCCGGCGAACACGACCGATCCGGGAGCCGGCGCGGAGGGCACCGCGATGGGCGAGATCGTGCACGATCTGGCGCCCGGCGCGCAGATCATGATCGGCTACTTCGGCATCCACGTGTCAACATCGACGGCACTGGATTTCATGGCGGCGGTGAACTGCCTGGACCAGCACAATGATGTCGTCGTCGATGACATCGGCTTCTTCACAGCAGGGCCATACGATGGGACAAGTTCCGTCTCGGCAAACGCAACAAGCGGGCTCGCGAACCTGGCGAACCCGGTGCGCGGATACTACACAGCCGTCGCGAACCAGGCGAATGCCCACTATCAGGATGTCTTTCACGATTCCGGCGTCACGGTTTCGGGAACCGGACAGGACAGCTGGCGTCTGCACCAGTACCAGGCCAACGCGACCACTACGGACGCCGGAGCCGGGAGCACCGCCTGTTCCGGAACAGTGGCGAACTGCGGCGACAGGGTGCAACTGGCGCCGGGCGGAACGCTCCAGGTCTTGCTCGAATGGGGCGACAGCTTCAACAACTCGACGAACGACTACGACATCCTGGTGCTTGATGGATTCACGGGCACGCTCACGTTAGCGAGCGCAAGCCGCCAGGGCGGGGCCGGGAGCCAGCCCGTTGAGAGGGTTGTTCTCTCCAATGGGCACGGCGTCACCACCAACTACGATATCGTCATCGGCAACTACCGAAACCAGGCCGCCTCGGTCACGTTCGATGAGTTCGTTTTCTGCTCGCTCTGCACCACCTTCCCGAACGGCAGCCGCCACAACTTCAACACGCGGAGCAGCAGCGTTCCCAACAACTCCGACGCGGGTGGTGGTGTGGTATCGCTCGGCGCGATCAACCAGGCCGATCCCGGCAATAACGACATCGAGACGTTTAGCAGCCTCGGCCCCACGAACGACGGACGGACGAAGCCGGATGTCACGGGGATCGATGGCGTCGCCGTGACAGCCAACGGCGGGTTCTTCAACCCGTTCTTCGGGACATCAGCCGCAGCGCCGCACGCGGCGGGAGTCGCCGCCCTCATCCTGAGCTGCAACCCGTCGCTCAAGTCGGGCGAGCCTGGCGACAATCCTGCCGCCGACCGTACAGCCCTGCGGACCAGCATCCTCAATACGGCCGTAGATCTCGGGGTGGCCGGCGTGGATAACACGTACGGCTCAGGGCGCATCGACGCGCTCGCTGCTGCGGCATCGGCGGGCTGCAGCGCCCTGACCCCCACGCCGACCGCCACGGCGACATTCACGCCCACCGCGACGCCGACATTGGCCGCGACAGCCACCGGCACCGCAACACCGACAGCCACCGGCACCGCCACGCCGACAGCCACCGGCACCGCAACGCCGACGGCCACAGCCACCGCGACGCCGACATTCACGGCAACCGCGACGGCCACGTTCACCCCGACAGCCACGCCGACAGCCACCAGCACCGCCACGCCGACAGCCACCAGCACCGCCACGCCGACAGCCACCAGCACCGCCACGCCGACAGCCACCAGCACCGCCACGCCGACATTCACGCCAACCGCGACGGCCACGTTCACGCCGACAGCCACACCAACCGCGACAGCAACGTTCACGCCGACAGCCACCGCCACCGCAACGCCGACATCCACGCCAACCGCGACGCCCACCTTCACCCCGACCGCGACGGCAACTTCCACACCCACGCCGACCGCAACCGCAACGGCAACGGCTTCGCCTACGGCGACGAGCACGCCCACGCTGACGAATACGCCTATCCCCGTGGACCTCGACACCGATGACGACGGTTACACAGACCTCGAGGAACTCGCGTTTATACCGGCAGAAGACCCGAACACCTTCTGCGAGATCATGCGGGGCGATGTCGTGCGCGACGGCTTCGTGAACATCATCGATATCGCCGGGGTTGGCAATGAGTTCGGCAATGCCGTGTCACCGGCGACGAGGCGGCTGGATCAGGGGCCGCTACCCCGCGACGGCAGCATCAACATCATCGACATTGCGTTGATGGGCGTCTACTTCGCCCGGCCGGTGACCGACTGCCCAAATCCATGAGCACGCAACGCCCGTGCCAGGCCATGGTGGTGGCGCCCCCGCGGCCGGCGCGACGACTTCCCCTGTCGTGGTAGCTCGCCGAGAACGCCCAATAGCCGTTCGTGCCTGCGGCCGCCAGTGCCATTCGGCATGATAGGGTCGCCATTTGGCATGTTTATTTTCAATCGGTCAAGAAAATCTATTGACACACGTTGGGAGAACGCAATATATTCGCGTCCTAGGACGTCTCCGAGTCTGAGGACTTCTCCGAGTCCTAGGACTCCTCCGATTGTTTCGAGTGAGAGGCAATCAACGGAGCGGTCCCGGCAGAACCCGGCTCCCCGCCGATCTGACGAGGGCGACAATGACATACTTCTCCCCACATTAACTGCTTGTCAGAACAAGCTAAGTAGCGCGCGCTCGCTGGGTTCGTAACGCACCACGCAGCACGCGCTTATTCCCCTACCTGTTGGAGGACGCGGGTTCGTTGCGCCCGCCGCCGAAGAGGACTGTACTTTATGCATCATCGCATCCGCGGACCGAGCCGGGCTATTCGTGATTCAGCAATGTGTGCAACACCACCCGGTGTCGGCACGTCTTCGACCACAAGAGGGAGCACAGCAATGTTCATACGCGATACCTTCGGGCGATTGGGCCGGTCAAGCGCCAGGCTCCGCCGCTTCCCCGGCGAAGCGCGCGCCGGCAAGGCGCCGATGTCAAGGGCGCGGCGGGCGCTGCTGCCGGTCTGGCTCAGCATCCTGGTGTCCGCCGCCATGGTGAGCGCCATCGTGTTCGACTTCCAGCGGAGCAGCGGCGCCGGAACCGCGGCGCCCGTCGGGCAGGGGTTCACCGTGACCGCCGCCGATCTCGATTTCATTCTCCTGCAGATCAAGATCGCCGAGCACCACGCCGGGCTGGCCACGGCAGCCGATCCGTGCGCGGGTCTGCTCGGCCTCGGCCCCAACCAGGTCCACAGCCCGCTCGTCGCCGATGGCCTGCGGACCGTCGACGGCTCGTGCAACAACCTGCAGCCGGGCCAGGCGAAGTTTGGCACTGCGGACCAGACGTTCCCGCGCCTGACCACCTCCGACTTCAGGCCTGCGGAAATGAGCGACCCGGCGTTCGGTCCTCCGCACCCGACGTCGTACGCCCAGACTTCCGGATCCGTGTTCGACACCCAGCCGCGCCTGATCAGCAACCTGATCGTCGACCAGACCTCGTCGAACCCAGCTGCGGTCGCGGCCGCCGGGTTCCCGGTGCGCACGCAGGGCAATCCGGGCGTGGTTCCGTGCGACGCCTCGAATTTGCCCGTGGGCTGCGTGCCCGCCGGTCAGACGCTGTTCATTCCGAACGTGACGACCGATGTCGGCCTGTCACCGCCATACAACTCGCTGTTCACCATCTTCGGTCAGTTCTTCGACCACGGCCTGGACAAGATCACCAACGGTGGCAATGGCACCGTGTTCGTGCCGCTGCGCGCTGACGATCCGCTGATCGTTGGCCCCGATGGCCTCGCCGGTACAGCCGACGACCCCGTCCAGTGCACGGCGCCCGACGTCCCCGCCGGCTGCGACCCGAACTTCGTCCCGGTGAACAGCAGGTTCATGGTGCTGACGCGCGGGAAGAACTTCCCGGGCCCCGGCCCGGACGGCATCCTGGGCACCGGTGATGACACCAGCCACGAGACCGTGAACACGGACTCTCCGTGGGTCGACCAGAGTCAGTCCTACTCGTCGCACCCGTCGCACCAGGTGTTCCTGCGCGAGTACGCCGCCGACCTGAACGGCCACCCGCAGTCCACGGGCAGGTTTGTCAGCAGCGCTGATGGTTCGATGGCCAACTGGGGCGATGTGAAGGCCCAGACGGCGGCCCTCCTCGGCCTGCAGCTCGTCGACACCGACGTCGGAAACATTCCGATGATCGCGGCCGACCCCTACGGCAACTTCATCCCCGGCCCGAACGGCCTGCCACAACTCGTGACGAACATAGGCCTCGTTGAGGGCAATACCGCGGATCCAAGGAACGTGGACTGCCCCGCGATCGGTGCTGGTTGTCCCGCCGTCTATACGGGAATACGCATCAACACTGCCTTCCTGAACGACATCGCGCACAGCGCCGGCCCGAATGGCGTGCCGGATCCCGACCTGGTCGCCGGCACGTCGCTCTCACCAGCGGTTTGCTCGCCGGGACCTTCGCCCTGCTACGACAATGAACTGCTCGATCTGCACGTGATCGCCGGTGACGGCCGTGTCAACGAGAACATCGGCCTGACGGCCATCCACACCATCTTCGAGCACGAGCACAACCGCCTCACCGTCGACGAGCAAAACACGCTCAACGCCAACCCGGCGCTCTTGGCCCTGTACCAGGACACCAATTGCGTGTCTGGTTGCGCAGCCAACGTCGGCACGTCCGCAACGACGTTCACGTACGGCGAGCGCCTGTTCCAGGCCGCCCGGTTCGTGAACGAGATGGAGTACCAGCACCTGGTGTTCGAGGAGTTTGCTCGCAAGATTCAGCCGGCGATCAACCCCTTCGCTCTCTTCGCCTTCCCCACGACGGACACCAACCCGGCCATCAAGGCCGAGTTTGCCCACGCGGTGTACCGCTTCGGGCACTCGATGCTCGACGAGACGATTCCGAGGACCAACGTCGACGGAACGACCAACGACATAACGCTGCTCGACGGGTTCCTGAACCCGGCGGCATTCAAGGACGTGACGGCAGGTGATCTCGCCGCGGCCGGCGGCGACATGGGTAATGCCGGCGCCGGTGCGATCGTTATGGGTCTGTCAGACCAGGCGGGCAACGAGCTGGACGAGTTCGTCAGCAACCAGCTGCGCAATAACCTGCTCGGCCTGCCGCTGGACCTCGGCTCGTTGAACCTGACGCGTGCCCGCAGCGAGGGCATCCCGTCGCTGAACAACGTCCGCAAGGAGATCTTTGCCCGGACCCAGGATGGCCAGTTAACGCCATACCAGAACTGGGTGGAGTTGGGCCTCCACATGAAGCACCCGGAGTCGCTGATCAACTTCGTGGCGGCGTACGGCACGCACCCGACGATCCTGGCGGAGACGACCCTGATCGGCAAGCGCAACGCCGCCCGCGCGATCGTCAATCCGACGCTCACTGACGTTCCGCCCGCCGACGCTGCTGACTTCATGTTCAGCACCAACTACCCCGGCGTCCCGGGCGTCCCGGGCGTCCCCGCCGATCCTGGGCCGGACGGCATCTTTGGCACCGATTGCGGGACCCCATTGGCGTCCCCGGAGTGTGCCGACGACATCGCCGCCATTCCCGCCATTCTCGCCATCCCCGCTGCAAATTGGGCGAATGTCGGCAGCACCTCCGTCACCGGCCTGGACCAGGTCGACCTGTGGGTCGGCGGTCTGGCCGAGGTCACCAACCTGTTCGGCGGACTGCTGGGCTCCACGTTCAACTACGTATTCGAACTGCAGCTGACCATGCTGCAGGACGGCGACCGGCTGTACTACCTGAGCCGGACGCCCGGCATGAATCTGCGCGCGCAGCTCGAAGGCAACTCGTTCGCCGAGCTGGTCATGCGCAACACGACGGCAACCGCACTGAAGGCCGACTCCTTCGGTACGGCTGACTGCAAGTTTGAAATCGGCAATCTCGTATCCCCTGCCGCATTTGGCGCGATCCAGGGCGTGGGGTCAGTTCAGGACGACTCGGCGTCGCAGTGTGACGAGAACGCTCTGCTGATCAAGATGCCGTCCGGCCAGTTCAAGTACCGCCCGGTCAACAGCGTCGACCCGGTCGGCATCAATGGCCAGAGCGTCTATAACGGCTCTGCCCTTGCGGACCGCATCGGTGGCGGCAACGACAACGACACCGTGCGCGGTAATGCCGGCAACGACATCATCGAAGGCAACGGTGGCGACGACAACATTTTGGGCGGCGACGGCAACGACATCGTCACTGACTTCGGTGGCAATGACACGTTGAAGGGTGGCCCCGGCAACGACGCCCTGGACGGCGGCATCGGCCTCGACCTCCTCCTGGGCGGCGATGGCAACGACCTCACGGTGGGTGGCGCCAATGGCAACGTCCACTTCGCCGGCCCCGGCGACGACTTCATTATCGCCGGCCAAGGTGAGAACATGGGCGTTGGCGACAGCGGCGACGATTGGATAGAGGGCGGTGACCAGGTCGACCTCGTGATCGGCGACAGCAGTTCACTGTTCTTCGACGACCACAACCAGCCCGGTAACGACATCCTCATCGGTAAGGGCGGTGACGACGACTACGACATGGAGGGCGGCGACGACATTGGCGTCGGCGGCCCCGGCATCGAGAAGAACGCCGGTGCAGCGGGCTACGACTGGCTCATCGGCCAGGGAGACCCGCAGCCGCAAGACGCCGACCTGGACCTTCCGATCGTCGAAGTGCTGCTCGGGGTCAACGGCGTCCGGGACCGCTTCAACGAACTCGAAGCGCTCTCGGGCTGGAACCTCAACGATACGCTGCGTGGTGACTCCATCATCCCCAGCCAGCGTGCCGGGGGTGGGTTCATCGGCTGTGACGCGCTCGACCAGGCGGGTCTGGACCGAATCGCCGGCCTCGACGCCCTGGTCCCGCCGCTCACGGTCGACTCGGCCCCGATCATCGCCGCCTCGGCGACGAACCACTGCCCGCTCGTGGGACCCGTGTGGGGCGAAGGCAACATCCTCCTCGGCGGCGGCGGCAGCGACTCGATCGAAGGTCGCGGCGCTGACGACATCATCGATGGAGACCACTACCTCGCCGTTCGGCTCAGCGTTCGCGCCAACCCCGACGGGACAGGGCTTGAGCTCGGCACGACTGACCTGCTCGTACACACAGCAACGTCAGGCACGTTCGGTCCTGGTACGACCGGCATGACCATCCAGGAGGCGGTGTTCGCCGGCCTGCTCGACCCGGGCCAGATCGTGGGCGTCCGTGAGATCCTGCCGGCAATGGGCCTCACGCCCAATACCTCCGCGGCGGGCGACTGCGGCGCCGCGACGCCGCTCAATTGCGACACGGCGATCTTCTCCGGACCTCTCTCTGACTACACGATCACGCTCAACCCGGACGGCAGCGTGACCGTAACCCTCGCGGGTCCGGCCGTCGTCGGCGGAGGTGCCCGCGCTGACGGCACCGACACGCTGTGGAATATCGAACAACTCAGCTTCTGCGACGTGCCGGGACTTATCAGGGGATCCTGCGATCTCCGCGCGGCTCCCGTGCCGGTTGGAGTATCCACGCCGGTAGCGCTGGTGACGACACCGGGAGCAGCACTGGCACTGGCGTTCGGCACCACGGTCAACGGAACGGGCGCGGCCGCGCAGACGGCCACGGTCCAGAACACCGGTAACGCCAGCCTTACGGTCACGGGCGCTGCGCTCGGCGGCACCGACCCGACCCAGTTCACCATCACCAGCAACACCTGCGGGACGCTGGCACCGGCAGCGACCTGCACCATCGGTGTGTCGTTCCGGCCCACCAGCTCTGGTCCGAAGTCGGCGTCGGTTGCCATCGCTTTCTCCGGCCTGCCTTCGTCTGCCGTGTCGTTGAGCGGGACGGGAATGGCCTTCGACCAGGATACCGACGGTGACGGGTACACCGACCTCGAGGAACTGGCGATGGTACCGCCGGAGCCGCCGAACCTCTTCTGCGAGATCATGCGGGGCGATGTCGTACGCGACGGCTTCGTGAACATCATCGATATCGCCACGGTTGGCAGTGAGTTCGGCCACTCCGTGACGCCGTCGACGCAGCGGCGGGACCAGGGGCCATCCCGTGATGGCAGCATCAACATCATCGACATCGCGTTGATGGGCGTGTACTTCACCCAGTCGGTGACCGTTTGCCCAACTTCGTAACCAGGTAACGCCTGTGCAGGGGCGCCACGGTCGTGGCGCCCCTGCACCTAACACCTAACCCCTGGAGATCCGTCCCCAGGATGGAGAGCGCACATGCAGGGACATCACGCACACCGGCCGAGGGCCAATCCCATGGATGGGGAAGGCGAGTTACGCTCCCGAGTTCGGGAGTACGAACCACAGTGCACGGACGCCTCGAGTGAAAGAGGTTGTCCGTGAAGCGCATACTGGCAGTAGGGTCCACACTCGGGATCGCCGTCACGGTCCTGGCCGTCGCGCTGAATGTAGCGCTGAATGCCGCCTCGGCGAGCGGCGGCGGCACGATATCGCTGGGAGCGGTGGGAGGCAGCGGGAGTACGCCGAACGTCGAAGTGGTGACGGGCGCTGCGGTAGACCCGTGGTCCGGGTACAACATCCACATCGCGACAGCGGTGGGCGGCGGACTGACGCTGAACAGCATCACGGACGTCAACGGGCCCCTGCTGACGGGAAGTCCGCTCTGTTTCGACTCGGACCCGTCGCCCGGGCAGCGCGTCCTCGGCTGCACGACGGTGGGTGCGGACCGGGCGTCGATTCTAGCCGCCGGACAGCTGGCGGTGTTCACGTTCAACACCACCGGGAACGGGTGCCTGGTCGTGAACCTCGTCACCGTGCCAGGCAACCAGACGACCGACACGTACACCATCGATCGGGCGACGTCGCTGCCGCAGACGAACGTGGTGAACACCACCCCGATCGCCATGCTCGTTGGTACGGGTCTGGCCATTGACTGTCCGGGCGGCGTGCAGCCGCCGACGAGCACGCCGACCAGCACGCCGGTGCCAGGTCTTGGCGGCACGATATCGCTCGGCGCGGCGGGAGGCAGCGGCAACGCACCGAACGTCGACGTCGTGACGAGCGCTGCGACCGACCCATGGTCCGGGTACAACATCCACATCGCGACGGCGTTGGGCGGCGCACTGACGCTGAACAGCATCACGGACATCAACGGGTCGCTGCTGACCGGCGGACCGTTCTGTCTTGACTCGGACCCGGCGCCGGGGCAGCGCATCCTCGGCTGCGCGACGATAGGTCCGACGCGTGCGTCGATCGTAGCGGCAGGGCAGCTGGCCGTGTTCACGTTCAACACCACGGGGAACGGGTGTCTGGTCGTGAACCTGGTCACGGTGCCAGGCAACCAGACAACCGACACCTACACGATCGACCGGGCGACGGCGCTGCCGCAGGCGAACGTAGTGAACACGGCCCCGATCGCCATGCTCGTTGGTACCGGTCAGGCCATTGACTGTCCCGGCGGCGTGCAGCCGCCGACGAACACGCCGACGCCGACGAATACGCCGACGAATACGCCGACACCGACCAACACGCCGACGAATACGCCGACACCGACCAACACGCCGACGAATACGCCGACACCGACCAACACGCCGACG
>Ga0315281_10008217_pt1 | contig 14598 bp, 16 predicted proteins | sample YL17G07_0_MG_FD_204540 | JGI IMG/M metagenome (GOLD analysis project Ga0315281, IMG submission 204540) | Sediment microbial communities from Yellowstone Lake, YNP, Wyoming, USA - YL17G07_0 | ecosystem: Environmental > Aquatic > Freshwater > Lake > Sediment | place: USA: Wyoming | collected...
GCAGCCGCTCGCCACTCACGCACCGCCGCGACGGTGCGGAGCACTTTCATGTGCCCGCGACGAGGTCCGCGATGACCTTCGCGTCGGCGAACGTGCGGCCCACGCGCGCCTCGACGCCGTCGATCCGTGCCGTCCGGAACGCCGCGAAGATCGCGGCATCGACCGCCGCCTGTGCGGCCGGAATGCCGACGTGGCCGAGCAGCAGCGCGAGCGCGCCGATCGCGCCGATCGGGCTCGCCGCCTGCTGTCCCGTGTACTTCGGCGCGGAGCCGTGGATCGGCTCGAACATCGAGACCCGTCCGGGATGGATGTTCCCCGACGCGCCGGTGCCGAGCCCACCGCAGATGGCCGCGCCGAGGTCGGTGAGGATGTCGCCGAACAGGTTCGTGGTCACGATCACGCTGAACTGCTCCGGCTTCTGCACGAGCCACATGCACGCGGCGTCCACGTACATCGCGTCGCGTTCGACCTGCGGGAACTCGGTGCCGACCTGCTCGAAGACCTCGCGCCAGAGGGCCTGGATCGGGATCGCGTTCGCCTTGTCGACGAGCGTGACCTTCTTGCGGTCGAGCCGGCTCGCGGCCTCGAGCGCGTAGCGGAGGATCCGCTCGACGCCGCGACGGGTGAAGACCATGTCCACCGAGACGCGCTCGTCGGGCGTGCCCTTGCCCTCGATCCGGCCCTCGCGGCCGTAGACGTCCTCGGTGTTCTCGCGGATCGCGAGGATCCGGACGTCGCTCTCGGTCTTGTCCTTCAGCGGGCAGAGCCGCGCGTCGTAGAGCACGAGCGGCCGCAGGTTCACGTAGAGGTCGAGGCCCCGCCGGAAGCCGAAGATGATGTCCGCCTCGAGCATCCCGCGCGGGACATCGGGGTGGCCGATCGCGCCGAAGAGGACGGCGTCGAGCTTCTTGATCGGCTCGAGCGCCGCGGCGTCGAAGCGCCGCCCGTCCCGGAGATACTGGGTCCCCGACCAGTCGAAGGACGTCCGCTCGGTGCGGAAGCCGAACCGGGCCTCGCAGGCGTCGAGCACGAGCAGCGCCGCAGCGACGACCTCGGGCCCGATCCCGTCGCCGCCGAGGACGCCCAGCCTGATCACACGCGGCGTCGAGATCATCGGATGGCGGCCCGCTTCTTCTCCGCGAGGGACCGGACCAGGTCATCGGCGCTGATCCCAAGATCCGTGGCAAGGACCAGCAGCGCGTACACGACATCGGTGAATTCCGAGAGCGTGCGCTCCGGCGATTCCGCGACCGAAGCGAGCGCGAGCTCGAGCGCCTCTTCGCCGACCTTCTGGGCGATCGCCCCGCGTCCCTTCCGGAACAGCTCCGCGCTGTAGGACCCGACGGGAAGCTGGCCTTTTCGCTCGTGGAGCAGCGTCGCGAGCTCGGAGATGGTCCGCGCGAGCGGCGGTGCCGGATCCTCCCCCCAGCACGTCGCGGCGCCGGTGTGGCAGACCGGACCCTTCGGGTGCGCGCGCACGAGCAGGGCGTCGCCATCGCAGTCGACCCGCAGCTCGATGGCGTGGAGCGTGTTGCCGCTCGTCTCACCCTTCTTCCAGAGGACGTCCCGCGAACGGCTGTGGAAGTGGACCTCGCCGGTCCGTTCGGTCGCCTCGATCGCGTCGCGATCCATCCACGCGAGCATGAGCACCGTGCCGGTGCCGGCGTCCTGCACGATCGCCGGCACCAGGCCGCGCTCGTCGAAGCGCACGTCCGCGACGTTCATGCGAAGGCCCGCTCGCGCGGACGCACCGGGATCCCCGCGGCGGCGAGGACGTCCTTGACGCCGCCGACCGTGAGCTCGCCGTAATGGAAGATCGACGCGGCCAGACCCGCGTCGGCCTGCGTCCGTTGGAAGAGATCGACGTAGTCCTGCGCCGATGACGCGCCACCGGAGGCGATGACCGGCACCGCGACCGCGTCCGCCACCGCTCCGGTGAGCGCCAGGTCGAACCCGCGTCTCGTGCCGTCGCGATCGATGCTGTTGAGCAGGATCTCTCCGACGCCGCGGGCCACCGCGTCCGTCGCCCACTCGACGGCGTCGCGACCGGCCGCGGTCCGGCCGCCGTCGATGATCACCTCCCAGTGGTCGTGAGCCCGCCGCGCGTCGATGGAGAGCACGGTCGCCTGCGAGCCGTAGCGGCCGGCGATCTCGGAAATGAGCCTGGGATCTCGGACCGCGGCGCTGTTGACCGCGACCTTGTCGGCGCCCGCGCGGAGGATCTCGCCGGCGAGGTCCGCCGAGCCGATGCCACCCCCGACGGTGAACGGGATGAACAGCGCGTCCGCGACGCGCGCGGCCAGATCGACGACGGTGCGCCGGCGTTCGGCGGACGCGGTGATGTCCAGGAACACGAGCTCGTCACCGCCCTCGCGGTCGTAGCGCCTCGCGAGCTCGACCGGATCGCCGGCATCGCGCAGGTCGGCGAAGTTGGTGCCCTTCACGACCCGCCCGTCCTTCACGTCGAGGCAGGGGATGATCCGCTTCGCGAGCATCAGCGCGTTCCGCTCGCGACGACGCCGGCGTCGGCCGTGGCGAAGGAGCGCAGCAGCCGCAGGCCGTTGGCCCCCGACTTCTCCGGATGGAACTGCACGCCGAGCAGCCCGTCGCCGCCCACGATGGCGACCCGCGGCCCGCCGTAGTCCACGGTCCCGAGCACGACGTCCTCCGCCGCCACCGCGGCGTAGCTGTGGACGAAGTAGAAGTGGTCGCCGTCCGCGACGTCCCGGAGCCACGGGTGGTCGCGGATCTTCCGGACGGCGTTCCAGCCGATCTGGGGGACGCGCGGCACGCCGGCGAGCTTCACGACCGCTCCGCGGTAGAAGCCGATGCCGGCTTCGCCGCGGTCCTCCTCGCTCCCCTCGAACAGCAGCTGCATCCCGACGCAGATCCCGAGGATCGGGACACCGCGCTCGCGCGCGTCGCGCAGCTCGGGCGCGAAGCCGAACCGGTGGAATTCCCGGGAGCAATGGCCGAAGTTCCCCACGCCCGGCAGCACGATGGCCTTCGCCGCGCGCAACCCGGCCGGGTCGCGGACCAGCTCCGCGCGTGCGCCGACCGCCGCGAGGGCCTTCCGAACGCTCGCGAGATTGCCGACGCCGTAGTCGACGATCGCGATCACTTGAAGCCCCCAGCGGGTCCCGCGCTATGCACCCACGCGCCCCTTGCTCGAGGGCGCCTTGCCGCCGCGCCGCGGATCCTGCCGCGCGGCCGCGTCGATGACCCGGCCGAGCGCCTTCATCGTCGCCTCGAGCAGGTGATGCGGATTGCCGCCGCGCACCTGGGTGACGTGCAGCGTGAGCCGGCCGGTCTGGACGAGCGACTCGAGAAAATGCGGCATGAGCGTCGTGTCGAAGCTGCCCACGATCCGCTCGGATGGCTCGAGGTCGTAGGCGAACGCGGGGCGGCCGCCGAGGTCGATCGCCACGTTCACGAGGCACTCGTCCATCGGAACGGTGAGCGACGCAAAGCGCGTGATCCCGCCCCGATCGCCGAGCGCCTCATCGAGCGCGCGACCGAGCACCAATCCGAGATCCTCGACCGTGTGGTGCTGGTCGACGTCGAGATCACCGGTCGCCTTCACCGTCAGGTCCATGAGCCCATGGACCGCCATGAGCTCGAGCATGTGGTCCATGAACGGGATACCCGTGGAGACGTGGGCCCGACCCTTCGCATCGAGCTTCAGCGCGATCGCGACGTTCGTCTCCTTCGTCTTCCGCTTTCGCGAGCCGGCCCGCGTGGCGCTCACGCCCGCACCGCGGAGAAGACGGCGTCGATCGCGGCGATGACGCGGTCGTTCTCGGCCGGGGTGCCGATGGACACGCGGAGGCAGCCGGCGCAGCCGGGCCACGACGAGACATCGCGCACCAGAACGCTGTGCTCGAGGAGCCTCGCGTGTGCCTCGGCGGGAGTGCGATCGGCGAGCCGGAACAGGATGAAGTTCGTGACCGACGGGAACGGCTCCACGCCGACGGCGCGCCGCAGCGCCGCGTGGACGCGGTCACGTTCCGTGGCGCACTGCGCGATCCGCCGCCGCACGTCGTCCTCTCGCCGCGCGATCCGGCCGCCGATGACCGTGGTGAGCGGGCTGACGTTGTACGGCAGCTGGACGGCGCGGAAGACGTCCGCCACGCGCGGATGGACGATGAGGACGCCCAACCGCAGGCCCGCGGCCGCGCGGACCTTCGAGAAGGTCTTCGTGACGACGATGTTCGGGTGCTTCGAGATCGCCGGGACGATCGTGTTGCCCGCGAAGTCGCTGTAGGCCTCGTCGACCAGCACCAGCATCTCGGGATACCGCTCCGCTGCCGCAAGGATGACCGCGTCGTCAATGAGGTTGCCGGTCGGATTGTTCGGCGTCGTGAAGCAGACGATGTGCGGCCGCACGCGATCCAGCGCGGCGAGCGCGCGTTGCGTCGTCAAGACATACGGAAGGCCGATGTGCTCTTCGGCGACGGTCCCGCCGGCGATCTGCGTCAGCCGGGCGTGCATCGAGTACGTGGGCTGGAAGAGCAAGGTGCTGCGGCCATGCCCGCCGAAGACGAGGAACGTGCTGAGGAGCACCTCGTTGCTGCCGTTCCCGAAGATCAGCTGATCCGGACCGACGCCCTGGCGCTCGGCGAGCGTCTCGCGCAGCTCCGCGCTCGCCAGGGCGGTCGGATAGCGGTTGAGGAGGATCGCGTCGAGCTCGGCCGCGGTCAGATGGTCGCTGACCGGGTTCGGCTCGGCCCATTCGTTGGCGTGCACCCTCACGTCGGCCGCCATCTGCTGGGTGCGGTACGCCTGGAACGCCGCGAGATCGGCGCGCGGGAGGGGGAGTCGGTCGCTCACCTTCATAGCCTGCCACATGCGCCGTGGCGATGACCGCTAGCCGCGCAGCTCCATCGAGGCGGCGTGGAAGTCCATCCCCTCGTGCTTCGCGATGGCCGCGCCGGCGCGCGCGGCCGCGGCGACGTCGCGGCTCGCGGTCACCTGCGTCGTCCAATGGACGAAGTCCTCGACCCGCAGTGGCGAGGCCCATCGCGCCGTGCCGCCGGTCGGCAGGCAGTGATTCGATCCGGCGATGTAGTCGCCGAAGGCGACCGCCGTCCGGGTGCCGACGAAGACGGCACCTGCGTTCCGCGTCCGCGCGACAAGCCGCGCGGCGCGGGCGCCCGCGAGATGGAGATGCTCCGGGGCCGCGAAAGCGGCGGCCTCCACGGCCGCGGCGAGCGACGGCACGCGGTAGAGGCGGATCGCGCGGTCGCCTCGGCCGAGGTTCGAGACGACGGCGCGCACAACGGCGAGGATCCCGTCGTCGTCGCAGAGGAGCGCGGCGAACGGCCGGCCGCCGTGCTCGGCCTGGGCTTCGAGATCGAGGACGATCGCCGCGGGATCCGCATCTTTGGACGCGACGACCACGAGCTCGCTCGGACCTTGGAGCGCGTCGATCCCGACGTCGGCGGACACCAGCCACTTCGCCGCGGTCGTGTAGGCGTTCCCCGGGCCGACGATCTTGTCGACGGCCTCGAGCGTTCGCGTGCCGTAAGCGAGCGCCGCGACCGCCGCCGCTCCACCGGCGCGATAGAGACCACGCGCACCCACCTTCGTCGCCGCGTACGCCAGGGCCGGGTCGACGCTGCCGTCGGACCGCATCGGCGACACGAGCACGAGGTCGCCGACCTCCGCGACCCGGGCCGGCACACCGATCATCAGCGCCGTGGACGGATACCCGACCGTCCCGCGCGGCACGCACCCACCGACGCGCGCGAGCGGTCGGGGCACGAGCACCTCGCGGAACGCGGTGCTGCGATGCGTGATCGGCTCCGGCCGCTGCTTCCGGTGGAACGCGAAGATGGCCTCGTACGAGCGATCGAGGGCCGGTCGCAGCTCTGGCGGACACCGTCGCGCCGCGGACCGGAGTGCTCGCGCGTCCATCCAGAGGTCCGCCGGACGCGCTCCGGCATGGTCGAACCGGCGCACGTTCGCCAGCACCGCGGCATCGCCGCGCCGGCGGACGTCGGCGATCGTCCGTCGCGTCGCCCGCAGCACCGCCGCGTCGAAGACGGCGGTCGCGCGACGGCGCGTCACGTCCCGGCGGAACGCCGCGAGGTCGCCGATCCGGCTGATGGGGGGACTCATCGCGCTGCCCACGTTTCGAGCCTGGACGCGAGCGCGGCGATGCGCTCGCGGTCCCGCGCGTAGCTCACGCGGTTCGCGATGAGCCGCGCGGTGCAGACCGCGATCTCCTCGATGATCGCGAGGCTGTTCTCCTTGAGGGTCCGACCGGTGCTCACGAGGTCGACGATCCAATCGGCGAGCCCGACCTGCGGGGCAAGCTCCACCGAGCCGCTCAGCTTGATGATCTCGACCTGGAGCCCGCGGCCCTGGAAGTGCCGTTCGGCGACGCGCGGGTACTTCGTCGCGACCTCCAGCGACCCGAGATGCCGGTACTCGTCGAGGGAGCGGTCGACGGATCCGGCGGGTGCGGCCACCACGAAGCGGCAGCGCCCGTAACCGAGATCGACGAGCTCGAGGACGTCTGCGTCGCTCTCGAGCAGCACGTCCTTCCCGACGATGCCGACGTCGGCGGCGCCGTGGGCGACGTGGGTCGGCACGTCGATCGGACGAGCGAGCACGTACTCGACGTCCGCGCTCGGGACGACGAGCCGGCGGCCACCTTCGGCGAGGGCATCGGTCGCGAGGCCCACCGCGGCGAGCGCGACCCGCGTCTCGGCCAGCAGGGTGCCCTGCGCGAGTGCGATGCGGAGGGCCCTCACCGCGGCCCGCCTCCGGTCAACAGCGCGATGACCGCCTCGAGCGCGCGCACGGTCCCCTCGTATTCGACGTGCGCCTCGTCGATGACCCTGGCGCGGCGGACGTCCTGCCCCGCGCTCTCCGCGACCTCGCCGATCGCGACCGCGACGCCGGCGCCGCGCAGAGCCGCGGCGACGCGGAGCGTCGTCGTGTCGTCGCGGTGCGCCGCGAGCAGGAGGAGCGGCGACTCGGCCTGCGCCTGCCAGCCTGCGGCGACGAGGGCCTGGTGCAGGTGCGGGATCGCGATGCCGAAGCCGGTCGCGGCGCGATCGGCGCCGAACCGAGCGAGGAGGCCGTCGTAGCGACCGCCGGTGGCGATCGGGAATCCGAGATCCGGGACGATGGCCTGGAACACGACCCCGGTGTAGTAGGGGAGCGCGGGGATGTACCCGAGATCGAACCGGATGGCCCCATCGACGCCGGCCGCCTCGAGGAGCGGCCGGAGCGCATCGAGCGTGTCGAGGGCGCGCTGCGACCTGTCCGGCGCGTCGACGCGTGGAGCCGCGAGATCGGTCGAACGATGCCGGAGGCCGCGCTCGAGCGCGGCGATCCGCGCGGCGCTCATCCCGGCGGCCCGCGCGAGCGAGACCGTGCCGACCAGGTCACCCGAACGCGCGGCGGCGCCGGCGGTGTCGCGCGCCTCCGCCGGCAGCTCCGCGATGAAGCCATCGACGAAACCGGTGTGGCCGATGTCGATGTCGACGGCGGGCAGACCGCACCGCGCGAGCGCGTCGGCGAGGAGCGCGATCACCTCGGCATCCGCGCGCAGCGTCGCGTCACCGATGAGCTCGACGCCCGCCTGGTCGTACTCGCGCTCGGATCCGTGCATCGAGGCCTCTTCACGGAAGATCGGCGCGAAATACGCCAGCCGCAGCGTCGCGTCGGCCTGCCGGTAGCGCTGCGCGACGACGCGTGCCACCGCGGTCGTCACGTCCGGGCGGAGGGCGAGGAGCCGGCCGTCCCGATCGAGGAACCGGACCGTGCGGCGCTCGTCCACTGTGACCGCGCTCTCGGCGAACTCCACGGTCGGCGGCTCGAGCGGCACGTAGCCGTACTGCGCGAACGCGTGCATGAGCGTCCGCTCGATCGCGTGCAGCTCACGCGCTTCCGTGGGCAGGATGTCGCGGAAGCCGCGGGGGAGTGCGCCCTTCACGCGGGCTGCGCGGTCGGCGCCGGATCTTCGACCGCGTTGAGCGCGGCGGGCAGCTCACCGAGCTCGGTGATGCGGGCGTCCGCGAGCGCCGACCGATCCGGCGCCTGGTGGTCGCGATCGATCCAGATCGTGCGCAGGCCCGCCCCGCGCGCGCCGACGATGTCGCGCTCGATGCTGTCGCCGACCATGACCGCGTCGCCAGCGGCTGCGCCGATCGCGCGGAGCGCGGCTTCGAAGATCCGGCGGTCGGGCTTCCCGATGCCGAGCTCGGCTGACACGATCACCGCGGCGAAGCGCGACCGGATGTTCGCGCCCGCGAGCTTCGCCCGCTGGACGGCGGGAGCGCCGTTCGTGACGAGCGCGAGGCGATACCGAGCGGCAAGCGTGTCGAGCGTTCGGACGGCGGCGGGGTCGACCGCCCAGTCGGACCGCCGGTCCTCCGCGTGGGCGGACGCGAGGTCCCGCGCGAGAGCCGGATCCTCGATCCCCGCGGCTGCCAGGGCGGTCGTCCAAACCGCCTGTCGAAATCCCGGGACGAACGCGCGCAGCGCGCGCAGCCCCGGCGCGTCGCCTGCGAAGTCGCCCCAGAGCGCCTCGCCCCACCAGATGCCGACCTCCTCGGCGTACGGGAACACCGGCGCCGACCCGAACAGCTCCTCCGCGGCGCCCGCGGCGGCGGACGAGATGACCCCCGGATCGGCGTGGACTCGACGGCCGGCGCGCTCGCTCGTGCGCCGGACCGCGGAGCGCGTCGCCTCGTCTTCCAGCAGCAACGTGTTGTCGAGGTCGAGGAGGACCGCCCGGACCGGCATCGACCGAGTCTATTGAGCGACGGTCGTCCGGGTGGTACCGTTCTGGGCGATGCGGTCCGTCGTCCTTCACATGATCGTTATTGAGCTCCTCATCGGGGGCCTGAACGACGCTGGGAGGCGCACCACGACCGCGTAGCGAAGACAGAAGCCGGAACCACCAGAGACCTCCCAGGAAATGGGAGGTCTTTTCTGTTTTCGGAAGGGGAACAACATGGACGCGCGACGCGAGCTGGCGAAGCGACTGGCGAGGATGGGCATGCATTTCGAGGGCGAGCGCCTCGACCATGCCGAACGGATCGTGCAGGCCCACGTCCCGCACCATGCGTCGCTCACCGACCTCGTGCTCATGACGATCTGCGTCGAGGCATACCGCAAGAGCGACGTCGACCTGCCGGCGTGGGTCTGAGCCGGTAGTCGTGGACGACCGGGCCACGCGGACGTACGTCATCGCGTTCCTCGGAGAGGAGCGCGGCGAGGAGCATGCGCCGACCAGAACGATGGCGCTCCGCCTCCATCTGGACGATGACGCCCGCACGGTCGCCGAGTCGCTGCGCCGCGAGGAGGCCGGCCGGCTGAGCGATCCGAGCCTCTCCGCGGGCCTGGGCGGGCCCCGCGATGCGGAGCGCTCCATCCAGCTCACGGCGCTCCACGCCGAGCAGGCCGTGCGGGTCGGACGCGCTCTCAGCGGGCCAGGCCAGGTGACCGCGTTCGAGGATCTGGGACCGTATTGCTTCGTCCTCGGCCGGCCGACCGCGGAGATCCGCTCGTTCTGCCGGGCCGTGCTCGGACCACTGGCCGAGAGCGCGCAGCAGGACGAGCTCCGCACGCTCGAGGAATTCCTCCGCGCGCATGGCAGCGTGAACGCCGTCGCCCGCGCGCTCTTCCTGCACCGCAACACCGTGCGTCAGCGGCTGAAGCGGATCGCCGCGCTCACCGGTGCGGATCTCGAGGATGCCGACCAGCGGGTCCAGCTCTATCTCGCGGTCCTCGGCCAGACCGCCCTCCGGGAGCTGGCGTCATGACTGTGCACAGTGCACCGACTTCCGCGGGGAGCGTTGACGCGACCGCGGCGCGTCCCGCATCGTCCGGTTTCCTGATGCAGCGCCTCGTCGTCGTCCTCGTTCTTGGCGTCGTCCTTATTGAGGGCGATGGGAGACGGCTGGGAGGCTAGCGGCACACACCACGCACGTGACGAGCGAAGGCCTCCCGGCAACGGGAGGCTTCTTCATTTCCAGCTTTGGAGAAGGAGGCGACCGCGATGGCGACACTGGCGAAGACCGCGATGCTCGATGCGGATGCCGTCGCACACCGCGGCGCCGATCTCGTGTGGCGCGCGCTGGAGCATGCCGGCGCGGATGTCGTATTCGGTTATCCCGGCGGCGCGTGCCTCCCGCTCTACGACGCTCTGCCCGATCACGCCCGCGTGCACCACGTCCTCGTGCGCCACGAGCAGGGCGCCGCGCACATGGCGGACGGCTACGCGCGCGCCACCGGCCGCGTCGGGGTGTGCGTGGCGACGTCGGGTCCGGGCGCGACGAACCTCGTCACGGGGATCGCCTGCGCGTACATGGACAGCGTGCCGATCGTCGCGATCACCGGGCAGGTGTCGACGCCGCTCATGGGCCGCGACGCGTTCCAGGAGACCGATGTCCTCGGCCTGACCGTGCCGATCACGAAACACTCGTATCTCGTCCGTAGCGTCGACGAGATCGAGCCGACGATCCACCGCGCCTTCGCGGTCGCGCGCTCGGGCCGTCCCGGCCCGGTCGTCGTCGACATTCCCAAAGACATCCAGATCCGCACGCGCGCCGCGCGGTCGACGCCCCCGCCTGAAGATCGCGCTCCATCCGGAGCCGATCCGAGGGAGCTCGACCGCGCGGCGACCCTCCTCGCCGCCGCGAAGCGTCCGGTGATCGTCGCGGGCCACGGGGTCCGGCTCGCCCGAGCGCACGCCGAGCTCCGGGCGCTCGCCGAACGGATCGACGCGCCCGTGGTCACGACGCTGCTCGGGATCGGGGCGCTGCCCGAGGATCATCCGCTCGCGTCCGGGATGCTGGGGATGCACGGCAGCGCGAACGCCAACCGAATGGTGAACGAGGCGGACGTGCTCCTCGGCGTGGGCCTTCGGTTCGACGATCGGGTGACCGGCAGGATCAGCGCGTTCGCGACCGGAGCCCAGATCATCCACGCCGATATCGACCCGACGCAGATCGGAAAGAACGTCCCGACCGCCGTCGGCATCGTCGCGGACGCCGCGGCCGCGCTCTTCGGCCTCGCCGCGCGTCTCGAGCGCGTCGCGCGCCCGGAGTGGCGTGCCCGAGCGACGGCGGGCCGCGTCCGACCGCGCCTTGCGGCCTACGAGGATCGGGTCGAGCTTCCACCGCGGCTCGTCGTGCGCGCGATCCGTGAGGCCGCGAGCGAGGACGCGTACTTCGTCGCGGATGTCGGCCAGCACCAGATGTGGGCGGCGCAGCACCTGCGCCTCACGCAGCCCGATCGCTTCCTCACCTCCGGCGGCCTCGGCGCGATGGGCTATGCCCTTCCGGCGGCGATCGGCGCGCAGCTGGGTCGCCCATCATCGGAGGTCTGGGCGATCGCCGGCGACGGAGGCGCCCAGATGACGATCCACGAGCTCGGGACGGCCGTGCAGGAGGGCACGCCGGTGAAGCTCGCGATCATGAACAACGGGTACCTCGGCATGGTCCGCCAGTGGCAGCAGCTCTTCCATGACGGCCGGATCTCGCAGACGCCGATCAGCAGTCCCGATTACGTGAAGCTCGCCGACGCGTACGACGTGCTGGGCCTTTGCGTCGAACGGCGCAGCGAGCTCGGCCCGGCCCTCGCCCGCGCGAAGGCCCACCCCGGGCCGGTCGTGCTCGACATCCGCATCGAGCGCGAGGCCAACGTGTGGCCGATCGTGCCGCCGGGCGGCGCGAACGCGGACCTCATCGAGGAGCCGGCGCGCTGATGGATCCACAGCACACGTTCGAGCTCACCGTCGACGCGGTCCCGGGCGCGATCGAACGCGTCCTCGCGGTCGTGCGCCGGCGGGGCCTCGGGGTGCGCTCTTTCTGCGCGCTCGTCGCGGGCGATGGCCGCTGGTCGGTCCGCATCCGCGCGGGCGCTTCGCCGCAGGAGGCGTCGCTCGCGCTCAAACAGTTCAGCACGCTCATCGATGTCCGGGCTGCCCGGCTCCGCGATGTCGCATCCGGAAGCAACTGAGGAGGATCAGATGGCAACGATCTACTACGACAGCGACGCGGACCCGCGAGCCCTCGCCGGCAAGATCATCGCCGTCATCGGCTATGGAAGCCAGGGCCACGCGCACGCGCAGAACCTTCGCGACAGCGGCTGCGAGGTGGTGATCGGCCTCGCCGCGGGCAGCAAGAGCTGGGCGGTCGCCGAGCGGGACGGCTTCGACGTCCGCGAGGTCGCCGACGCCGCGCGCAACGCCGACGTCGTGGTCATCCTCGTCCCGGACCCGAAGCACCGCGCGGTGTACGAGAAGATCGCGCCGTCGCTCGGACCTGGCCGGACGATCGTCGTCGCGCACGCGTTCTCCGTGCACTTCAAGGAGATCGAGGCCTCACCGGACGTCGACGTCGTGCTCATCGCGCCGAAGGCACCGGGGCACCGGATGCGCGAGCTGTTCGTCGAGGGCAAAGGCGTTCCCGCGCTCCTCGCGGTCCATCAGGACCCGAGCGGCCACGCGAAGCGGACCGCGCTCGCGTACGCGCGTGCCGTCGGGTCGACCCGCGCCGGCGTCATCGAGACGACGTTCGCCGAGGAGGTCGAGACGGACCTGTTCGGGGAGCAGGCGGTGCTCTGCGGCGGCATCTCCGAGCTGGTGAAGGCCGGCTTCGAGACCCTCGTCGAGGCCGGCTACCAGCCCGAGATCGCGTACTTCGAGTGCCTGAACGAGATGAAGCTCATCGTCGACCTCATGTACGAGGGCGGGCTCTCGTACATGCGCTACTCGGTGAGCGACACAGCGGAGTACGGCGACTACGTGTCGGGAAAGCGCGTCATCGACGAGCGCGTCCGGCAGACCATGCGCGATCTGCTCGCCGAGATCAAGGACGGGAGCTTCGCGAAGAAGTGGATCGCCGAGGCACGCGCCGGTGCGCCCGAGCTGCTCGCGACCCGGGCGAAGGAGCGGGACTCGCAGATCGAACGCGTCGGCCGTTCGCTCCGAGCGATGATGCCGTGGCTTCCGAAGCGCGAGTTTGGCGAGGCGATCGCCGCGGCCCAGCCCAAGCCCGAGCCGGCGGCGGTGGCCTGATGGACCTCAAGGACCTGTTCCGCGCGCGCCTCGACCGGCTCGGGATGCGCTTTGGCGACGACCAGCTCGGCGTCGCACACGGACTGGTGATGCGCCGCGGCCTCAGGCCCGAGGAGCTCACCGATCTGCAGCTCATGACGATCTGCGTCGAGGCGTACCGCCATCCCGACGTACCGCTGTGCGAGATCGTGTAGGCCGTGCCGCCGAAGAGCGTCCGCCCCGCCGCGATGCCCTTCGGCAGGTACCGGCCATTCCGGCCGCTGCCGGGCGGGCTGCCCGACCGCACGTGGCCTGATCGCGCGATCGAACACGCCCCGCTCTGGTGCTCCGTCGACCTCCGCGACGGCAATCAGGCGCTCATCGACCCGATGGACCCCGCGCGCAAGCTGCAGCTCTGGAACGCGCTGGTCCAGATGGGGTTCAAGGAGATCGAGGTCGGCTTCCCCGCCGCGTCACGGCCCGACTACGAGTTCATCCGCCAGCTGATCGAGCGGGATCTCATCCCCGAGGACGTCACGATCCAGGTGCTGACGCAGTGCCGGCCCGAGCTCATCGAGCGCACGTATGAGGCGATCGCCGGCGCGCCGCGCGTGATCGTGCACTTCTACAACTCGACGTCGGTCTGTCAGCGGCGCGTCGTGTTCCGCGAGGAGAAGCCTGGCATCACGAAGATCGCGGTCGACGCGGCCCGCCTCTGCAGGCGGCTCGAGCGCGCGCTCCCGGCGACGATCGTGCGGTACGAGTACTCGCCGGAGAGCTTCACCGGCACGGAGCCTGACTACGCGATCGACATCTGCGCCGCCGTCATGGAGGTCGTGGAGCCTGAGGGGCCGGACCGGAAGATCGTCCTCAACCTCCCCGCGACGGTCGAGATGTACACACCGAACGTCTACGCGGACGTCATCGAGTGGTTCGGTCGAGCGGTGCCGCGACGCGACGCGATCGTCCTGTCGCTGCATCCGCACAACGACCGAGGCACCGCGGTCGCGGCCGCGGAGCTCGGGATCACGGCTGGCGCGGAGCGCATCGAGGGCACGCTGTTCGGGAACGGCGAGCGCACGGGCAACGTCGATGTCGTGACGCTCGCGCTGAACCTCTTCAGCCAAGGCGTGGATCCACAGCTTGACATCAGCGACATCGACGCGCTACGCCGCGTGGCCGAACACGCGAACCGCCTGCCGGTCCATCCGCGGCACCCCTATGTCGGCGACCTCGTGTACACGGCGTTCTCCGGGTCGCACCAGGACGCGATCAAGAAGGGCCTCGAGGCGCAGACCGCGGACTACGACGTCTGGGACGTCCCGTACCTGCCGATCGACCCGAAGCATGTCGGCCGTACGTACGAGGCCGTGATCCGGGTGAACAGTCAATCCGGCAAGGGCGGCGTCGCATACATCATGAAAGCCGAGCACGGCCTCGACCTTCCCAGGCGTCTGCAGATCGAGTTCGCCGGGCGTATCCAGACGATGGCAGAGGACACCGGGACGGAGATCTCGCCCGCGGAGATGTGGGCCGCGTTCTCGACGGAGTACCTAGCCGAGCAACCCCCGATCGAG
>Ga0315281_10008218_pt1 | contig 14596 bp, 14 predicted proteins | sample YL17G07_0_MG_FD_204540 | JGI IMG/M metagenome (GOLD analysis project Ga0315281, IMG submission 204540) | Sediment microbial communities from Yellowstone Lake, YNP, Wyoming, USA - YL17G07_0 | ecosystem: Environmental > Aquatic > Freshwater > Lake > Sediment | place: USA: Wyoming | collected...
GGCCACCCGCCAGCGTGGTGATGTACGAGGAGAATGCGCGCAAGCTTAATTCGGTATTGAATACGATCAATCCCGATCTGGTGAAACAGGTAATTGGTCTGGGTAAGGTAGATTCCATGCTCAAGGTTGAGCAAGCGCTACAGCGCGGTGAGTTCATCGGCATTCTCGCTGACCGCGGGTTGGAACACGGCGGCAGCAGCGTGACCTGTGATTTTCTGGGCCAGCCGGCGAAATTTCCCGATGGTCCGCTGCGTATAGCATATATGTTGAAATGCCCCGTGCTGCTCATGGTCGGCGTGTATCGTGGCGGCAACCGTTATGACCTGTATTTTGAAGAGCTGATAGATATGAGTAAGGCTGAGTTCCCGCGCAACGAGTTGATCCGCCAGGCGCAGCTGCGTTACGTGGCGCGTATCGAACATTACTGCCGTAATGCTCCCTACAACTGGTTCAATTTCTACGACTTCTGGAAACCATGAAGCGCATCCTGTTCTTGCTGTTGTGTCTTGCTTCCACCTTCGTTCATGCTGAAGCCGGATCGTCCGTACCTGCCACAGCCTGGGGATTACCGCAACTGATGCAAAGTCTGGCGCAGGCGCAGAGTTCGCAAGGCAGTTTCGTTGAACGCAAACACCTTGCAGTACTGGACGTGCCGCTGACGTCGTCCGGCACGATGTTGTTTCGAGCGCCCGACCATCTGGAAAAACACACGCTGGCGCCAAGGGAAGAAAATCTGGTGCTCAACCAGGGTGTGCTCACCATCGACGACAAGGCACGTAACGTCAAGCACACCTTGGTATTGCAACAATATCCGGCGGTATGGGCATTGGTGGAAAGCATACGCTCCACGTTGGCGGGTGACCAAGCTATGCTGGAGCGTTTTTACAAAGTTGAATTGAAAGGCAACGCGGCGCAGTGGCACATGCAGTTGCTGCCACTCGAGAAAAGGATGCGCACGATGGTCAGTGAGATCGTCATCGCCGGGCAGGGTAACCGCGTACACAGTATCGAGATGCGCGAAGCGAATGGTGATCACTCGACCATGACCCTGATTGAGGATATGCCGTGAACTTGCGCCGACATGTCGCTGTGATTGTCTGGCTCGTGTTTGTTGCGGCCTGCATATTGGTGATCAGCCGCGCCCAATTCACCACCGACATGTCGGCGTTCATGCCACGCGACCCGACACCCACACAAAAGATTATGGTGGAGCAGTTGCGCGACGGCGCGGTGTCGCGCCTGATCCTGGTGGGCGTGGAGGGCGCGCCGATACCGGTGCTGGCGCAAATCAGCAAGGACATGGCGGCGCAGTTGCGCACTTCACCGGAACTGGCGGCGGTCAACAACGGCGAGCAGGTCGACATGGAAAAGGATTTCGATCTGCTGTGGCGCAACCGTTACTTGCTGAGCGATGCAGTCACGCCGCAGCGTTTCTCGGCGAAGGGATTGCGTAACAGTCTCAACAACTATCTCGGTCTGCTCGGCACGCCGATGAGCAGTATGGCGCAGCGCGTATTGCCCGCTGACCCCAGCGGGGAGCTGATTCACCTGCTGGAACAGTTGCAGGGTCAGGCGCAGCCGGTCATGCAGGACGAAGTCTGGTTCTCGCGCGATGGTAAGCGTGCCATGCTGCTGGCGCATACCAGCGGCGCTGGCAACGATATCGACGCGCAGGAGCGCGCCATGCAATCGATCCAGACCGCGTTCGATGGCGCGCGCAAAAATTCACCGCAAGCCGCCTCGGCGCAGGTACGCATGACTGGCCCCGGGGTGTTCTCGGTGCAGTCGCGCGCCGCAATCCGCGATGATGCTGTGCGGCTGTCGCTGATCGCCAGCCTGCTGATCGCCAGCCTGCTGCTGTTCCTTTACCGATCACCGCGTGTGCTGGTGTTGGGTTTGTTTCCGGTAACGAGCGGGGTGCTGGCAGGCATCGCGGCAGTAAGCCTGGGCTTCGGCAATGTGCATGGCATTACGCTTGGTTTCGGCATCACGCTGGTCGGCGAAGGGGTAGATTACGCTATCTATCTGCTCACTCAGATCGAATGGAACAGTACACCGCAACACCTGCTACGGCGCATCTGGCCAACGATGCGACTGGGGCTGCTGACCTCGGTGTGCGGCTTTTCCGCCATGCTGTTTTCCGGTTTCGCCGGGCTTGCGCAGCTCGGCTTATTCTCCATCATCGGGCTCGTCGTGGCGCTGAGCACCACTGGCTGGGTGTTGCCGCAGATGCTGCCGCAGGGGTTCTATGTCCACACGTCCGCGCGTCTCGGCCGGGCGCTGATATTTCTGGTGCAGCGGGCGCCTCGTGCGCGTTTCGCCTTGTTGATATTGGTGACGGCGGCTGTTGCGTTGCTCGTGATTAAGCGCGATGTATTGTGGAACGACAGTTTGTCGAGCATGAGTCCGATTGCACAGGAATCGCTGCAGCTTGATGAACAATTGCGTCGTGATATGGGCGCACCGGATGTACGTTATATGGTGGTGTTAAGCGGCGGCGACGAGGAACAAGTGCTGCTGCAGAGCGAAGAGATTGCAGTGATCATGCGCAAGCTGGTGGCGCAGGGTCTGCTGGAAGGATTTGATATACCGCCGTTGCCGAGCCGCAGCGCGCAGCTGGCGCGCCAGGCATCCCTGCCCGGGGAAGCAGAGTTGCGCCGCAACATGAGCGAGGCGTTGCGTGGCTTGCCGTTCCGCAGTGAAGTGTTCGCCCCGTTCGCGGCGGAGATCGCGATGGCCAGACAGCAGCCCTTGCTGGATCACGCCGCCCTGCAAGGCAGCGCACTGGGTCTGAAGCTCGATTCTTTGCTGGTGCGGAACGATTTGGGCTGGACGATCATGTTGCCGTTGCGCGGCGTGAAGGATGCTCAAGGGATAGCAGAGGGAATCCGCCAAGCCAGCGGTACGCCATTCGTCATGCTGGATATGAAACATGAATCCGAGCAGATGTTGCGGGACTACCGGCGCGAGGCCAGCACGAACGCCATGTTTGGTGCGCTGGCTATCATTGCCCTGTTGTTCATCAGCCTGCGTTCACTACGTCGGGTGCTGGAAGTATCTTTACCGCTGGTGGCGGCTGTGTTGGTCGTGACTGCCTGGACCGTGTTCAGCGGACACAGCCTGTCCATTTTCCACCTGATAGGTATGTTGCTGGTGGTGGCGGTTGGCTCTAATTACACGTTGTTCTTCAGCCAACGGCACGGTTCCCCGTACGACCGCGAACGCACTGTCATTTCGTTGCTGTTCGCCAACGTCTCCACGGTGCTTGGCTTCGGCATACTGTCGTTTTCACAGTCGCCAGTACTGAATGCCATCGGTGCCACCGTTGCGGTCGGTGCAATGTTGAGTCTGCTCTTTTCCGCTGTTTTGATTGCGGGGAGCGATGAATGAATGCAGCAGCTCTGGATCAGTCTGTGACGCACCAGAACGAAGCGCTGCTGTTCTTCACGCTGCTGCAACTGGTGGTCATCGTCATGATGGGGCGTGTCGGCGGCGAGATCGCCGTGCGCGTCTCGCAATCGCGCGCGATCGGCGAAATCATCATCGGCATCCTGCTGGGGCCATCCCTGTTTGGCTTATTGGCACCGGACCTGTTTCAGTACGTGTTCAAATCCAGTTCGCCACAATCGATGTTTATTTTGAGCCAGATCGGTCTGGTGTTGCTGATGTTCCAGATTGGCCTTGAATTTGATTTTTCGCACCTGACTGCAAAAGACAACCGCAGCGCGGTTATGCGCATCGCGACAGCTGGCATTGTGCTGCCGTTCAGTTTTGGCTTCGTCTTTGGTTACTGCACCGCACCCATACTTTCGCCGCAGGCCAACCAGCTTACGTCGGGTCTGTTTGTGGCGACCGCGTTCTCCATCACTGCGCTGCCGATCTTGGGGCGCATCATGATGGAGTTCAACATGACGCGCACCAAGCTTGGCGTGATCGCAATCAGTGTTGCCGCCATAACGGATGTAGTCGGCTGGTTGTTGCTGGCAGTGATAACAGCGGTGTCCCTGTCGAATTTTTCAGCCGGGAGTTTTGCGCAGACTCTGGGCTCGCTGATTCTTTATATCTCGGTGTGCTGGCTGCTGTTGCGCCCGGCTTTGCATCGCGCGGTGAAACGCTCGGTGGTTACTGAGCATCGTTTCTCCGACAACCTTATGGGATTACTCCTTGCCGCCATCTTTTTGTCGGCCATGGCAACTTACAAGATCGGCATCTTTGCCATCTTCGGCGGTTTTATGATGGGCGTGTTGCTGCACGATCAGCATGAGGTGGTAAAGGCCTGGCGCAATAAGGTTGGGGAATTTGTCACCGTATTCTTCCTGCCCATCTTTTTCACCTATACCGGCCTGCGCACCAATATTGGCAGTCTGGATAGCTGGGAACTATGGGCTTGGTGTGTTTTGCTGATCCTGCTCGCCACGGCCAGCAAGCTGGGTGGCTGCTATCTCGCGGCAAGGTGGTCTGGGCTGAGTCATTCTGAGTCGAAGGTGATTGGTATCATGATGAATACGCGCGCACTGATGGAGCTTATCATCATCAACGTCGGTTTTGACCTCGGCGTGATCTCGCAGAATGTGTTCACCATGCTGGTGTTAATGGCCATATTCAGCACCGTTATCACGACACCCGCACTACGCCGTTGGTTGCCCGGTGCAATTGGGTCAGTTAAGATGAAAAAGTAGTACAGTAATTTGACTATGCCAGTTGAATTAACCAAAGTGAGCCACTAAAAAATCGCTTCTCATGCAGGTTGGGTCAAGCTGCGCAAGTGTGTGGACCCAACAAAATTGTATTGTTCGGTGAGCTTTGCTCAACCTGCCCTGTATTTGAATTATCTGGATGCCATAAAGGGAGAAAAAATGAAACCTTCATATTTAATGCTGGTCGCACTAACCGCCGCTTTGTCTACCGCCTGTGCTTCACGCCAGGCAGCAACCGACGAGTCCAAAAGTAAATCGGCCGCACAAACCACCGCCGCCAAAGACGGCGCCCAAAAAGAGGCCGCTCCCGAAGGTGAGGTCGTGGGCAAACCGGCAGCAGGCAGTAAATTCGCCAAACTCAAGATTGGCATGGCGCTGGCCCAGGTGGAAAAATTGATCGGAAAACCGGCCAATCAGTGGCAGCACCCTACAGGTAAGTCAGCCATCCCATTTTATTTTGGTCCGGATCGCTGGGTTATCCAATACTCCTACAAAGGTGAAGGCGTTTTGACGTTCAATTATGGTGGTGAGCAAGTGTTGACCCGTATCGTCGTCAACAAGGCAGAATGATCCGCGTGGTTGCGCAGAAACAACGGCTAGCGCCATGATTGAAAATTCGAATTCGTGTGAGGTGCTGGTCATTGGTGGTGGCCCCGCGGGTTCGACTATCGCCGCATTGTTAGCCCAGCGTGGGCGTGATGTGCTGATGGTGGAAAAATCAAAACACCCGCGTTTCCATATTGGCGAGTCGTTGTTGCCAATGAACATGCCGATGTTCGAGCAGTTGGGGGTGGCTGAGGAGATCAGGCGTATAGGCATCGTGAAGCTTGGCGCGGAGTTCACTTCGCCCTGGCACGGTGCGTCGGTGATGATCGACTTCAATGATGCATGGGATAATAGCTACCCCTCGGCCTACCAGGTTCGCCGCGACGAATTCGATGAGATTCTGTTCAAAAACGCGGTAGCCAAGGGTGCTCGTGTGATTGAGGAATGCAAGGTATCCAGCATTCGCTTTCAGCCGGGCGCAGAAGCGTTGGCAATGGCGATGGATAAGGACAGGCAGATGCAGTGTATTCGCGCCAAGTTCGTGGTGGATGCCTCCGGCCGTGACACTTTCCTGTCCAACCATTTCGGCATGAAGCACCGCAACAAGAAACACAACAGCGCAGCCATCTTTGGTCACTTCTCCGGCGCAAAGCGTTTGAAGGGCGAGATCGAAGGCAACATCAGCCTGTTCTGGTTCGAGCACGGTTGGTTCTGGTTCATCCCGCTGGCCGACGGTAGAACCAGCATCGGTGCGACATGCTGGCCGTATTACATGAAGACGCGCAAGACCGACACTACGCAGTTTCTGCTGGATACCATCGCCATGTCCCCGCCACTGGCCGAACGGTTGGAGGACGCCACGCTGGCGTCGCCAGTGACAGCCACTGGCAATTTCTCTTATATGTCCGAGCGATCTTCCGGCAAGAACTATATCTTGCTGGGTGATGCCTTTGCCTTCATTGATCCGGTGTTTTCGTCCGGTGTGTTTCTGGCGATGAACAGCGCCTTCATCGGCGCCGATACCGTCGAGGCCTGCCTGAAAGACCCACAGGATGCGCCGCGTGCCTTGAAGTCCTTCGATAAAGTCATGCTGCAGGGGCCCAGGGTGTTCTCCTGGTTCATCTATCGCGTCACCACCCCGGCTATGCGCAATCTGTTGATGTATAAAGGCACAGAAAGCAAGATCCGGAAGGCGCTGATCTCAGTATTGATCGGCGATGTCTACCGCACCAACCGCTATGGCTTCTGGTTGCTCATGTTCAAGGTTATATATTACGGTCAGAGTCTGGCTAATCCCAAGGCCAGTCTCATGGCCTGGCACAAACGCAGGCATTCTATTCGCGTGGTCGAGACGGGCGCGGAAGGTTGACATGCAAAATATTGGCAATCATTTCGGATTGGTATATCTGGATGCTGATGAGATTGGCGCGTATCTGGAAATGCACCGGGAGCATTTATTTGGTGTGATCGGTTTCGGTAGAGCGATGCCGCTGCCCGTGATGCCGTGCGCACCACTCTGGGTTGGTATCCCGGCATTGGGCGGGCGCGAAAACAGTTTCGAAGTATGGACCAGCGATGCGTCCGTCACGGCCTGCAATTATTCTGGCATCTGCGGCACTACCGATGGCAAAGTGTTGTTCGCCAGCCTGACGCTGGAGCAGCGGGCGGGGGAGTCTTTGCAGACGCTGGCCTGTCATGCCTACATGCGCATCTTTGAATTCCTTGATCACCACGGTTATCGCAGTCTGTTGCGCGTCTGGCATTATTTTCCGCTGATCAATGACGATGAGAATGGGCTGGAGCGTTATCGCTGCTTCAACATCGGGCGGCACGAAGCCTTCGTTGCCAGTGGGCGCGGTCTCGGTGAGGAGAGTTTCCCGGCGGCGAGTGCGTTAGGCAGCAATGGCGGTTCGCTGACCATCTATTTTATGGCCGGCAAGCAACCCGGCAAGGCGGTGGAGAACCCGCGTCAGGTCAGCGCCTATCATTATCCGGAACAGCTCGGGCCACGCAGCCCGATCTTCGTGCGCGCCATATCGGCGACGCTGGGCGGGCAGGATTGCTTCTTTATCTCCGGCACGGCCAGCATCGTCGGCTACGAAACACTGCATTTGGGTGACACGGAGAAGCAGACCGATGAGACACTGCTGAACATCCGCACGTTGATACAACAGATCCCGCACTATGATCCGGCACGTGGACGCATGTTGCTTAAAGTCTATTTACGCCATGCTGACGATCTGGCGATGGTGCAATCCAAGGTGCAGGCCGAGTTTGGCGCGGCGTGTCATGCAGTCTATCTGCATACCAACATCTGCCGTTCCGACTTGCTGCTGGAGATTGAGGGCGCATATTTCAGCGATGCGCAGGATGCATGGGCTGCAACAGCATGAAGAATCTTTTTCATTTCGTAGCGCTGATTTTGTCGATCTGTTGTCTCAGCCCAGTTCATGCACAAACAGAGATCAGACCGCTGTGGGAAGTTGGTGCGGGTTTCGCGGCTATCGATTTTCCTGTCTATCGCGGCTCGGACGAGCGTAAATTTTACCTGCTGCCGGTTCCTTATTTCGTCTATAACGGCGAAGTCTTGCAGGTTAACCGCGAGCGTGTGCGCGGGCTGATCTTTAAGCGTGATAAAGTAGAAATGGATATCAGCATGAATGGCTCTGTTCCCGCCGACGGCGCAATTGCTCGACAAGGCATGCCCGATCTCGACCCGACGCTGGAGCTTGGCCCCTCGCTCAATTTTCACCTCCTGTATTCGGAAGACAAGAAGAACACCTTCGACATGCGCATGCCGTTACGCGCGGTCATCGCCTCCGATTTCTCCAGTGTTCGGTATACCGGGTGGCTGTTCCAGCCGCAGTTGAATCTGGATTTTCGCGACATTAAATACAGTGGCTGGAACATCGGGCTGGTGGGCGGGGTGATCTTTTCGGATCGGCGCTATCACAGCTATTTCTATGATGTCGCGCCGCAGTATGCAACAGCAACGCGCCCGGCATACACGTCCAGCGGCGGCTATGCTGGCACGCAGTCCATTTTCGCCTTCAACAAACGGCATAAGGGTTACTGGACCGGCGGTTTCATAAAGTGGGACAGCCTAAGAGGCGCTGTTTTTGCGGACAGCCCGCTGGTCAAGAGCAAAAATTATTTTACCATTGGTTTCGCTATCACCTGGATACTGGACAAGTCGGATCAGCTGGTGGAAGTGGAATACGACTGAGCCAGTAGCGTTCATAAAAATGGCATGACCGCGCTACGCTTACACGCGAACGTGAAAATAATCAGGGAAGTGAAAAGGAAATGTGGGTTTGGCGACAATTGAAATCTTTATACGAATACAGCGTACTGTACGGCGGCCTGCTGTTTTTTGCGATGATCTGTCTGGCGTGGAGTCTCCCCGCTACCGTATTGCGCCATCTGCTGCCGCGACACATCGCGGAGAATGTCGGGCAATCCGTTATCATGTTGGTATTTCGTGTATATCTGTTTGTGGTGCGTGCAAGCGGGTTGGTGAAATGCGACCTGACCGCACTGGACAGTTTGCGGGGTGAAGCGCTTATCATCACTACTAACCATCCGGCATTGATTGACGTGGTGCTTATTGGCTCGCGCCTGCCGCGTATGGTGTGCGTATTGAAAGCAAACCTGCTCGACAATCCGCTGCTCGGCGGCGGCGCGCGCATGGCCGGATATATCCGCAATGATTCCACCGGCAACCTGATACGCCGCGCCGCCGCCGCCGCGAAAGCTGGCAGCCAGTTGTTGATCTTTCCCGAAGGTACGCGCACCGTCACGCCGCCAATTAATCCATTCAAGGGTGGTTTCGGATTGGTTGCACAGAAGGCTGGCGTGCCGATCCAGGCTGTGTTCATTGAAGCGAGCAGTCCCTTTCTAGGCAAGCACTGGCCGCTGCTGAAGAAACCGGAATTCCCGCTGACGTATCGCGTGCGACTGGGTGAGCGCTTCGAAGTGAGCGGCGACGTGAAGACCTTCGTCGCCGATCTGGAAGATTATTACCGCCGCGAAATGCAGGCACAGAAAAAATAGAAGCCACGTATGAGTACAGCTTCAGTCTCGCACCTTGTGCTTATCCCCAGCTACAACACCGGCACAACACTGTATTCTACTGTGCGTGCCGCACGGGAACACTGGACGCCAGTGTGGGTGGTGATTGACGGCAGCACGGATGGCAGTGAAGTGGAGCTGTTGCGCATGGCCGAAAGCGATCCTGGTCTGTGTGTTTTGGTATTAAAAGAGAATCAAGGCAAAGGCGCGGCGGTGCTGCAGGGTCTCCGCGAAGCGACTCGTCTGGGGTTCACGCATGTGCTGACCATGGATTCAGATGGCCAGCATCCGGCGGACAAGATACCGGAGTTCATGGCGGCCTCGATGAAGGATGCCAACGCGCTGGTGCTGGGTGTGCCAGTATTTGATGCCAGCGCTCCCGTCTTGCGTGTGCGCGGGCGCAAAGTTTCCAATTGGTGGGCGAATCTGGAAACGCTGTGGCAGGGCATCGGTGATTCCCTTTACGGATTCCGCGTCTATCCGGCGCACCTGTTGATGGCCGTGATGGAAGAAAGTCGCTGGATGCGCCGCTTCGATTTCGATCCCGAAGCGACGGTGCGCCTGTGCTGGCGCGGCGCGCGTCTGGTAAACATTCCTGCACCGGTTAAATATCTGCGTCCGGAAGAGGGCGGCGTGTCGCATTTCAACTATCTGCGCGACAATCTGCTATTGACTGGAATGCACCTGCGGTTATTTTCCGGATTTATTATTCGTTTGCCATTGATGATCTGGCGCAAATGGATGCAATAAAAAAACAGTAATTCAAGCCACAGGTATCACAGAGCATACAGGTACACATGGAGTTGTTGCCCCATTGCTTCGCGTTGTGTGACGCTACGGGCAAGAGTGTGGCGCATGTTGAGCATGTGATGTGAGGTGGTTAGATCGCCTTCGCGACCAGCATTACGTTGCTGAACGGCGTGCCTTTGTGCATCGGTAGTGTCTCGACGATGAAGCCATTGCGCCGCAACACTTCCAGCCATTCGTTCAGTGTGCGACAGTAAATACGACTCAGGCGATGGCCGCGCAGGAAGAACACGGTGCGATCCACCCAGTTGCTGTAGTGGAAGGGCAGGCCGCCTGCGGCGTCGCCGACGCGGGTGATGAAGGTGCCGCCGGTGGGCAACGCGGTACGGATACGGCGCAACACCTTTTCTTGTGCTTCGTAGCTGATGTAGTGCAGCACATCCAGAATAATCGCCACATCGGCCTGGCCGAAATCGGCGCTGCGGATGTCGCCCTGGGCGAACTGCGCGCGGTCGCCGAGCGCAGTGCGGGCGCGATCTACATCTCTTTGCATCAGCTCCAGTCCCCAGATGTTCTCGACTTTGGGTGCGGCGGGCCAGTGCGCGGGCCAGTTGTCGGATTCGTAAAGTGCGCGCGCTTCCAGCAGCCAGGAGGCGAGCAAACCCTGCCCGCAGCCGAGGTCGATCAGGCGAGCGGAATCCGGAATCAGGCCATGTTCGAGCAGACCGAAGAATGCCGGGTCGCCCTTAAGTTTTCCTTGGGCGAAACGCCAGGCGAAGTGGCCCGCTGGGCGGTAAGGCTGAGTGGCGCGGACAAGCAGAGCGCGGCGAAAACGTGCGGTCACGGGATGGCGTCGTTCAGGGTGACGGAATGAAGATTGATTTGCGCGAGAGTATCCAGCAGGCGCGGCAGCACGTCGAGAATGACTGGAGTACCTGCGGCGGTGCGTGCGGCGCTGCCGTCGTGCAATAGCAGAATGTCACCGCTCTTGAGGTCGCGCACCAAACTGTTAAACACCGTATCGGTATTGCCCACCAATGTATCAAAGCCGCGCTTGCTCCAGCTGCACAGGCGTAGTCCGCAGTGAGCGAGCACGGGCTCAAGTGCCGGATTACGCAGCCCGGCAGTTGCGCGAAAAAAGCGCGGCGCACGTCCGCTGATCTCGTTTAATGAGATCTGCGCGCCACGTACTTCGTGGTATATGTTCCACGGGTCGAGCAGCGAAAAATACCAGTTGTGCGACAGGCTGTGGTTCTCGATGCTGTGGCCACGCTGCACGATCTCGTGGCATAGCTCTGGATGTCTGGCGGCGAGCCTGCCGATGCAAAAAAAGGTCGCCTTGGCTTGGTGGTGGTCGAGAATGTCCAGCACCTGCCGGGTGACTTCCGGATCGGGACCGTCGTCGATGGTGATCGCCACTTCGCCACGTTGTGCCGCATCCGGTGGCAAGCGGGTGATGTTTGGCCCCAGCAGCGTGCTGCGCGGGGTCAAACCGGCGATAATGAGAATTATGTGGTTAATGAAGACAATATATGTTGTCCACGGCCACAGAGCAGGTTGCCACAAAGTGACGAGGATGCAGATGGAGAGAACCAGCATCGAAAGTTTGATGGCGAGCGTTGGTTTCCAGTTGCGGCAGGGAAAAATCATCGTTGCGGCTATGATATTGAATAGTGCGCAGTATTATACAATAGCCACCTTTATGGATGACCTGTGCTGAGAGAGTTATTGTGTTACCGCAAAAAAATTTGGTTGTCTTTTTAGTCATTGTGCTCAGCGCGTGTAGTACACCGCCGAAGAAGCCACAGGATACTCAGCGTGGCGATTATACCTATACTAAGCAATACACTAGCTGGCTGATTGAGAAGGAGATGGCTGATGCCGACGTTATCGGTTTGAGTGTCGCGCTGGTTGATGACCAGCATGTCGTGTGGGCGCAGGGCTTCGGCTATGAAGACAAGCAGGCGCACATTAAAGCAACATCAGATACTGTGTATCACTTGGGTTCGATCGCCAAAGTATTTACTGCCACAGCCGCGATGCAGCTTGCCGAACAGGGCAAGTTGGGGCTCGACCAGCCGCTGAAGAAATGTCTGCCGGAATTCTCTATCAAAAGCCGTTACGGCGACATATCCGGAATCACGCCGCGCAACATCATGACCCACCATTCTGGTCTGCCTGGTTTCTGGGCGCGAGGCATGAGTGAGCGTCATCCCGGGCCATTTACCGAACAAGTGGCGGCGATACATGAAGAATATGTCGCTTATCCACCAAACACAGTGTTCGCCTATTCTAATCTTGGTGTGTCGCTTCTCGGCGCAGCCATTGGTGAGGTCAGCGGCGAAGGCTATGCCAGCTATATGAACCATTACCTGTTGCAGCCGCTCGGCATGACGCATTCCGAGTTCGCGGCGCGCATTCCAGGCAAGGCCTATAAGAACGGCAAGGAAGTTGAAGCTATTCCGCTGCGAGATTTACCATCGAGTAGCTTGAATTCCAGTGCCAGTGATATGACGCACTTTATGCAGATGCTGTTCGCCGATGGAAGGTATGACAGCAGACAGATCGTGAGACCCGAATCTCTGCACGAGATGTTTAAAGTGCAGAACGGGAATGTGCCGCTGGACTTCGATTTCAAGATGGGTCTGGGCTGGATGTTGAGTGGTGTGGATGTGCCGGGAGTTGAAACAGTTCTGAGCCACAGCGGAAGCACGCTCAACTATCACGCTTTGTTGGCAGTGCTGCCGGAGTACAAGCTCGGTGTGGTGGTGTTGTCCAATTCAGCTGGCTCGGAGGTTGCGGTGGCCAAGGTGGCGGAGCAAATGCTTAAGCTCGCGCTTGAAGCCAAGCGCGGCATAAAGCAATCGGAAAAACCATTTGTTGAGCCAAAAAAAATGCAGCTGTCCGAGGCCGATTTTCGTGCCTATGAAGGTTATTTCGACACCCTGATCGGCCTCGTTAAGGTAGAGAACCGGAAGGGTGACCTCATTGCCAGGCTAATGGATTTTGATTTTGAATTGGTGAAGCATGAGAGTGGGGAATTCGGCGTACGTCTCAAGTTGCTTGGCTTTATTCCGGTAGCGAATCAGCAGATGAAGGAGATGAGTCTGTCGCTGCACCGTATCGGCGGACGCGAAGTATTAGCCTATAAGAAGGACGGGCGTTCCATGCTGGTCGGCGAGAAACTGAATCCGCAGTCGTTGCCTGAGTACCTCAACGACTATGTTGGCGAATATGACATTGCGAATAAGTGCGATGGCCCGTTGCCGGAGAACATTCGTATGATACGAGAAGGCGACATGTTGATCGGAGAGTTCAGATTTTCAGAGAAGCCGGGTTTTGTGTTCCATGCCGTATTTTTTCCGACTGACGTGAAAGGCGAGCTCATCATGGCGGGAATCGGCAGCGGCAAGGGCGAGACATTGCGCGCGAAGAAAATCGATGGCGAAGCACATCTGTATTTCTCCGGTTTCGATTTTAAAAAGATATCTGGTAAGCGCGGTTCATGATGCAACTCGAAACGGGTTTTATTCACGATATTGCACCCGGAATGGCGGGAGAGCACGCCCTGTTGCTGATGTTGCCGGGCGCGAAAAATACGCCGCAGCAGCTGGCGGACAACGGCTTCATCCGTGCATTACGTGAACGCAATCTGCCGGTGGATGCGCTGGCGCTGGATGCACATGTGGATCTGTATCTGGAGCGTGCCGATATCGAGCATTTGCTGCACCACACGCTGGACGAGGTGCGTGCACAGGGCTATCGCCGCATCTGGCTGTTCGGTATTTCGCTCGGCGGTTTGGGCGCCATGATCTGCGCCACGCAACGCACACCAGAGATAGAAGGGGTTGTGCTGCTGGCCCCATTCCTGGGAACGCGTGGACTAATCGCGGAGGTGGAAGCGGCAGGCGGACTGCGCCATTGGCAGGCAGGCGAGATCGATAGCTGCGACCACGAGCGCGTCCTGCTTGAGCTCATCCAGCGCAGCCTGCTCGATGCGGATAGTTTTCCGAGCATACACTTGGGCTACGGTAGCGAAGACCGCTATCGAGGCGCCAGCATATTGTTATCTGAATGCTTGCCCAGGAATCGTGTGTCGGCCGCCTTTGGCGGACATGACTGGGAAACATGGGCGGTACTTTGGCGCACTATCCTGGACAAGAACCCTTTCGTGAATGTGAAAAATGATGAATGTCGTCACGGAAGGATTTGAGTCGACTGGCGCGCCCCGTGAAGCGTGCATTACGCGGATTTACCGTAATACCCTCGAAGATTTATAGAGCAAAGAGCAGAAAAGAATTGAGCAGCGGAGAAATGTGGGGAGAACTGGGCGGAACCGGCGTGTATGTATTTATGTATCAGGGGATGCTGAAAAGGAAAAGGCCGACTGTTCTCAGTCGGCCTTGTAAAATGGTGGCCGGGGTCGGAATCGAACCAACGACACGCGGATTTTCAATCCGCTGCTCTACCAACTGAGCTACCCGGCCAGGGAGCGGCGCATTATAAGGAAGCGCCCGGCATTTGTACAAACTGAC
>Ga0315281_10008219_pt1 | contig 14594 bp, 10 predicted proteins | sample YL17G07_0_MG_FD_204540 | JGI IMG/M metagenome (GOLD analysis project Ga0315281, IMG submission 204540) | Sediment microbial communities from Yellowstone Lake, YNP, Wyoming, USA - YL17G07_0 | ecosystem: Environmental > Aquatic > Freshwater > Lake > Sediment | place: USA: Wyoming | collected...
CGCGGGCCACCTAATGCGCCTGGCGGACCCGCCGCCCCTGCGCGCCGATTGGGAGGCGGAGCAGCGGGGGGCGCTGGACCGGCTGGAGGCCGTGGAGCAGGACTTCGCGCGGCGCTTTCGCCCGGCCATCGCGGAACACCTGCCCCGGGATGCGGCGCCAATGGACCCCTTCAACTGGTCGGCGGCCTTCCGCAAGCTTCCGCCGGAACTCAATCGGCGCGACGCCTGGCTGCAAGCGCTCAACGCCACCGTGTACCCGCAGGTGCAGCGCAACGGCCAGGCCGTGGCCCAGGCGCTGACGCAGGAACCGGCCCGGGCCGACTACGCGGCCTGGTTCGGCGCCTATGCCGAGGCCCTGGAGGCGGCCGCCGGGTTGATCGGCGAGGGCTTGGGGCGGAGCGACCTGGAGCAGGCCCGCGCCGTGCGGGTGCGGCTGGAACCGCTCCTGCCGGCGGCCCTGCGCGCCCAGCCGCTGTCCCAAATCGCCCTGCAAGTGGTGAACTCCATCGCCGGCGTGACCTGCATCCTCAACGGCATGCGCCAGACCCGCTATGTGGAAGACAGCCTGACCGTGCTGGGCCTCCCGGTCCTGACCGCGGCAGAGGCGCTGGCCATCCTGCGGGGGCTGGCCCAGGGCGCCTAACCGCGGCCCGCTCCGGCACCGGAAAGAGCATTGCCATCCCCGCCCCGCCACGGGTAAGGTGGAGCGGGGGGAAAATCGGCGGGCTGGCAAGGCAGAATTTCTTCCGGGTGCGGACCATTGAAGCTATTGCTCCTGAAGCGAAAAATCCTACTTCCGGCGATTGCCGGGATCGTGCTCGTTTACGGCGTGGTGATGGTGCTCCAGAGCCGGCTGCCGGGACTGCCCCCGCTGCGGGCCGCGGCCCAACCGCTCCCCGGTGTCGTATTTGTCTCCATGCTGGGGGACCTGATGGAACGCCAACTGGATGGGTTTGGCGGGTGGCTGCCCAATGACCTGCCGCTGTCTCCCGGGTACTTCCTGGATAATCTGCCCAACTTTCAGTTGGGCGTGCTGCAAGTGCTGCGGCACGACACCCGCGTGCTGCGGGACAACTTGAGCCGGCAACGCACCTCGGATGCCATCCATCGCGAGGCGGACCAGGCCTTTACCGCCTTCGCCAACGACCCCACCCGCTGGGCTTTCCCTTCGGCGGAGGGAGCCTACCAGCGCGGCGTAGACGCCTTGGTGCGTTTCCGGCGGGACCTGAACGTGGGGGCGCATTTCTACCCGCGGGCGGACAATCTGGTGCAGTTGCTGGAGGTGCTGGTCTCCGAACTGGGGGCGACGACGACCCGCCTGCTGCTGGCCAGCCAATCCGACCAGGTTTCCTGGTATCTGGTTGACGATGCGTTCTACTATGCCCAAGGCGTGGGCTATGCCCTGACCGGCACGATGAAGGCGGTGCGGGTGGATTTTGCCCCGGTGCTGGAGGACAAGCGCGCCATGGAGATCATGGATCAGGTCATTGGTTCGCTGGAGGCGAGCCAGTTTGACCCATGGATCGTGACTAACGGGGGCAAGGCGGGCATCCTGGCCAATCATGCCAGCAACGTCAAAGTCTACCTGGACGACGCCCGGCAGAAGATGGGCAGTTTGATCTCCATTCTGAAGCAGGGCTAGTGCGGATCCATGGCGCACGGAGCCCCTGCCCGAACCGTCCGCGCCCCGGAAAGGAAGCGGGGGCGCCAAAGGTGCGTTGCCTGATGAGAAGGTATGCAAACGGACCGGGCGCGGCGCGGGGGAGCGTGCCCGGCAGGAGCGCCGTCGCGCCGCGCCAACGGCGTGCCGGTCTGATTGAAGGCATTGCCGACCTGCCTGCGGCCCGCGCATGATTCGCTACGACATCTACTCCAACACGGCCTCGTCAGACCACGGCTTGCAGCATTTTCCCGTGCTGCAGGAATTGGTGGACAACCTGCGCCTGTCCCAGCTCGAGGTGCGCTTCACGCGCGTTCAGCAGCGGGAAGAGGGCGAGATGAATCTGGCCAGCGCCAAGTACGGCGGCGGGGTGAAGGTCAAGGGCACGGCGGTGAAGATGATGTCGCCGGAGACTCACATCAAGGGGCTGCTGGGCTGGGTGCGCACGGTCGCGGCCCGGGTGGACCGGGGCCTGCACGTGGACATCGAGAAGGTGCGCCAGACCAACGGCGCCCCCCTGGCCATGGCGCGCCTCCAGGAGGAAGGCCGCGCGGTCTTCGTCTCCGGCCTGGATGACGGAGCGTGGGTGCGGCTGACGGCCGTTCCGGATCTGACGGGCGGGAAGATCCCGGATGCCCTGGCCGCGCACCCGGAGGCGCAGGGAGAGTACCTCACCCGGCGCGTGCGGCCGGGCGGGTTCTATCCCATGATCCAGCCGCTGGTGCAATTGGCCTTCCTGCCCCCGCCGCTGCGCGAGCGGCTGACCAAGATCTTGCAGACGCGGGACAACAGCCTCATTGCGGACTTGAGCGAGCCCACGGTCATCAACCTGGGCCTGATCTCCGACGGACTGGAGCGCTATCAGAAGCTGCTGGATCAGTTCTACGTCATGCTGATCAACGCGGACGCCGGGGGCGACCTGCCGGCCCTGTTCGAATTTCTGACCCTCGACATCCCCTTCCCGGCCGTGATGCAGGCCCTGGATCCGGTCTTGATGGAAGGCCGCAAGGGAACCGCGCGCGACAAGCGGGTGTTGGCCAACGACCTGCGCATCAGCCTGGCCAATTCCGACGCGCTGGCGCGGCAGGAGTTCCAGAGCGCCTTGCTCTCGCTCGTGCTGGGGGCGCGCCTGGCGGCGGACCCGTTGATCTACCTCAAGGCGACGCGCCTGCCACGGCGCAGCGCGGATGAACTCGAGGCGCTCTCCACGCCCCGGCGGATGTATCTCGCCCTGCGCGAGGCGGTGGCGGACGCCGCCCGGAGCGGATCGGACCCCGCCGCGCCCCTGCCGCAGTCCGCCAAGCAAGTGCTGTTCGAAATGACCGTGCAGATCACCTACCAGGCGCAATATCAGCACGTCTTCCGCGAGCGGGCGATGCCCACGGGCGTCGCGGTGGCCCGGGATGTCCTGGCGGTGCTGGTGTTCGAGCACTACGACGTCGGCCAGTTGAAGTCCCTCAAGTCCAATTTGCCGGCCCGGGGCGTTGCCAAGAGTTTGGCGGAGCGCACCAACGTGACCTGGGGCGAAATGCGGAAGATCCAGGAATCCCTGGAGCAACTGCTCTTCCCCGTGGCCTCGCAGGGACAGCAATTGGCCGCCGTCATCCACGGGCAATACAAGGACGCGGACCAGCAGCGCAGGACCAAGGAACTGAACCTGTATTTGACCGGAGGGGTGCAGGTTCTGACCTTCACCAACTACATCGTCTCCCGCGGCGCGCTGAATCCCCTGATGTGGCAATCCCTGATCGAAGGCGGCCGCAGGTTCGGGAGCACCGTGCTGGCCTCCCGGGACGAGGTGCGCTCCCAGACCGGCGAGGGGCAAACCCGGGCCGAAACCTCGACCCAAGGCTACGTGATCCTGATGCAGGGGAACCAGGACACCCTCTTCCCGGTGCGGACGCGTCCGGAGCTGTTGATGCACGCCTACCGGCGCATGTACTCCGGGCGGGTGGCGCGGGCGGTGCGCCACTTCCTCGCCCAGAAGGCCAACTACCTGCACGAGAAGTACGGCCCGCTCCTGTTCGAGGTGATCCACCATCACTTGCTGTGGAACGATCATCTGCGCCTGTCCCAGAAGCAGGTGGCGCAGATCCTGATCGAGTCCCGCATGTTCGATAAGGAGCGTCTGCGGGAGTTCGGCTTTCGGGCGGAAGACGCCGCCCAGGGCGCCGGCGAGGAGAACCCCTGGCTGTCCTACAATCCGGACCTGGCGGAAGGCCAGCCGCACCCCTTCACGCCCGAGAGCCTGGAGAAAGCGTACCGGTCGGCCTACGGCGGCTTGGTCGCGCTGCTCAAGGAATATGAGAAGGCGCCCCCGCCCGCCGAGCCCGGCGCCGCGGCTTCCTGCGCCGCGGCCCTGGGACGGCTGGCCAGCCAGGATTCCCTGTTCTACTGGGACAGCCCGGCGGCGCGCCAGGCCCTCGCCGCCTGCCGGGAGGCCCAGGCGCTCTCGGCCCTGGTGCTGCAATGGCTGCAAGCCGGCAAGGACACCCTCCTGGCCAAGAAGGAGCAAGCGGAGACCATCGAGATCACCCTGCCCGGCCCGCTGGCCTACCTGGCGCTCCTGAAGGAAGGCCACCAGGTGAAGGTGGACGAAACCCAGATCTCCGTGCGGCTGGTGGCCGCCCCGGAGGGGGCCACGGAAAACCTGGACCCGATCTCGAAATCCTTTTGCGAGGCGCTCAAGGCGGCGACAGAGCAGCCTGGGGCGGAGTTGGGCCTGGCGCTGCGCCTCTTGCAGGCCCATGACGCCGCCTGGAACCGCCTGCTCCAGGTGGCCGCGGTGCTGTTCATTGACCAGACGCTGCGGGTCACGCTGATGCGGGCGATCGTTCCGGCGCCGCCCGGCCCCAAGGACCTGATGCGCCTGCCCGAGGAACGCGTGCTGTGCCTGGGCACGTCCTCCTTCGATCAAGGCAAGTTCAGCAAGATCGTGGCCCGCCCCGACCGCCGCGACGTCTATGCCACGCTCTCCGACATGGCCAACCGGATGATGCGCTTGCAGCGCCTGCGCGAGGAGATGACCTTCTACCGCGACTTGGCCACCGAGGTGCGGGACCTCATCGCGAACTTCAACATCTCCGCGTACGAAGCCGCCTACATGCACCTCTACAGCCGGGCGCTGGCGCGCCTGGATCAGGCGCTGAGCGTGCGCCCGGAGGACATGAGCCTGGACGACCTCGCGCAAATCCAGAACTGCGCGCGCGAGATCAGCAAGATGGTGCGCGAAATCTACGAGCAGGAGCGCACGGTGCGCCTGCGCGACCGTTGGCTCAGCCGCACGATCATCCGGCTGCGCCAGATCCGCCCCAACGCCCGCGTCAATTTCGCCGACGTGCTCTTTGACCGCACGCCGGCGGACGTCAAGGCCTTGGCGGAGGCCGCGGCGCCCAACGACGGCAAGCCCGCCGCCGAGGGCAAGACCATCGGAGAGGGGCGCTCCCAGGAGTTCCAGACCTTCAGCGAGCGCGTACGCAACGCCGTCGAGTTCACCAAGTGGATGGCGCCCAAGGCCGTGATCGTGATTTCCCCCAGCAACACGCAGCAGAAGCTGGTGATGAGCCTGATTGACCAGCTCTACCGCCTGAAGGGCATCTACCTGCCCATCCTGGTGAACATCGCCGGGTGCGACAGCTATGTGGACGCCCTGCTCACGCGCATTCCGCCCCACCGCCTGTTCGATCTCAACGAGCTGTAACGCGCGCGGCCATCGCGCCCGCCGTTCGCCTTGCCAAACCGGCGCCGCTGGGCTAAGTAGGGCGCTTTCCGCCGCCCCTGGCGGCCCTGGACCTGAACCTGCGAGGACTTCGGATGGGAAAGATGCGCGCCGCGCGCCTGGTTGAAATCGGCAAGGTGGAGTGCGAGCAAGTTCCCGTCCGGCCGCCGGGCGAGGGCGAGGTCGTCGTGCGCACGGAGATGGCCGCCATCTGCGGCAGCGACCTGCACGTCATCTTCGCGGGGGTGACCGCGGCGCCGTTTCCCCAACTCCCGGGGTATCCGGGCCACGAGGGCGTGGGGACGGTCGTGGAGAGCCGCAGCCCCTTGCACCAGGCGGGCGCCCGCGTGCTGACCTGCCCCTCGCCGGACTTCGCCTGCGGCTTCGCCGAGGTTCAGGTGCTCCCCGGCGACCAGTGCATCCCCCTGCCCAGCTATGCCGGGCCGGTGGAGCACCTGCTGATGGCCCAACAGTTCGGCACCGCCATCTTCGCCCTGCGCCAGCATCCCGTGGACGTCGTGGGCAAGACCGTGCTGGTGATGGGGCAGGGCTCGGCCGGCAACTTCTTCGCCTACATGCTCAAGCGCTACGGCGCCGCCAAGGTGATCGTCTCCGACCAGTCCGAGGCGCGCCTGGACGTGGCGCGGGACTTCGGCGCGGACGTCGCCGTCAAGGCCGACGCCGGCTCGGTCAAACAGGCCGTGCTGGATCACACGGGGGGCCGCGGCGCGGACTATGTGGTGGAGGCCGTGGGCAGCCGCGACGCCCTGCTGCAAACCGTGGAACTGGCCCGGGTCGGGGCCACGGTGCTGCTGTTCGGGCTGCCCGACACCGCCGCGCCCGTGCCGTTCAACTTCCACGACTTCTTCCGCAGGAAGATCACCGCCTACAGCACCTACGGGACGCAGCACGAGGAAGGCCGAGTATCCTTCCGCCTGGCGCTGGACCTCATTGCCAGCGAGGCCATCAACGTCAAGCGCCTGGTCAGCCACCGCCTGCCGATCGAGCAGATTGACCGGGCGCTGCACCTGGCGCATGAGCGCACGGACAACGCGCTCAAGGTTGCGCTCACGTTCTAGGGGCTGCGGAAAAACGAACTGCAAGCGGGGGAACAAGTCCCCCCGCACCCCCCGGGTAAGTTTTCGCGGCGATACTGCCGCCGCGAAAACAAAAGGGTCAAGTAAGCACAGGGCTTTGCCGGTGATTCCCGGCTCCGCTCCTGGAGCCGATTTGCGCACCGTATGGCCGATCATGATCGTCCCATCCCGATACCCCTATACCGGGTGCAGGGAGCCGCGCTTCCTGCTGGGGCGCTCGGCGCGTTGGCGCCGAGCCAGACAAAAGGGCGGGGCAAAGCCCCCACAAATCCGCGTCCATTCGTTTTTCCGCAGCCTGCTAGGGGCGCGGCGGGGCGCGGGATGAAGTCTTGAAGTGGCTTGTCGAGAACTTGTCGCAATGAGATGGACTCGCCCGTCGGGCGGCGGCGCTCAACCCTGCTCCAGCAATGCCTTCAGCCGCGCGAGGTCCTTGCGGTTGGCCCGCGCCACTGCCCGCGCCATGAAGGGCGCCAGCCAGCGGGAGAATCCAGCCGGCTCTCCCCGATTGCGCAGGGTCATGCGCGTCGCGCCCTCGCCCGCGTCATCCCAAGTGTAGGTGGTTTCCATTGGGAAGGGGCCCTGGGCCGTGCGCATGACCAGCCGCTCGCCCGGAATCCATTCCGTCACGTCGTAGGTGTACGCCAGGCGGCGCCCCAGGAAAGAGGCGACGAAGTCCAGGCGTGCGCCCAGGACGAGCGGCGGTGGCGTGCGCCACTCCACAGAGCGGATGTTGACATACCACCGGGGCGCGTTCGCGGGATCTGCCGCAAAGGCGGCCACCGCGGCGCGGGGCTTCTGGATAACGGTTTCCGTCACGACGTTGACAGGCATGGAGACCCCCACAGCCCTAGGCCAGCGCGCCCGCCGCCCCCAGGCCGGGACCGTTGCGGTAAAGGCGCGCGGAACAGGCCCCGCCTCCCCGGGCGCTCCCCCTCGGCGTCAGCGGTCCTTCGTGAAGACATAGTCCCGCGCCTTGGCCTTGGCATGGCAGGCGCGGCATTCCGTCACCGGGCCGTCAATGCCCTCGCCAAAGAGCATCAGCTTGTCGGTGGTCATGGCGTAGCGCCAGTCCCCACCGCTGGGGTCGTAACCGGGCGCTTCCTTGCGCATGAAGAACAGCGGGCCCGTCTCCCCCATCTCCCCGGTGCTCAGCATCTCAAACGTCTCCATGACCAGCACGGTGCCGACCGGATAGGCCTTGGTGCCCTTGCCGCCGGCATAGCGCAGCCGCTCGCCGTTGTGGCGATACGTATCGGCCGCCACGCTGCCGGAAGCGTAGACGCGGGCATAGCGATTGCCATGGGTCGGCGCCATGTACACCCCGGAGGCCAGCAGCCAGGTCGCGAAGTCCGTACCCCAGGTGATCCGCTGGTCGGGATGGGACGGCTGATTGGAGAGCGAGATTCCACCCGTGGCCGGCCGCGCGGGCGGCGCTGCCGCCTGGGGCTGGGGCGGAGCCGCCGCGGGGGCCGGAGCGGGGGCTGCCGCCTGGGGCCGCGCCGGAGCGGGCATGGGTGCGGCAGGCGCTGCGGCCTGGGGCTGGGCCGGCTCGGCCATCGGTGCCGCCGGAGCAGGAGCCGCGGCCTGGGGCTGCGCCGGAGCGGGCATGGGTGCGGCAGGCGGTGGGGCTGACGCCTGGGGCTGTGGCGGCGTAGCCGCGGGTGGCTGCGCGGCGCCGGATGTGTCTGCGGCCGGAGCGGCAGCCGGTGTTTGAGCCGCCGGCGTCACCGGCGCTGCCGGTTCAGCGGCCGGCGGGGGCGCGGGCGGGGCGGCCGGCGCCTGCGGCATGGCCGGGGCGGACGCTTCCGCCGCCGTGGAGGTGGCGGCGCCCGTGGGCGCCGGGGTGGCCTCGGTCTTCTCCGGCTGAGGCGCCGCCGGCGGCTCGGCCTTGGCGCCGGGGGCGGCCGGCTCCTTGCCTGCCGCGGACTCCACGGCCGTCTGGGCCAGGGCCAGCCCGGCATGGAGCGCCCCGAGCCGGTAGATGCCTCCCACGCCAATGGCCGCCAAAACCAGAAGGGTCGCAATCCCGCGACCGCTGCGCCAGCACCGGGCATTCCGATCCATGGATCTCCTTGTCAGCCGAAGCACACGCACCGTTTGTGCGGCCACCCACATCTCGGTTACGTCAATCCCTGCCCCAATGGCAAGTCGGCCCGACGCTTCCGGCCAGTTCCGATCGCCACGGGGAAGCGGCCAGGAGACGTCCGATTGCACAATACCATTGTCGGCGGGAGCCGTACCACACGTTTCCCAACCGCAGACGTGCGGGATTCGTGCCGGATCAGATACGGATACCGAAGAGGAGCACGGTGCGTTGCTCCCGGTCGTCCCCCGGCTTCTGGCCCAATTCCACGCTGTAGGTTCCCAGACCCGCCTCGACGAATCCCGAGCGCGTGAGGAGGCCGAAGCTGGGGTGGGTCGCGTTGAAGCCGCCCAGAATGGAGAGCAGGGCCGTTCCGTCCTTGCGCACGCCGATGCCGATTTCCATGCCCAAGCGGGTGCGTTTGTACCAGTCCGGGCCGGGTAGCACGGTGCGGGTGACGTCCACCACGTCCAGCGCCAGCGTGAGGCGGATGCCGGACCATTCGGGCGAGACGGCCACGCCGACGGTGTTGATCTGGGGAATCTCGCCCCCGATGGGCGGATCGTAGGGTGTGGGGCGCGCCCCGAATTCGATCCCCTTCAGCCCCGCCTTGTTGTCGTACCCCCCGATATTGAGCAGGGAGACCCCCAGGCGCGGCGCCCAGGATTCCCAAGCCTGCAGGCGATAGATGAAGCCCAAGTCCGCGCCGCCCGCCACGACCGCGTTCCCGTTCTGGAAGTTCTTGTACTCGGGGGTGTGGTTCAAGTCCACGGTGTTGCCCGTGGCGAAGAGCTCGCCGAAGGTGAACACCTTGTCCAATCCCTTGCGGGCAACCAGCTTGGGCGTGATGCCCACCGCCAGGCGATCCCCCCACATCCCCGCGTAGGTATCGAACACCAGCGCGTCCGTATAGGTCTCCAGGTGCACGCCCGGCAAGGCCGAATTGTTCAGGATCTCGATGTTGGCGAGTTGCTCCACGCCCATGCCCCAAGCCCCGCCGGCGGCGCGGGAGACCACCGGCATCCGGATGTTGGCCTGGGCCAGGACCTTGGTGCCCAGCAGGCTGCCCATCTGTGCCTGGCTCAGGTTCTGGTACTTGGCGGCGAGCGCGTCCGAATCCACCAGCGCCGCCTTGGCCTCGTCGCTCACGATGATCTGAGGCGTCAAGATCTCATAGGCGTTGGCGGGCAGCCGGGCGACGCCGGCCGGGTTATAGAACAACGTGGACGACTCGTCGCCGACCGCCACGTTGGCATCGCCCATCAGCAGGGGGCGGATGAAGGCCATCTGGCGCCGCAGCTCCTTGGCTTGGGGCGCGCCCGCGCATCCCATCGCCAGCCCGATCGCCGCCAGCAGGGCGAGCGGCCACGCCGCGGCCCGGGGCCCCAGCAACTGCTCGGAGGTCAGCCGCGCGGGAGTGGGCAAGCGGGGAAACCGGTGCGGGTTGGTGTGCGGCGGCGGCCCCGGGGGGCGCGCCCAGGGGGCACCCGGGGGGGCGGACGTGCCTTAGCGGGAATCCTACCGGGCAGATCGCGGAATGGGAAGGTCAACCGGCGGGGGCGCAAGCTGGGCCGGGGATGCCGCGAACGAGCCTCAGGATGCCTTGGCGCCGGCTTGCCAGGCGTCTCCGATCTGCTTCAGGTTGATCCGGCCCTGCTCGGCCAGCACCTGGAAGCGGGCGACCACCGTGCGGCGGGCCTCCTCCACCGTGGCCGCATCGAACTTGGCGGCCTTGACGCTGTTGACCACGCCGGTGCGCGCCTGCTCGGGGAAGGCCATGATGACCTTGCGCTGAAGTTCCTGCGGCGCGCCCTGCAGAGCCTGGATGACCACCGCGCTGGGCACGGAGCGCACCACCTGCGGAAGCACGTCGTCGGGCACCATGGGAATGGCGTCGAAGACGAAGAAGCGCTTCTCCACCGCCTCGGCCAGGCGCCGGTCCTTCGACTTCATCGCTTGCAGCAGGTAGCGGCTGGTGCCCGGCGTCGTGCGGCCCATCATGTCCACCAGGGCCTTGGGCCCCTCGATGTCCACGGTGCGGGCGTCCGGGACGGTGCGGGCTTTTTCGGCCAGATTCAGGGCGACGCCCTCCACCATGTCCAAGGCCAGGGACTGGAGGTTGCCGATATGCACGGCCACCTCCAACTGCTCGTCCTTGGGAAACGTCTCCAGGATCGTGGCGGTGTCTTCCGCCTTGATGCGGCTCAGGACGATGGCCTTGACCTTGACCGGCTCCGACTTGACGAGGTGGGCAATCTGGCCCCGGGACAAGTCTTGCAGGAAGGCGAAGGGGTCCGGGCGGATCTGTTCCGGGCGCTCCAGCTCGCGGGAGATGAGATAGAGATTGGCCTCGCGCAGCACGGCGATCTGTTTTTCGCGCTCCGGCGGGTCTTCATCGCGCACGCTCGCCTCGAAGTCCTTGTACGTCCCCACGCCCATCTGGGGCAGCAGCGCTTGCCTGGCCAGGCTGGGCCCCAGGGCGTGGATCAGGACCGTCAGCTTGTCCGAGCTCGCCTGCCATGCCTGCATCAGTTCCTTGCCCAGGTCGGGGCGGGCAAACAGCGTCTTGACCACGCCGTTGCGCAGGCTTTCATAATAGCGCCCGACCTCCTGCTGTTTGCGCTCCGCTTCCAGCGCCTTGCGCTCGGCCTCGGTCTGCTTGGCCGCGGCGCGCGCGGCGGAGGTTGACGGCGCCGGTGCAGCGACCGGGGCGGGCTCCGCCCGGGGCCGCGGACGCAGCAGGAACGCCAGCAGCACGATCAGCAGGATGAACACGGCCAGCACCGCCAATCCCACCAGCACCCATTGCGTCAGGCCGAAGCCCTTGGCGTCCAACGGGGGAAACGCGGATGACGAAGGGGCTTCGGCCCGGCCGGTTTCTTCCCCACCCTTCTCCGCCGCGGGCGCCTCCTTCGAGGTGGATGGCAGAATCTGCAAGTCCAGCCGGTCGCCCCGTTCCGCGCGGAAGTCCGCCAGAATCGGAACAATGGAGCGGAGGTATTGCGCATCCTCCTGGCGCAGGTCTCCGTTGACGACGACGCGCACGACGACCTGCTCGACCGTGAACTTGTCGTCCACGGGGGCGCCTTGCCCTTGGGAGGCCTGGAAGCCTGGCAGCCCGCCGACGGTCCCGGCGGCCTGCCCTCGGGGCGCACCGCCCTTGTGGCCGATGACCATGGCGCGCAGCACGAAGTTGCCCCTGGGCAGGAGGGCGTTCAGGCGCTCGCTCAGCACGCCTTCGATGCGCCGCTGATACGCCTCCAGCGAGTCCACCACCTGATCGCCGCCGCTCTGAGCCTGCAACCTGCCGGCCTGGGAGAAGCACAGGCCCAGCAACACCAGGGCCAGCGCCAACCAGCGCCCGCTAGGCGGCAGGACGTCGTGATTTTCGCACCGCATCAGTTGTTCTCCAGCCGCAATTGCGTCACCAGACCCTCCAGTTCCCGATTGCCCGGGTCCAGAGCCAGGGACTTTTCCCAATACTTGAGGGCCAGGCTCTTCCAGCTCATCGCATAGTAGAGGGAGCCCAGCATGGCAAAGGCTTGGGGGTTATCCTGCTTCTCGCGAATGGATTGGAGGATCTGGTCCAGCGCCGTGTTGTAGTCGCCTTTGAAGTAGGCGGCCCGCGCGGCCACCAGATAGGTGGTGCTGTGCGCCTCGCGCGAGGGCTCCTCGGTGGCCTTGAAGGCCATGGCGTCACGGCGCGGCTCGTCGGCTTGCTTCTCCGGGGATTTCTCGGCGCCGTCCGTCTTGGGCTTCCCGGCGGACCCATCCCCCGGCTTGCCGCCCCGGGGCAATTGGTCGCTGCCAACCGCCGCGACGGGCACGACCTGCACCCAGTCGCCCTTCGCCGCATCCAATTCGGCCTGGCGGCGCACGTCCCGCTCCAGGGAGCGAATCCGGTCAACCAGCTCGTTGCTCACGACGATCAGCACTTGCCGCAGCCGGATGAATTCTGGCACAACCTCCCCGTCTCCGCCGCTGGCGCTGATGTAGTTGTTGAGCCCAGGCAGCTTGATGCGGTCCGTTGCGCCCGCACCCTGGGGCTTTTGCGCCCGCACATAGCCGATGTGGACGATCACGTCCTGCGCCTTGTCGCCCACCAGGTCCTTGACGATGCGGCTCACCCGCTCGCGCAGCAGGTCCTCCTGCATGGCCACGTTCATGCCCGGAGGAGAAGCGAACTCCGCGGCGGCCGCGGGCCGCGGCCCCGCCGGCAGCAGAAAGGCCAGGCCGATGATCCACGGCAGGAACCCCCAGCGCCCGCTCATGGCTTCTCCTTTCCCTGTCCTTCCAGGTGGTTCAACATGCGATTGACCTCGACATTCGACGGATCGAAGGTCAATGCCCGCTCCCAGGATGCCTTGGCGCGCTCGCGATTGTTCATCGTGTACAGGATCGAACCCTCCATGCTCAGATAGAGCGCCCGGTCCTGGTTGTTGGTGGCCCGCTGGAAGCCCGCCTGCACGGCTCTCAGCGCGTCCTGGTACCGCCCCTCGTCAAAGGCCGTCTGGGCGGCGTCGCGCGGGCTTTGCGCCAGCTGGGGCGCTTGCGCCAGCGGCTGACCCTGCGCCGTCTGCGGATAGCCGGCGACGGCCCCTGGCACCGCGCCAAAGGGCGGCTGCGGCACGGCCGCCTGCTGCTCTCCCAGCTGCGTCATCAATTCGTTCTCCGGCAGCGTGGGCGGCTGCTGCTCCTTGGCCAATACCGGGAAGGTCTCCTTCACGACCACCACCTGGTCTCCCCGGACCGGATCGAAGCGCGCCACGAGCGGGATCAGCTTGCGGACAAAGCGCTCGTAGTACTCCGGCAAGGTCTCGTCCAGCAACACCTTCACGTTGAGGCGCGTGTAGGGCGGCGTCGCCTCGTCCACCGCGGGGGTGTCGGGAGCGCGCACGAAGATGGGAAAGCCCGGCAGCTTCTGCTTGTCCGGGGCCAGCGCCTGGTCCTGGGTCACCGGGATCACGTCCTGGTTCCAGATCACCTTCACCGAAAGCACGTACTGTCCGCGCGCCAGGTAGCGGGCGAGCTCGGAGTTGATGCGCTGGGTGAGCTTGTCTTCGAAGCCCTGCATCCGCTCGTTGCCGATGCGGTTGAGCAGGTTGTCCCCCTGGGCGTGGCCGGACCCGGGCCAAAGCAGGCCCAGCAGCGCCAGCGCCGGCAGCAGCCGGGAGGCATGGCGCGGGGCCCGGGCCCCGGTGGATGTTCGCGTCGTTCGCACCACGTCCATTTTGTCCGTCTCGCTATTTCGCCGCGGGCCTGGGCGCCGCCGGAGGCTTCTGCGGCGCCGCGGGCTTCTGCGCCGCCGCGCCCGGGGTTCTTGCCCCGCCCGGAAGCGGCGGCTGGGGCGCCCCCTTCTGATTCTTCAGGAAGTCCACGAACTTGCGGACTTCCTCGTTTGACGGATCCAACGTCAGCACCCGCTCCCACTCTTCGTTGGCCAACGCGTAGTTGCCCATGGCGTAGTAGACCGAGCCCTTCATGGAATGCGCCTGGGAGTGATCCGGCCGGGTCAACAGCACGAGGTTCACCTGCCGCAACGCGGCCTGGTAGTCGCCATTGAGCATCGCCTCTTGGGCCTTCTCCAAGTACTGCGAGATCAACAAGTCCTGGAACTGCCCCTCCGGGCCGCGGGCGGAGGATGATGTGGTCTGCGGCGCGATCTGCTCCATCGTCAGCGGGATTTCCACCTCGTACACCGGCTGGTCAATCTGCAGGATCAACGAGTGATCCTCGCCGCGGAACCGCGTATTGATGCGGACGACCTGATTGCCGTTCACCTCCGATTCGGTGACCAGGATGGAGGTCTCGCCGTCCCGCTTGGCCAGAATGGTGCGGTCACCCTCCCCGTCCTTTGCCCAGGAAGATGCGGGGGCCAGCAGCAGCAGCAACGCCGCGGCCCAGAGCGCCCGCCTGGCCCTGCTAGAATCGGTACCCGAACCGCAATTCATAGCCCACTCCGTTCAGGATGGCGCCGCCCTTCAGTAGCGGTTCACGAGCCAAGTCGGTGGACCCGACCTTGATGACGTTGCTGCC
>Ga0315281_10008220_pt1 | contig 14590 bp, 13 predicted proteins | sample YL17G07_0_MG_FD_204540 | JGI IMG/M metagenome (GOLD analysis project Ga0315281, IMG submission 204540) | Sediment microbial communities from Yellowstone Lake, YNP, Wyoming, USA - YL17G07_0 | ecosystem: Environmental > Aquatic > Freshwater > Lake > Sediment | place: USA: Wyoming | collected...
CGCGCGCATGAATATCGGTGACAAAACTCTCGATCCGGTCGGCGACGAACTTGACCGGCCGCTTGAGCAGCTTTGAGAGCGCCACGGTCGCCATCTCGTCGGCGTAGGTGTGCACCTTGATGCCGAACGAGCCGCCGACGTCTTTGGTGAGGACGCGCACCTGGTGCTCCTGCAAGCCAAGATGCTTGGCGAACAGGTTCTGCATCATGTGCGGCGCTTGCGTGCCGTGATAGGCGGTGAGGCGCTGCTCGCTCGGGTTCCAGTCGGCGACAATGGCGCGCGGCTCGTTGGTGACGCCGGTGTGGCGGCCGAACACGAAGGTGGTCTCCACCACGGCGTCGGCGTCCTTAAAACCTTTGTCGGGATCGCCGGCGCTGTGCACGCGCTCAAAGCAAAGATTGTCGCCGAGTTCGGGATGGATGACCGGCGTTTTCGGATCGAGCGCGGTTTCGGCATCGGTGACGGGCGTCAATTCCTCGTATTCGACTTGCACCAGCTCGCAGGCGTCCTCGGCTTCGGCGCGGCTGCGTGCGACCACAGCCACGACAGCTTCGCCCTGCCAGCGGACACGCTCGACCGCGAGCGGGTATTGCGGCGCCGATTTGATGCCCTTGAGATGTGTGAGCACGCCGACCCACGGCGTCATTATCTTGGCGAGTTCCGCTCCGGTCACAATCGCGACGACGCCGGGCGCTTTCTTTGCGTCGGCTGCGTCAAGCTTCTTGATCCTGGCGTGGGCGTGCGGCGAGCGTACGAAGGCGACATGCGCCATGCGCGGCAGCGTCACGTCGCTGACAAATTGCGCGCGGCCTTGGGTGAGGCGCGCGAGATTCGGCCGCGGCACCGAGCGGCCGATATAGGAATTGGGCCGGTCGAGCGCGGTGAGGGTGGAAGGAGAGTCTTCGACTATTTTCATTTTTCCTCTCCGCGTACGCAGGTGTGCTCCCTCCCCCCTTGTGGGGGAGGGTTGGGGAGGGGGGTGATCGCGCGCGCCGGAGTGGGTTGCTTACCCCCCACCCTGTCCCTCCCCCACAAGGGGGGAGGGAACGTTGTGGCCATGGCGCGTTCAATCCTCATCGCTTGCCTCCCGCGCGCGCTTGCGCCACCGCCTCGATGGCGTCGACAATGGCCTGGTACCCGGTGCAGCGGCAGTAGTTGCCGGAAAGATGTTCGCGGATCTTTTCGCGGCTTGGCACTCCGCCGCTTTGCAAGAGTTCTTGCGCGGTGAGCAGCATGCCGGGTGTGCAGAAGCCGCATTGCAATGCGTTGCGTTGCTCGAATGCGGCCTGCAAATCGGCGATCTCGCCCGCGTCGGAAACGCCTTCAATCGTCTCGACGCGTGCACCATTGCATTGCACCGCCAGCGTCAGGCAGCCACGCACGATCACGCCATCGACGCGCACGGTGCAGGCGCCGCAGACGCCATGCTCGCAGCCGACATGGCTGCCCGTGAGCGCCAGATCCTCGCGCAGAAAATCCACCAGGCTCTTGCGCGCCTCCACGGTCGCGCGCACGGTCTCGTCATTCACAATGAGCGTAATATCGCAGCTCTGCGCGCTCATGACCGCTGCTCGCTAAGTTGTCCCGCGACGCGCTTAAGCAGAACGCCGGCGAGATGCATTTTTACCGCGCCGGTCGCCTGAAGATCGTCCGGCGGAGCGAGGTCGCCGCTAAGCGCCTTGATTGCAGCATCGAGCTTGCCGCCGGCAAGCGCGGCTTCCGCCTTCTTTGCGCGCAGCGGTGTTGCGCCAATGCCGAAGAAAGCGAGCCGTACATCCGCCAAACCTTTGCCATCGGCACGCCCGCTGGCGGCTAGCCCTACCATGGCGTAGTCGCCGTGGCGGCGGGCGAACTCGGCAAAGCCAAAGCGGGTATCTTTTGTGGCGGCGGGAAGGCGGATTGCGGTCAATATATCCTGGGACCCAAGCGCGGTCTCGAACAGGCCCTTGAAGAAGTCGTCGGCCTTGACGGTTCGCCGACCCTTGACGCCCGTGATCTCGACTTCACCGTTGAGCGCCAGCAGGCAGGCCGGCAGTTCGGCGGCCGGGTCGGCGAAGGCGATCGAACCGCCGAGGGTGCCGCGGTTGCGGATGGCGGGGTGGGCGATATGCGGGAGCGCAAGCGCGATCAGTGGAGCATGCGCGGCGATTTCCTTATCGCGCTCGGCTTGTGCATGCCGCACCAGCGCGCCGATCTCGATTTTGCCGCCCTTGCGCGCAATACGGTCGAGGCCGGCGATGCCAGTGATGTCGATCAGCAGGCGTGGCGCCGACAGCCGCATGTTGAGCGTGGCGAGCAAGCTCTGGCCGCCGGCCAATAGCCGTGCGCTATCGCTGTGCTCGCCGAGCAAAGCAATAGCTTCATCCAGGGAACGCGCCTTGGCATAAGCGAATGGCGCTGGCTTCACACGGGTTCTCCGCAAAGGCTTTTTGCTATTGTGAACGAGAATGGCGGGGCGTCAATGCGGCGCGCAAGCCCCTCCCACAGGGGAGGGGACAAGCGGTGCTAACCGCCGATTTTTCGCACAATGTCGATGGCCCGCCGTAGCAGCGTCATCGAGGCTTCCAGCGTGCGGAAGGCGGCATGCGCGGTGAGCGTCACATTCTCCATGCGGGCGAGAGGATGGTCGGATTTAAGCGGCTCGGCGTGGAACACGTCGAGCCCGGCATGGCGGATGTGGCCGCTTTTAAGTGCCGCAAGCATCGCGGCTTCCTCGACCAAGGCGCCACGGGCGGTGTTGACGAGGATCACGCCCGGTTTCATGCGCGCAATCCGCTCGGCGTTGAGGAATCCACGCGTCTCGTCGCTCAGCACGAGATTGAGCGAAATCACATCCGAGTTTGCGAGTAATGTATCGAGATCGGCGAGTGTTGCGCTGGCAACGGGGCGCGGCGTGCGGTTCCAGGCGAGCACCTGCATGCCGATCCCCTTGGCGATGCGGGCCACCTCGGCGCCGATGCCGCCGAGCCCGATGATGCCGAGCGTCTTGCCGAGGAGCTGCACGCCTTCCAATTGGTCCCATTTACCGGCACGAATTTCGCGATCCATGCGGGCGATCTGGCGGCAGCAGGCAAACATGAGCGCGATGGTGTGCTCGGCCACCGCGGTGTTGCCGTACCCTTTGATGGTATGGACAGTAATGCCGAGTGTGTTCAACTCGGGAATGTTCATGTAGCTCGCGGCGCCCGTGCCGAGGAACACGATGTGCCTGAGAGCAGGGCACTGCGCCACGAGTTCGGTCGGCATGTAGGAATGGTCGTCGAGGCAGATATCATAGCCGGCAAGCAAGCGTGGCAACGCGTTGCGCTCAAACGGCTTGCTATTGATCGTGATCGGCGGGTCGCCGGGTTGATGCACGCGCGCCCATACCGGCGCAAGTTGATCGTTGCAATCGATGAAGATGGATTTCATGGGTGATTCCGTCACGGTCGGCCGCACTGCGGATGTGTGTGCTTGAGGCTGAATGGGGGATCGAGGCTCAGCTTGATGTCTGGACGGGGTGCTTTATAACGGCTTGTTGTACCACCACGCGAGCCTTTCCTTCATCCGCAACCGGCTTGGGATTTTCGGCGATGCATCTGGCCAGTTATAATATTCGTGGGCGAACGAGTTTTGGGGTCGTGATCGGCGACGGGATTGTCGACCTCCGCCCGCGGATGGCCCCGCGATTTTCCAGCGTGCTCGATCTTCTGCGCGCCGATGCGCTGGCCGAGGCGAAGACGATCGCGCAGGGCGTGCGTGCCGACTTTTCGCTCGCCGAGGCTGAATTTCTTGCCCCCGTGTTGACGCCTGAGAAGATCCTCTGCATCGGGGTCAATTACGCCAATCGCGGCGCCGAGGTCAGCGGCGGCGCGGAAGGCGCGAAATATCCCAGCATGTTCTTTCGCGCGCCGAATTCGTTGGTCGGGTATAACCAGCCGATCGTGCGCCCAAAAGTTTCGGAGCAGCTCGATTACGAGGGCGAGATCGCGCTCGTCATCGGGCGCGGCGGCCGGCACATTTCACGCGAGCGCGCGCTAGAGCATGTCGCGGGTCTGACGCTGTGCAACGAAGGCACCATCCGCGACTGGCTGCGCCATGGCCGTTTCAACGTCACCCAGGGCAAGAATTTCGATGCCTCGGGCAGCATTGGTCCGTGGATGACGACGGGTCTCGATCTGACTCAGCCGTTGCACCTGACCGTCAGCGTCAACGGCGAGGTGACGCAGGACGATACCACCGCGAGCATGATTTTTTCGTTTGCCGATCTTATCGCTTACGTGACCACCTTCATGACGATCAAGCCGGGCGATATCATCGCCACCGGAACGCCGACGAAAAAGGGCCCGCGTAGCGACCCGCCGCGCTGGCTGGTGCCGGGCGATGTGATCGAGATGTCGGTTCCCGAGATCGGGACTTTGCGCAATACAATTGTTGATGAACAATAACGGGAGGTTGAAAATGTCAGGAGAGTTCCAAGGCAAAGTCGTCGTCGTGACCGGCGGTAGCCGCGGCATCGGCCGCGGTATTGCACAGGCCTTCGCGCGCGAGGGGGCGCAGACCGTGCTTGCATCCTCGTCGGAGGCAAACCTCGCCGCCGCCGCCAAGACAGTCGCGCAAGCCGGCGCCGCGCCCATGACCGTGGTCGGCGATCTGCGCAAGCTTGAGGGCTGTCAGCAATTGTTCGATCGCGTGAAGGAGAAGTTCAATCGCTGCGACATTCTGGTGAACTCGGCGGGCGCCACCAAGGCGGGCAATTTTCCCGATCTGTCCGACGAAGCCTGGATGGACGGCTATGGGCTGAAATTATTCGCCTGCGTGCGCACATGCCGGCTGTTCTGGCCGATGCTGAAGGCGGCGCAGGGCCACGTCGTCAACATCGGCGGCGGTGCGGCGCGCTCGCCAGGCGCGGACTTCACCATCGGCGCCTCGGTCAATGCGGCGATGGGTAATTTTTCCAAGGGCCTGTCGCAGCTTGGAAAGAGAGACGGCGTCAACGTCAACGTCATCCATCCAGGCGCGACGGTGACCGAACGATTCGAGGAGTTGATCGCGCAGCGCTCAAAAGCGTCGGGCAAGAGTCCGGAGGAATTGCGCAAAGAGGCGACCGCCAAGGATGGGCTGCGGCGGCTTGGGGCGCCGGAGGACGTGGCGGCGCTTGCGCTGTTTTTGTGCTCGGAGCGCGCGCGCCATATCCAGGGAACCGCGATCGCGGTCGATGGCGGCGGGACCGTGGGTTATTATTGATACCTTGCGTGTGACGGACAATGAGTGAAGGCTTACGCTCCGCTTGTGTCATCGGCTGGCCGGTGAAGCATTCACGTTCACCGCTGATCCATAATTATTGGATCAAGCGCTATGGCATCTCCGCCGCGTACCGGCGTGAAGAGGTCATGCCGGAGACATTCGCGGACTTCATCGCGACATTGGCTGAACGAGGCTATGTTGGGGCCAACATCACCCTGCCGCATAAGGAGAAGGCGCTGGCGTTGTCGGCGCCGGATGATCGCGCGCGCGCGGTCGGCGCGGCGAACACGCTGTGGCTGGAAGGTGGGTATCTGCATTCAACCAACACCGATGTCGAGGGTTTTACCGCTAATCTCGACACCAGCGTGCCCGGCTGGGATGCGCATCCCGGCGAGGCAGTGGTATTGGGAGCGGGCGGCGCGGCGCGAGCCGTTGTCTGCGGCCTGATCGCGCGCGGATTCGCACGCATCCATGTGGTCAACCGTACCTTGGGGCGGGCGGAAGCGTTGCGCGCGTGCTTTGGCGCTGGCATTCATCCGACACATTGGGCGGCGGTGCCGCATCTGCTCACGCGCGCCAGTGTTCTGGTCAACACGACTTCACTCGGCATGACGGGACAACCGGCGCTCGACATCGATCTTGCGGCGCTGCACAAGGATGCGATGGTCGCCGATATCGTCTACATGCCGCTCACAACTCCGTTGCTCATTGCCGCCAGAACACGCGGGCTCGCGACTGCGGACGGACTTGGCATGCTGCTGCATCAGGCGGTGCGCGGCTTTGTGCTGTGGTTTGGCGTGCGCCCGGAGGTAACGGTGGAATTGCGGGCGCTGGTCGAGGCGGACTTGAGAACATGAGCCGGCCGCCGCTGGAATAAGGCGGGGAGCGCCGGGGTTTTTATATGATCGCGACGGTGCAAGGTCGCTGGCAAATTTTGAGAGGTAAATATGAACACATTGACGCGGTGCGCGCTCGGCGCGGCTGTCTTGGCCTTTATGCTTGCAACATCGACGGTGTGGGCGCAGCAGGGGCCGCCCGTGCGCATCCGAGGGCAGATTCAGAATGTCGAAGGGGATATGCTCACAATCAAGGCGCGCGACGGTAGCGAGGTGAAGGTCAAGCTCGCCGACAATGCGCGCGTCATTGCCCAGGTGAAGGCGACGCTCGCCGATGTTAAAACGGGCGCCTACGTCGGCGTGACCGGCATGCCACAGCCTGACGGCAGCCAGCGCGCGATCGCCATTCACATTTTTCTCGAAGCTCAGCGTAATGTTGTACCCGACCGGTTTGGGCCCTGGGATTTGCGCGAAGGCAGCACCATGACCAACGCGACGGTCGAAACGACCGTCACATCGACCGATGGCCAAGTGATCATGGTCAAGTACAAGGATGGCGAGAAAAAGGTTATCGTGCCGCCCGAGACTCCAATTGTTGCGAATACTCCGGGAGAGAAGAGCGAGATCAAACCCGGTGCGCAGATTATCATTATGGGCGCGCAGAAACAGCCGGATGGCTCGCTGACGACGACTGGCATCTATGTTGGCCGCGGCGTGACGCCGCCGATGTGAAGTAGTGTTTGAGTCAGAGATCCGCTGCGATTACTTTACGTGTACGTTGTCATATCGTGACAATGCGCACGAGTTATTAGGAAAAAGAATATGATCGGATCGTTTGTGCGGATTTTGGCCAGGGCATTTTTTCTATTGGTCATTATGTCTTTGTCTGCTTTGGCGCAGTCGTCGCAGAGTTTGCGCGTAGCTGGAGCACTCGCACGCGTGGAGGGGGCAACACTCGTCGTTAAACCGCGTGACGGTAGCGAAGCCCGAGTGTCTTTGACTGAAAAGGCGCTGGTGTTTGGTGTGGTCAAGGCCTCGCCGGCCGATCTGAAGCCGGGCGTTTTTGCCGGTGTCGGAGCGATGCCGCAGGCCGATGGCAGCCAGCGTGCGATACAGGTGACAATCTTTGCAGAGGAGCAGCGCGGTCAGAACGAGGGATATCGGCCATGGTCTCGGCTGCCCAACAGCACCATGACCAACGCAACCGTCGACACCATCATCACCAATGTCAACGGTCAGACGATGACGGTCAAATACAAGGATGGCGAGCAGAAGATCATTGTTCCGCCCGATGCAACGATTTTAGCCTATGTCGCCAGTGATCGGAGTGAGATCAAACCGGGTGCTAACATTTCTTTTGGAAACGTTGCGCAAAGGCCGGATGGAACATTTGAAGCCACGCGCGTTTATATCGGCCGCGGCGGCGTTGTGCCGCAGTAAGCTGCGATTGCGCAGTTACGGAAGAAAAACGTTCTGGGACACTTCCATCGAAGTGTAACTTCCCATTTGGGTAGCGCTTAGACCTGCGCGAGCGCGCGGCGGTCGATGTCCTTGATGGTTTTGACGCCGCACAGCGCCATGGTGACGTCGAGTTCCTTTCGGATGATGTCGATCGCCTTGGCGACACCTGCTTCTCCGCCGGCGCCGAGGCCATAGACATAGGAGCGCCCGATCAGGCATGAGCGCGCGCCCAGCGCGAGCGCGCGCATCAGGTCCTGGCCGGAGCGGATGCCGCCGTCGAACATCACCTCGATGTCGGAGCCGACCGCATCCACGATCCGCGGCAACATCGCAATCGAAGACGGCGCGCTATCGAGCTGCCGACCGCCGTGGTTGGAGACCACCAGGGCGCTGGCGCCGGTCTTGGCGGCGATTTTGGCATCGTCCGCGTCGAGGATGCCCTTCAAGATCAGTTTGCCCGGCCATTGGCTCCTGACCCAATCAACGTCCTTCCAGTTCAGCGCGGGATCGAACTGGCCCGCGATCCATTGCGAGAGCGAATTGATGCCCGTCGTGTCTTTCACATAACCCGCGAGGTTGCCGAATATCTTGCGCTTGCCTTTGAGCACGCTGAACGCCCAGGCCGGCTTGCTGGCAATGTCGATGATATTTTTGAGCTTGATCCGCGGCGGCACGGTCATGCCGTTCTTGATGTCGGCGTGCCGTTGTCCGAGCACCTGCAGATCGACCGTGAGCATGAGTGCGCTGCATTTGGCGGCGGCCGCACGTTGGATCAGTTCACGAATATAGCCGCGGTCGCGCATGACGTAGAGTTGGAACCAGAAGGGCTGGTCGACGGCGGACGCTACATCCTCGATTGAACAGATCGACATGGTGCTGAGCGTAAATGGAACGCCTGCGGCGTGCGCGGCGCGGCAGGAGAGAATCTCACCGTCGCCGTGCTGCATGCCGAGGAGTCCGATGGGGGCGAGCGCGAAGGGGAGGTTCACTTTCTCGCCGATGATGGTGGTGGAAAGATCGCGCGACGAGACGTCGACCAGCACGCGCTGGCGTAGCTTGGTCCGCTCCAGGTCGGCGCGGTTGGCGCGCAGGGTCTCCTGCGCATAGGAACCGGCCTCGGCGTAGTCGAAAAAGGCGCGGGGAACCTTGCGCCGGGCGAGCTGCCGCAGGTCCTCGATGCAGGTGATGTCTCTCATTTTTAGGCCCCCTTGCCATCGCCGGTCCTTCGATAGCACGAAAATTCCCATCGAACGGGACGGTAAATTGCCGCCTTGGCGCGGATGCTTGGATCGCGTTCCTCTTGTTGATATTCGCGCAAGTAACTAGGAATATTGAATAAATTACCGCTGAAATGGCGGTAACGCTGGCGCAATATTTTTGCAGCTATCGGACCCTGTATGGTCCTAATATCCAGAATAATTGGGCGGCCGCCTGATTTCTGGCGGCCGAGGGGTCAAAAGGTGTCAGTGTCAGTGGTTCGCAAATATTTTGGTACCGATGGCATCCGTGGACGTGCGAACGGCACGATCACGCCGGAGCTTGCGCTCAAGGTCGGACAGGCTGCGGGAGTGGTATTCCAACGCGGTGAGCACCGCCACCGCGTCGTCATCGGCAAGGACACGCGGCTCTCCGGCTACATGATCGAGACCGCGTTGGTCGCCGGCTTCACCTCGGTCGGCATGGATGTGCTGCTGATGGGCCCGATGCCGACGCCGGCGGTCGCCATGCTTTCGCGTTCCATGCGCGCCGATCTCGGCGTCATGATTTCGGCCTCCCATAACCCTTACGATGACAACGGCATCAAGCTGTTCGGCCCGGATGGCTACAAGCTCTCCGACGAGGTCGAACACGAGATCGAGCGGCTTATCGATGCCGATGTCAGCAAACACCTGGCTCAGTCGGCCGACATCGGCCGCGCCAAGCGTATCGATGGCGTGCATGATCGCTATATCGAATTCGCCAAACGGACATTGCCGCGCAATCAGTCGCTCGAAGGCCTGCGCATTGTGGTCGATTGCGCCAACGGCGCCGCCTACAAGGTCGCGCCTGAGGCGCTGTGGGAGCTCGGCGCCGATGTCGTGTCGATCGGCGTGGAGCCCGACGGGCGCAATATCAATCGCGAATGCGGCTCGACCGCGCCGCAAGCGCTGATACAGAAAGTGCGTGAGGTGAGGGCGGATGTCGGCATCGCGCTCGATGGCGATGGCGACCGCGTCGTCATCGTCGATGAAAACGGCCATCTGATCGATGGCGATCAGCTTTTGGCGGTGATCGCCGAGAGTTGGAATGAAGACGGCCGGCTGGTGGGCGGTGGCATCGTTGCTACGGTCATGTCGAATCTCGGCCTCGAACGGCACATGGCCGCGCTTGGGTTGAAACTGATGCGCGCTCAAGTCGGAGACCGCTACGTGCTCGATCAGATGCGAACGTATGGCTGCAATGTCGGCGGCGAGCCGTCGGGTCATATCATCCTGTCCGACTACACCACCACCGGCGATGGCCTGGTCACTGCGCTCCAGTTGCTGGCCGTGGTCAAGAAGCAAGGCCAGCCGGTGTCGAAGGTCTGTCACCGCTTCGATCCGCTGCCGCAGGTGATGCGCAACGTCCGCTATCGCAACGGCAAGCCGCTTGAAAATGCCAAGGTGCGCTCGGCGATCAAGAGCGCGGAAAAGCGACTGAATGGCCAAGGACGCCTGGTGATACGTCCTTCCGGCACCGAACCGGTGATCCGCGTGATGGGCGAAGGCGACGACAAGAATCTGGTCCAGGCGGTGGTGGACGACATCGTCGACGCGCTGACCGATGTGGCCGCCTGAGTGTTCGTTCGTAATGTAGCAAGTAGCAAGTAGCCCGGATGAGCGCAGCGATATCCGGGCTACTCTCGTTGGTAGTGTCCTAATCTGGTTTGCGATCAACTGCTACATAGCGCCTAGTCCGTAGGGTGGGCAACGGCGCATGGCGCGGCGTTGCGATCAAGCGCGCGGCATTACGCGCCGTTGCCCACGCGACCAGCCTCTATTGAAGAATCATTCGCCGAAATCATCTGTGTTCTCGCACCTATCGCCGCCCCATTCGGGCGGCAGGAGTCCGCGCGCGACGTAACGATGAAAGCTGCTATGCGGCCAATCGGCCGCGCGTGAAACATAGCCGTGCTTCACCGGATTGAAATGGATGTAATCGATATGCCGTGCAAGGTCGGCGTCATTGCGGATTGCGTGTTCCCAAAAACGGCGTTGCCAGATTCCTTTCTCGCGCTTAGCGCGCTTGCTCGACGATCGCGTGGGCGCGCCGGGCAACGCGCGCGAGAAGGCACTCTTGATCAATTGCCAGCGCCGGGAGAAATCGGTGTCACCCGGCGGCAGGGACCAAAGCGCATGCAGATGATCCTGCAGTACGCATATTGCCACCGTTTCGAACGGATAGCGTGTGCGAACGGCATGGTACGCCGCGCGCAAGCGATCAATGTGCCGCACGAGCAGATCGCTCTTGCTGTCGGCCAGCGTCAGTGTGAAGAAAAATGTTCCGCCCGCGATTTTGGCGCGTCGATACCGAGACATTCGGCGAATGTAACATCATTCGCGTGGGCAACGGCGCGGAACCCGCGGTGAATTTTTTGAAGCCTGAGTTCAGCGCCGTTGCCCACCCTACGCTTGCTACGCTTGCTCCCGAGCAAGTGGCGCGAGACTTTGCGCCAGTGGCGCGGTATCTACTACATCTTTGACCAGTCTGACCGAATGGGATACGTCGGGTCCGCCTACGGAACAGATAACATCGAAGGCCGATGGAAGGTTCATGTGAAGCGAGGCGGTGACAGCGTTCTTCTCCGCAAACGCTTGCCCGAAAATTTTATTTTCAATATCTTGGAACTTGTGTCGCCAAACATGGAAGCGGACGACGTAATTAAACTTGAAGCGACTTGGAAAGACCGTCTACACACTCGGTCGCCAACGGGCTTGAACGATAATTGAACCTCGCGCCAGCCAGCGTAGCCCGGATGAAGCGTTCGCGTAATCCGGGAATATTTTATATGTGGTCGGGCTGTTCCCGGATTTCGCCATAGCGCGTCGAAGACGCGCGTAAACGCGCTTATGGCTCATCCGGGCTACATGCTGAAAGCGCCGCCGGCGATTTACATTGCACCGCAAGGCCATAAGCACCCGACTTGACGGCGGCTCTTTCCTTCCCTATTCCCAAAGGTGGGACACCCCTCCCCACCGAGGGGCGCCTATCTGGAAGGATAGACATATGACGAAGATGCCCGCTCTGCGGCCGGCTGTGCCGCATTTCTCCTCCGGCCCCTGCGCCAAGCGCCCCGGCTGGAGCTTGCAAGCCCTCACCGACGCCGTTCTTGGACGCTCGCACCGGTCGAAAGCCGGCAAGGCGAAGCTCAAGCGCGCGATCGATCTTACCCGCGAATTGCTCGAAGTGCCGGCCGACTATCGGATCGGCATCGTGCCGGCTTCCGATACCGGCGCGGTCGAGATGGCGCTGTGGTCGCTGCTCGGGCCGCGGCGGGTGACCATGCTCGCCTGGGAATCCTTCGGCGAAGGCTGGGTGTCCGATGTGCAGAAGGAGCTTAAGTTAAAAGACGTCATCGTGATGAAAGCGCCCTATGGCGAACTGCCCGATCTTGCCAAGGTCGATCCTGCGACTGACGTCGTCTTTACCTGGAACGGCACCACTTCCGGCGTGCGCGTGCCCAATGCGGATTGGATCGCCGCCGACCGGCAGGGCCTCACCATCTGCGACGCTACCTCGGCCGCATTCGCGCAAGCGCTCGACTGGCGCAAGCTCGATGTGGTGACTTTCTCTTGGCAGAAGGTGCTCGGCGGCGAGGCGGCGCATGGCATGCTGATCCTCTCGCCGCGCGCGGTTGCGCGGCTCGAAAGCTATCAGCCGCCATGGCCGTTGCCGAAAATTTTCCGCGTCACCAAGGGTGGTAAAATCAACGAGGAAATCTTCGAGGGCGCCACCATCAACACGCCGTCGATGCTTTGCGTTGAGGACTATCTCGATACGCTCATGTGGGCGAAGTCAATCGGCGGACATGCGGCGCTGATTGCGCGCGCCAACGCCAACACCAAGGTGATTACGGACTGGGTCGCGCGCGCGCCTTGGATCGCGTTTCTGGCGAACGATCCGGCAATCCGCTCCAACACGTCGGTTTGCCTCAAAGTCGTCGATCCGGCTGTGCTAAAGCTTGCGCCGGAAGCGCAGGCGAAATTCATCAAGGGAATCGCCGCGGCGCTGGAAAAAGAAGGCGTCGCCTACGATATCGACGCCTATCGCGACGCACCGTCGGGCTTGCGCATCTGGTGTGGCGCAACCATCGCGCGCGCCGATGTCGAGGCGCTGACGCTCTGGCTCGACTGGGCCTATGCGCAGGCAAAGGATGCGCTGGCGAAGGCAGCGTGACGCTCTTTTCCCTCCCCCCGGCTTGCGGGGAGAGGGTGGCGAACCGCGAAGCGGTGAGCCGGGTGAGGGGCTCTCGCCATTATCATTTAAACCGCTACGCCCCCTCACCCGGCTTTCTCGCTGATGCTCGGAAGCCGACCTCTCCCCGCAAGCGGGGAGAGGTGAAAAAGTATGTGCATTGAACAAGATGGAAAAATAAAGCCATGCCCAAAGTTCTCATTTCCGATGCTCTCTCGCCCGCCGCCGTGCAAATCTTCAAGGACCGCGGCATCGAGGTCGATTTCCAGCCGAACCTCGGCAAGGATAAGGACAAGCTCGCCGAACTCATCGGCGGATTCGATGGACTTGCGATCCGCTCGGCCACCAAGGTTTCGGCGAAAATTCTTGAGAAGGCAAAAAATCTCAAAGTCATTGGGCGCGCCGGCATTGGCGTCGACAACGTGGACATCCCGGCGGCGACCGCCCGGGGCATCATCGTAATGAACACGCCGTTCGGCAATTCGATCACCACCGCCGAGCACGCGATTTCGTTGATGTTGGCGCTGGCGCGGCAGATTCCGGAGGCCGACACCTCGACGCGCGCCGGCAAGTGGGAGAAGAACAAGTTCATGGGCGTCGAAATCTTCAGCAAGACATTGGGCGTGATCGGGTGCGGCAACATCGGCTCGATCGTCGCCGATCGCGCCATCGGCCTGAAGATGAAAGTCATCGCCTATGATCCTTTTCTTTCGCCGGAGCGGGCGATGGATCTCGGCGTCGAGAAAGTCGAACTTGAAGAGCTGTTCAAGCGCGCCGATTTCATCACGCTGCACACGCCGCTGACCGAGAAGACCAAGAACATCATCGATGCCAAAGCGCTGGCGACCCTGAAAAAGGGCGTGCGCATCATCAACTGCGCCCGTGGCGGACTGGTCGATGAGACGGCGCTCTACGCGGCGCTCAAAACCGGCCAGGTGGCTGGCGCCGCCTTCGACGTGTTTGTCGAGGAGCCGGCGACGCAAAATCCGCTGTTTAGTTTGCCGAATGTCGTGTGTACACCGCATCTTGGCGCCGCCACCACCGAAGCGCAGGAAAACGTGGCGCTGCAGGTCGCCGAGCAGATGTCGGATTATCTGCTGCGCGGCGCCATCTCCAATGCCGTTAATTTTCCCTCAATCACGGCGGAGGAGGCGCCCCGGCTCAAGCCATACATCGCGCTGGCCGAAAAGCTCGGTTCGTTCGCTGGGCAGCTCACCGAGGATGCCATCAAGGAGCTGCACATCACCTACGAGGGCGAGGTGGCGCATATGAAGATCAAGGCGCTGACCTCCGCGGTCCTTGCCGGGGTGCTGCGGCCGATGCTCGGCGACGTCAACGTCGTGTCGGCTCCGGTGATTGCACGGGAGCGCGGCATGGTGGTTGAGGAAACCACGCGCGAAGCCGAAGGCGACTATGAAAACTTGATCACGGTGACCGTCGTCACGCAGGAGCAGACGCGCTGGGTGTCGGGAACCGTGTTCGCCGACGGCCGGCCGCGTATCGTCAATATCAAGGGCATTCGCATGGACGCCGAATTCGGCCCGTCCATGATCTACATCACCAACCTCGACAAGCCGGGCTTCATCGGCCGCTTCTCCTCGACCTTGGGCGAGGCCGGCATCAATATCGCCACC
>Ga0315281_10008221_pt1 | contig 14590 bp, 16 predicted proteins | sample YL17G07_0_MG_FD_204540 | JGI IMG/M metagenome (GOLD analysis project Ga0315281, IMG submission 204540) | Sediment microbial communities from Yellowstone Lake, YNP, Wyoming, USA - YL17G07_0 | ecosystem: Environmental > Aquatic > Freshwater > Lake > Sediment | place: USA: Wyoming | collected...
TCGCATCTTCATTCGCTCGGCGGGGATGTTCCACTCGGCGCCGTCAAGGTTGATTTCCGCCCATTCAGCGTTGCGAAGTTCGCCGGGCCGCACGAATACAAGCGGGGCAATCCGAAGAGCGCATTGGGTCACAAACGAACCTTGGTAGCCATCGCAGGCGCGCAGCAGGCCGCCTACAGCCGTAGGCTCGGTGATGCTGGCTAGGTGTGTTCCCTTCACGGTGGACAATGCGCCCCGAAGGTCACCCGTAGGATCGCGCTCAGCGCGTCCGGTCGCCACGGCATACCGGAGTATCTGTCCGCAGCTTTGCAGCGCTCTATGCGCCGTTTCCACTGTGCCCCGGTTTTCGATCCTGCGCATGCAGGCGAGCAACTCAGGCGCTCTTACTTCGGCAATGGGGTTGCCACCGATCCATGGGAACACGTCGCGCTCAAGCCGCCTGATGACCTTGTCGGAATGCGCTTCTACCCAGTTCGTTTTGAATTTGGTAAACCACTCCCGCGCCACCACTTCAAAACTGTTCGCATTGCGGCCAGCGCGTGCCGCCTTTTGCGCCTTACGGTTCTTGCCGGGGTCAATTCCATCAGCCAACAGCCTGCGGGCGTCGTCGCGCTTCTCTCTAGCCCTTGCAAGCGGCACGTCAGGATAGACGCCCATCGAAAGCGACTTGTGTTTCCCGTCGAAACGATAACGGAACCGCCACCACTTACCGCCGGCCGGGGCAACCAAGAGGAACAGGCCGCGCTCATCGTATAGCTTGATGGGTTTGTCGGAGGGCTTAGCTTTGCGGATCTCAGTATCGGTCAGGGACATGGATTCCTCACGCCGTCAATTTGACCAGCAGAGCTTTGACGCCTTGCGCTTCGTCCCATTTCAGGCGCAGCACCGCGCCGCCCTTCCAGATTTCCACCGCGCCGTCCAAAGCGACGGAAACCTGAACGGTCGATGCGTCCTTTGCCGCCAGCCGTTCGGCGGTCTCACGGGCCTTTTCCTCACGCCGGACTACCCCCGGGTCTATGTCTCGCTTCAGCAATTGTGTCGCAGCGTTTCGTCCCTCTCGCGCTTGCATCAAACCCACGTCAGGATAGGTACCAAGCGCCAACCGCTTCTCTTTGCCGTAGAAGCGATACTTGAAGCGCCAGCACTTCCCGCCAGCAGGGGTCACTTCTAGATAAAGCCCACCACTGTCACCCATCTTGTAAGGTTTGGTTGTAGCGGCGCCGCTCGGCGTTACGCCAGGCTTGGCATTCTCAATTTCTTTGACGGTCAGCACTTGGGGTAACTCATTTGAAGAGCGAGTGATTATGCTATAAGTTACCTCAATAAATAGGCTGATTGCAATAGACCCGATCAGGCTGCTTCGGACAAAAAAAGGCCAGGAGCCTTGTTTTTACTTAGCTTCCTGGCCTTCTTTGGACGTCTTAGAACAATGTAATGGTGGTGATGGGTGGAATTGAACCACCGACCTTGGCGTTATGAGTGCCACGCTCTAACCAACTGAGCTACATCACCAAAAGCATGAATTTTCGTTGCTGGGGCGGGTGCGGTCAATCCGTTTGAACGCGCAACGACGAGCCCACGGCCAGCTTGGTATTCTGGACCAGCGAAGGCGCGGCAGTCTAATTTTTGACCCGCATTTTGTCAAGATTTTTGAGGTAGTTAGGTAATGCCGCCGCAGGCCGTTCGGCGGCGCAGGATGACCGTCCGGCGGTAGCTTTTTGCGGCGGTACTGATGGCCGATTACACTTGCAGTCTTTATTTGACCGGTTATTTGTATGGATTTTGACGTAGTTATCGTGGGCGGCGGGTCGGTCGGCGCGAGCCTTGCGCTGGCGCTTAAGACTGCCGGGCTCAAGCTGGCGCTACTGGAGGCGCGGCCGCCGCAACCGCTCACCGACGTCGGCGATTGGGATAGCCGGATTTACGCGATCAGCCCTGGCAGCGCTGAGTTTCTCTCCGATTGCGGCGCATGGCATGGACTTGACCCCGCGCGCATGAACCGGGTCGAAGAAATGCGCATCCTGGGCGACGACGCCCGCTCGCGGCTCGATTTCAGCGCCTATGAAGCCGGTTTACGCGAACTTGCATTTATCGTCGAAAGCCGCCAGCTCCAGCACGCGCTATGGCGCGCATTGGAAAGTCATCCTACCGTCGAAATAATCACCTCTGCCGTATGCAAGGCTTTGACGTTTACTGACGACGCGGCCCAACTGGAGTTGGTTGACGGCCGCACGCTGAGTGCGCGGTTGTTGGTTGGCGCCGATGGCGCCGATTCCTGGGTGCGCGCGCAGGTTGCGATCCCGGTCGACGTGCGGCCTTACCGCCAGTCCGCGGTGGTTGCCAATTTTGCAACTTCCCGGCCACATCGCGATGTCGCGTTCCAATGGTTCCGGCGCGACGGCGTACTCGCGCTGCTGCCCTTGCCCGGTGACCGGGTGTCCATGGTTTGGTCGACCGGGGACGAGCATGCCACCCAGCTAATGCGGCTTGCGCACGAAGAGCTCGCTGCACAGGTGGCAGGCGCGAGCCAGGACGTGCTCGGCGAGCTGAACATGATTGCGCCGGCCGCAGCGTTTCCGCTGCGGCTGCAGCGCGTGAGGCGATTGGTGCTGCCGCGCCTTGCCTTGATCGGTGACGCCGCGCATAATCTGCACCCGCTTGCCGGGCAGGGCGTGAATCTCGGTTTTCGCGACGCGCGCGAGCTGGCGCGCGTGTTGACGCAACGCGGCCTCCAGACCGACTGCGGGGACTATCCGCTGCTGCGCCGCTACGAGCGAGCGCGGCGGGAAGATATCGCCACCATGCAGTCCGCAACCGATACATTGCAAAAATTGTTTAACAACGACAGCCGGGGGCTGGCCAGGCTGCGCAATTTTGGGCTGCAATTGACCGACCGCCAGCCCTGGTTGAAGAACCTTCTGGTGCAACACGCTGTCGGATAAACTGTCTGAACGTTTCTAACTAACTTCCTCGATCAAGGACCATCATGCAAAAAATCATAGCGGTAGCCGCCTTCCTGTTGCTCGCGTGTATCAGCACAGTTGTCGCCGCCAGCGAAGCTTCGGTGAAAACCGCGATGCAGAAAAAATACCCTGACATTCAGGTTGAGAAAGTGACCAAAACACCGCTGGCGGGGATGTATGAAGTGTATGCCGGCGGGCAGTTGATTTACACCGATGAAAACGTTGCTTACCTGTTCATCAATGCCAACCTGATTGACACGGACAAGAAACTCAACCTGACCGAAGAACGCATGAGTGAACTCACGGCGATCAAGTTCGAGCAGCTGCCGCTCAATCTGGCGTTCAAAAAAGTCAAAGGCAAGGGTACGCGCAAATTTGCCTACTTCGGCGACCCGAATTGCGGCTATTGCAAACGCTTTGAGCAGAGTCTGGCAAAAATCGACGACGTGACGATCTACGTATTCCTTTACCCCGTGCTGGGTCCCGACTCGTTGGCAAAATCGAAATCGATCTGGTGTTCGAAAGATCGCAACAAGGCGTGGGACGACCAGTTGCTTAACAATATTGCACCGACGGCGTCTGGCACTTGCGACACTTCCGCGATTGACAAAACGGTCGCGTTTGGCAAGGAAAAGAACATCACCGGTACGCCGACGCTGTTTTTCGTCGATGGTTCCCGCGTTCCCGGGGCGATTCCCATCGAGCAGGTCGAACAACGTCTGGTGGCAGCCAAGGCGAGATAGCGCGGACGGCGGGTCGCGGCACGCGACCCAATGCCGTTCGCAGTAACTCCGACGTTGTTCAGCTTTGAGTGGATGCCGAGGATGGCTACGTTTGCAGCAGCTAACGACCCGGTATCGAAACAGGTTTGGTACCGGCTGCTGGTCGCCTGTGCGTTGTCGCTGCTGCTGCATCTGGCACTATTGTTCGGCGTGCCGATTGGCCCGTCGCGCGGCGTGATTGACGGCGTCACCATGCTTTTTGCACGGCTCGAACCCGCGCCGGTCGGCTCGCCAGTGCAGAATCTTGCGGAGTCCGCTGAGGAAAATACGCGACCGGCGCCGGCAGACCTCCCGCCGCAGCGGGCCGCAATCAGGGCCGATACCCGGACGAGATTTCCTTCCCCCGTGGCCGCGCCGTCTGCAATCGGCAGCGGGCCGGAGCTGCCGTTACCCAGCGATCCAACTTATTACCCGGCCAGGCAACTCGATGTTTATCCCCAGCCGCTGACGCCGTTCAAGCTCGATTATCCCGCGGCCGCGGCCGCCGCGCGTGCGGACGGACGGTTACGGGTGTTGCTTTTGATCGACGAATTTGGCGTTGTCAACGAGGCCTCGGTCGTCGAGGCGGAACCGCGGGGCTACTTTGAGGGGGGCGCACTGGCGGTGTTCCGCGCGGCCCGTTTTTCGCCGGCGCAGAAACAGGGCAAAGCGGTGAAAAGCCGGGCGCTGTTGCAGGTCAATTACATCTACGGCGACAGTCAGGCCGTAGTGCGATGAGGCGTGCAAACGCCAATCAATTCGGCAGCGGGTAGCCGTTGGGCAGCAGGACCCACATTTTGCCGGATTGGCGCATGCGGCCCGCCAGTGCTCCGGCCTCGTCGCCAAAACCCCAGAAGAAATCGGCGCGCACCGCGCCGCGGATCGCACCCCCGGTGTCCTGGGCGAGCATCAGGCGATTGAGCGGCTCGCGCGAATTCGGCATCGTGGTGGCAAGGAACACCGGAGCGCCGAGCGGAACGTAGCGCGCATCGACGGCGATGCTGCGGCGCGCGGTCAGCGGCACGCCGAGCGCGCCCAGTGGCCCGGGCAGATCGGACGACATTTCTCGGAAGAAAACATAACTCGCATTATGGTTGAGCGCTTCCTGCAGTTTGCCCGGGTTTTGTTTCGCCCACGCCTTGATGCCCTGCATTGACGCTCTTTCGAGAGGCAGATCACCGCGGTCTACGAGCAGCCTGCCGAGCGAGCGGTAGGGGTGGCCGTTTTGGTCCGCGTACCCGAGCCTGATGGTCTCGCCGCCGTCGAGCCGGATGCGGCCGGAACCCTGGATCTGCAGAAAGAACAACTCGACCGGATCTTCGACCCAGGCGATTTCCCTGCCGGCAACCGGCGCCGCGCCGCCCTCGATCTTTGCGCGGTCGAAGTAGGGCACGACGCGCCGTCCTTCGAGGCGGCCACGCAGACGCATGTTTTTGAGGTCGGGGTATAGCTCGCCCAGATCGATCACCAGCAGATCATCGGGCACGCCATATACCGGGTAGCGGAAGCGCGCGCTGCGGGTACGGCTGCCGTACAGCAGCGGCTCGTAATAGCCCGTAACAAGACCGCTGTCACTGCCGTCGGCATTGACAACCTGGTAAGGGGTGAAGCCCGTTTCAAAAAAACGCTGCAGCGTGTCACGCGTCGGTTCTGCCAGCGTGACTGCGACGCTGCACACCGATTGCCATGCGGTCTGATTTTTCAGCGCGTCGCAGCTGGTGATGAACGCGCTCCAGGCAAGCTGCGGATTATCATCGAGCCAGCCCGATACGGCGTCCCACGAGCTGGCGCGCAACGGACTTGCTGGCGCCGGCACCTTCTCCGGCGGCGCCTCGGCCGCCGCCGGCCGTGCTGCCGGCACCGGAGCAGGCGGTGGCTTGCCCGGCATCAGCGTTTCGCATGCGGTCATCAACAGCGTCAGCGCCAGCACAGCGCTGCAGCGGCGTATCATTGCTCTGAAGAAACACACGATGCGCGGAAGTATATAACAACGACGTTAATGCAAAGGCAATGCGATGTTCTGGTTTGTTCTGGAGGCAGCGATTGCGCTGGCGATACTGGTGTTCATCGTCTGGTGGACGTGGCCGCGCAAGCCAAAACCACCTGCTGGCCACGATTCGGAGCGCAAGTGACCGACGCTTAGTGCAACACCCTCGGCATTGACAGCGCGAACTCGGGAATGGCCGCGTCGAATTGCAATCCGTCCTCGGCGACCATTTGATAGGTGCCCCGCATCGTGCCCACCGGGGTGGCGAGAGCGCTGCCGCTCGTGTATTCGAAGCTCTCGTCGGGCTTGAGCAGCGGTTGCTCGCCGACCACGCCGAGCCCGCGTACTTCCTGCACCAGATTGTTGGAGTCGGTGATGATCCAGTGCCGGCTGATCAGTTGCGCGGCAATGTTGCCCGTGTTCCTGATCCTGATGGTATAAGCGAATACATAACGGCCGCTGTCCGGATCCGACTGCTCCGGGATGTAGGCGGTGCGCGTGGTTACAGTGATTTCGTATTTGTTTTCCGAGGCCATAAAACAGGGCGCGATAAAAAGGCGCAAAGTGCGGCGCGGGCGACCATTCCACACTATTTTGCCGGACGCAGCAACCCGCATGCAGGCTGCGCGCCGGCTAGGTACAGGATGGTGATTACGGTAGAATGACGGCGGTCACCGACCAGGCTCAACGTCATGTATCGCATCGCGCCTAGCATACTGTCCGCCGATTTCGCCCGTCTCGGCGAGGAAGTCACCAGCGTCGTCGCTGCCGGCGCCGACCTGATCCATTTCGACGTGATGGACAACCATTACGTGCCCAACCTGACCATAGGCCCGCTGGTGTGCGAGGCGATCCGGCCGCTCACCAAGGCGCTCATAGACGTGCATCTGATGGTCAAGCCGGTCGACCGCATCGTGCCCGACTTTGCCAAGGCCGGCGCCAATATTATCTCGTTTCATCCCGAAGCGTCCGAGCACATCGACCGCACTATCGCCCTGATCAAGGAGCACGGCTGCAAGGCGGGGCTGGTGTTCAATCCGGCAACACCGCTCGATTATCTCGATCACGTGCTCGACAAACTCGACCTGGTACTGATCATGTCGGTCAATCCGGGATTCGGCGGGCAGAAATTCATTTCCGGCGCTTTTCCCAAACTGCGCGCGGTACGTGAGCGCATCGGCCGATGCGGCAGGGACATCTGGCTCGAGGTTGACGGCGGCGTGAGGACCGACAACATCGCCGAAATCGCGCGAGCGGGTGCTGATACGTTTGTCGCCGGCTCGGCCATATTCGGGGCCAAGGATTACAAGGCGACTATCCGGCAAATGCGCGGCGAGTTGAAGAAGGCCTGATTTTCCACGCGGCGCGGCGGCGGGCGTTGTGCCGTGGTTCGCGCCCTTAAACGCAGTCCGCCCGCGATCGTATGCGCAAAAAAAGTTTTCCGCTTCCCGTCAAAGCCGTGATGATCGACCTCGACGGTACCTTGCTTGACACCGTCACGGACCTTGCGATCGCAGTCAATCTAATGCTGGCCAAACTCGGCCGCTCGCCGCTCGCTGAGGCGCAGGTGCGCACATTCGTCGGCAAGGGGATACCGAATCTCGTCCAGCGCGCGCTGGCCGGAACGCTCGCAGGTGAGCCGGAACCCGCCCTATTCGAGCGCGCGCTGCCGCTTTATCTGGACTGCTACGAAAGCGTCAATGGCAAGCAGACGACGCCGTACCCAGGCGTGCTCGAGGGACTGGATGCGTTGACCAGCGCCGGTTTTCCGCTCGCTTGCGTGACCAACAAATCGGAACGCTTTACGCTGCCGCTGTTGCGGCAGATGCGGCTCGCCGACTATTTTGCCATCGTGGTCGCCGGCGATACGCTGCCAAAGAAAAAGCCCGACCCGTTGCCGCTCGCGCACGCCTGCGCGCATTTCGGGATTGCGCCGCGCGACATGCTGATGATCGGCGACTCGCTGAACGACACGATAGCAGCGCGCGCCGCCGGCTGCCCGGTGTTCTGCGTGCCCTATGGTTACAACGAAGGCGCCGATGTGCGGGAACTCGACGTTGATGCTATAGTGGAAACGTTGTTCGAGGCTACCAAACTGATTGTCAAATCATGATCCACACGAAAACGGCAAGAACTTTCAGCGGGCTGTGGCGTCCCTGGCGCAGTGGTCCAGCACGCTGGCGCGCGTAGTCATTAAAGCGCGACCGGTTCTTGCGTTTTTGCGGTTTTCCATGGAGTGGCGTCATGACAGAGTCAGAATTCAAGCAGCTTGCGGCCGAAGGGTATAACCGCATCCCGCTGGTGCTCGAAACCTTCGCCGACCTCGATACCCCGTTGTCGGTCTACCTCAAGCTTGCCTACCAGCCGTACACGTATCTGCTCGAATCGGTCGTTGGCGGTGAGCGCTTCGGCCGATATTCGTTCATAGGCATTGCCGCCGAGTCACGGCTCGAAGTGCGCGGCAACGAGTGCAGCGAATTCGAGCGCGGCGAGCTCAAGGTTCGCAAACGGGCCGACGATCCGCTCGCATTCATTCAGCAGTATCAGGCGCGTTTCAAGGCGGCCGCCCAGCCGGGCCTGCCGCGCTTTTGCGGCGGCCTGGTCGGCTACTTCGGCTATGACACCATCCGCTACATCGAGAAAAAACTCGGCGCAAACGCCAAGCCCGATCCGCTCGGCGTGCCCGATATTCTGCTGATGTTGTCGGAGCAACTCGCTGTCGTCGATAACCTGTCGGGCAAGATTTTTCTTGTTGTTTATGTTGATCCGAATGCCGCCGAAGCCTATCAGCGCGGCCGCCAGCGTCTGAAGGAACTGCTGGAGGCGCTGCGCCGGCCGGTGACGATCCCCGTCGCCCCGCCGGCGGCGCCACAACAGGCGCGGTCGGAATTCGGCGAGGCGCCTTATCTCAAGGTGGTCGAGCACGCCAAGCGTTACATTTTCGACGGCGACATCATGCAGGTGGTAGTGTCGCAACGCATGAGCCAGCCGTTCGCCGCCAGCCCCTTGGCGCTGTATCGCGCGCTGCGCGCGCTCAATCCCTCGCCCTATATGTTTTTTTTCAACTTCGGCGATTTTCACGTCGTTGGCGCGTCGCCTGAAATTCTGGTGCGGCTCGAGAACGGCAACGTCACGCTGCGCCCGATCGCCGGCACGCGGCCGCGCGGCAAGACTCCCGCGGAAGATACGGCGCTCGCCGCGGAACTGTTGGCGGATCCCAAAGAGCGCGCCGAGCATGTGATGCTGATGGATCTGGGCCGCAATGACGTGGGGCGAGTGGCGCAGACCGGTTCGGTGCGCGTCACTGACAACATGACGATAGAGCACTACTCGCACGTGATGCACATCGTGTCCCACGTCGAGGGCAGGCTCAGGCCCGGGCTTGACGCGATCGCGGTGTTGAAGGCGACGTTTCCCGCCGGCACCGTGAGCGGAGCGCCCAAAGTGCGGGCGATGGAAATTATCGATGAGCTCGAACCCACCAAGCGCGGCATCTACGCAGGCGCGGTGGGCTATCTCGGCTTCAACGGCGATATGGATCTTGCGATTGCGATTCGCACGGCGGTGCTCAAAGACGGCACACTCTACGTGCAGGCCGGCGGCGGCATCGTTGCCGACTCGGTTCCGCAAAGCGAATGGCAGGAGACGCAGAACAAAGCGCGGGCGGTACTGCGCGCCGCCGAGATGGCGCTGGCCGGCCTTGATACGACAGTCGAGTAGGGGAACATGCCATTGGCGATGAAAAACCGGCATTCCTGCTTGGCAATATCGCCAATGTGCAACCAATACGCGGGGCCACATGAAAAAAATCTCTAACCGAAAGCGCGTTCTCGTCACGGGCGGCGCGGGGTTTCTCGGCTCGCATATCTGCGACCGGCTGGTTGCAGATGGATGCGATGTCCTGTGCGCGGACAATTTCTTCAGCGGCACGAAAGACAACATCGCCCATCTTGCCGGCAATCCGCATTTCGAGCTGATCCGCCACGACGTGACTTTTCCGCTCTACGTGGAAGTGGACGAAATCTATAATCTGGCTTGCCCGGCTTCCCCGATTCACTACCAGTTCGATCCGGTTCAGACCACCAAGACCAGCGTGCACGGCGCGATCAACATGCTGGGACTTGCCAAGCGGGTAAAAGCAAAAATCCTCCAGGCCTCGACCAGCGAAGTGTATGGCGACCCCAGGGTGCATCCCCAGACGGAAGATTACTGGGGAAATGTCAATCCGATAGGGATCCGCTCCTGTTATGACGAAGGCAAGCGCTGCGCCGAGACGCTTTTCTTCGACTACTGGCGCCAGTTCCAATTGCCCATCAAGGTCGCGCGCATATTCAACACCTACGGGCCCCGCATGCACCCGCATGACGGCCGGGTCGTGTCCAATTTCATCGTGCAGGCGCTGAAGAACGAACCCATTACCATTTATGGCAGCGGCAAGCAGACGCGCTCGTTTTGCTATGTCGACGATCTCATCGCGGCGCTCATCCGGCTGATGGCGACCCCTGCTGACTTTACCGGCCCGGTCAACCTCGGCAATCCGGGAGAATTCACGATCCTCGGGCTTGCCACCAAGGTCATTGAACTGACGGGCTCCCGCTCGGAAATCGTCTTCAAGCCGCTGCCGAGCGACGATCCGGTGCAGAGGCAGCCCGACATTTCGCTGGCCAAGCAGGCGCTGCAATGGGAACCCGCGGTTGCGCTGGACGAGGGGTTGCGGCAGACGATTGCCTACTTCCGCGCGCTGTAAGTTGGGTCCACCCGCTGCCGCCATCTTGAGACCCTATAATCCGGTTGGACGGGCTGATTATGCTGCTGATGATAGATAACTACGATTCCTTCACCTACAACCTGGTGCAGTATTTCGGCGAGCTCAAGCAGGACGTTGCCGTTTACCGCAATGACGAAATCACGCTGGAAAAAATCGACGCGCTGGGTCCGCGTTATATCGTGATCTCACCGGGCCCCTGCACGCCGAACGAAGCAGGCATTTCGGTGCCGCTGATAAAAGAATACGCCGGCAAGATTCCCATTCTCGGCGTTTGTCTGGGCCATCAGGCCATCGGGCAGGCGTTCGGCGGCAAGATCGTGCACGCGAAACAGGTCATGCACGGCAAGACTTCCGCGATCCAGCACAATGCAGACGGGGTGTTCCGCAACCTGCCGAACCCGTTTTTTGCCACGCGCTATCACTCGCTGGTGATCGAGCGCGCGAGCATGCCCGCCTGCCTCGAGATCACGGCGTGGACCGACGATGGCGAGATCATGGGCGTGCGGCACAAAACACTGCCGGTCGAGGGCGTGCAGTTTCACCCGGAGTCGATATTGACCGAGCACGGCCACACGCTGCTCGCCAATTTTTTGCAGGAGAAGCGGGCATGACGCCACAGGAAGCTCTCACGCGCATCATCGAGCATCGCGAAATTTTTCACGAGGAGATGCTGTCGCTGATGCGTCAGATCATGAGCGGCGAAGTGTCGCCGACCTTGATTGCCGCCATTATCACGGGGCTGCGCGTAAAAAAGGAAACCATCGGCGAGATCGCCGCTGCTGCGCAGGTCATGCGCGAGTTCGCGACCCGCGTGCCGGCCGGGGATGACGCCAATTTGGTTGATACCTGCGGTACCGGCGGTGATGCCGCGCACAGCTTCAATATTTCGACTGCGGCTGCTTTTGTCGCTGCCGCTGCCGGCGCCAAGGTCGCGAAGCACGGCGGACGCTCGGTGTCGAGCAAATCAGGCAGCGCCGACGTGCTGGAAGCGCTGGGCGCCAATATCAGTCTCAAACCGGAGCAGGTCGCGCAGTCGATCAAGGAGACTGGTGTCGGCTTCATGTTTGCGCCCAATCACCATAGCGCGATGAAATATGCGGCGCCGGTGCGCAAGGAATTGGGCGTGCGCACTATTTTCAATATCCTCGGGCCGCTCACCAATCCGGCGGGCGCCAGGAACCAGGTGATGGGTGTATTCCATCCTGATCTGGTCGGGATTCAGGCGCACGTGCTGCAGCGGCTCGGCAGCCGCCACGTGATGATCGTGCACGGGATCGAGAGCCTGGATGAGATTTCGATTGCGGGTCCGACTTTGGTCGGCGAGCTAAAAAACAACGAAGTGCGCGAGCACCAAATCAAGCCGGCCGATTTCGGGCTTGCAACTTACGACGGCGCTGCGATCCGCGTCGACGGCGCCGAGCAGTCGAAGGCAATGTTACTCGCGGCACTCGATAACAAGCAGGGGGCGCCGCGCGACATCGTTGCGCTGAACGCCGGCGCCAGCATTTATGTCGCGGGGCTCGCCGACACGCACGCCGCAGGCGTGAAAAAGGCGCTGGAAGTGATCGCGAGTGGCGCCGCGCGCAAGAAGCTCGAGCAGTTTGTCGCGTTTACGCGCAGCGTCTAAAGCAATGAACCGCAGAGACGCGGAGACGCAGAGAGAAAACCAAATCACCGAAACAGTGATTGGATGCGCCATCGCAATTCATCGGGCACTAGGCCCGGGGTTGTTGGAATCGGCCTATGAAAAATGCTTGTGTTATGAGTTATCGCAGAGCGGGTTGCCGTTCCGTCGGCAGGTGCCGCTACCACTGACTTACAAACGTGTAACGCTCGATTGCGGATATGTGATGGATATAGTCGCCGGTGACCTCGTTGTAGTCGAACTCAAAACTGTCGAAAGGCTTTTACCGATACACGACGCGCAATTGATTACTTACCTCAGGCTTTCCGGCTGCCCGGTCGGCTTGCTGTTGAATTTCAACGTGCCGGTAATGAAATCCGGCATCAAACGGCTGGTAAACGAGTTCGACGAATGACTTCTATGAATTTCTCTGCGTCTCTGCGCCTCTGCGGTTCAATCCATGTCTGACATCCTGCAGCGCATACTTGCGGTCAAGGCCGAAGAGATCGCCGCGGCGAAAGTTGCGAAGCCTCTTACCGCGTTGCGTGCGGAAGCAGAGGTCGCCGCGAAAACGCGGGATTTTGTCGGCGCGCTGCGCGCGAAAGTCGCGGCCGGTGAGGCGGCGGTGATCGCCGAGGTCAAGAAAGCGAGTCCGAGCAGAGGTGTGCTGCGGGCGGATTTCGACCCCGGAGCAATTGCTGCGAGCTACGCGCGGCATGGCGCGGCGTGCCTGTCGGTGTTGACCGATAACCAATTTTTTCAGGGTCGCGCGGAGGATTTGTCGTTGGCGCGCGCGGCGTGCAGCCTGCCGGTGCTGCGCAAAGACTTCATGCTCGAGCCGTATCAGGTGTACGAAGCGCGCGTGCTGGGCGCCGATTGCATCTTGTTGATCGTTGCGGCGCTCGAAGGGGCGCGTATGCTGGAGCTCGAGGCGGCAGCACACGCGCTTGGCATGGCGGTGCTGGTCGAGGTGCACGACAGCGCAGAACTTGAGCGCGCTCTTGATCTGAAGACGCCGCTTATGGGCATCAACAACCGCAACCTGCGCACGTTCGAAACCCGGCTCGACACGACGCTCCGCCTGCTGGCCCGTATTCCCAGGGACCGCATCGTGATCACCGAAAGCGGGATACTAAAACCTGACGACGTGCATTTGATGCGCAATAATAAAGTCGACTGCTTCCTGGTCGGTGAGGCGTTCATGCGCGCCGCCGATCCCGGCGCCGAACTCGCGCGGCTGTTCGGCCAGGCCGTCTGACGCGCTACAATCGAACCGTATGCTAAACGTTGACCGCCTGATTATCGCTTTTGACAGCGGCCTGCGCACTTTGCTGGCGCCCGCGCATAGTGCACGCCCGGACCCGGGTGCCGGCGCCGGCGAAGCTGAATTGGACTCGAGCGAGCGCGAGTTGGTCGCGGCATTGATGCGTGTCAACCACAGCGGGGAGATCTGCGCGCAGGCGCTGTATCAAGGCCAGGCGCTGACTGCGCGCAATCCGGAGTCCCGCGCCGCGCTCGAGCAGGCCGCGGCCGAAGAAACCGATCATCTGGCGTGGACCGCGCAGCGTATTGCGGAGCTCGGCGGTCACGTCAGCGTGCTCAATCCTTTGTGGTACGCGGGCTCGTTTGCTCTCGGCATAGCGGCGGGCTTGCTGGACGACAAATGGAATCTGGGTTTTCTGGCGGAAACCGAGCGCCAGGTTGAAGGCCATCTTGCTGGTCATCTGGACCGCTTACCGCCGCAGGATGAGAAAAGCCGCGCGATACTCGAGCAGATGAAGCGCGACGAAGCGCGTCACGCGCATACTGCCGCCGAACACGGCGCGGCCGAATTGCCCGAACCGGTCAAACAGGCGATGAAGCTCGGGTCGCGGGTGATGACGCGTTCCTCCTTCTGGATTTGAGAGTGAACCGCAGAGACGCAGAGACGCAGAGGTTTTTGATCAGGAAAAACCAGTAAATCCAAAGTTCGATAAGGGTGCACTACCGAATAATCGTTTTTACCTCATTTGTTGTTGAGATTTTCTCCGCGTCTCTGCGTCTCCGCGGTTCAAATTGTCTCATTAGGTTCAGGTTGTCTCTTTAATCTCGAAGTCGTGAGTGATCGCAGCGGTCTTGGCGAGCATGATCGATGCCGAACAGTACTTTTCCGCAGTCAGATGTATAGCGCGCTCGACCTGCTGCGCCTTGAGTCCTTTGCCGCTGACGATGAAGTGGAAGTGAATTTTGGTAAACACCTTGGGATCCTCGGCGGCGCGCTCCGACTCGATCTCGACCACGCAATCGGTAACTGCGGCGCGCGCTTTTTTGAGGATGTGCACCACGTCGTAGGCGGTGCAGCCGCCGGTGCCGACCAGCACGGTTTCCATCGGCCGCATGCCGAGATTGCGGCCGCCGCCTTCGGGAGCGCCGTCCATCACTAGCGCGTGGCCGCTGCCGGATTCACCCATAAAACACACGTTTTCAACCCATTTAATGCGAGCTTTC
>Ga0315281_10008222_pt1 | contig 14589 bp, 11 predicted proteins | sample YL17G07_0_MG_FD_204540 | JGI IMG/M metagenome (GOLD analysis project Ga0315281, IMG submission 204540) | Sediment microbial communities from Yellowstone Lake, YNP, Wyoming, USA - YL17G07_0 | ecosystem: Environmental > Aquatic > Freshwater > Lake > Sediment | place: USA: Wyoming | collected...
ACCGGCCGGTTGTTGGAAGCGTCGAGCCACATCTCGATGCGATGATAGGTGACGTCGGGTGAACTCGCCGCCAGCGCGAGTTTGTAGCAATGGCGGGTCTGGCGCTCTCCGTCCTGAATGTCCTCTTCGGCCGACAATCGCGCCTGGTAGTCCTTCGCCAGGTTGACCGTGACCACGTCGCCGTTTGCGGCCTGGCCCAGCAGCCGCTGCTGCGGCGACAGGCGGATGCTCGCCTTGTTCGACGGATCGTAGAACCAGAGCTCGTTGCCGTTCTTGAGCATCAGCTTGTTAGCGTCTCGCGCCGGCGCGACGAAGCGGATCAGGCTGCGGAATTGCCCGCTGTTGGCATCGGCTTTCGAATACACGCCGAGCGTGGTGCTGTCGGTCTGCCTGCCGTTGCGGTACTCGACCAGCGTCACGGTCAGGCCGAAGGGCTTGTCCGGATTGCGGATGGCGTCGCTCGCGGACAGGATGGACTGCGCGCTGGGCGCGGCTACCGCCGTGCCGGGCAGCAGCGCAATCAAGGCGCATGCGGTCAGCCGGTGAAGCATCATGGGCCGTTCCTTTCTAAAGCGGGACGCATTTCCGGTACTCCTACACGTGCCGTAGCGCATCGACGATGACCATCCGGCCTGCGCGGCGCGCCGGCCACCAGGCAGACAAAACGGCGACCAGCGCCAGCGTCGCTCCGGTACCGAGCATGAGCCTGGTTTCGCCCCAAACGCGCACCGTGAGCGGCACCGGGTCGACCTGCCCCGGTGGCAGCCAGGTCATGCCCGAGTGATTGATCACCCAGGCAAGCCCCAGTGCCGCGGCAAGGCCGGCCAGCGCACCGATCAGGCCGAGCAGCAGGGCTTCGCAGACGAACAGCCGGCGAATGCCCGAGCGGCGCAGACCGATCGCGCGCAAGGTGCCGATTTCAGTGGTGCGCTCCATCACCGCCATGCTCATGGTGTTGCCGACCGTGAACAGCACGATCGCCCCGATCAGCACCGCCATGAATCCGAAGATTGCCGCAAACATTGCCACCGCCTGGCCGTAGAACGGGTTGAGGGTTTCGTAATCCTGGACCTCGAGCGGCTCTCCCTTGAGCGAGGTGGCCAGCAGTTCCTGCAGGCGCGCTTTGGCCGCCGGGATCTGGCTGGTGTGCGCTAGCTGCAGCACAACCGCAGTCGCCTGCGGTTTTTCGCTGCCATAGAGCAGACGTTGGGCCCGCGACAGGTGCAGCCCGACGTGCATGTCGTCGAACTCCTTGAAGCCCTGTTTTTCGGCCTTGATCACGCGCAGCGATGCCACGTTCGGCGCACCGTGAACATTGGCCGCGAGCAGCTCGATGCGGGCCTCGCCCGAGGGCCGCACCGGCCGCGACTCCAGCATCGCCAGCGCGGTGATGTCCTCCGGCGCGGGCGCGCCGGCCGGTGCCTCGCGCGCCGGCGGCTTCCCACAATCGGGCACGGCGAGCGGCTGGCAGAGCTGCAGCACGCGCGCGACGCCGATGCCGACGACCACGCTGTCCTCCGCGCTCCCGGTCAAGGCGTACTTCGGGAGATTGATCGGTATGCCGTAGTCGTTCCACTGACGCATTCGGTTTCGGTCCTCGACCACGACACCCGTGCCGATGATCGTGCGCGACAGGCCTTCGGAGAAATTGCCGGCAATGCCGCCGAGCGAAAGCGTTGGTGTGACCACGGTGAGCATCGGCGCCAACACCGGATCGCGCCCGACCACGTCGATCACCCGCTGGTAGCCAGCGATGCCGTAGGCCGCCGGATTGCCGCTGCCATAGAGGAAATAGTCCTTGCGCTGGATTTGCAGGTGTCCGCTGCGCACCACGTAGCCGGTCTGCAGACTGAGAATGATGTTGCGGCTGTAGCCGCCGAAAAGCAGGATGGTGACCGCGCCGAGCATCATCGCCACCAGCGTTGTGAACGAACGCCGGCGGTTTCGCAGCAGATTGCGCAGCGCGAGCGAAAGCGTCTTCATGGCGCCCCCCCAACCTGCGGCGCGCGGCGCTCGATTTTCTCGATCCGGCCGTCGCGGATCATGACCGCATCGTCGGCGGCAGCGAGCACCTGCGGATCATGCGAGGAAAAGACGAAGGAAACCTGGCGTTCGCGCTGCATCTGCCGCATCAGCGCAAGAATCGACGCTCCCGTGTGGCTGTCCAGATTCGCGGTCGGCTCGTCGGCAAGCACCAGTTGCGGCGAGGGCGCCAGGGCGCGTGCGATGGCGACGCGCTGGCGCTGTCCCCCGGAGAGTTCGCCGGGAAGACTGGACGCCCGGTCGGCGAGCCCGACCGCGTCCAGCAGAGATTCCACCCGCCGTCTGCGCTCCGTGGCTGGCATGCGCGTGAGCAGCAGCGGATACTCGACATTCTCGTACGCATTCAGCACCGGGAGCAGATTGAAATTCTGAAAGATGAACCCGATGTGCCGTGCGCGGAAATCGGACAATGCGTCGTCGTCCAGCTTCTGCACTGCCTCGCCGGCGACCGAGATATCGCCGCTGTCGGGGTGGTCGACGCAGCCGATGATATTGAGCAGCGTCGTCTTGCCGCTGCCGGAAGGTCCGGATATCACGGTGAAGCAATTCTGCCGAATCTCGAGGTCGACGTCGGCCAACGCGGGCACGGCGACCGCGTCGAGATGGTAAATCCTGTTGATACGGTTGAGCACAGCTGCGTGCATGCGCGTTTCCTGGTTACGTGTGAAGGGTCTGGTGCAAGGTGAGTGTGTGATTTTAGGTCATTCTGGATCATCTGGAGCATGCAGGTGAGGAGCGCGAGCCTGTTAGCCGTTCTCGCGCTGGGCGGTTAAAATGGGACATAAGCGGGATGGAGTACAAATGACGTCAAACGCAGGCAGCCCCGGCTCCGGCAGGTTGCAGAGCGCGATCGCCTTTGCAGTCGCGCACGAGACCAATTGGAGTCGGGACGTCGGTAGCGCTTGGGGCATACACGCCGCCGATCCGCCGCCGTGGAACCGGCTCCTCGGGCGGGTCGTGCCGCGCGGCCCTGTTTCCGGCGCGATCCTGCGGCAAGGGAATCTGCTCGCCACCTGGGGCGAACCCGGCCGCGCCGACCTCACCTTCAGCGTGGCAAAGACTTACCTCGCGCTCCTCGCGGGTGTCGCATTCGACCGCGGGCTCCTACCCGACGTCGATGAGCCGGTGTGCGCGCGCGTCCCCGGCATCGGCTTCGAGAGCGAGCACAACCGCCGCGTATGCTGGGCCCATCTGCTGCAGCAGACCAGCGAATGGGAAGGCGCGTGTTTCGGCGTTCCGGACCAAGTAGACCGCTATCGGACGCTGCAATACAACCACCAGCCTGCGACGGGGCGCAAAGGCGATGCGCGGCCGCTGCGCGCGCCCGGCTCGTACTGGGAATACAACGACGTGCGCATCAACCAGCTGTCGCTGGCGCTGCTTCATCTATTCCGCCGGCCGCTGCCGGAGGTGTTTGGCGCCGAGATCATGCGCCCCATAGGCGCAAGCACCGGCTGGGGCTGGATCGGCTACGACAATTCCTGGGTCGAGCTGGACGGCAGGCGGTTGCAGTCGGTCCCTGGGGGCAGCCACTGGGGCGGCGGGGTCACGATCAACAGCCTGGACCAACTGCGCATCGGCCAATTGCTGCTGGACCACGGGCGCCACAACGGACGGCAGGTGGTTTCGCCCGAATGGATGCAGAGGATGTGCACGCCGTGCGCGCTGGCGCCGTTCTACGGCTATCTGCTCTGGCTGAATCTGGAGCGCAGCGTATTTCCCAGCGCGCCCGCGTCGAGCGTGTTCGCGATTGGGGCCGGCAGTTCAATCACGTGGATCGATCCGGAGCGGCAGATGGTGGTGGTGGTGCGGTGGATCAACCCCGACCACGTCGACGCATTTTTTCGCGCGGTAGGCGAGGCCGTGGACGCGTCGTCATAACTCGATCGAACAATCTTCTAGTCTCGACTACGATGCCTTGCCATTTTTGACAATTCGATTGGTCTGAAAGTAAGGCCGCTATTGGGTTAGGCAAGCCGTAATTCTATAGAATTACTATGCGTCTCCCGGCGAATCTGAAATCGATCCGATAGAAGCAAAGAGATCCGATTGGCGATCGTCTGGAACAATGTGCGAAGAGAATGGTCCAGCTCGACGGCGGTCGGCAAAGGTCTGCTGGACCAAGCGGTCTTCGCTGTTGATGTCGGTCAGGGCCATGAGGTCAGAGCCCTTCGAGTGGATCAATCGCCGGAGTGCTGGTGAAGCGCACCCCCCGACAGCTTGCACGAATGAAATACCCACCGAAGCGGGTCATGGATATTGATCCAGTTCTTTATGCGTACCAACGCGACGCAAGATTGCTGTTCCCTTATCGATTTCCATCGACAGCTTGTATGCGTGGTTGCCGCCCAACATGATGGTAAAGACGTTTGGGTTGCGATAGCCTCCGAGCTTCTTAAAACCGTATTTTCCTGGTATCTCTGGCAACATCAAATCCAAAATGGCCCGCTCCGCCAGAGCGCGCGCTTCAGGTGAAAGTTTCCTTAGACTACGTTGAAATCCAGGAAGAGTTGGATTGACAGCAGAAAAAGGCTTGGGATGCGGCATAATCGCCGCGTCACAGCGTTTCTAGATAAGCCTTCATATCTTCTGAAGACGAAATAGCGGGTCCGAGTGGTTGTTCTAAGTCAGCGTCATGCTCGCCAAAGGCCCACCGCAGATCAATCATTAAGTTGTGCAAATCAGCAACGGATGCGACTGCGGCAGTGTATTCGTCTACCACTGCTGTTTTGTGATCACCCTCTAATTCCGGCGCTTTTCGAGCGAGATCGCGCTTATCAATTAGAAGCTGGTGAAGACCTTGAAGACCACTTTCAACTTCTTCAAATAGAGCGCAAAGTGTTCCATCTTCATCAATTGGTCTTACGCGTTCGCATTTTCTAAGATGATCAGCCGCCTTTGAGGCAAACGCCGCATCAGCTTTTGCGCGATTTTGTACCCATACAAGCCAATCTACAGTCTGCTCAATGGCTTTCAGCAGCCGAATGTTTTTGGTGGTGGACTCCGACACAGACTCGCAAAATTGACGCACTTCTGCCGGCGCAGTAGCACATGTCTTCGTCGCGTCCATTATCTGCCCCTATCTCAGCGTTCCAACGTGCCTTCGTGGCACGCAGCTGCGTTGCACAGCATGAGACAAGATTATACCGTCCAAGTTCATAAAGCAACTCCCTGATTTGAGCGGGATAAATGCTGTATTTTGCGTTTTGTATTTGGCAAATGAGCCAGTCAGGTTCCGGAGGCGTTTCGCTTTTCCGGATCATGAATCCCGCTGTGGGAATTCAGTGACCTTTTCCTTGATCAGCTTGCCGTGACGCATTACGACGATGGCCGTGCCGGTTTGCCAGGCAACCTAACGCGCCTTTCTTGCTGCCCTTAACAGAGCGGGAAACACGCCTTGCATGTCCGCGGGCAGTTTCGGGCAGCCAAAGAGCGCGGCGGCGCAGGTAGTCCGCCGCCTGCACCTTGCGCTTGGGCATCTTGCCGCTCGCCTGATCCTCCTCGATTTGCCGCGTTGCCGCCTCGAAGCGATTCGCCGCATGGCGCAGGAAGATCACGCCCAGCACGGGCATGAAGTAGTCGCTGGAGGTGAGCTTGGAATTGGCGCGCAGATTGTCCGCCGCTTCCCACAGGTCCGCTTCGAGCTTTTCGATATTCTTGTTAGTGTCGATGCTCATGCGGCAAATGCGTTCCCGGTGTTCTGACCCTCTGTGCTCTTGCCATTATTGGCAACTTAATCGGTCGAATGGCCAGGCGACGTCTAGCGTTCGGAATTCTAATCTTTCCAATACTTGCCTTGAATATCGTACTCCTTCACGCTGTCTGGCTTCGTTCGCGTGCATAAGTCACAGACCGCGCGAAATCAATTCCTTCATGACCTCAGAGGTGCCGCCGTAGATGCGCGACACGCGCGCGTCGACGAAGGCGCGCGCAATCGGATATTCCATCATGTAGCCGTAGCCGCCGTGCAACTGCAGCATGTCGTCCAGACCCGCGCACAGGGTCTCGGTGGTGAAGAGTTTGGCGATTGCGGCCTCCTCTACCGTCAGCTTGCGCCGCAGATGCTCCGCGAGGTAATGGTCGACCATGATGCGCATCGCGGTCGCTTTCGCTTTCAGTTCGGCCAGCTTGAACTTGGAGTTCTGGAAATCGAACACGGTCTGGCCGAAGATTTTGCGTTCCCTGGTATAGCGTATGGTCTCGGCGAGCATCGCCTCCATCGTCGCGGCCGCGCCGACGGCGATGATGAAACGCTCCTGTGCCAGCTCCTGCATTAAATGGATGAAGCCCTTGTTCAATTCGCCCAGCAGGTTCGTCGTCGGAATGCGAACATCGTCGAAGAACAGCTCCGCGGTATCGGCTGCGTTCTGGCCGATTTTCTCCAGCTTGCGGCCCTTCCTGAATCCGGGCCGGTCGGCCTCGACCAGGAACAGCGACACGCCCTTGGCGCCGGCGGCGGGGTCGGTCTTCGCCACGACCACGACCAGATCGCAATTGAGTCCATTGCTGATGAAAGTCTTGCTGCCGTTGATGACGTATTCATCGCCCTGCCTGACCGCGCTGGTGCGGATCGCTTTCAGGTCGGAGCCCGCGCCGGGCTCGCTCATGGCGATGGCGAGGATGCATTCGCCGCTCGCGCACTTGGGCAGCCAATGGCGCTTTTGTTCTTCCGTACCCAAGCGCAGGATGTAGGGCGCGATGATGTCCGAATGCAGACGGAAGCCGGGGCCGCTGATGTTGGCCGCGGCCATTTCCTCGATCAATACCGCGCAATGGCCGAAATCGCCGCCGCCGCCGCCGTATTCCTCCGGCAGCGAAGTACACAGCAGGCCCTCGCGCCCGGCTTTCAGCCAGGTCTCGCGGTCGACACAGCCCGCCTTGTCCCATCCGGTCTGGCGCGGCAGGCACTCGCGCTCGACGAAGCGGCGCACCGTGGCGCGGAACATTTCGTGGTCTTCGCGGTAGACCGTGCGTGTAATCATCGCTGCATTCCTCTGCTCATTACGACATGGGGCAATGCTTCCATTGCGCTCCGGAAAGAAGTCATTTCAAAATTTATTTGTCATTCCGAGCGCAGCGAGGAATCTGCTTCTTGTTCGACGCAAAAACAGATTCCTCGCTGCGCTCGGAATGACAGGCCTTGATCAAACGAACGTTTCGCCGGCTTGTGCCTTGTCGCGCACAATCTTCGGGCAGGCGTAACGCGCGCCGTAGCGGGCCGCGAGCGCATCCGCGCGCTCGGCAAATTGCGCCACGCCCACGGAGTTGATGAACTGCAGCGCGCCGCCGGCCCACGCCGGGAACCCGATGCCGAAAATGGAACCGATGTTGGCGTCGGCGACGTTTCTGAGCACGCCTTCCTCGAGGCAGCGCGCCGATTCGATCGCCTGGATATAGAGTATGCGGTCCTTCAGTTCCCGCATGTCCCAGGCGGCGCCGGGTTTTTCGAACAGGCGCTTCAGTTCCGGCCAGAGGAATTTCTCGCCGCCCGCGGGATATTCGTAGAATCCGCCGCCGCCGGCGCGCCCCGGGCGCTTGAATTCGTCCACCATGCGATCGACCAGCGCGAACGCCGGGTGCTGTTTGTAAGTCTTGCCTTCGGCGGCGAGATCGGCCAAGGCCTGCTTGCGCACCATTTGGGAGAGCTTCATCGACACTTCGTCGGCGATGGCGAGCGGCCCCACCGGCATGCCTGACTGGCGCGCGGCATTCTCGATCACCGGCGCCGGAATGCCTTCGAGCAGCATCGCCTGGCCCTCGCTCACCCAGGTGCCGAACACGCGGCTGGTGAAAAAGCCGCGCGAGTCGTTGACCACGATCGGTGTCTTGCCGATCTGCTGCACGTAATCGAAGGCACGCGCCAGGGTCGCGTCGGAGGTCTGCTTGCCGACGATGATCTCGACCAGCTGCATCTTGTCCACCGGCGAGAAGAAATGCAGGCCGACGAAGCGATCCGGGTGTTGCGACGCCTGCGCCAGCCCGCTGATCGGAAGAGTCGAAGTGTTGGAAGCGAAAATCCCGTCCGGTGCCAGCTTGGGTTCGGCCTCTTTTGTGACCTGCGCCTTCAGCTCGCGGTTCTCGAACACGGCTTCGATGACGAGGTCGCAGCCGGCGAGGTCGCCGGCGTAGGCTGTGGGCGTGATCAGGTCCAGCGTCTGGCTCGCGCTGGTGGCGTCGGTGCGGCCCTGCTTGACGCGCTTGTCCAGCAGTTTCGCGCTATACGCCTTTCCCTTCTCCGCCTGGTCGAGCGTGACGTCCTTCAATACGCAGGGGATGCGGCGCGTAGCGTTGGCCCAGGCGATGCCGGCGCCCATCATGCCGGCGCCGAGTATGCCCACCCTGGACGCTTTCCATTTCGGCACATCCTTCGGCCGCGAGGCCCCGGACTTGATCGCATTGAGGTTGAAAAAGAACGCGGTGATCATGTTGCGCGCCACCTGCCCGGTCATCAGCTTGGCCAGATAGCGCGACTCGTTGCGCATGGCGGAGTCGAAGTCCGTCAGCGTGCCCTCGACGGCACAGGAGAGTATCGCTTCGGGCGCAGGATACAGGCCGCGGGTCTTCTGCGTCAGCACGGCGGGCGCCACGGCGAGCATCGGGCCGGCACCGGGTGCACGCGCCCCGCCGCCGGGAATCTTGTACTCCTTGCGGTCCCAGGTTTGTTTCGGTTCGGGGTTCGCGGCGATCCAGTCGCGCGCGCGCGCGGCGAGCGCGGCGCGATCGGCGACGAGTTCGTCGATCAGTTTCAGTTGCAGCGCCTCGGCCGGGCGCATCAACTTGCCTTCGGCCAGCATCGGCAGCGCCGCCTGCAGGCCGAGCAGGCGCACCATCTTGGTCACACCGCCCGCGCCCGGCAGCAGGCCCAGGCTCACCTCGGGGCAGCCGAGTTCGATTTTCGGGTCGTCGACGCAGATGCGCCAGTGCGCCGCGAGACAGATCTCCCAGCCGCCGCCGAGTGCGGCGCCGTTGATCGCCGCGACCACCGGCCGGCCCGAAAGCTCCAGTTTGCGGAACGCGGCTTTCATCGCCTCGATGCCGCGATACACTTCCGGCGCATCCTTTTCCGTGAATCGCAGTACGCCCTTGAGGTCGGCGCCGGCGAAAAAGCTCGTCTTGGCCGAGGCCAGGACCACGCCGCGCAGCTTGTCCTTTTCCGCGATCACGAGGTCGACGCAGGCGATGAAATCCTTCTGCCAGGCCTGCGACATGGTGTTGACCGGGCCGTCGGGACTGTCGAAGGTCAGCGTGACGATGCCCTCGGCATCGGTTTCGTAGCGTATCTGGCTCATGCCTAGAGCCGTTCGATAATGGTGGCGATGCCCATGCCTCCGCCTATGCACAGCGTGGCCAAGCCGTAGCGCAGCTTGCGCCGTTCGAGCTCGTCGAGCATGGTGCCGAGGATCATCGCCCCGGTTGCACCGAGCGGATGTCCCATGGCGATCGACCCGCCGTTTACGTTGACCTTTTCCGCCGGCACGCCGAGCTCCTTCATGAACTTCATCGGCACGACGGCAAAGGCCTCGTTGACTTCGAACAGGTCGATCTGGTCCACGCTCATGCCGGCGCGGGCCAGCGCCTTGCGCGCGGCAGGCGCGGGCCCGGTGAGCATGATGGTCGGATCCGCGCCGGTAATCGCCGCGGCGACGATACGTCCGCGCGGCGTCAGGCCGAGCGCGCGGCCCTTCTTCTCGCTGCCGATCAGAATCGCCGCGGCGCCGTCGACGATGCCGGAGGAATTGCCGGCGGTGTGGATGTGGCGGATGCGCTCGACCTGCGGATATTTTTGCAGCGCCACGGCGTCGAATCCCATCTTGCCCGCCTGGTCAAACGAGACCTTGAGTGCGCCCAGCGTCTCCACGGTGGTACCCGGTCTGATGGTTTCGTCCTGCTCCAGCACCGCTATGCCGACGCGGTCCATCACCGGAACGATGGATTTGCTGAAATAGCCCGCGGCGCGCGCCGCGGCCGCTTTCTGGTGCGAGCCCATCGCGAATTCATCCACCTGTTCGCGCGTGAAACCTTCCAGCGTCGCGATCAGGTCGGCGCTGATGCCCTGCGGAATGAACTGGGTGGCGAGATTGGTTTCCGGATCCTGCGCCCAGGCGCCGCCGTCGGAACCGATGGGCACGCGCGACATCGATTCGACGCCCCCGGCGACGACCAGGTCCTCCCAGTCGGAGCGGATCTTTTGCGCCGCGAGGTTGACCGCTTCGAGACCGGAGCCGCAGAAGCGGTTCAGCTGAAAACCGGCCGCCTTCCAGTCCCAGCCGGCGGCCAGGGCCGCGGTCTTGCCGATGCAGCTTCCCTGCTCGCCGTGGGCCGAGACGCAGCCTATGACCACGTCGTCGACCTGGCTGGTATCCAGATCGTGACGATGGGCCAGTGCATTGAGTGCGCCCGCAAGGAGATTGACCGGTTTGATGTCGTACAAGGCACCACTCGATTTGCCGCGGCCGCGCGGAGTACGGATTGCATCGAAAATCATGGCTTCGGCCATCGTAGTCTCCCGGATCAGGTTGAAGGAGGGCAAGCGCGGGCGCTGTGCACCGCAGGAGGCTCATGATACAACTCTTCGACCAGGGCCGCGCATGCGGCGGAAGGCGAAATTCATGTATTCTGGAACATCCGGCGCGTTCGAATAGATCGTCGACACCCGAGGAATTGGGACGACCGCTGGGGCCCCATCGTCAAGTCGATCGGATTTGCCGCCGACTCCTGATCAGGGCGTGGCGCAGACTTGTGCAGGTGGAATTTTCTGTTTCCGGGAAACTCATTTCAGAGGAGGGCACCATGGGAGCCGAGTCACCAAACGACATCGACCGTGCTGCAATCGAGGAACACGCACAGCGCACGGTCGAGCAGACGGCGCTGCGCAAAGTGCGTCACACACTCGACACGATCGAAGAGGACGAAGCCGCCAGGCGCCGGACGCTGCGCTACGTTCTGATCGCGTGCGCGATACTCGCCGTCGTCGGGGCGTGGTTTTTTTGGGGACTACTGTTCGGCGGCAGGGACATGCCGCAGGCACCGCCGATGAAGGTTCCGAGCACGCTTCCGCAAAAGCAGTGATCCAGCCGCCCATTGCGCACGTCCAAAGTTTCGCGCCGATCGAGAACGCGAAGTCACGCGTCCTGATTCTCGGCAGCATGCCGGGAAAGGCATCGCTTGCGGCCGGGCAATACTATGCACATCCGCAGAATCTGTTCTGGCGGATCCTGGGCGAGGTCACCGGCGCCGGTCCGGCATTGCCCTACCAAACGAGGGCCTGGGCGCTGAAATCCAGCGGGATCGCCTTGTGGGATGTGCTCGAGTCCTGCATCCGCGAGGGCAGCCTGGATTCCGCGATCGACGACGCCACCATCAGCGCCAACAATTTCGCTTCGTTCTACCGCACCCACCCGCGGATTGCGCACGTGTTTTTCAACGGCGCGAAAGCCGAGGCCTGCTACCGCAAATACGTCCTGCCTTTTCTGGGGGATGCGCCGGCGCGGGCCGGTTATCATCGCCTGCCCTCGACCAGCCCGGCCAACGCGTCGATGCTGCGTGCACACAAACAGAGGGTGTGGCGACAGGCGCTGCGCCAGGCGCTGGTTGGGCGCCTGCGCGGTGCCTGAACCTCAGGCGGTTCGGGTCGGATTGCGCAGGGCCAGGATGTCCTCCATGCGCGTCTGGATGTCCCGGCGGATCTTCGGGTGCGGGAATAGGTAGAACTGGTCGTTGGCGATGCCCTCGAAGCTCATGTCAGCGACATCCGCCGCAGTGACCCTGCCCTTCTCCAGCAGCTTGCGCACCTCCTCGCGCCGGACGCGCTCCTCCGGCGTGTCGGCGTGATCCCTGAGATCTTCCGGGCGATTGCGCTGCGAATTCCAGATGTTGGTGCCGACCCAGGCGGGGCAGAGCACGGACACGCCGACTTTTGCATTTTCCGCTTTCAGGTCGTGATACAGCACTTCCGACAGCGTGACCACCGAGTGCTTGGACACCGCATAGGGCGCGGTGGAGGCCATGGAAACGAAACCGGCTGCCGACGCGGTATTGACGATATGGCACTCATCGCCCTGGCGCAGCATGATCGGCGCGAACACGCGCACGCCGTGGATCACGCCCCAGACGTTGACGCCCAGCACCCATTCCCAGTCCTTGGCCGTAGCCAGCCAGGTTTTGACGCGCACGCCGCCGACCCCCGCGTTGTTGAACACCAGGTGCGCGCCTCCGAAAGCCTGGAGCGTCTGCGCGGCGAGGTTCTCCACGTCCTCGGCGCGGCTGACATCGGTCTTCACCGTCAGCACCCTGGTGCCCGTGCTTTTGAGCTCGGCCGCGGCGGCCGCGAGCGGACCTTCCTCGATGTCGGCGAGCACGAGTTGCATGCTTGCGGCTGCCGCTCGGCGCGCAAGCGCGAGGCCGATGCCGCTCGCGGCGCCGGTGATCACAGCCACCTTGTCTTTGAATTGCTTCATTCTATTCTCCGCTCTCGTCCAGCATGAATGCGCCGCGTGCGCGAAAGCCATCGATCTCGGTCTTGCCGAAGCCCCAGTCCGCTAGGGCTTGCGCGCCGCCCTGGCCCCGGCGCGGTGCGCTGCGGGCGATCGCGCCCGGCGTGCGCGAGAAGCGCGGCGCGGGAGCCGGCTGAGTCACGCCGTCGATTGCCGTAAACGTGCCGCGCGCGCGGTTGTGCGCGTGCTGCGGCGCTTCGGCGAGCGAGAGCACCGGGGCGAAGCACACGTCGGTGCCTTCCATCTCCCGGCACCACTCATCCCGGGTCTTGCCCTTGAAAGCGGCGGTGAAAGCGGTACGCAGTTCGGGCCAGCGCGCGAATTCGAATTGTCCGGGCAAGGTGGCGGGATCCAGACCCAGCCGCGCGAGCAACTCGGCATAGAAGCGGCCTTCGATCGAGCCGATGGCGACATGCTTGCCGTCCGCGGTTTCGTATACGTCATACCAGGGCGCGCCGGTGTCGAGCACGTTGACGCCGCGCCGGTCGCGCCAATGCCCGGCGGCCATGCGGCCGTAGAACATCGCCATCAGACCGGCGACGCCTTCGGTCATGGCGGCGTCGATTACCTGGCCTTTGCCCGAGGCGCGCGCTTCGAACAGGGCGCAGGCGATGCCGAAGGCCAGAACCATGCCGCCTCCGCCGAAATCACCCACCAGATTGAGCGGCGGCACCGGCGCCTCGCCCTTGCGGCCGATGGCGTGCAGGGCGCCGGTGAGCGCGATGTAATTGATGTCGTGCCCGGCGGCCTGCGCCAGCGGCCCGTCCTGGCCCCAGCCGGTGATGCGGCCATAAACCAGGCGCGGATTGCGGGTGAAACAGGCGTCGGGCCCCAGGCCCAGGCGCTCGGTCACGCCGGGCCGAAAACCCTCGATCAGCACGTCGGCCTTCGCCACCCAGTCGAGCACGGCGGCGACCGATTCCGGCCGCTTCAGGTCGAGCGCAATCGAGCGCCGGCCGCGTGCCATGATGTCGAACTTCGGCGCCACCGGCAGGCCGAGATCGGCCTCCTGCGCGCGGTCCACGCGCAGCACGTCCGCGCCCATGTCGGCGAGCAGCATGCCGCAGAACGGCCCCGGGCCTATGCCTGCAAGCTCCAGCACTTTCACTCCTGTCAGCGGTCCGCTCATTCTGTTCTCCTCGGCTTGGAATCAGAGCCAACATAGCAGATCAATGTTGGCTGCGGCAAAAAAATCGCACAGGCTGCGACGTGCGTGCGGTCGCCCTTGCTCGCGTCCGGACGGTGCCGGGCCGGGTGATATAATGCAGCCTGTCAATCGCGCCGTCCGGAGACCTCCCACATGGACCTCAATTACACCAAGGAAGAACAGGCGTTTCGCGAGGAAGTGCGCACTTTCATCCGCGTCAATCTGCCGCAGGACATCGCCGACAAGGTGCTGCATCACAAGCGCCTGGTCAAGGACGACTGGGTGCGCTGGCAGAAGATCCTGTACAAGCAAGGCTGGGTCGCCCCCAACTGGCCGAAGGAGTACGGGGGCTGTGCCTGGACGCCGATCCAGCAGCACATTTTCGAAGACGAATGCGGCTATGCCGGCGCGCCGCGCGTAATGCCCTTCGGCCTGGTGATGGTGGCGCCGGTGATCCAGAATTTCGGCAGCAAATGGCAGAAAGAGTATTACCTGCCGCGCATCCTGTCTTCCGAAGACTGGTGGGCGCAGGGCTACTCCGAGCCGGGTTCAGGGTCCGACCTGGCTTCGCTCAAGTGCAAAGCGGTGCGCGAAGGCGATCACTACATCGTCAACGGCCAGAAGACCTGGACCACGCTGGGCCAGCACGCCGACATGATTTTCTGCCTGGTGCGCACCGATTCGACGGTGAAAAAGCAGGAAGGCATCTCCTTTCTCCTGATCGACATGCATTCCCCCGGCATCACGGTGCGTCCGATCATTACCCTCGACGAGGAGCACGAGGTCAACGAAACGTTCTTCGACAACGTCAAGGTGCCGGCGCAGAACCTGGTGGGCGAGGAGGGCAAGGGCTGGACCTATGCCAAGTTCCTGCTTGGCCACGAGCGCACCGGCATCGCGCGCGTG
>Ga0315281_10008224_pt1 | contig 14588 bp, 17 predicted proteins | sample YL17G07_0_MG_FD_204540 | JGI IMG/M metagenome (GOLD analysis project Ga0315281, IMG submission 204540) | Sediment microbial communities from Yellowstone Lake, YNP, Wyoming, USA - YL17G07_0 | ecosystem: Environmental > Aquatic > Freshwater > Lake > Sediment | place: USA: Wyoming | collected...
GGGCGGTGAGGACCGTCGGGGCTCCCGGCAAAGGGTCCTCGGGGTCCTCACCGGCTTCGCCGTCGGCGCCGCGCTGACCTCCGGCCTCGTCGACGCACTTACCTGGGGCAGGCCTCTCGCGAGCCTCCAGGCGCTCGGGCGGATCATGCTGCTGGGGCAGGGAGCGTCCGGGCTCTCCACGCAACCGCCGCTGTTGTACGTTCAGCGAATCCTGTTCTGGCTGCCGCTGCCGTTGGCGCCCGCGCTCGTGCTCGCGGCGCGTGCCAGGCGTGTGCGAGCGGCATGGTTGTTTCTGGCGGTCCCGTTGGTCGTCCTCTCGCTAATCCAGCACAAGGAGCTGCGCTACCTGCAGGGGGCCATTCCGTTCTTGGCCATCCTGGGCGCCGCCGGCTTCGCGGTGATGCAAAAACGCTGGCGCCCGTGGCTCGCGACCACGCTCCTGGTGCTCACGTTGGCCACCGAGGTCCTTGGTGTGCGGGTCCTGCGCGGCAAGACAATGGCGGCCGTCACCGCGGCGCGGTCGATGGCCTCCGAGGCCGGCGTCCGGGTGGTCGCGCTCTCCCAGGAGTGGGCGTACGGGCACAGGCTGTACTTCGGCAACGGCGTCGAGGTCCGTGACCTCCCGGTCCCGCCGCGCGAGAGCGACCTGGAGAGACTAATCCCGGGCGCCGACCGCGTCGCCCTCTACAGGAAGGACCTTGAAGAAGACCCGTCGCTCGGCGCGCTTCTGGCCCGTCACGGCTTCATCCCGTCTGGAGTGTTCAGGTGGGGCAAGAGCAAGGCCGTTGTGGTGTTCGCGAGGAAGTGAGCTGCCGATGACGCTGGACGCCTGGCGGAAGAGGGTCTGATCCGAGTCGGGAAGCGCGTCGGAGCCTTTGGCGCGGTCGTGTTCATCCTCATCGACTAGGAGGGGTGGCGCAACGACCTCCTCATCTCGCGCGACTGCGGCGGGGCAATCGCAGCAACGATCTGGCTCGACAGCTCCCCGCTCGCGGGCTTCACCGACTCGAACTTGGGCAAGACCTCGTTCTACTGGACGGCCGGCGTGCTGGTCCCGGCAGCGGCCAACGCCTGGGTGGCCTTCGACGTCGGGGAGAACTATGGGAGCAGCGCCGGGGTTCTCGACTTCAGCCTGCACTTTCAGTTCGGCTTCAGGCTCCCGCCGTCCCGCTGACGGGGCGGGCTTCTCGCCTTCCACCGCCCACGTACTGGACTCGCGTCAGGTCCGTGAGCCGCCGTACCGTCGGTCCACGTGCCGGTTGAGACGCGCTGGGGCCAGGGCTATGCTTCCGCCCGATGCTCATAGCTTGTTGGGCGTCAACGCCAGGCGGTCGGAATAAGACACCAGGAACCCTCGTTCGGGAAGGCGATGCTTGGTTGGCTCCGGGCGGCACACGCGGTTCGGGCGGTCTCGTGCCTGGCGGCATTGCTGTCCCTGGGCGGTTCGCTCGGCCTGCATCCCGAGCCGGGCCCGGCCGGAGGAGGTCCCCCGGTCAGCGTGTTCGGAGCGCCCACCCCGGGAGTGGCCGGCTCGAGCATCCACACTTGCCTGACCTGCCTTGTCCACGGCTCGGTGGTCCCGACCTGGGGTCCATGTGTCGCCGCTGGCATCCCACCCACCTTCGAAAGCGCCTTCCCTGGCGGCGCCGCACGTGGCGGTCCGGTCGTTGCTACGAGCCACGAAGGCCGCGCGCCGCCGGTAACCCTCTAGTCGACTGTCTCCCGCGTGACCCCGATGCTCGGGGTGGAGTCGGCAGTACGCACTCGGAGGAACTACCTTGAATACCCTTGAATTTTCCGCCGCTTTCATCACTCTTGCGCTGCTCGTGGGCGCGCCAGCCGTCGCTCAGGAGGCCCCGCCGCCTCAGCCGACGCCCACGCCGACGCCAGTGCCGGCCGCACCCGCTCAGACACCCGGCTACTTCAACCCCGCGATCTCGGTGATCGGGAACCTCCTCGCGGTCGCAGGGCAGAACAAGGTTCAGGAGCAGCCCAGCATCAGCCTCAGGGAGTCGGAGATCGGGTTCCAGGCCGTGGTGGACCCGTACGGGCGCGCCGACTTCTTTTTCTCCGTGGGGGAGAACGACATCAGCGTCGAGGAGGGCTACCTCACGCTGACGGCGCTGCCGTGGGATCTGCTCGTGAAGCTGGGCCGCATGCGCGTAAGCTTCGGGAAGGTCAACACGATGCACCTGCACACGCTGCCCTGGCCGGACGAGCCCCTCCCAATCCCTGACATCCTTGGCAGCGAAGACGGCTGGATCGGTTCAGGCGGCTCCATTTCGCGTTTGATTCCGCTGCCCGGCGATGTTTTCTCCGAGTTGACCCTGCAGGTCTTTCGGGGCGACTCGCCGAACCTCTTCGCGGCGCCGACCCACGGCGGTCTCGCCTACGACGGACACTACCGCGTCTTTGCGGATCTTTCGGACTCCACCAACATCGATGTCGGTGCCTCGTACGCATTCGGGCCCAACGGCACGACCCAAGACGCGATGACCCGCCTGTCGGGTCTCGATGCCGTGTTCAGGTGGAAACCGCTCAGGACGGGTCTCTACCGGCAACTCGTCCTGCGCGGTGAGCTGTTCCACAGCAACCGCGAGCAGCCCGACGGGACGCAGAGCGCGACGGGGTGGTACGTGTCAGGCGAGTACCAGTTCGCGCGGCGATGGTGGGTCGGCGTGAGGGGCGAGTCGTCGCAGGTCGCAGTCGACGCCGCGATAAGGAACACGGGGGAGGCGGCGACCCTCACGTTCAACCCAAGCGAGTTCTCGCAGTTCCGGGGCGAGCTCCGGCGCCGCCGCTACGGCGAGAGCTACACCGCCAACGAGTTCCTCTTCCAGGTGCAGTTCGCAATCGGCGCCCACGGCGCCCACCCGTTCTGAGGTGATCGCATGAAAACCACACGCCTTCTTCTAGCCGTTCTCATCCTCGCTGGGCCGGCCGCGTCCGCACAGGCCAAGCTCCGCGTCTTGACCTCGCTCCAGGACCTCGCCTCGATCGCCGAAACGATCGGCGGCGACCGCATCGAGACGTTCGCGCTCGCGAAGGGCTACCAGGATCCGCACTTCGTGGACGCCAAGCCCTCGTTCATCCTCAAGCTCTCGCGGGCCGACGTCCTGATCGTGGCGGGGCTGGAGCTGGAGATCGGATACCTGCCCCCGCTCATCGACCAGAGCCGCAACGAAAAGATCCACCCTGGCAGCCCAGGTTACCTGGACGCCTCGATCGGGTGTGACATTCTCCAGCGCCCGACCGAGGCCGTGACGCGGGCGATGGGGGACGTGCACCCGTACGGAAACCCGCATTACTGGACCGACCCCGGGAACGGGCGGGTGATGGCGCGTGCGGTCGCGGCAAAGTTCTCGGAGCTCGACCCGGCGGGGAAGTCGACCTACGACGCGAACCTCGCGGCGTTCGAGGCGAAGCTCGCGGCCAGGGAGAAGGAGTGGCAGGCCAAGATGGCCCCGTTCGCCGGCACCAGGATCGTTACGTTTCACGAGTCCTGGCCCAACTTCGCGAAGTACTTCAAGCTCGACATCGTGGGTACCGTCGAGCCCAAGCCAGGAATCCCGCCATCCCCGTCGCACACTCTCGAGATCATCAACCTGATCGGGGCCGACAAGGTACCGGTGATCCTGGTGGAGCCGTACTTCGACATCAAGACACCGAGCTACATCGGCGAGAAGACCGGTGCGGTGGTGCTGACCTTCTACCCGTCCGTCGGCGGCATTCCTGAGATCAAGGACTACATCGGGCTCTTCGACTACGACGTGAATGCCTTCGTCGGCGCCATGAGGGGGAAACAATGACCGCGTTCCAGATCCTGCTGCCGGCCTTCGTGGCCAGCCTCATCCTCACCGGGATCCACGCCTACCTCGGCGTCCATGTCGTGGAGCGCGGGGTGATATTCGTCGACCTGTCGCTCGCTCAGATCGCGGCCCTGGGTCTCACCGTCGCGTACCTCGCGGGCTATGACGTGCACACGTCGGCGCCGGCCTACCTGTTCTCCCTCGGCTTCACCTTCGTGGGTGCGGCGATCTTCGCGTTCACCCGGGCGCACCGCAAGACGCGGATCCCGCAGGAGGCGGTCATCGGCATCGTCTACGCCGTGTCCGCCGCAGTCGCGATACTGATGATGTCGAAGGCGACCCAGGAGACGGAGCACCTCAAGGAGATGCTGGTCGGGAACATCCTGTCCGTGACCTGGTACGAAGTCGGCAAGACCGCCGTTCTCTACGCGCTCATCGGGGCATTCCACTTCGTTTTCCGGAAGCGGTTCCTGCTCATCTCGATGAACGAGCCGGAGGCGGAGCGCCAGGGGCTGAACGTACGGTTCTGGGATCTGCTCTTCTACATGTCGTTCGGTTTCGTGGTGACATCCTCGGTCGCGATTGCGGGCGTTCTGCTGGTCTTCTGCTTCCTGATCGTGCCCTCGGTGACCGCCATGCTCTTCACCGAGCGCCTTGGCCTGCGGTTGGCGATCGGGTGGGGGATGGGTGCGCTGGTCTCCGCCGTCGGAGTGGCCCTCTCTTTCCTGCTCGACCTTCCGACCGGGGCGACGATCGTGGCCACTTTTGGGGCAGCGCTCCTGATGGTCGCCGCCAGCCGTGTGGTCGTGCGGAGGCGAGCGCTCGCATAGGGGGGCCCGCCCGCGACGTTGCGGTCACTCGCGTAACGGGCGACGTGAGAAAAAGAAAGCCACCTGGGCTTTCACCCCGATGGCTAAGAGGAACCTACTTCTGCCCGCCTGACCCCGAAGGGGGAAGCTTCCCCTGTCTCCGGAGATCGTCGGTGGTGCGGTCACCCGCATGCGCCGACGAAGCACACCAGCTGGACAGCTAAAGAAAAACCCGCGACGCGCGGGCCTACTTCTTCTTCTTTGCAGCCTTCTTCGCTGTCTTCTTCTTTGCGGGCTTCTTTGCTGTCTTTTTCTTTGCGGTCTTCTTCTTTGCTATTGGCATGTCGCTCCTCCTTGATTTGATTATACACACTTAACGTACTTGTCAAGCCCCACCCCTCGAGCAGCGTCGATCGTCGGATCGTCGCGTCGTGAGTCGCGCTCGAGACGCGTCGTCGTGACGAGTCGTCGAGCGTTCGCGATGTTTTGAAAAACATGTTTTCGAATGATGAGATCTCGAGCTGCTCATCGCTCGTCTCGTGCGACGTCAACCAATGCGTGCGACGCGCACGAGAGGTCGTCGCGGAGTGGGACCGACGCGTGAGAAGGACGGGTGACGTGCCGTCGAGCACTCGTGCGAGGGGAAGCGGCCGCGTATCTTCGCGCTTGCGCTCGCCCACCGTGCGATCGAGTGGGCTCATGCGGCGGGCGTGGGAACGCGCCGGCGGCGCTGAGCAACCGCGAAACCTTCGCGGGCGCTCGTGCGTAGACAGGTCAGGAGGTGTGCGATGGCCGCAAACGTCCTGACGTGCCAGCGTTGCCAGAGGGAGGTCCCGGCCGGGGCGCGGTTCTGCCCGGCGTGCGGTGCGCGCGTCGCCGGTGCCGCGCGGACGCTGCGCCGGAGGCGCGAAGGCGAAAAGCTCGCGGGCGTGTGCGCAGGCCTGGCGGAGTACTTCGATCTGGACCCCACCCTCATGCGTGTGGTCTTCCTCGTGGCAACGTTCTTCACCGGCATCCTTCCGGGGATCGTCCTGTACGTGATCCTGGCGTTGGTGATTCCGACCGACTGAGTGGCCGGGGTCAGGGGCAGGGGAGCCGCGAACGACCGCGGGTGGTCGGTCCCCTGTGTCCTTGGCGCCCCTTCTCTGTCTCCGGGCGCACCCTCGCGCTGTCGTCCGTCTGATTTCGGTTCGGGGCCCGAGCGGGTATCGTATGGGCATGTGCCTCGACCGCATCCTCGCTGCCCATCGTTCGATAAGGATTTTCCGGCCCGAGCCGCTGCCCGACGGGATGACAGAGCGCCTCGTCCTCGAGGCGCAACGGGCGCCCTCGGACGCCACCGGCCAGATGTACAGCTTCGTGCGCATCTGTGATCGAGAGCTGAGAAAACGGGTCGCCGCGCTCTCGGGCGACCAGCGCCACGTCGCGGAGGCGGCCGAGTTCCTCGTCGTCTGCGCGGACATCAACCGGCTCGCACGGGTGCTCGAGCATCGAGGCCAGAAGCCGGGTCGCTTCCCCGCCGCCGGCCTCCACTTCGCCCTCGTGGACGCGACGCTCGCCGCGCAACGCCTGATCGACGCGGCAGAAGCGCTCGGGTTGGGCACGGTGTGCATCGGCGGGATCCTGAACGGCATCGAGGAGCTGGTGGAGATGCTGGCGCTCCCGGCCGGCGTCCTGCCGCTGTTCGGCCTGTGCATCGGCTGGCCCGGGGAGGAGCCGGTGGAGCGGCCGCGAGTGGCGATGACCTCGGTCCTGCACACCGACCGCTACAGGCAACAGGCGGCGGAAGCGATCGAGAACGACCTGAGGGTGATGGCCCCAACGACCCGGAGCCGCGACTGGGGCAGGGTCCTTGCACGGTACTTCGCGGCGGGCGGCATCATGGAGCAGCGCGAGGCGGCGCTGCGCCGGGTCCTCGAGCGCCAGGGTTTCACCTGGTGACGGACGAGGGGACCGCCGACGGGGGGTAGGGCGAACGAGCGCTCCTCTCGGGGATGTGTCGCGAAGAGAGGGTCTGGCTCCGGCTGGCCCCTGACCCCTGACGCCCGTGTCGCTATACTTCCCGCGTGGCGCAACCGCTCCTGCTGCTGAGCAACGACGACGGCTACCACTCCGAGGGGATCCACGTGCTCGCGGACGCCCTCGAGAGCCTCGGGGAGGTGTGGGTGGTGGCGCCGGACCGGGAGAACTCGGCGGTTTCCCATGCCCTCACGCTCTCGCGCCCGCTGCGCCTCGCCCAGATCACGGAGCGCCATTTCACCGTGGATGGGACGCCCACCGACTGCGTGACGCTGGGCGTCGGCCAGGTGCTGAAGGGGCGCACACCCGACCTGGTGGTCTCCGGCATCAACTTCGGCGCCAACATGGGGGACGATGTGCACTACTCCGGGACGGTTTCCGCGGCCTTCGAGGCGGCGATCCTCGGGGTGCCGGCCCTGGCGGTCTCCCAGGTCGTCGGCAAGGAGTTCTCGTACCTTCACGCGGGGCGCTTCGCCCGGTTGATCGCGAGCCGGATCCTCGAGCGCGGTCTGCCGGCCGGGACCCTGCTCAACGTCAACGTCCCGCCACAGGCGCCGAGGGGTGTGCGCTTCACCCGGCTCGGCAAGCGTGTCTACACCGAGGGTGTCGTCGAGGACACCGACCCGCGGGGGCGCAAGTGCTACTGGATCGGGGGAGGGGACCCGGTCTGGGAGGACATCCCCGGCACGGATTTCGCGGCCGTCGGCGCCGGGTTCATCTCGGTCACACCGCTGCAGCTCGACATGACCGATCGGGAGCAGCTGGCACGCCTCGCGGAGGAGGCGGCCGGCTGGAAGCTGGAGGGTGCCTGAGTGAACGCGGCGGTGCCCCTCCGACGAAGGGTCCTGATCGAGTACCTGCGCGAGATGGGCATCGGCGACGAGAGGGTGCTGGCCGCCATCGCGGCCGTGCCTCGGGAGATCTTCGTGCCGGCCGCGTTTCGTCACCAGGCCTACGAGGACTACCCGCTGGAGATCGGGGACGGGCAGACGATCTCGCAGCCGTCGGTGGTGGCCCGCATCACCGAGCTAGCCGAGGTGGGAAGCAGAGACCGCGTACTGGAGATCGGTGCGGGTTCGGGCTACCAGGCCGCAGTGCTCGCACAGCTTGCCCGCTTCGTGTTCACGTTGGAGCGCCTGCCGCGCCTCGCCGAGGCGGCGCGCGCACGGCTCTCCGAGCTCGGCTACGCCAACGTCTCGGTCCAGGTGATGGACGGCTCGCTGGGCTGGCGAGCTCAGGCGCCGTTCGACGTGATCGTCGTGAGCGCGGCGGCGCCCTCGATCCCGAGGGCACTGACCGAGCAGCTCACCGATGGGGGGCGTCTGGTCATCCCGATAGGGGAGCTCCGCCGTCAGCAGTTGGTGCGGGTCTTGCGGCGCGGGGATCAGTTCGCGGAGTCGAGCCATGGCCCGGCCACGTTCGTCCCCCTTGTCGGCCGCGACGGGTTTCAGGGGCAGTCATGAACCGTGGACCGGTGGTGCGGCCGTGATCTCCAAGTGTTTTGTCGTCAACGGCCGCGTGCAGGGCGTGGGTTTCCGGTACTTCGTGGTGCGGGAGGCCCAGGCCCTTGGCCTGGCCGGCTGGGTGCGCAACCTCCCGGACGGACGGGTGGAGGTGCTCGGGAGCGGCGAGCCCGACGTCGTAAGCGCCCTCGAGGGGCGGCTCTGGGAGGGCCCGCCGCACGCCAAGGTGAGCTCTGTGGACGTGAGAGAGGCGGAGGCGCCGACTTACGCCGAGTTCCGCATCCTGCCGACCCCCTGGTGAGACCACGCACACGGACTGGGGACGACCCCGGTGGGCAGGCGGCCGGGGTTGTGATTTCACGGGGCCGGGACTAGCATCTGCCCCGCGGGGCTGTAGCTCAGTTTGGATAGAGCAGCGGTTTCCTAAACCGCGTGTCGGAGGTTCGAGTCCTCTCAGCCCCGCCATCGCTTTGCTGCCGGCAACGGCTTCTTCGGACTCGTGGCCGCCCCCCGCACAATCCCACCCGCGGCCGGCGAGTCCTCTCAGCCCCGCCAACCTTCGGACGCAAGAGACGCATGTAAGGGGTGCGGTGTCGGCGACGATGCCGGGTCACTCCACGCTCCCGCACGTCTTGCCGGCCACCCAGTTGAGCAGTATCAGGCACGGCACGACGAATGCGAAGATACCGTACAACGTGTCGCTCGCCGAGTGCGAGTGCCGGTCGACCGCGATGAACACCTGCACGCAGAACACCGCGGCGAGTTCGACGAGCCCAAACCCCTGCCAGGAGACCGGCCGGTAGATCCACCCCCAGGACGCAAACCAGCGGCGGGGCACTGTTCCGCCAGTCGCGACGAAACGAAGCAACTCTAACGCAGCGGGGTTTGGAGCGGCGCGGATCGGGCCTTGGAAGAAAAGGCCGGGCGGTGTTTCGACCGCCCGGCCCAAAGCCACGTCGAGGCAACGTCGCGGTCTCGAACCTTCTACGGCTCCAACGGCTGGTTGTTGTGGGCATAGGCGGGTCCCGGCACGCGGCCGTCCACCTCGCCCGAGATCACCCACTCCCCCAAGCCGGAGATGCACTCCCTGCAGACCAGGCGGACCGGCTGGAGCGCGTTGTCGGCGACCTCGCCCTCCACGAACATGCCCGTACGCCTGCGCAGGCAGGAGTCGCAGATACCTTCCTTGGTTTCGTCATGACGCCAGACCGGACCGGCCATGAGTGTTCCTTCCTCCGTCTCAGGTGGCCTCGACTAGAATGGGATGTCTTCCTCGCCCTCGGGTGGGAACTCCGGGGCCTCGCCGCCACCGGGTGCGCTTGGCGCGGCCGCCTCGCCGGCACCCGGCTTCGGGCCGACGAAGCGTATGGTCTGGGAGATGATCTCGCTGAAGTAGCGACGGTTGCCCTTCTCATCGTCGTACGTGCGGGTGCGGATCGACCCCTCGACATAGACGGTTCGCCCCTTGCCGAGATACTGCCCGCAGAACTCGGCAAGCTTCCCGAACGCGACGATGTTGTGCCACTCCGTGTGCTCCTGCCGCTGCCCGTTCTTGTCCTTGCGCACCTCGTTGGTTGCAAGCGAGAACTTGGCCACCGCGAGTCCGCTCGGTGCGTGGCGAAGTTCAACATCACGCCCGATGTTGCCGATCAGAATCACCTTGTTGACGCTCATGACTCGCCTCCCGGCGTGGACGGTGGCCGAGAGTAGCAGATCGCCGAAAGAAAGACGAGGGGACAAGCCCCATGGGTGACGACGGGTGGCGCGCCGCTCGCGCCCGCCAGGAAGAACCCCCCGCCTAGGGCCGGTGAAGGGACGAGAGGATCGCGATGGCCAGGCTCCAGTACACGGCGCTTTCGGTGATGCGGCCGATCTTTTCCTGGGTCGTCAGGTCGTTCCAGTCACGGGCAAACGGGCCGGCCAGCACCCGCCGGAGGTCGGGACCGGGCATGGTGATGAGCATGTTGGTCGCAGTCAGGGGTAGCGGCCCGCCGCGCATCTGGGACGCCTGCTCCCGGCTGATCCCATAGGCGAGGCGGACCATGGGGTCCTTCCAAAACTCCTGCCGCAGGCCGAGGTCGAACTCGGCATGGCCCCGCTCCTGCCGCAGGTCGACTATCTCGTTCAGATGCAGCTTGAGGGCCTGAGGCGGAGGGGGCGGGGAAGTATCGGGCGTCGGGGCAGCCGGCGGCTCGTCCGAGGCCAGAGCCGTCGTGGCAAGCACCAGCAAGGCGAGGGCGGCGAGACTTGCCCGCATGGTCAACTCCGTGAGCCGCTCACACCAAATGTAGGCCCTCCGGGTCCCGAATGCACGTTTCCGCGCCGGCGGGGCTGGCATCACGATGTTGGGGAGCCCGATCCGGTTTGGTAGAGTGCCGCCGATGTCTACGAAGAAGCGGCTGCTGACCGCCACTGGTGGGATGGCCGCGGTGACGCTCGCGAGCAGAATCTCCGGGCTCGTGCGGGACAAGGTCGTCGCCTACCTCCTGGGCGCTGGGATGGTGGCCGACGCCTTCTACACCGCCTTTCGAATCCCGAACATGTTCCGGCAGCTCCTGGCCGAGGGTGCTCTCCAGGCTGCGTTCATCCCCACTCTGGCGGAGCTCAAGGCCACGGGGGAGCACGACCGCACGCGCGACTTCGTGCGGGCGATGACCTCGCTGCTCCTGCTGGCGCTGCCCGTCGTCGTTGCCCTCGGAATCTTCGCCGCCCCGTGGCTCGTGCACCTCTTCGCGGCCAAGTTCGCGGCCAACCCGGCGAAGTTCGACCTGACTGTCCGCCTCACGCGACTGATGTTTCCCTACCTGGGGCTGATCTCCCTTGCGGCTCTCGCCCAGGGCGTGCTCAACGTCTCGGACAGGTTTCTGCTCCCCGCCGCGACGCCCATCGGCCTCAACCTCTGCATCGTGGCCGGGACCGTCACCGCAGTGACGGCGGCCGGCGGGAAACCGGAATGGATGGCGATCGGTGTGCTGGCGGGTGGGTTCGTCCAGTTCGCGATGCAGTGGGTGGTGTGCGGGCGCGTGGGCCTGCCGATGCTGCCCGGTCGGGGGGTGCTCACGAGCCCCGAGGTGCGACGGGTGCTCGTCAAGATGATGCCCACCGTCACGACGCTCGGGATCTATCCGCTTACCCTGATGCTGGCGAACCGCTTCGCCGCGAGCGTCGGCGAGGGCGCGGTGACGTGCGTGTACAACGCCTCGCGCGCCAACGAGCTCGTGTACGGCGTCGTGATCGTGCAGCTCACCACCGCCGTGCTCCCGATGCTCGCGGCGGAACGGCAAGCAAGCGAGCTGGCCGCCCGGGACACGCTGGCGTTCGCGCTGCGCCTGCTCTCCGCGGTCGCGATCCCGAGCACGGTCTTCAGCGCGGTGCTCGCCATGCCGATGATCGGGGCGCTGTTCGGGGGGGGCAAGTACACGTTGGCGGACGTCAGGATGGCCGCGGCGGCGCTGCTCGTGTACTCGATCGGGATGCCGTTCCTCGGGCTGACCAAGCTCCTCGCCAGTGCCTCCTTCGCGTGGAACGACACCCGCTCCCCGGTGATCGCCTCCGCGGTGAACCTGGGTGTGTTCTTCGTCCTCGGGCTGGCCCTCACGGGTCCGTTCGGGGTGCGCGGCGTGGCCGGCGCCTCCGTTGGCGGGCAGGTGGCCAACGCCCTCGTCCTGCTCTGGCTGGACGGGCAGCACAAGCGGCTGCCGCCCCTGCGCGACGTCCTGCCCGCGGTTGCCCGCCACATCGTGGCCGCGGCGGGGCTCGGCGCAACCGTGTTCCTGCTCAACCGCGCCTTTCCCGTGCCCCTTCACACCAGCGTGCGCTCGCTGGCTATGCTCGGCGCATGGGCGCTGGCGGGTGGAGCAGTCTACGCACTGCTCCTGGTCCTGTTCGGGGCCGAGGAGTGGCGCCAGGCGAAGCAGCTGATCCGGCGGAAACAGGGCGCATGAAGATCGTCGTGCAGAGGGTGAGCCGCGCATCGGTGCGGGTGGACGACGAGGTGGTGGGCTCGATCGGGCGGGGGCTGGTATTGCTGGTCGGCGTGGAGACCGGCGATGGCCCGGAGCAGGTAGAGCGTGCGGCGCACCGCCTCGCCACGCTGCGGGTGTTCGCCGACGAGGGCGGAGCGATGAACCGCGGCCTCGACGAGGTTGGCGGAGAGATCCTGGTCCTCTCGCAGTTCACGCTGGCGGGCTCGATACGCCGGGGGCGAAGGCCGGACTTCGTCGGCGCGGCGAGGCCGGAGGATGCGGAGCCGCTCATGGTAGCGCTCGTGACGGCCTTGCGCGCCCGCGGGGTGCCGGTCGCGACGGGTGTCTTCCGTGCGCACATGATGGTCGAGCTCACAAACGACGGGCCCGTGACGTTCATCTGGGACGATCCCCCCGCGAGAGAGCCGACGGCCAACAGCTGACAGCTCACAGCTCAAGACTCCCAACCACGACTCTGTTCCTTGCTGTTCGCTGTCGGCTGTGAGCCGTCTCTCAGGGGAGTATCTTGATCGGCTCCGGGGTGAAGCAGAGCAGGAACACGACGATGCACAGGAAGCCGAGCAGACGACGGCGCGGGTCGAGCATCGCGGCCTCGTCGGGGATCCAGGGGTGGCGGACCCGCATGACGAGAGCGATCACCGCCCAGATCCACCATCCGGTCCACCAGAACCCCAGCACGACGAGGACGGCCATCAGCGGCCAGGCGATGCGTCTCTGCCACGCCCCGAAAAGCGCGTAGGTGATGTGCCCGCCGTCGAGCTGGCCGAACGGCAGGAGGTTGAGGGCGGTCACCAGCAGACCGAACCAGGCCGCGAACCCGAGAGGGTGGAGGAAAAGGTCACCGCCGGGTGGCACATTGGGGTGGACGAGCCAGGCCAGGGCCTTGAAGGCGAGCGGCTCGCCGAAGATCATCACCCCTCCCTTCGGGAGCTCGGCGACGGGTTTCGAGAGCGCGATGCCGCCGAACAGCACCGGCAGCGCCACTACGAAGCCGGCCAGTGGCCCCGACGCCCCGACGTCGAAGAGCTCGCGCTTGTTAAGCAGCGGCGTGCGGATGCGGATGAACGCCCCCAGCGTGCCGATGCCGAACGGAACCGGCAGGAAGAAAGGGAGCGTCGCGTCGAGCCGGTGGTAGCGGCACGCGAGATAGTGACCCATCTCGTGGGCGAGCAGGATGACGAGCAAGGGTATCGAGAAGGAGAAACCCGCGCCAAGCACCGCCGGGTGGAAAAGCAGCTGCGCGAAGCTGGTCGGCTTGAAATTGGGCGGCACGTCGCCGAAGGCCAGTCCGCCCACCAGGGTGGTCGAGACCAGGGTCGCCAGGAACAGAAGGACGTGGAGCCACACGCGGCGCGGTGGCGGTGGCGGACGACGAACGACCCCGACGGGGATGCCGTCGGGGCCGATGATCTCGAACTCCAGCCCTGGGCTGGACACCTAGGCGATCACCCGCAGCGCCTTGCCGGGCTTGAAGCGGATCGTCTTGCCGGGGGGGATGGCCACCTCGACGCCGGTCTTCGGGTTGCGTCCGATGCCTCGCTTGCGGTTCTTGACCAGGAAAACGCCAAACCCGCGCAGCTCGATGCGCTCACCCTGAGTCAGCGCCTCGCGCATGGCGTCGAATACCGTGTTCACGGCATCGTTCGCCTTCGACTGCGAGATCTCGACGGCACCCATAACCTTGCGCACCAGGTCGGCCTTGATCATGAATCCCTCCACCTTCAGCCGCGTCACGCTAGTCTGGCGGGGCGCCTCCTGTCAAGCGGGCGCCGCTCCTGACCTTCTGTCTCAGGACCAGGATCTCGAGGGCAAGCCCGATGAGGCGTCCCACCTCCTGGACTATGGGGATAGAGATGTCTCCCACACTCGCCTCGCCCTCGTCCAGCCAGAGGAACCCTGCGGTCTTGCCGCGCACCCGCACCGGCACCACCACGGCCTCGCGCGGCGAGGGCGATCCCAGCGCGTCGAGGAGGAGGTCGTTGCCCTCACCCGGGCCGAGGGACCCGACGTGGATGTCCACGCCCTTGGCCAGATTGAGGAAGAGGGAAGGTCGGTCCAGGGGGAGGATCAGGGTGTGGAAGTCCTCCTCCACGATTGCGGGCCCGCGTGCCGCCCAGCCCATCACCTTGTTCTGGTACAGGTAGAAGAGGGCGACCCGGTAGGCCATGCCGGCGAGGTTGGAGAGCACGAGGCCAGCGACCTGGTCGCGGTGAGTGGCCGCGGAGAGGGCATCGGCAAGGTCCTGAGTCTCTCTCGGGGTGACCGGACCGGTTGCGGCCGTCAGGGGTGTGAGGTGGGGGAAGGTGGCGGCGGCGGTCCCCGGCGCCTTGAGGGGCGGGGCTTCCAGCCCTCGCATCAGCTCAGGCGAGGAGGATTCGAGCTTCCAGAACTGCCGCCACTCCCGTACGGTCCCTTGCGGCGGCCCCGGAGGGGGTCCAGCGGCAGGTGGGGACGGGGCCGCGCCCGGGAGGGCGAGGGCCGCGGTGAGCGCGGCCTCGGTGG
>Ga0315281_10008226_pt1 | contig 14588 bp, 10 predicted proteins | sample YL17G07_0_MG_FD_204540 | JGI IMG/M metagenome (GOLD analysis project Ga0315281, IMG submission 204540) | Sediment microbial communities from Yellowstone Lake, YNP, Wyoming, USA - YL17G07_0 | ecosystem: Environmental > Aquatic > Freshwater > Lake > Sediment | place: USA: Wyoming | collected...
CGCCAAAGCCAGCCGCTCCCTCGATGAACGCGCCAAACGAGAAGGCAATGAAAATCGCCTGCAACCGCCGATCGTCCGTCAGGCCGCCGACCGAGTCTTTGATGATCTCGAACTTGCCGCTATCCACCGCCAGCCGGTACAGCATGATCGAACTGAACACGACCCATGCGATTGGGAATACCCCGTATGCCGCGCCATAGAGCGCGGAGATCGCCGCCAGTTGCGCCGGCATTCCGTACACGGTGAGCGCGATTACCATCGCGGTCCCGAGGGCGGCGAGGGCCGACATCCACGATGGCTTGCGCCAGACGCCGAGCATGAGGAACAGCACACCTATAGGAATCGCCGCCACCAGCGCGGACAGACCCAGGCTTCCGCCGAGAGGTGTGTAATTGTGCTGCCACGTCATGGGGTCACCCGGGGGTGCACGCGGCGCGGGCCGCGCACGGCGGCGAAACAGGCCTGGGCAGGGTCTGCGCTCTTACTTGGCGGTCTTGCGCGGCATCCGCACGTCGGCGGTCGCCGCGTGCCACGCATACGCGGCCATGATGACGGCGTTCTTCATCAGGTCCTCGGCCTGGATCGTATCGTAGAAATCCAGGTTGGTGTGCCCACCGGTCCCCGGTGTGCGATCCTGCAGAAACTGAAACCCTGGCAGCCCGACGTCGTCGAAGGCGACGTGATCGGTGCTGCCCACGCCCTGGTTCGACACCGCCGTCATCCCCAGGTCATGGAACGGTTCCATCCATGCAGTGAGCAGCGCCCGCGCCTGCTCGTTTCCCTGCAGGTAGATGCCGCGATACTGACCGGCGCCGTAGTCCTGGTTGAAATAGACCGAGAGCTTTTCGAACGCGGGCTTCACGCCGATGGCGGGATCAGTCGGATTGCCGAAGTGCTGCCGCACGTAAGCCCGGGAACCGAACAGCCCCTGCTCCTCGCCGGCCCAGAGCGCGACGCGGATTGTGCGGCGCGGCTTGGCTCCGATTGCGTTCAGGATCCGCGCCGCCTCGAGAGCGACGGCCACGCCAGAGGTGTTGTCACTCGCGTTCGGGCTGGCGTGCCACGTGTCGAAGTGCGCACCGATCATCACGACTTCGTCCTTGAGATCGGTGCCTGGGATCTCGCCGACAATGTTCATCGCCTGTTCGACCTTGTCGCCGATGCGGTTGCGGACCTCGATGTCAATCTTGACTACGATGTCGCGCTTGAGAATGCGATACATCCGGTTGTAGTGCTCCGGCGTGACCGCGACGATCACCGGCGACGCCAGGTCGCCGGCCCGCGACCACTGATCGTTGCGCGAACCTGGCCGTGAAAAGCCACGCACGGCGCCGAGCCACCCGCTTTCGCACTGCAGGACAACCGTGACACCCTCGGCGAGGTAGAACGCCATTTTTTCCTCGGCCGAGAGCAGGTCCGGGTTACGGACCGCCCGTGGCGCCGTGGCGCGTATCGGTGCGATGGCGGTCTGCTCGATCGCGGCCAGACCCTGTTGCGTGTAGCGCGGCACGCCGTTGGTCAGGGGCGCAAGATCGATCACCGCCGGTGGAGTGACGAGGACCGCCTTTCCCTTGAGCGTGCCGCGGTATTTCGCGAGGTCGGCTTTCGCAACGAGATCGACGATCACCGCCTGCGCCACCTGGCGTCCGTTCGTGCCAGGCGTGTGTGCGATCGGGTAGCCGACCATTGGCGTGTAGTCAGGTTCGATCAAGTGCAGCGAGACGAATTCGTTGTCCCAGGTGACGCCGAAATCCATGAACGGTTCGGCGGCGACGTTGACGAGACCGATGCGGCTCATTTCGCCGGTGACCCATTTCTGCGCGCGCTTCATGTCGTCGGAGAGCGTCAGCCGCGCCCCGAGCACGTCCGTCATGTAGCTCTCGATGTCCATGACGCGCGACCGCTGCAGGCCTTCTTCGCGGATCTTCGCCACCATCGCCCAGTCGACGGTCGGCGCGCGAACGCCGACCGGTCGATCGACGGTTTGCGCCGCTGCCGAGGTAGCGACGCCGATGGCAACACCAAGGGCGACCGCGCGATGGGCACGAAACATCTGTTAGGCGATCCCTCGCTTGACCGCCGCGAGCATCGCGTCACCAAACGTGTCGACGTCATTGAGCGACGTATAGACGTTTGGCGTGATCCGCAGCCCGCTGAACTCGGGATGCACGATCGCCACATTCACGATCTTGTACTTGTCCATCAGCCATGCCGACAGCTTTGCCGGGTCGAGCCCGTCCACGCTCACGAGGCAGATGGCGCCCGACTTATCGGGACCGAGCTGTGTCAGGATCTTGACGCGATCGCTCTCGGCGAGCAGCCGCTTTGCCCAGCGATCGCGGAGGTAGCGAAGCCGCGCGATCTTCCGGTCGAAGCCCATGCCCTGTGAAAAGGCGAGCGCGACCGAGACCGCGTTGAAGTTCGCCTGCGGGTGGGTGCCCATCTCCTCGTACTTCCGGATGTCCACCCGCTGGCTTTTTGCCGCGCCCATCAGCGGCCAGAGTTGCGGGATCTTCTCGCGCCGAACGTAGAGGAAGCCGGAGCCGATCGGCGCGTGCAGCCACTTGTGCAGTGACGTGCCGTAGTAGTCCACCTCGAGATCGTCGCGCTTCATCGGCCAGTGGCCGAACGCGTGAGCGCCGTCGACAAACAACTCGATGCCGTTCTGCCTGGCGAGCCGCGACAGCTCACGCACCGGCATGATCTGTCCGGTGAGGTTGGTGATGTGGGGGACTTCGATGACCCGTGTCCGCGGTGTGATCGCTGCCTTGAACTGGTCCACGATGTACTGGTCGCTCGGCGGCGGGACCTTGAACGAGATCGTCTTGAGCACGATCCCCTCGCGGTCGGCGCGCTGCTGCCAGGTGGTGATCATCCGGCCGTAGTTCTGATTGCTGACGATGACTTCATCGCCGCGCTTCAGGTCGATGCCGTAGATCATGATTTCGTTCGCCTCGCTCGCGTTGCGAACGATTGCCATCTCCTCGGTGTCGCAGCCGAACTCCTTGGCGAGTTCGCGCCGCGTCATCTCCATCCGCGGCTGTAGGACTCTCCACATGTGCTCGACCGGCAGCTCGTTGGTGAACCGAAGATCGCGGATCATCTGCTCGAGCACGTGGGTCGGCGTCGGCGAGATCCCACCGTTGTTGAGGTTGATCATCGTCCGCTCGCTGTCGAACGCGCGCTGGATCTCCGACCAATACAGCTCGTCCTCGGCGACTTCGAGCGGGCCGCGGTTTCCGGCGACGGCGTGCGCCTTGAAGAGCCGCGCGAACGCGTCCTCACGGAACATCGGGAGCGCGGCGCTGCTGAGAGCGAGCCCGCGGACAAACGTTCGGCGACTGGTCATTGGAATCCTCGATCGGAAAGGCGTTCAACCGACGCGAAAAGTGTGACGCGCGCAGTTCCAATATGGCGCGCCGTGCCGAATCCGCCATATCCGATCGTGGACGCCGGGTCCGCAGCAGGCACGTCACGACAGGTCCGTTTGCAACCCGCCCCTCCGGTGGTAGTGCAGCGGCGTCGCTCGGTCCGCCAGGTGGGTGGGACGCGGCATCCGCATTACCACGTCATGGAATCAGTCGGGATCGCCACCGGATTTCTGCTCGCCGCGCTTCACCATGCCGGGTTGGCAACCCTCACCCACACGCCAAACCCGATGGGTTTTCTGGGTCAGCTTCTCGGCCGACCGGCGAACGAGCGGGCGGTAATGATGGTGGTAACCGGCTATCCGGCCGCCGACGTTCGGGTTCCCGATATCAAGCGGAAACCACTTTCCGCGATCGCTGACTTTCGGTAACGCGACGAAACGGCGGACAGTTCACTTTGTGAACGGGAACTTGTGGCCGCAAGACCGTCTTTTCCACGGCTGCACCACTGGCCGCGCTCTTGCCAGACACGAGCCCACGTGACTTCTTGAGCGTAGCCGCCGGGTACCCGCGGCTGCGATTCGTGGATCTACGGGGCAGGCAATAATGAGCTTCGCACACATGCGCCGCTTCAATCGGCTCGACGTGATCACCGTCATCCTGGCGGTTGCCTTGGCTGCTGCCTTTCTGTTTGTCGGGGTCGCCGAACTGATCGACCCGGACGTACCCTCCAGCAGATTGGCAGAGAACACGCGCGTGTGCGTGACGTTGATCGTGAGCGCGGTGATTCTGATTTATGCGCTCTTTCGTCCTCGGTCAGGCGGATACCTGCTTTGCATGTCCGCAGTTCCCTTTGCTTTCATTTTCTATTTTCACCCGTTCTTTTCGACCGCGGCCGGCCTCATGTTTCTGCTCGGCGTAATGTCCGTCATCCGCAGTCGTCCGGCCCGAGGGGCCGCTTCGGCAGTATCGGAGCACGTTTCTTGAAACCCCGACAAGCCTGTTGACGGCGTTGCGGATGTGCTCCAGCCCCGCTGCGCTCCGTCGCGGCACGTGCCCGGGTACACCTTTACCCAACAACGCAAGACACCGTGACTGATATCTTCGTTCGAGCCCTACTCGTGGCCGCGTTTCCAGCGTTCGCGCTTGCCCAGACGCAGCAGCGCGTAGCGCCAACCCCGGCCGACTGGGCCAAGGCCCGCCGTGTCCTCTCGACAACGCCGTTGGTCGACGGCCATAACGATTTGCCCTGGGTCATCCGCGAACGAGGAACCCCTCTGCGCGATGTTGACGCCTATGATCTGCGAAAGCCCGCGATAGGACATACGGACTTCGCCCGCCTCAAGGCCGGAATGCTTGGTGCGCAGTTCTGGTCGGTGTACATCCCCGGTGACTACAAGGATTCGGGCTACGCCCGCGTGCAGCTCGAGCAGATCGACATCGCCAAGCGTATGATCGCCAGATATCCGGAGCGTCTCGAACTGGTGCGGACGTCTGACGGCATCCGTGGCGCATTCGAGCGCGGCCACGTCGGATCGCTGATCGGTATGGAGGGCGGGCACGCGATTGAGAATTCGCTTGGCGCCCTGAGAGCCTTCTACGACCTCGGCGCCCGCTACATGACGCTGACCCACAACGTGACGCTCGACTGGGCCGACGCCGCCCTCGACAGCGCGAAGCATGGTGGGCTGACGCGTTTTGGCGAAGAGGTCGTCCACGAAATGAATCGCCTGGGTATGCTGGTCGATCTGTCGCACGTCTCGCCGGCGACGATGAGCGACGTGCTCGATGTGGCCGAGGCACCGGTCATCTTTTCGCACTCGTCGGCGCGGGCGATGGTCGACGTGCCGCGCAACGTCCCCGACTCGATCCTCAAACGCCTCGCGGTAAACGGCGGCGTCGTCATGGCGTCGTTCGTTCCGTCCTTCGTTTCGCCCGAGGTCTCGGCGTGGACCGCGAAGCACGATCCGGCGATTGCCCAGTTCAAACAGGCCCGCGGAGTCGATTCGGCCGCGTTCGGTCGCGATACAACCGGGTGGGTGGGTGACAACCCTGCACCGCGCGCCACTCTGTCGCAGGTCGCGGATCACATCGAGCACATTCGGGACGTTGCCGGAGTCGATCACGTGGGAATTGGTGGCGACTTTGACGGAATCACGTCGGTGGTGCTGGGACTCGAGGACGTCTCGAAGTACCCGGCGCTGTTTGCCGAGCTGGCGCACCGGGGGTGGTCGGAGGCCAGTCTGAAAAAGCTGGCCGGTGAAAACGTGTTGCGGGCGTTTGCGCGGGCCGAGGTGGTCGCGAAGAAGTTGAGAATGAGCCGGCAGGCATCGACGGCGACGATTGAAATGCTTGACTGGAAGCGATAGCTCCCGACTGCGGTTCTGCTTCCTGAATTGCCCCCTGCGAGCCACACGGCGGTCTCCTCGGACCTCCGATTGCCTCTGGCCCTCACACCGACTACTTTACGAGAGCGATGCACGCGCTCGGCGCGTGGGCAAGTTCCGATGGAATTGGGGCCTGGCAGCTAAGGGCCCCTTTTGCGTTTTATCGCTACCCAACGTGAGGGTTAGATCACGAGAGTGTTTGCTGGCTCGTAGGGCATTTCCGCATTGCGACCACAGCACCACGAGTACATAAGGACAGGACATGCGTACGAAGGGCGTAGTAAAGTGGTTTAACGACGAAAAGGGCTTCGGGTTCATTACCCCCGAAGGCGGAGCGAAGGATTGCTTCGTTCATCATTCAGCCATCCAGGGCAACGGCTTCAAGTCGTTGGCCGAAGGCGAGAAGGTTGAGTTCGACGTCGTCCAGGGCCAGAAGGGCCCGGCGGCAGAAAACGTCACCAAAGTCGCCTAAGTAGTTCCCGGTAGCGGGTTGCCCAACGGCAGCCCGCTTCCGGGTGTAGTTCCGGTGGCGCTGTGCGGGTTGATGCGGACGCCACCGACCCAGTTCATTCCTCGACATTCACCTCAACTCAGTCACATGCCAGAAATCATTCTGACCGAGACGGACCGTCTCGAATGGGCGCTCAAGTCGTTCAAGAAACAGGTGCAGAAGTCAGGAATTCTTCGCGAGCTTCGCCGCCGTCGGGCGTACATGAAGCCGAGCGAGGCCCGTCAGCACAAGGCGAAGGCGGCACGGAGCCGCGGACGTTCACGCGGCGGCGCTCGATAGTCGTTCGGTTGTAATCTCCCCTGGTCACGAGGTTCTATGCAGGACAAGGACGACTCCGAGTCGATGGAACACCCGCGTTTCGCGTCCGACCGCCCCCTGTATCTGGCGAGCCATCGCTCGCTCGCCGCCTGCCAACGCGAGCTGACGCGCCTCACGAGTACGCTGAGCGCAGAAGTCGAAGCCATCGCGGACCGCGAAGGCGAGACGTCGACGATTCGCCGGACGCCGGATCGCTGCATCCTGCAGCTCGGGCCAGTCGCGATTACCGTAGCCTGGCTGCGAACGACCGTGGACTCGGTCGCTGATGGGCAACTCCTCGTCATGGTGTGGCGCGGAACGATTGCCGGTCGCGGCAAGTTCACCCCCGAGCGTCCGAGCACGATGCCGGTGTCTGGCTCGGCGACGATCGAGTGGCAAGACACGTTGTCCGCCGAGGCGACGAGCGAGGAGACCTGGCTTTGGCGCGGCGAAAACGGCGCGAAGGGCCTGACCTCTGATGCCCTTGCCGAGCTCTGCATGTCGAAGTTGAGGACGCTTCTCGACAGCTGCCGCAAGGCTGCCTGAGAGAGCGCGGTGAGCGAAGGGAAGGGGCCTCTGATTATGCAGATAGCCCAGTCGTTCGCTCCGGACAGGCTGCCAGGCTAGAATAGCCAGTGTACTTGTCTTTCAATCCGAGGCCATGACGTCACCTCCCGCGCCACGTCGAGGTAGTAACCTCACCGGCCGAGGCACACGCGAGGTTCTCACGGCGCCGCCGCTGGCTCGCCCGAGGAAACCCCGGCCATTTGCCGAGGGCAAGCCGACCACCGTGGGCGGCGATTTCGCGGATCTTCGCGGACGGTTCTTACTGGCGTCCGTCCTGATGGTGGGGACGTTTGCCGTTGGCATTATTGGCTATCGGCTGATTGACCCAACGGCGCCGTGGGTCGACGCCGTCTACATGACGGCGAACGTGGTCACCACGGCCGGCTTTCGAGAAGCAATCGAGCTGTCGGGCCTGGCTGGCAAGGTGTTCACGATCTTTCTGCTCATCTTCGGCGCCGGTACCGTCGTCTATTTCACGTCGGTGATGACGGCCTTCGTCGTCGAAGGCGACCTGACTCAAAGTTTTCGGAGGCGTCGAATGCTGCGGACCGTTCAACAGATGACCGATCACTACATCGTGTGCGGGGCTGGGAACGCGGGGCTCTCGGTCCTCTCCGAGCTCGCAGCGACCCGCCGGCCGACCGTCGTGATCGAAGCTGACACGGGTCGCGCGAAGCGCGTCGAAGAACACTTCCCGGATATGCCGGTACTCGTCGGGGACTCGACCAGCGACGAAATTCTTCTGGAGGCGGGTGTCGATCGGGCGCGCGGAATTGTGATCTGCGTCGACGATGACAAGGACTCGCTCGTGGTGACGGTGACGGCCCGCCAGCTGAACCCCAAGGCGCGGATTGTCGCGCGCGCGACCGACGAGCGCGGAGTGGCGCGGATCAAGCACGCAGGCGCCGACGCGGTGATCGCGCCGAGCCATATCGGCGGCATGCGAATGGCGAGCGAGATGGTTCGTCCCTCGGTTGTCGGGTTTCTCGACAAGATGCTGCGCGACCGCGATCGGAACTTACGGATCGAAGAGATCGAGATTCCAGAAGGCTCGGCGTACGCCGGTCGGATGATCGGCGATATTGATTTTCGGACGGAATCGAATCTATTGTTGCTCGCCGTGCATCAGCCGCATGGCGGAGAGTACGTGTACAATCCGGCACTGACCCATGAGGTCGTTGCAGGCAGTCAGCTGATCGTGATGGGCGATCCGGACGGGGTGCAAAAAATGAGGGAGAAGGCGAAGGGGGCCGGCTAGCGCATTCAGCTGGTCAGCGGCGTCCCCTATTTCTTCACCCGCGCCCCTGTCAACGACGCGATTGCCGACAGCGTCGTCTGGGCCGCATTCAGTCCAAGCCGAAAATCCTTGTCCGAAAAGGTCTCGTAGACGTCGATCGGCTGGTGCCAAGTCGGATTCCAGCCCGTCCCGGTGTGCGCGAGGCGTTCGTTCTCGCGCAGGCTGATTGCGGGAATGAGCTGCATGAACGGATCCGAGTCCGTGTTGCTCATCCGGTCGCCAACCGCGGCCGGGTAATCCGTCGCATAGCGATCGTTCATCCGCCTGAAGAAAAAGGCGAGCTTCTGCGCCTCGGCGGCAAACTTCGACGTATCGCGGAACTCGATGTTCACGTCCGCTTCGCGTCGCTGTTCCGGGTTGAGCTTTCCGTCCGGGCCTGGCATGCCGTGATCCCACATCATCATGTCGTGCTGGACCATTGCGAGCCATTTCGGCTCGGGGTATTTGCCCGAACCTTTCGGGTTCTCGATGCCCTGGAGATCCTTGCGTTGGTCGACGTACGCGCGCGCGCCGTTCAACCCCGTCTCCTCATTGTTCCAGAGGGCAAATCGAATCGAGCGATCGGTCTGCACGTCGGGTGAACTGAAAACTCGCGCGAGTTCCATCACGAGCGCCGTGCCCGAACCATCGTCGTTGGCGGCGGCTCCAAAGCCGTGCCCGTCCATGTGAGCGCCGATGATGTACATCTCGTCGGGGTGGGTAGAGCCGACCTTGGTGCAGAAGACTTCCTGCCGTTCCCCTGGAGTATCCCGCTGGGCGTCGATGCGGCGGATCGTCGTGTCGGGTTGCAACATCGGGTCGCTGTTGACCCCGGTGCGTGCGCTAAATCCCTTGACCGGATTTCCTCCGCGGCCTCGACCAGCGGCGGCCACACCCCTTCCGCGACCACCGGCGGAGTCGGCGGCGACACCGGCGGCTCCCCCGCCTCCACCGGCCGCGCCCCGACCGCCTCTCCCTCGACCACGAGGGAATCCGGCGAGGCTATCGACCCGGTCCGTCGAGTCGTTTCGTAGCTGGCGGCCGGTGTACTGGTATTTCACGCGCTCTGTATTCGTGCACCCGTAGCTCTTGAGCTGTGCCTCGATCCAATCGACCGCTGCACGATTGCGGTCGGTTCCCTGGCGCCGATCGCCAAACTGCGTGAGGCCCTTGATCGTCGCCTTGTACTTCTCGAGTTCCAGCCGACTGACCAGGGTCCGTATGGAGTCCTCAGCCGGGGCGGCGGAGGCAGCGTTTGCCTGGGATTTCGAGGGGCTTGGAAGGAGCAGGAGACAGCCGAAGGCGGTAGCGGAAGCGAATTTCGAACGCACTGCGTACGCTCCTGAGAATTAAGGACTGGTCGGGGCGGAGGCTCAAAGTCTACTGCCGGACCCATGACTCCGCAGGGTTGAAGCGGTATTGGTGAATCGATTCGGTGTTCGGCCCCGGAACTTGTCGAGGAGAGGCGTATTTGCCGGTACGCGGTTCCCGTTGCCCGGCGATTACATCCGGGCTTTTGGCGCGTCCTAATACGGCTTGCTCGACGTCGGGTCGGGACCCCATATTCGCGGCCGTGCGGCAGTCGGGCCAGACCCTCTGGGTGTTGGCCTTGTAAAGCGTTTGGCTATATTGATTTACGGATGAACAAACCCTACCTCATGGAAGTTCGCTTTTCCCCGCGCCGCCGACTTCGTTGACGGGGAGTTCGGAGAGCGGTTTCGGGAGCGGCGGCGGACCGCCCATTCCTGCCGATCCGTCGGAGGAGGAGCCGGCGTTTCCTGACGCCGAGTTCGACGATCCGAACAGCGCCGATCGCGATCCAGCCGTAGGCGGTGGCGAATTCCTGCGCCAGTCAAAGCCGTTTCGCGGTTGGGACGCAGCGCGCGAGCCGCGTGACAGCGGCCCGTCGCTCTGGGCTCGTTTTAGCGCGTGGCTCGCGGGTTTGTTTCGCCGTACCCATGACGCCGCCGATGATGTTGGGGCAGATGATTCGGGCGCGACACTCAGCGACGAGTACGGCGTGGCCGCTCCGACTCCGCGGTCCAGCTTCGACGATCTCGACGCGCCGTGGGGCGAACCACACCCGAGCGGGGACATTGTGTCGCGCCGCCAGTCGGATGAGTTGCCGAACCCGGAGGACTTCGAGCCGCCGTGGGATGATCCGAGTGCCGGGTACGAAGCCGCTGACACTGAACAACCGAAACCGTCACCCAGGGGCGGCGCCGCCGAGATCGACGAACCTTCAGTACCGGCATCGGTGAGTCAACAGAGGGACTCTGACGCTCTGTGGGACGAGCCCCGGGTGTCGGCGTCCGCGAAAGCACCGACCGACCCAATCACTCCTCGGGATCTGGATTTCGTCTGGTCCGCGCCTGGTGTTGAAGCCGAGGTAGACCTGCTCGCCGAGCCCCTCGCGGCGTCGGCGCCGAAGCGCCAGAGCTTTATCTCCAGGCTCTTCGGCAGACGGAAAAGTGGCGAAAGAAAGAGAACCGACGAGCGAACGGCGATCGTCATTGGGTTCGGTGGCGAAAAGAAAGCTGGCTCGGTTGATCATGAGGGAGGTCTCGACGAGTCGCCAAGTGCGCGTCAGCCGGCCGTCGCGGACTTCGCCGAGGCTGTTGACCTGGCAGCGATCGACGGCCCGGACGTGGGGGAGGCGACGATCGATGCGCGGCGTCGCGCGTCGATCGAGTATTCCGCTGAAGACGCGGCGCAACTCGCGGACCTCCTCGGCGAGCCAACCGTACCTGTCGCCGACGCCTCGTTTGCGGAGCCGCCTGCCGTCGCGCCTCCACCCGCCGCCAAGAAGCCGGGATTCTTTTCCAGTTTGCTGATGCGAAGGTCGCTGATGAAACTTCGGGTCGCCGAGCCGGCTGTCGAAGAGTTCGCGGCAGCGGCGGATACGGTGGATGAGTCCTCGCTCGATCCGCCGTCGGTGCCCGCCGAGGCCGAACAGGGGGTTGCCGACACCGCTGACGACACGGAAACACTGCGCTGGGCGCGCCCCTCAGCGGGCGTTGAAGCCGGCCCCGCAGAAGTACCCGCGCCGGCGCCCGCGCCCGCGCCCGCTCCCGAGCTCGCCGCGCCGTTCGTGGATGCCCGCGACGACTTTCGCGGCGCGCCGGCCGCAGTACCAACGGCGTCGGTGGAGTCCAGGCGAATCACCGAACCCGCGGCGCTTGTGGCCGTCAATTTGCCTGACGATGGGGAGAAGACCGACGAATTCGAAGTGGTCATGCCAATGCGCGCTGATGTCGTGGATGCGCCAGCGACCGCGGCCGTCACGGGATTCTTTGGCCGTCTTTTCGGCAGCAAGGAGGCTACGACCGACGAGGCGACGGCCGACCTCGTGGGGGGGTCGACGGTGCAGGTGCCCGTGGTTGTCGAACGCACGGATGGGCAAGCGCCGTTCGTGCTGGCCAAGTTCCGGATGTTCTATAACGAAGTGATTCGCGATAAGCACCAGAAGTCGGACGTCATCTCGGGATTCGCCACGGCAATCGTGAGCGCGGCCGCAGCCGACATGGCCGACCCGGAGTTTGCGGCGCAGCTGTTGAGTAAGCGTCTGAGCGAAATGCTCGAACTGCAGGCCGCGGAGTCAAACTGGACCGGCGGCGACGCGGTGAAGTATTACCCGGATGCACAGTACGCGATGGTGGCGCTGGCGGACGAGACGTTTGCCACGGTCGAGTGGCCAGGCCGTCGCGCGTGGCACAAGCACATGCTCGAGCCGAGGATGTACGGCACCCGTGGGGCAAGCGTCGAGTTTTTTCATCGCGTAGACCGGCTCTTGGTGCGCGCTCCGGACACCTCGCAAGGCGCCCGCGACCTGGCGCGCGTCTACCTGCTCGTGATCGCGTCCGGCTTTCGCGGAATGTTCCGCGAGCCGGCACTGACGCGGCCGCTCGCCGAGTATCGCCGCCGATTGTATGAATTCGGCCACCTCGCCGATCCGCTCGGGTTGTACGCGAGCGACCGCGTGATTTTCCCCGAAGCGGCCTCGCGAACGCGGACCAGCCGCGCTGTCGGTCGATTCACGGGTGCGCAGAAGTGGATTGCGGCGGTGGTGGTGCTCGCCACCGTGTACGCAACGGTGTCCCACGTTGCGTGGAGGCGGCTCTCGGCCGATCTCAAAGACGTGATGTCGAGGATCGAGACGTCCAAGACCTCGGGAGGAGGAAGGCCATGATCGAGACCCTTGGAAAGAACCTTCCCCTGATCCTGCTCGGGCTGACGGGCGTCCTCGCCGTTGTCTTTGTCTGGTACAGCATGACCCGACCGGATGAAGAGGACGAGGCCGACCAGGATCTCAGTTCGACGCTCAAGATGTCGGGCTTGCACGCGGCGGAGACGCAGGAGGTCGTCGAAACAGACGACATGCGGGCGAGAAAGAGCCGCATGCTTGCCCTCAAGGACTCGCTCGAGAAATCGCTGCAGACCCGGGGCGGCATAAAGATCTCCAACATGGACCGCCTCGCGATGCCGTGGTTCATGCTCGTCGGTACCGAAGGTTCCGGAAAGAAGTCGCTGCTTGCGAGCACGGGGTTGCCTCTGCCCTACGGCCCGCCGGTGGAAGTTGACTCGGCAAAAAAGGAAGCCGGACGCTGGTGGTTATTCGAGCAAGCCGTCGTCGTCGAGGCACCGGTGGCCAGGGCAACGCCAGCCGCGCCAGCGCCGAGCGAAGTCACGGCGGCCGAGCCCGCGGTGCATCTCAACACCTCCGAGGGATGGCACAACCTTCTCCATTTGCTCCGTCGCGAGCGACCCGATTCGCCACTCAACGGCGTAATCGTCGCTGTGTCGTGCGCCGATCTCGTCGGGAACCGTCGCAAGAGTCCCGATGAGTTGGCGGAGCAGGCCGAGGTGATCCGTGCCTTCCTCGACAAGACTCGTCGCATTCTGGGGGTCCGGCTTCCCGTCCATCTTCTGGTCACCAAATGTGACGTGCTGCCGGGGTTTCGTAGCTTTGCGGAGACGCTGCCGGATGCCCGGCGGAACGACATGTTGGGGTGGTCAAATCCAGCGCCGCTTGAGAAGCCCTTCGACCCGGCGGTGGTCGAGGCCGGCTTCGTCGTGGTGCGCAAATCGCTCGAGTCTCTGCACGACGAAATGCTCGCGGCGCCGGAAACGATCCACGATGCGGACGGCCTGTTTGTGTTCGTTGGCGAGTTCGCCGAGATTCAGGATCCACTGTGCGATTTCGTGGCGAAGCTGATACCGGCGGGCGAGCGACGTCCGTCGCTTTTCTTCCGCGGTGTCTATTTCACCGGGGATGCGAGTGAAACGGCGGCCAAGGCCGCGTCACGTGTCGACGATGAGGAGGCAACGCTTCGCATCGCGATCGAGGCGGTGGACGCCGAATCGAACAGTCTTGTCTTTCTGCGCTCGTTGTTCCATGACAAGATTTTCGTGGAGGCGGGATTGGCACGGCCCGCGGCACGCTTCCGTATCTCGCGCGATATGAGGGTGATCGTCGCGCAGGCGGCCGCGGTGCTGATCACACTCCTCGGCGGGGCGGGCTTGTGGGCGTCGATCAACGGCGTGACGAGGGGAGATCGTGTGTACAAGCGCGGCCTCCGCGCCGACGCCGCGGAGCTCAGTCGCGCCCTGTCAGGCGTCGCGATCGACTTTGATGACCTGAAGCGAGGAATCGAGACGGGTGCGTCGGACACGGTATTCCAGCGGCGTGCAACCGACGTCGCGCTGTCGAGCGTCGTCGGTGAACTGCGGAACGTGTCGGCAGGCCGGATCCGATCGCCTTTTATTCCGTCGTCCTGGTTCTCGCCGATCCCGACGGAGATCCGCACGTCGATCGCCAGCGGCGTGCAGACACTGGTGCTCCCCGTCATCCGTGCACGCCTCGAGGAACGGTCGAGCCGTTTGCTCGGTCGGACCACCGATCTGCTGGACATCTCAGATCCGACGTCGTTGGGGACCTTTCTCAATGACGTGCAGGACCTCAGCCGCAACATCGCACGGTATAACACGATTGCCAGCAAGGATTCTGGGTCCGTGATCGAGCTCGCGTCTCTCGTCGACTACCTGTTCGGAGAGCGCCCGTTCGACTCGACGGTGAACAACCCCGAGTTCGAGAAGGCGCTTCAGGTGGCTGAAGCACCGCGGCTTGTGGTGACGCCGGCGCAGACAGCGGCCGTCATCTCTCACGCGGTTGCGCTCGTGGC
>Ga0315281_10008227_pt1 | contig 14587 bp, 9 predicted proteins | sample YL17G07_0_MG_FD_204540 | JGI IMG/M metagenome (GOLD analysis project Ga0315281, IMG submission 204540) | Sediment microbial communities from Yellowstone Lake, YNP, Wyoming, USA - YL17G07_0 | ecosystem: Environmental > Aquatic > Freshwater > Lake > Sediment | place: USA: Wyoming | collected...
TAACAGCTCCTTGTCCTGGTAGGGCTTGCCCATGTACCGGTTGACGCCAATGGCCATCGCGCGGTCGCGGTGTTTGTCGCCGGTGCGCGAGGTAATCATGATGATCGGGATATTCTTCAAGCGCTCGTCATTGCGCATCGCCGTTGCCAGTTCATAACCGTCCATGCGTGGCATTTCAATATCGAGCAACATGACGTCCGGCAGGTATTCCTGCAATTTTGCCAGTGCGTCGACACCGTCTTTGGCCGTGACGGTTTCGAAACCGTTGCGCGTCAGCAAGCGCTCGGTGACTTTGCGCACCGTGATGGAATCGTCGACGATCATAATGCTCGAAATTCTTGCCACGACCGGCGCGGGCGCGTGCTCACGCTTGGTGTGTGCGATGCCGGCGCGAATTAACGAGGCCAGATCCAGAATCAGTGCGACGCCGCCGTCGTTCATGATGGTGGCACCGGAAATTCCGATCACCGTCGCCACTTGCGGGCCGACCGATTTAATCACCACTTCCTGACGCGCCACGATGGCCTCAACGTGCAGTGCCACACGATGATCGCCGGCGCGCGCCAGGATCAACGGGATTTTTACGCCGGGGTCGGGCAATTGCGGCTGCGAGACATTGAGCACCGTACCCAAGTGGAAAAACTTGTAGCTGTGTCCGCCGTATTCGTAGCGCACGTGTTCGTCACTTTGTAGTTTTTCGATTTCCTCGCGGCCGGCGCGCACCACGCCGTCGATCACCGTGAGCGGTATCGCATAGGTCTGCTCGCCCACGTGCACCATCAGCGCCTGATTTACCGATACCGTGAGCGGCAAGCGCACGGTAAATGTCGTGCCCTGGCGCGGCACGGTCGTAATCTGCAAAGCACCGTTGAGCTGCTTGATCTGATTGTTGACCACATCCATGCCGACGCCACGTCCGGAAATCTGCGTAACTTTCTGGGCGGTGGAGAAGCCCGCTTCCAGCACGAATTGCGTGACTTCGTTATCGGTAAGATCGGAATTCTGGTCCATCAACCCGCGTTCGAGCGCTTTTTTACGAATCGCCGCCAAGTCCATACCGGCGCCGTCGTCGACGATGTTAAGCACGATTTCGGCGCCTTCACGCCAGAATTTGAGCGTGATGTTTCCACCGTCGGGTTTGCCCGACTTGCTGCGCGTGTGCGGCGCTTCAATACCGTGGTCGACGGCGTTGCGCAACATGTGCTCCAGCGCCGGGGTCAAGCGGTTCAACACCGAGCGATCCATTTCGCCTTCAGCACCGATGACGTGCAACTCGATCTGCTTGCCCAACTCCTTGGCGGTTTGGCGCACGATGCGGCGCATGCGCGGTACCACACTTGAGAACGGCACCAGCCGCGTGCGCGTTAATCCGTCTTGCAAAGCGGTCGCAACACGCGACTGTTGCAGCAGCAGGATTTCCGATTCGCGCGTCAGGTTATCCAGCATTTTTTGAATGCTACCCAAGTCGCCGACACTTTCCACCAGGCTGCGCGAGAGTTGCTGCATATTCGAAAAACGGTCAAGCTCGAGCGGATCGAATTCTTCCGTGTCGCTCACGCCGGATTTCTCGTAGCGGAACAACATCTGTGCTTCGGCTTCAATTTCAAATTTGCGCAGCTGCTCGCGCAGACGATTTACGGTTTGCGCCAGTTCCAGCAAGTTGAAGTTGACTGAGTTGAGCTGCAACTCGATACGCGAGCGGTAAATCGCCACCTCACCGGCGTTGTTAACCAGCTCATCCAGCAGCCCGAGCGCGACGCGCACCTGCTCTTCGGTCGCTTTAGCTTTTTGTAATTGCGCCGGCAGTTCCGCAGCTGCGGTGCCGGGTGCGGCCGTCGTGCGCGCCACGTCCATCAGTGCCGCGATGCCGGCGGAGGCCTCGGACCGTACCACCGTTTCGTCTACGGGTTGCGCCGCGGCTTTGCGCATACCGACCGCGACTTCAATTTGTTCGATCAGCGACGCGGCGGAATCCAGCGCCACCTTGTCACGCACCCGCTCCAGTGCGCTCGACAACCAGTCGTACGCCGTGTGCATCAAATCAACCAGCGCGGGATTGGTCTTGACCCGCCCCTGCGCGATGCCTTCAAAAATATTCTCGATGCTGTGGCTGAGGTCGCCGATGGGCGCCACTTTGGCCATGCGCGCACCGCCTTTGATGGTATGCAGGGCACGTTGCAGTTCGCCGACGATTTCCGCGTTGGTCGTGTCGCTCGCCCAACGGTTAATCAAATCGTCCATGGTCGCGACAATTTCGCCGGCTTCTTCCAGGAATACATCCAGCAAATCAAAATCGCCGTCGCTGTCGGCGGTTTCCGCAGACAGCGGCTCGGCGGTGCGTGGCAAAGGAATGACCTGACGTTGGTCGGAGTGCGCCACGGGCTCATCAACAAACACGTGCGCAGCCGGCGTATCGGGCTCGGCCGCAACCGTTTGGACCGGAGTCGCCAGCAAGGCTTCAATTTGCTGCAACAACTCCTCGGCGGGCTCCACACTCGACCCACTACGCAATAATTCAACGCTGCGCGCGATCCAGTCGTGCGTCGATTGCACTACGTCAAATATCGCGCTGTTCGCCGGCAGCAAGCCGTCGCCGACGCCCTGTAATAAAGTCTCGACCCGGTGGCACAGTTCGCCCACGGGCGCGATGCGCGCCATGTTGGCACCGCCTTTGATCGTGTGCAGTGCGCGTTGCACTTCGGTGATTGCTGTCGTGTCGTCCAACGAGGTGTGCCAACGCTGCATGACGTCATCGACAGACAGTAGAATTTCCACGGCCTCGTCGAGAAACACGCTGCGCAGTTCGGCATCGGGGTCGGTCAATAACGCCGGCGTTGCCGATTCCGGCGCCGTCATGCGCGGCGCAGTTGCACGGCAGGATTCCAGCAGATCAAGCAATTCCGACGGCGTCTCGAGCGGCTGCTGTTCACGTGTGCGTGCCAGCGCATCCGCGATCCAATCCAAAACCCGCAAAATCAATTGCACCGCTTCCGCACTGCGCAGCGCCGGGCTTTCCAGCAGCAGGTTTAATAGTGCATTCGCGCTGCTGCAGGTCGTGGCAATCGGCATGAGGTTGGCAATGCGCGCGCCGCCCTGCAAGGTGCTGAAACGACGCCGGATTTCGTCGATATATTCGTCGCGTTGCGGCACTTCGGCCCACATGCGCACCTCAGTGGCGCTACGATTGACCAGGTCGGTCGCCTCCAGCAAAAAGACATTGACCAGCTCGGCATCCACCTCGTCGGAACCGAAATCGGACTCGTGCTGGGCCATGTCGAGCGGCACCGCTGCGACGTTTTGCAGGCGCTGGTGCTGTTCTTCCGCTGCGATCTGATGCAAAGCCGCGATGCGCTCGAGCAAGGCGAGCTTGGTCGCGTGTGTGATGTGCGTGTCGCTCAGATCGCGCAGCACGTCGTTTACAAAATCGATGCCTGCGTGCAACAGCGCAATCACATCGACGTTGACCGGGCTGTGATTTTCCGCAAGCAGCCGGGCCCATTTTTCCAGCGCGTCCGCAACCTCGGCGATTTCATCGATATTGGCCATGCGCGCGCTGCCGTGCAGCGTGTGCAGGGCGCGAATCAGATCTTCGTTGACCGTGCAGTGCACATCGGGCGCGGAGCATTGTTCGACAAACACGCTGACCGCGCCGAGGTGGGTACGCGTCTCGTTTACGAAGATTTCGGCCAGCACCGGATCGACCTGGCGCGGCGGCGGCGCGCTTTCGACGCCCAGGATGACGTCTTCGGCGGCCTCGGTAACTTCAACAAGCTCCGGCACCGGCGGCGGCGCGCTCGCGTCAAGTGACTCGCCCTTGGCGACCCGCTGCGCGCGTTCGATCAGCGGCTGTATCGCGACCCCGCCCTTGCGGCCAGCGCGCAGTTCATCCACAAGCAGCGGCAATAGATCCCGGGCTTGCTCCACGACAGCGTAAACCGCGGGCGAGATTTCAATGGTGCGGTCGAGCACGCGATTGAGCATGCTCTCCACGGCCCAGGCAAATTCGCCGATTTCCATAGCGCCGACGATGCGCCCGCTGCCTTTTACCGTGTGAAAGGAACGTCGCAGCGTGCGTAATGCGTTGTCGTCCGCGGCATTCTTTTTCCACAATTCCAGTTGTGTCGCAACGTTGGTGCTTTCCTCGCTGGCCTCTTCGATGAAAATCTCCAACACTTCCGGGTCGACCTGCGACGCTTGCTCGACCGGCGCGGCAGGGGGAGGAATCGAAAATATTGGTTCGGCTGCGGTAATGTCCGGCGGTACCACAATCGCTTCGGGTGCCGGCTTGACGCCGTAACCTAGTAGCGCCAGCCCGTCGCGCACCGTGTTCAGGCCGTTACGCGCACCGACCGGGTCGTCGCCGACCGATTCCAGAAAATATTCGAAACCGGTAATGACATCCGCCAGCGTGTCGAGACTCTGTGTGGACATCTGCTGATGTTTTTCGAGCAGTTCGGTGACAAGAAATTGTCCGGCGACGCCCAACAACTCTGCCGCTTGTTCATAGCCGAGAACCAGCAGCGCGCCTTTTATGCCGTTGATGTGTTCGGCCGCGGGCTGCAATAATTCAAATGCACTGGGCTGCGCGACGAACTGCAACACAATGTCTTTAACGCGGGCGAGCACCGCCCTGGCTTCCTGCGTCGTCACGTTGATCAGGCTGCGGTATTCGGCCTCGGGCAAGACGTTTTCGGCGGCAACACCGGTCTGTTCCGTCGCGCTGCCAGGCGGCGTGGTATGCAAGTCGCCCAGCGATGATTCGACAAACAGCAACGCACCGGCCACCCCCATGACGACGTCGTCCGTCAACGGCTGAGTACCATCCAAAACATTCTTCAACGCATTTTCTTGTTCGGTAATCGGCTGGCGCAGGCGCCCCAAGCCGAGCATGCCGAGCGTGTCGGCGACCGTGCGCAGCTTGGCAATAACGGGCTCCAGCTCGGACAGTGGTCGATCCTTGGTGCGCACGAACAAATCGACCGCTTCCTTAATTGACAGCAAATCTTCTTTCAACGCGGCGGCGACGTGGTCCATGACGCCGGCGTTCGCGCCCAACAGCTCGTCCTGCGCCTGGCTCAGCGCGCCGGCACTGGGCAGCAGCTCATCGAGCTTGAACGCGCGCTTGAGGTCGGTGACGCGCGCGCCGGTCGAAGTCGCTTGCGCGACGTAAAATAGCAGGTTCTTGACTAATTCTTTGGCGGGTGTTTTTTGTAACGCATCTTCACCCTGATCGACCATCATTTTCAGTTGACGATCAAGCTGCCCAAGCAGCGATTTGACTGCGACACTGGTGTCGAGACCGCGCTCCATGAGCGCTTCAATTACGCCCTGTGCGGCCCACCAGAGCTGACGCACCGTGGCGCTGTGACACGCGCCGTCAAGCTGTGCGAGCACGAAAGCAAGTTTCTTGGTCTGCGCGGGCAAGTCCTTGCCGCGGATGACCCCTACCAATGCGGCCTGATACACCGAACGCAATTTCTTCGCCAGCGCACGCACGTCCACCGTGCCGGCCAACACTGTCTTGGGCGGCGGAAACACGTTCAGGTCGGGTGCGAACAGCGCGTTTTCCGACAGCAACGGCAAGCCGCGCGCGGCGCGCAAATCGTTAAGCAAGGCCAACAGCATTACCGGCCGGTCCGGGTGACCATGGCTCAGATGTTCCAGATAGGCGGGCAATTGCAGGATGCCGCGCGTCAGCACTTCAAACGCGTCTTGTTTTTGTTTGATCTGACCGTCTTTTAACGCCTGCGCCAAGTGCTCCATTTCTTCGGCCAGCAACGCCGGGCCAAACAATTCCACGATGTGCAGCGTGCCGGTAATCTGATGCAAGTTCGCGGCGATGAAGTCGAGCTTGGCCGGATCGGGGGTCTCGACATGGGTTTCGAGCGCTTGGCGAATCTGATCCAGCGCCTCGCCAATCTCGGTCTTGACCCAGTTCAGGGCTTTAATGTCGATACCGCCACCGGAGGCCATAATTGAATCCTAGATTAAACCTAAAGACGGTAGTTGAACGGCCTGTGGAACGCGACACGTTGGGTGCAGGGCAAGGCGCAAGGAGGAGGAATAGCGAGCTATTCCGACGATGTGCAACGCCGCCATGTGCACGACGGGGCGTGCTCCGCAGGTCGTAGCGAGCCTTACTCTTAATATAAATTTTTTGTTGGCCATAAACTCAACGACTCCATGCACTTGCTCATGCCTTGTAGCGGTCAACTGCCGTTTTTAGGTTATTACCGATAATTTTTTGTACGCGAGCGTATCGTCGGTCGCGATGCGTTTGAAATCGGGTCGGTTCCAGCGCAATAACTCGCCCCCGCCCAACACCAGCACACCGCCCGGCGCGACATGCTCAGCCAGTTGGTTGACGATGCGCTCACGCTCAACGCCGTCGAAATAGATCAGCACGTTCTGGCAAAACACGATATCCACCGGCCCGACCATGCCGTTGTCGACAGCCAGTTCGCGCAGATTAACCGGCAGAAATTGGGTGCGCTCACGCAGCGACGCTTTAACGACAAAGGTTTCGCCCTCGGCTTGATCGAAGTATTGCGCGATCTGCGCCGTGCTCAGGTTGGTGAGCTGACGGCGTTGATAACTGCCGCGGCGTGCCTTGTTGAGCGAGTTGCGGCTCAGATCGCTGCCAATCACATTGATACGCGGCCGCGCTTCGATGGGTGCCACAGCTTGATCCATAGTGATCGCCAGCGAATAAACTTCCTCACCGGTCGAGCAGCCCGCACTCCAGGCGGTCAAGGTGGTGGGACAGGCTTTTTCCACTGCGCAACGTTGCTGGATATAGCGGGTGAGCAATGCCAGCGAACTGGCATGGCGCATAAAACGCGTTTCGTGCAACGGCAACAGATCGATCAGGCTGTCCCATTCTTCATCGTTGCCGGAATGGGCGCGCAATAGATCGAAGTAGGCGCGTCGCGACGCCATACCGCGCTTGCGGATACGCGCTTCCACGCTTTGCAGCACAAACGATTTGCGAATCGCAGTATCGCGCAAGCCGATGCGCCGCCCCAACAGCTCGACCCACAAGGCAAATTCTTCGTCGTCGATGCTGGTCTGCATAAGTTCCGGAAACGCCGGCGCGCTCATTGGGGATACGGCGATCGCCATGCGTCGCTACCTTTTGCGTGTTAGCCAATGCCGCGCGCGGACGTTAAGCAGGCAACTTGAAGCCGGAAACCGATTTACGCAGCTCGTTGGCCAATTCCGCCAGATTTCCGATCGACACTGCGGTTTCGTTGGTACCGGCCGAGGTCTGCGTGGTCACTTCCTGAATGACATTCATGGTGTCGGAAATGCTGGTCGCCGCCGTCGCTTGTTGTTGCGCGGCGTCGGTGATGTTCTGAATGATTTCGGCCAGATGGTTGGAAACGGTTTCGATTTCTTCCAACGATCCACCGGCGTTTTGTGCCAGCTTGGCCCCGTTCACCACGCCCGCGGTACTTTGTTCCATCGACGCCACCGCTTCCTTGGTGTCGGATTGAATGGTGCGCACCAGGCTCTCAATCTGCTTGGTCGCGTCGGTCGCGCGTTCCGCAAGACGTTGCACTTCATCCGCCACCACCGCGAAGCCGCGGCCCGCGTCACCGGCCATGGCCGCCTGAATCGCCGCGTTCAACGCCAGAATGTTGGTCTGGTCGGCGATGTCGGAAATCAGTTCGATGATGTCGCCGATTTCCTGCGAACTTTCACCCAGGCGCTTGATGCGCTTGGAGGTCTCTTGAATGGTTTCGCGAATCGAGTCCATACCTTTGATGGTGTTCTGCACCGCCGACGAGCCTTTGTTGGCGATCGACACGGCTTTTTGCGCCACTTCGGTCGACGAAATCGCGTTGTTGGATACCTGCTCGATGGACGCCGCCATCTGGTTCACAGCTGCCGACACGGCGGTGATTTGTTGCGCCTGATGATCCGACGCTTCCGCCAGATGCATCGCGGTCGCCTGGGTTTCTTGCGCGGCCGCCGACACCTGCACGGTGGTTTCGTTGATGGTCGTGACTAATTGGCGCAACGCGTCGATGGCAAAGTTAATAGCGTCGGCGATGGCGCCGGTGAAACTCTCGGTGACGGTCGCGTGGGTGGTCAAGTCGCCGTCCGCCAAGTCACCGATTTCATCCAGCAACCGCATAATGGCTTGCTGGTTTTCTTTGTTCTGTTGTTCGGTTTCGCGGGTACGCTCTTCGGTCTCACTCAAGCGCTTGGCGGTTTCCCGATTGAGCTCGTAGCCCAACAGCACCAAACTGACCAGCGCCAGCACACCGAAAATACCACCCAATGCGGAGTAGATGCCGCGCGACTCACCCAAAAACACGTAGCCGCCCATCAGCGCGGTGGCGTCCTTCAAGAAATCTTCCGAACTGGTAAACATGGCGTTCGCGGCGTCTTGCGCCTTGAACAAGTCGGGAGTTTTTTCCAGGATCTTGGTGACCAGCACGCTGATTTCCAGATAGGCCTCGTTGACCTCCTGCAATTTTTCCAGCGTATCCGGGTCGGTCATTTTTTGAATGCCCATGGCCTTGTTGCCTTTGATCATGGCATCCAGAACCTTGCCGAAAAGTGCCGCGTCGCGACCGAAACGGTCGGCGGCGGTGGCGGCGCCCTGGCCGCCTTGCAATATCTTGCTGACGTTGAACGACATACGTTGCGACAACATCAACTGGCGGCTGACGATGTAAACCTGCTGCGGCTTGGCGTTGATGTCGATCATGATCTGCACGACTTCGTCGGACAGCGCCAACAGGTTGGGCATGGAGTTGTTGATGTGCGCGACGAATTCGTTGATCTGACGGATCGCGCCTTCCGCTTTCAAAATCTGGTCGGCGTGTACGCGGAACGCAGCCCAGCGTGCGACCAGCCCTTCCAGTTGCGCGGCCACTTCGGCGGGTGACGCCGGTGTGCCTTTCGCGACATCGCCGGTTTGCAGATTGCTCAGAATGGTGTCGAAGTTGTTGCGCGATTCGTTCAGCAACGGGAAGGCTTCCACGCGCGCCGACGAAGCTTCGGCGGCGTTTTTCACGATGTTTTGCGACAACACGCGCAGCTCGCCGGTTTTGCTGATGTACTCCTTATCGTGCCCGGCCTTGACCGCAACGTAGAGGAAAGTCACGCCCATCGCGATAATCAGCAGCAGCAACGCGCCGCCGACAATCGCTAGCCGCTTGTTTTCGAGCAGGCTTGACATAAGGTCGCCGCCGACGGACATCGCGTCTTTAATTTTGATACTTTTAATCTTTTTCATGCTCACGGCTCCCTAGCCCGATGGGTCATTGCTTGCTAATTACGGATTAATAGGAAAATTCTTTAACTGCACACTCGCTCGCGTCCGCGCCGGTCTATGCCGCGATACGCATGAACTCCGGATTTTCAGCCAGATCTTTAAAACTGAACACGTACCAGTCCGTGTTCTGGTGCTGATATGCGCCAGTCAGATAATTCTTCAACGCAGATTGCAGTTCGTCTGCGACGGAACGACTGCTGTCTTGCTGGAAATGTTTCAGTCCAGCCACGTCGTCCACCAATATGCCCGCCCAGAGTTCGTCGTAGTGAATGATCAAAACCCGTGAACGCGCATGAATGTCGACCGGCGCCTGTCCCAGGTAATGCTTGAGATCGATGATCGGCATCAGGGTGCCGCGAATATTGGCAACACCGCGCACCCAGCCTTTGGCGCCAGGCACCACGGCCAGGCGCGGATAGTAAAGTATTTCGCGCACGTCATCGACCGCCGCGACCAGATTGACGTCGCCGATGCGAAAGCCGATGCCGGTCCACGGCTTGGTGATGGCGCGTTGTTGCGGCAGCCCGGCGGCGCGCTGTTGGCACACGCTTTCGACTTCGCGCAGCAAATCGAACGGCGCGAGCTGCCCGGACGCACTCATATTTTTACTCTTAGCCACCGAGCGCAGTCCTTACTTTGCCGATGAGCTCCTGTTCGCTCACGGGTTTGGTGAGGTAGTCCTTCGCGCCCTGGCGCATACCCCAGACACGATCGGTTTCCTGATTCTTGGTTGTGACGATCAACACCGGGATATGCGCGGTCTCGGGATTGGTCGTCAGCTGGCGCGTGGCCTGAAATCCGTTGAGCCCGGGCATGACAATATCCATCAGCACCAGATCGGGTTTGCGTTCCTTGGCGACGGCAATGCCTTGTTCGCCGCTGGTGGCGGAGATCACGCTGTAGCCGTTTTTCTCCAGCATGGTTTTGAGCACGTGCACTTCCGTGGGTGAATCATCGACAATCAACACTGTGGCCATTACTTAATCTCCCATCGCAAAATGAGCAAATGAAACTTCATTTACGTACATATTGTTTGATCGCGCCGAGCAACTCTTCGCGCGTGAACGGTTTGGTGAGGTATTGATCCGACCCCACAATGCGACCGCGCGCGCGGTCGAACAAGCCGTCTTTGCTGGTCAACAAGATCACCGGCGTTTCCTTGTAACTTTTATTGCGCTTGATCAGCGCGCAGGTTTGATAGCCATCCAGACGCGGCATCATGATATCGATGAAGATGATGTCGGGGCGATGATCGGTAATTTTTGACAAGGCCTCGAAACCGTCGGTCGCGGTAATGACTTCGCAACCTTCTTTCTTCAGCAAGGTTTCGGCGGTACGACGAATGGTCTTGCTGTCGTCGATGACCATCACCTTGATTCCGGTCAAATTGCCTGCTTCTGCTTCGCTCACTTAACGCACCTCACAACTCAAGGTTAAATGTGGGTCTGTGCTGTAGACAACTTGTTCGCTTGGCGCCACGCACGCGCATGTAGACGGCGCGATCAGCGCTGCATCGCAAACGCTTGCTACATTAACGACCGGAATCGGTGAGATGTTTAATGCGAATCGGGCGCTCGTGAAATCCGCCAGCGGCGGATCCGGTTTGATTAGCATTCCTTGCCGACCCGTTCTGCCTTGACTGGTTTGCCTTCCCGGCGCGAGCCGCCCAACAAGACGAATCAAAAAAATCTTCAGCATCAGGTAAATTTTTAGCACACTATCATCGCATATTCCAATCGCTCCATTATCGGCACACTGTCACCGCGACTGAAATAGCGCGTGCGTACGACGATGGTAAACGCGTTCGCTGTTGATGCACAATGCGCCACGCGCACGCAACGCGCGTTGCGATCAGGAGCTTACGCATGACTGCAATTGAACGCGCCGCAGTCCCTCATCTCACTACGGCGCTTACCGGTCCGTTGTTGCAGTTGGAAAGCCATTTCCTCGATAAACAAGCCACCATCGAGCGCTGGTTTCGCGATCAATGGCGCGTGACACCCGCGCCGTTTTACTGCTCGGTGGATTTGCGCAATGCCGGCTTCAAGCTTGCGCCGGTGGATACGAATTTATTTCCGGCCGGCTTCAATAATCTCAACCCCGCGTTTCTTACGTTGTGTATTCAAGCGGTGCAAACCGCCATCGAGCGCGTGTGCCCCACCGCCGGGAAAGTATTGCTCGTGCCGGAGAGCCACACGCGCAACCTGCACTATCTCGACAACCTCGCGACCTTCGTCGACATCGTCGCAAAGGCGGGTTATGAAATTCGCGTCGGCTCGTTGTTGCCCGACTTGAATGCGCCGCTCAAAGTTGATCTTCCGTCGGGGCGCCACATCGTGCTGGAACCGATCACGCGCGCCGGACGCCTGGTCAGTGTCGGCGATTATGAACCATGTGTGGTGTTACTCAACAACGATCTGTCCACCGGACGCCCGCCGATTTTGGAAAACATCGAACAGCCAGTGGTGCCACCGATGGAATTGGGCTGGTGGCGACGTCTGAAGTCGGTGCATTTTAATTGCTACCGCGATGTCGCCGCGGAGTTCGCCGCGCTGGTCGATATCGATCCGTGGCTGGTCGATCCGCTGTTTCGTAACTGCGGTGAAATCGATTTCATGAAGCGCGAAGGCGAAGACTGCATGGCGCGCAACACCGACACGCTGCTCAAGGCGGTCCAGCTTAAATACGAAGAATACAAACTGGATCGCAAACCGTTTGTGGTCGTGAAGGCCGATGCCGGCACCTACGGCATGAGCGTGATGATGGTGCACAGCCCCGACGAAATTTTTGAACTTAACCGCAAGCAACGCACCAAAATGGCTGCGTCGAAGGGTGGGCAAGCGGTGTCCAAGGTCATTGTGCAAGAAGGCGTGTACACGTTTGAAACCTGGGACGGCGCGGTAACCGAACCGGTGGTGTACATGATTGACCATTTTGTCGTGGGTGGATTTTATCGCGTGCACAAAGAACGCGGCGTCACCGAGAACCTCAACGCACCCGGCATGCACTTTGAGCCGCTGGCGTTTGCCGAACCGTGCAATGCACCGGACAGCAGCCAGGCACCGGATGCGCACATTAACCGCTTTTACGCGTATGGCGTGGTGGCGCGTCTGGCCTTGGTGGCCGCCGCTCGCGAGATCGCCGTTTATAAATAACATGCGTGCGCTTGGTTATCTGTGGTCGCAGCGAATCGAACGCGGATTCGTACTGGCCGCGCTGCTCGGTTTATGCGCCTGCTCGCGCGGCAACGACACGCTCTACAAAGAATCCGGCTATGCGATGGGCGCGCTGGTCGAGTTCACCGTGTACGGCGGCGACGAGGCGCGCGCCAAAGCCGCCGTCGCCACCGCGCAAAGCGACTTGAGTTTTCTGCACGGAGTTTTCGACCCTTGGCACCCCGGCTCGCTCGCGCGCATGAATTCGCTGTTTGCGCTGGGCGGACGTTTTACCGCCGCAACTTCCGTGTTGCCGCTGATCGCCAAGAGCACCGAGTTGTCGCAACGCAGCGGGGGCCTGTTCAATCCCGCCATCGGCAATTTGATTCGGCTGTGGGGATTTCAAACCGACGACCCGCCCCCCAAGGGTCCACCGCCGACACCAGCGCAAATCGCCACGGTGCTGGCGCAACAGCCGCGCATGAGCGACCTGCGTGTTTATGGCGTGGAAATCGAGAGCCGCAATCCGGCGGTGCTGTTGGACTTCGGCGGTATCGCGCAAGGCTACGCCGCCGACGTGCTGATCGAAGGCTTTAAGTTAGCCGGCATCCAAAACGCAATTGTCAACATCAGCGGCGACGTGCATGTGATCGGCAGCCACGGCACGCAGCCCTGGCGCATCGGCATCCGCAATCCGCGCGGCCCGGGGGTGTTGGCGTCATTGCAAATGCACAGCGACGAGAGCGTCGTAACTTCGGGCGATTACGAGCGTTTCTTCATGTGTGAGGGCAAGCGCTATCACCACATTCTTGACCCGCGCACCGGCATGCCGTCGCAGGGCGCCGCATCCGCCACCGTGATTGACGCGGAAACCACCTTCGCCGATGCCGCCGCCACGGCGCTGATGGTCGCCGGTGTCAAGGACTGGCACGCGGTGGCGAAGGCGATGGGCGTAAAGTCGGCCTTGCTGGTCGACGATGCCGGACGCGTGTACATGGACCCGGCCACCGCCAAACGTATTCACTTCGAAGTCGACCCACCGCCGCCGGTGGTGCTCAGCGAGCCGCTGTGACGCGCGGCGACTACGTCGTGTTGACCCTGTGCGTGTTGGCGTTGCCCGCGCTGTTTGTGCGCTACGGCCTGCCGGGCAGCGTCGGCACGCAAGCGCGCATCAACGTCGGCAACGCAATCTATGCGCAGGTGCCGCTGAGCCGCGCGCGGGTGATGCGCGTGCCCGGCTCATTGGGTATCAGCGAAATTGAAATACGTGATGGACAGATTCGCTTCAACAGTTCGCCGTGCCAGGGCCAACAGTGCGTGCATTCCGGCTGGGCGAAACGCGGCGGGGAGTTTATTGCGTGTGTACCGAACCGCGTCAGCCTCAGCGTGCTGGGGCAGGGCGCGGGTGGCGACTATTATGATTCGATCAATTTTTAACTTTGCGACATGAATACCGCACTGCCGACCACCCGTGCCGACCACCGCGTCGCGTGGCTTGCGGCGCTCGCGATCACCATTCATATTATGGAAAGTGCGCTGCCCAGTCCGCTGCCGGGCGTGAAGCCGGGGCTGGCCAATGTGGTGACGATCGTGGTGTTGTGTCGCTATGGCTGGGCCAGCGCGGCATGGGTCAGTGGCTTGCGAGTGCTGGCCGGATCGTTGCTGGTGGGCACATTTTTATCGCCGACGTTTGTCTTAAGCTTATCCGGCGCATTTTGCGCGTTGCTGGTGTTGGCACCGGCAGCCTGGATGGCGCGCTGGGCGCCACGTTGGGCGCCCGGGCCGATTGGCTTAAGTGTGCTGGCAGCGTGGGCGCACATGGCCGGTCAATTCTGGGTGGCGTACGCGCTGTTTGTACCGCATGAAGGTTTATTCCACTTGCTACCGATATTATTAACCGTATCCCTGGTGTTCGGCGTTGCAAGTGGCGCCGTCGCCGATGTTGTCATTAAACGTTTGGAAGCTGCATCCGCATGAGCACAGTACATCCAGTCTATAAATCGCCGCGCATTTCCGCTGGTGATCGTTTCGGTTTCACGCTGTTTTTATCGGCGCTGATCAATGTGATTATCATTTTAGGCGTCACGTTTAATCCGCTCGACAACGACAGCAACGACTCCATGGCGCCAACGCTGGAAGTTAT
>Ga0315281_10008228_pt1 | contig 14587 bp, 13 predicted proteins | sample YL17G07_0_MG_FD_204540 | JGI IMG/M metagenome (GOLD analysis project Ga0315281, IMG submission 204540) | Sediment microbial communities from Yellowstone Lake, YNP, Wyoming, USA - YL17G07_0 | ecosystem: Environmental > Aquatic > Freshwater > Lake > Sediment | place: USA: Wyoming | collected...
TCTCGAGGCTCTTGATGTACCGCATCATCTCCGTTTCCGAACGATAGCTTCTAAAGATCGGATGCTGAAGATATTTGCTCCTCCGCTCGAAGGGCTCGGGAAAAGAAACCCGGAGCTCGGCGTATTTCTTCGCGAGATCGTTCCCTTGCGCTGAAATCCGCTTCGCTGCCGCAAAGACCCCTTTGATCCTGGCCACATCCTCCACCTCCGTCGTCTCATCGAGTGTGATCCCGATGTGCTGCTCGTCGATTTTTCTCAAGTTGTAGCCAGCCTCAACGGCGAGCTGGTGAATTCTCGATGCGAGCGAACGATCCGTCGCCGCGATGCGAAGCGTGTCGAAATACACCGGGTTGAGCTGCGCGTAACCGAGTTCCCCCAGCTCTGCCTCCAGCATTTTAGCCAGAAGGTGAACACGGGAAGCGATTCTCTTGATCCCTTCTGGGCCATGGTAGACGGCGTACATTCCCGCCATGATCGCCAGCAGTGCTTGAGCTGTGCAGATATTGGATGTTGCTTTCTCCCTGCGGATATGCTGCTCGCGGGTCTGCAGCGTCATCCGATACGCCTGACTGCCTTGCGCATCGATCGAGACTCCGATGATCCTGCCCGGCATGTGGCGGATCTGTTCTTCCCTGGTTGCAAAGAACGCCGCGTGGGGCCCACCGTACCCCATCGGTACCCCGAACCGCTGCGAATTCCCGATGACCACATCTGCACCGAACTCCCCGGGCGGAGTCAGCAACGCCAGGCTCAACAGATCCGACGCGACGATCACAAGCGCGCCGAGCTTGTGTGCTCCTTCGATCAGCCTCCGGAAATCGTACACGGATCCATCCTCAGCGGGATATTGCACGATCGCACCGAAGTACGATTTGTCAAGGGCCGACTTCTTGTGGTCCCCGACGACGACCTCAATGCCGATCGCCGACGCACGAGTCCGGATCACATCGATCGTCTGCACGTAGCATGTGTCGGATACAAAGAATTTCTTCGCGGGGTGGCCGTCCGTTCGCTTGTTGACGATGCCGTACACCATGGTCATCGCTTCTGCGGCGGCCGTTCCTTCATCCAGCAGGGATGCGTTGGCCACCTTCATGCCGGTCAGGTCCATCACCATCGTCTGGTAATTCAGGAGCGCTTCCAGCCTCCCTTGCGAGATCTCGGGCTGATAGGGTGTGTACTGAGTGTACCATCCCGGGTTCTCAAAGACGTTGCGCTGAATGACGCTTGGCGTGATGCAGCCGTAATATCCCTGCCCGAGGTAGGACTTCGCGACCTTGTTCTTGGCCGCCACCGCTCTCAGCGTCTGAAGGAACTTGAACTCGCTGAGCGGGGGCTGGACGTTCAGATCCCCCTTCAGGCGAATTGACGCCGGGATCGCCTGATCGATAAGGTCGTCAAGCGACTCAACGCCGACGGTCTTGAGCATCTGTTGAAGGTCCTGCGCGTGAGGACCGATCTGTCGTGATTGAAATCCATTTTCTTGGAAAAATGATCTATTCATACGAGTCGAGCTATTTATTGTCTGTTGAATGGGTGGTGATTTTTTCCAGTGCCTGAGCGGCAGCAGCCTGCTCCGCATCTTTCTTACTACGCCCGCTCCCGATGCCGTAGCTCTCTGATCCCAAAAACACCTCGACGGTGAACCGCCGGTCGTGATCCGGTCCCTCTTCACGGACGATGGCATAATGCGGGACCCCGAGGGATCGACCCTGGGAATATTCAAGCAGGGCACTCTTGTAGTTGTCATCCGTCAGGGCAGAGCTCAGGACGTCGTCGTTCGACAGCAGGTTCCGCTGAACGAATGCGCGCGCCGAAGACAATCCCCCGTCCAGATAAATGGCGCCAATGAGCGCTTCAAATGCATCGGAGAGGATGGACTCCGAGCCGCTCCCGATGGATTGTGCAGCACTGGAGCTCAGGAGCATGAAATCGGAGAGATGCAGATCCTTTGCCCGTTGGGCAAGAGTTTTCCGGTTCACAAGCCGCGACCGTACTTTCGTGAGATCCCCCTCCTCCATGGAGGGGTAGGATTCATAGAGCCATTCCGCCACAATCGAATTCAGCACCGCGTCCCCAAGAAATTCCATGCGCTCGTTGGACTTCCACAGCTCACCGGCATATTGAAGGTAGGAACGGTGAAGGAGCGATTCGAAGAAGAGTGTCCAGCTCTTGGGGTGATACCCAACGAGTCGTTGAAAGCGGTCGAAGTCGAACTTCTTTCCTTCCAGCGTTGAGATCAAGAGCTCAACATCGGGGTTGAGACGAGAAGAACGATTTCGGTGCGGGAGAAACCAGTTGAAAAGTTTTCCGAGTGCCTTAGACACACATGACTCCAACCCATCCAGCACATACCTGTGCTAGGCCTGATATTTCCTAAACAAGAGAGACGCGTTATGGCCGCCGAACCCGAATGTATTGCTGAGGGCTACGTTGACCTCCCAGTCCTGGGCCTTGTTCGGGATGTAATTCAGATCGCATGCGGGGTCGGGCGTTTCGTAGTTGATCGTCGGATGAACTTTGTTCGAGCCAAGCGTCATGATCGTCGCAATCGCCTCGGCAGCGCCCGCTGCACCAAGCAGATGCCCGATCATAGACTTGGTTGAGTTTATAGCCATTTTGCAGGCACGCTCGCCGAAGAGGCTCTTAATGGCAGCTGTCTCGCTTTTATCCCCAACCGGGGTCGCGGTACCATGCGTGTTGATGTAATCGACGTCATCCGGTGACATGTTCGCGTCGGCGATGGCGATGCGCATCGAGCGAACTGCGCCTTCCCCGCCCGGTGCGGGCTCCGTGATGTGGTAGGCGTCCGCGGTGAACCCAAGCCCCGCCAGCTCCGCATAGATTCTCGCGCCCCGCTGGATTGCATGGTTCAACTCCTCCAGGATAACGATGCCCGATCCTTCGCCCATCACGAAGCCATCACGGTTCTTGTCGAACGGTCTGCTGGCCTTCTCGGGGGCATCATTACGAGTCGACATCGCCTTCATCGCGTTAAACCCGCCGATCCCCATCGGACAGATTGCTGACTCGGCGCCGCCGGTGACCATCACGTCAGCGTCGCCTCGCTGAATCAGGATGAGGGCGTCGCCAATGGCGTGCGACGAGGTGGCGCATGCAGACGTCGTAGAATAGTTCGGACCCTTGAGCCCGTATCGCATCGAGATCCGACCGGGAGCAATGTTGGAGATCATCATCGGAATGAAGAACGGGCTGATGCGGTGCGGACCCTTCGTCTCCCACACCGTTTCCGACTGTCGATGGTACGTCCACATGCCTCCGATTCCAGAGCCGACGAGCGCGCCGATCCGGTCTCGATTCTCTTTTTCAAGATTCATCGCGGAATCGTTGATCGCCATTTCCGTAGCTGCCAGAGCGAACTGGGTGAAGAGGTCGGTCCGCTGAGCAAGCTTTCGGTCCATGTAGTTCATGGGGTCGAATCCCTTCACCTCACACGCGAACTTGGTATCGTAGTCAGACACGTCGAAATAGGTGATCGGCCCAGCACCGCTTTTCCCGGCGAGCAGGTTGTTCCAATACTCTTGTACGGTCAAACCGATCGGCGTGATCGCACCCATCCCCGTGATTACCACTCTGCGCCTTGGTCCTTGGAACGCCATGGTGTTCTGTCCTTTGTAGCCGGTCGCCCTGCTCCGACAACCCGGCTGATGTGGAGAGCCCGGATCTTCGCTCTGAAGATAACTAGAGCAAAAGGGGGATTACGAGCTCTTGGACTTCAAGTAGCTGATCGCATCCCCGACGGTTGATATCTTCTCCGCATCCTCATCCGGGATCTGGATGTTGAAGGCCTTTTCAAATTCCATCACGAGCTCAACCGTGTCGAGAGAATCGGCTCCCAGATCGTTGGTAAACGACGCCTCAGGTGTAATCTGCGCCTCATCGACACCAAGCTTGGAGACGATGATCTCTCTCACTTTCTTATCGATATCTGCCATGGGGGGAACTCCTTTCGAAAGATGATGGTAAGTGAAGTGGTCTTGAATATTCTTACATTACAAATCCGCCATCAACACACAGCACCTGCCCTGTGATGTAGCTCGCCGCCGGAGATACCAGAAAGAGAACGACACTCGCTATCTCCTCCGGCTTGGCCGTTCGTTTCATGGGAATCATACTCAGAAGCGCTTCTCGCTGCTTGGGTGTAAGCGTCGCCGTCATTTCGGTTTCGACGAATCCTGGAGCCACGGCATTGACTTGAATGTTGCGAGAAGCTAGCTCTTTTGCAAGTGTTTTCGTCAGCCCAATGATGCCGGCTTTGGAGGCTGCGTAGTTTGTTTGTCCCGGATTCCCAATGAGCCCAACGATCGAGCTGATATTGATAATCTTCCCCCGCCGTTGACTCATCATCTGCCGACACACGGCCTTGCTGAAATTGAAGGTCCCCTTGAGATTGATGTCGATGACAGCATCCCATTCCTCCTCTGTCATCCGCATCAGAAGATTGTCCCGAGCGATTCCGGCATTGTTCACCAGGATGTCAAGACGCTGGAATTCTTGAACAACAGCATCGACAGCTTTCTGGGCAGCTGCAAAATCTCTCACATCGGATTGAAATGCCGTGGCCTTCACACCCTTCGCGCGTATCAAGGCGAGCAACTCATCGCCTGCTCCCTCGAGTTTGACGTCGGTGAAAGCGATGTGACTCCCCTCCGACGCCAAGGCCAGAGCGATTGCTCTGCCAATTCCGCGCGCGCCGCCGGTGATGAAGGTGACTTTATTTTCAAGAATACTCATAATCGATCCTCCCGTTCTTGAGCAAGCAGCTTCCTCCCTAGTCATACATCCCGGGAAGGACTTTCCCCGTGATATAGTCCGAAGCCGGTGAGGCGAAGAAGACAACAAGCTCTGCGATCTCTTCGGGTGAAGCCATCATCTTCATAGGAATAACGCTCTTGAAGTTTGCCACCTGCGAAAGATCGATGCTTTGTATCATGTCCGTTGCAACAAGCCCGGGGGCCACGGCATTGACCTGAATATTCCGAGACGCGAGCTCCTTGGCGATGGTTTTTGTCAACCCGATCATACCGGATTTCGCTGCCGAATAGTTGGTTTGCCCGGGAATCCCGATTACACCGGAGATGGATGCCACGTTGACGATCTTCCCACGGCGCTGCCTGATCATCTGAGACGCGACCGCCCGGCAGAAGTTGAACGCACCCTTCAGGTTCGTATCGATCACTTCATCCCAATCCTCTTCCGTCATCCGAACGAGCAACCGGTCCCGCGTGATTCCTGCGTTGTTGACCAACACATCGATCGCTCCGAACTCCTTCACAACCGTTCCGACCACCTCCTGCGCAGACGCAAAGTCCTTCGCATCCGATTGCACGCCGAACGCCCGCACACCCTTCTCCTGTATCGCGGCTGCCGTCTCATCGGCGGCCCCCGATGCGCTTCTGTAGGTGAAAGCGATATTTGCACCCTCCTCCGCCAGCAAGAGCGCGATGGCCTTGCCGATCCCGCGGGAAGCGCCTGTGATCAATGCCGTTCTGTTGGATACCCAACCCATAGATGCTTACGCTCGCCGACCCTCTCTCCACGCAACGATGCGTCACGTGGCTACATCCCCAAGCTTTTCGACGCCTCGGACCTCGACACGCGCCCTGATGCGTTTCACCAGGCCCTGCAGGACTTTCCCCGGCCCGACCTCCAGGAACGACTGCGCGCCGTCGGCGGCCATATTCACGATAATCTCTTCCCATCGCACCGGACTCGTGAGCTGCTGATAGAGAAGTTCACGAATTTCCTCCGCCTTGCGAACCGGCTTCGCCGTCACGTTCGCGTAGACTGGGATGGACGCTTCTCGTACGCTCGTCCTCTCCAGCGCCGCCTTCAACCCCATCCTCGCGGACTCCATCAACGGCGAGTGAAATGCACCGCTCACGGGAAGCTCTTTGACCATCCGAGCGCCGCGCTCTCTGGAGAGCACCATCGCCCTCTGCACGCCCGCAACGGAGCCCGAGATCACGATCTGCCCCGGTGAGTTGAAGTTCGCCGCCTGGACGATCCCCATTTCCCACGCCTCGCAGCAGATCTCACCGACGAGGCTGGGCTCGAGTCCGACGATCGCCGCCATGGTGCCCGGCTGCTCGACGCCCGCCTTCTGCATCAACTCGCCGCGCAGGCGGACGAGCCTCAGCCCGTCTTCAAATGTCAGCGCTCCGGCGTACACGAGGGCGGAATACTCACCCAGCGAGTGGCCTGCAGCCATCGCTGCGGGCTCACCGCGATAGAGCATGGAAAGAGCGGTGCTGTGTAGAAAAATCGCCGGCTGGGTATTCTTCGTCTGCCTCAACTCCTCTTCCGGACCCTCGAAGCAGATCCTGCTGAGCTTGAAGCCAAGGAGCGCGTCCGCTTGATCGAAGATCTCTCTTGCCTTCGCGCTCTGGTCGAAGAGATCTTTGCCCATCCCGACGTATTGCGAGCCCTGACCAGGGAAGAGGAATGCGATTTTTTCCATTCCTCGACCGCTTATTTGGCCGGGTTCTCCAAAGACCACTTCATCAGCACCGCACCCCAGGTATACCCTGCGCCGAAAGTCGCAAGAATGATGTTCTGACCCCTTCTCAGCTTTCCACACGCCCACCATTCGGAGAGGCACAATGGAATCGTTGCCGCGGTCGTGTTGCCGTACCTGTCGATGTTGATCATCACCTTGGACCGATCAAGACCCATGCGATCTGCGGTCGCATTGATGATCCGAAGGTTCGCTTGGTGCGGGACAAGCCAAGCGATATCGTCAGCCTTCAGATTGTTGCGCTGCAAGATCTCAACGGAGACATCTGCCATTCCTTTGACCGCTACCTTGAACACCGCCTTGCCGTCCTGATAGATATAGTGCATCCGCTTGTCAACCGTCTCGTGCGTCGGAGGATTGAGACTTCCTCCCCCCTTCATATAGAGAAACGCTCCGCCAGACCCGTCACAATACAGGCGATGGTCGATCAATCCATACTCGGGGTCGTCCGATGGCTCGAGCAGGACTGCCGCTCCGGCATCGCCGAAGAGGATGCAGTTGTTGCGGTCCGTGTAATCGGTGATGCTGCTCATCTTATCGGCACCGACGACGAGGACCTTCGAAGCTGTGCCAGCCTCGATGAACTGCGCGCCCACCACGAGCGCATAGACAAAGCCGGAACACGCCGCGGAGAGATCAAACCCCCACGCGTTGCTCGCGCCAATCTTGTCCTGAACAACACAGGCTGTTGGCGGGAAAAACATGTCGGGAGTAACCGTCGCGACGATAATCATCTCGATCTCGGTGGGATCCATCTTGCGGCGTGCAAGAAGCGCTTGGATGGCTCCAGCTGCAAGATCGGATGTGGCGCCCTGGTCGAGAATCCGACGCTCGACGATCCCCGTCCGGGTTCGGATCCACTCGTCGTTGGTGTCAACTATCTTTTCCAGATCGGCATTGGTGAGAACCCTATCAGGCGCATAATGCCCGACAGCGGTAATTGTTGCTCGACGTTTTCCCATCGCTCTCCCGTCACTGTGTGTGAACAAGCGTTGCTCCATGGCGCGCCCTTTGCCCCACCAAGGAGCTTGCCATAGCTTCTTCGATGTACTTGTTGATCTGCGATTGGGCGACCTCAGCTGCTTTCAAGATCATGTTCTTGATTGCCTTCGGGCTTGATCCGCCGTGCCCGATGATTGAAACCCCATTGACGCCGAGGACGGGAACGCCGCCGAATTCCTCGTAGTCCATCTCTCGCAATGATGCCCGGAGGGAGCCTCGAGCCAGGCCGATCAGCAGCTTCCGCCATATGCTTCCGCCGGCATACTGTTTGAGCTTGGCCTTCATGAAGCCGGGGATGCTCTCGCCGAACTTCAACACGACGTTCCCAACGAACCCATCGCAGACGACGACCTGCGCTTTCCCCTTCAAGATGTCCCGGCCTTCGACGTTCCCTATGAAATTGAGATTGCTTGATTCCAGGATCTTGTGAGCTTCCTGAACAACTTCGCTCCCCTTGATCTTCTCCTCGCCGATACTCAACAGCCCTACCTTCGGATTCTCATATTTGAAAACCCGCTTTGCATAGATGCTTCCCATCACGGCAAACTCGTAGAGATGTTGCGCGCGGCAGTCCACGTTCGTCCCGGCATCGACGAGCAGGCAGACCCCTGTCTCGGATGGGAAGAACGCTCCAATCGTGGGCCTGCTGACACCTTTGATCCTACCCAAAATGAGGGTCGAAGCAGAAAGAACAGCCCCCGTGTTCCCGATACTGGCGAAAGCATCAGCTTTCCCCTCCTTATGTAACTGTACGCCGATCGCTAGAGAGGAGTTCTTTTTCTGCTTGAGGGCAGCATTCGGTGAATCGTCCATTTCGATGACTTCATCGGCGTGCACGACCGAATAGGAAAGCCCTTGTGCATGGTGTGCGTCCAGCTGCCTGCGGATCTCCTCTTCCTTTCCGACGAGGATCACTTCAAATTCATTGTGACTCTGGCGGAGGGATTGCACTGCCCCTGCGACCTCGTTCGCGGGTGCATAGTCTCCCCCCATCGCATCCAGGACAACTCTTAGTTTCGAGCCCAAGGGATTTGTGGCGTCCTTGCAGTGAAAGAATTCAGTCTCTCGATCATCGCTCTTGAGGCGGCGAATGTGGACTTCCGCTCTCAGAGACAAAATCCCGCCCAGTCAGAGACAAAGCGGGATCGATGAAACTTGTGTGGAGATTTACGCTTCTTTTGGAATGATGATGGATCGACCGTTATAGTAGCCGCAGTTGGGGCACGCTCTGTGCAGAAGCTTCTGCTCGCGACAGTTGGGGCATTCGGCAGTCGCGGGGACTGTTGCCTTGTAGTGTGTGCGGCGTTTCCGTCCACGGGATTTTGAGTGGCGTCGTTTCGGATTTGGCATAGCGATAAACCCCTACAGTTCTTTGTCTTCTCTTGTTCTGCTAATTCTTGAGTAACCGCCGCAAGTCAGACCAGCGAGGATCAGCCTCATCCTTGCGACAGTTGCACGTCTCTCGATTCAAGTTCGCGCCACACGCTGTGCAAAGGCCTGCACACTCCTCCCGACAGAGCATCTTCTGTGGCAGAGCGAGAATGGCATATTGCCGTACGTCTTCTCCGAGGTCGATGTAGCCCGCCTCAGGCGAAATGACCTGAACTTCCGACACATTACGCTCAGCCGCTGCCCGGCTCTCCGTCACGTAGATCACACTGTACGAGCTACTGATCGCTTTTTCAAAGTCATCCAGGCATCGATCGCACGTAAAAACGCCGCCGGTTTCAAGCTGCACGCGGACATATAACTGCCGGCTCGTTTTCTCAAGCGTCACTTCAAGATGAACCGTCTTGGAAAACCGGCTATCGAGACCTATTTCCTCGGGGTTCGCCTCCAGCGTACGCTGATGCGTACCTTCAGACAGGTTCGAGATGTTAATTCTCAAGGAACTCACTGGTCCCCCCGAGATTCCCAGCACCTCAGCTGAGGAGAAGAAAAGCTGAGGCTCAAAATGCCTTCAGTTTTGCCGGATAACAGCGTTTTTTCAGGAAAAAGCGCTCAAATATAACCAGAAGGTGCAAGATAGTCAAGGGGAAAGTCGGATGCCCTACCTCCGGACAAAAAAGCCCTCGCACCATTCGTACGCGGGCCTTTTTGAATCTTGGTCAGAGGAGTGTGTAACAATTATGCCGGCTTCTCTGTCGCCATCTCTGCATCGGTAGGTTCCGCGTGCACCAGCAACTTACCTTGGACGTAATCGACCGTCTCATCCAATGCATCACGGAATTTCTCGAAATCTTCTTTATAGAGGAAGATCTTGTGCTTCTCATACTCTTCCTCTCCCACGCGCTTGCTCTCAGTAATCGTGATGTAGAAATCTTTCTCCGACTTCGTCGATTTCACATCGAAAAAGTACGTCCGCTTACCGGCTCGCACACGTTTTGTGAAGATTTCGTCTTTGTACGTGTTTTCCAAGGTGATACAACCTCCCTTCTGAAAAAGTCCAGAGTTTGAAGTTGACCGTTCTAGGTTCTACGCCAGAGGCCATCCATCTTCCGCCAAACCGCCAAACAGATGGCACTCAGGAATGACGGCGGATAGGTCGGCGGAGAAGTGCAACATGAAAAGCACGAAGGACAAACCTGCAGATGCCTTGTTCGACCCTCGAACTTCGAATTCCGCAACCCGAACTCGGAAATCCTCCTACGCTTCTTCCAAGCATTCACCTCCTTAGGACGGCAAGTTTGCCTGTGCTGATCTGATTTCCGTTATCTGCAAACGCAACGACAAAATAGACTCCGGACGGGACGAGCTGCCCCCTGAAGTCTTTCCCATCCCAAAACGCCCGTCCACCGCCTTGAGCATCGAACTCCAGAATCAGTGACCCATCCACTGTGAGGATCTTGATCGAGCTTCCCTGGACGAGATTACGGATCGTCAACGGCTGATCATTCGGGATCAGAAATGGATTGGGACCGAACTCAAGCGACGAGTAGTTTCGCGCTGTTTCGACGGGCGCGATCTCAAGGCTCGACAGCCCTTTCTCCGTCCCAAGATACACGATGCCTCTCCGCTGATCGATCGCAATGGAACGCACGTCATCGTCGACGAGTCTGCCGTCGGTCGACATGACGCTGTACTGTGCAAGGAGCTGCGTGCCGTCAGGGGTCACGACGATGACTCCCTCCTTCGTGCCCACCCATTTGTTGTTCACGGCGTCGACCGCGATGGTCTGGATAACCTGTCCGCGAAGAGGGAGCGGGCTCGTTCTGTTCGCGGCCACTTTCGGGTTGCGCGGATCAGCAATCATCATCATCCCGATGTCCGTCCCGACAGACACATCGCCATCGAGATCGACTGCGAGGGAGAGAATAGTGTTGTTGGTGTTGCTCGGCAATCCATCGGTGGTGGTCATCGATCCCCAGCCGCCGGTGAACCGCGTTCCGGTGACAACGGTGTCTTCGTTGAAATAGTAGAGGCCGGTCGAGAACTTGATCGTTGGCTCGGAGTTCGCCAGCCATTTTGTGCCGTTGCCGTCGATCACGACGTTGGTGAAGACCCCATCGGAGGGCGAGGTTCTGTACTGCGCGCGATCGCCCCCAGCGATCTCAGCAAGGTGATGGCCGTTGACCGCTGTGCGATTGACGATCCAAGAGTTCCCCTTCGCATCGGCCGCGACACCACCGATCACCACGTAGGTTGAATCCTGGGCAACCGAACTCGCCAGCGCAGGCACGGTGTTCTGGCCCAGCCTCCTCTTGATGGAGTCCCCCACCACCTCGACGAGCCCGCGGCCCCAAGAGCTGACCCAGAGAGAGCCGTTCGCTCCCAGCGAAACCTTGTAGTAATCATCCGTCAGCATCATCGGATAGTCCGCGACCGTGAAGTTCTTCCACTGCTTTCCGTCCTCCGCATCGGGATCGTATCGATAGAATCCCTGACCCCGACCGCTGATGCCTGAGGCTCCCCACAGAACGCCGTTCGCGTCGACGACGACACTGCTGAACAGATTGGATCGAGGACCGTTGGGAACGTCATATTCCCATTTAGCCCCAGTCCACCGTGCCAGGCCTCTGAACGTCGTGCCGATCCAGGGAGTTGACGAGGCCGGTTCCAGTGCAAGGGCAGCCGCCTGCCCCTCCAGGTTTGAAGCGAGCGGATTCGTTCCTCCAAGGACCGACGACCTTGTTGCGAGCGTAAATCCTTGCGGGTCATTCCAGAGAATCAGCAGATCGTTCGAACGAACTCGAAGATCGACGATTGCTTTCCCCACCGCCGATCCGTCTCCTTTGAACGTGGTTCCATCGAACACCGCCGTCCCGTTCGAGGTCCCCACGATGATGCTGTCCCGATACGCCGCGACGGATGAGACATACTGCGTCGGGAGCCCATCGGCGGTTTGGTATTTCGACCAGGAGGTTGGTGAAGAGAGGTTGGGAGCATTCAGGGGCGCCGAAACAACCCCAAGATCCGTAGCTGCCCAAATGCGGTTCCGGTGAACGATCACGTCATGGACTCTTGCCTGAGTCGGGAAACCGAAGTTCGCGTACGTGTCCCCAAACTCAGCGCGCGAGATGACGTACACTGTGATCCCAAAATCAGTTCCAACCAACAGCGAGTCACCCTCAACGAAAAACGCTCTGATTCCCTTCTGGATTCGATCGGACTCCTTGATAGCGTCGACATTCCTCCAGTGGCGTGAGTTCGGATCATACACATTCAGCGAACCATCGGAGGCGCCGACCCACACCCTGCCGGCTCCATCGATCGTCACCGCCGTGAGATCGTTGGAACTCAATCCCTCGGAATTTGTGAACTTGGTATAGTGAGCTGTGGAGGTCGAATACAGGAAAACCCCACCCGCGGTCGCAACCCAAAGGCTATCACCCACAGCAGCAACACCCCGCACGGTCTTCATCTCGGTGAAATTTCTCCACCGTCCGAAATCGAGAGAACCCTGCTGGCCCACCAGCGTTGAGGACACACCGGCCAACACCAAGCAAACCTGCACTGCAAATCTACTCATCGATTTCTCTCGTCCCCGCCTTACCTCGTCCGGATCGACTTCCTACGCTTGATCACCCGATCAAAAACCTCGACCATCTCAACCGCAGCAAGCGCCGCATCCCAACCTTTGTTCCCATGCTTGCCTCCCGACCGATCCATCGCCTGCCGTCGAGAATTGGTCGTCAGAACGCCAAACGTGACGGGTGCAGAATGTCTCAACGCGACCTCTTGAATCCCTCTGGCCGCCTCGGAAGAGACATATTCAAAATGAGGAGTCTCACCCCGGATGACGGCCCCGAGGCAGATGATCGCGTCCCACCCCCCCTGTGAACAGAGCGCGCTCGCCACCTGAGGCAACTCAAATGCGCCCGGGCAGGGAAACACCTTGACGTCTTCATCCCGCACGCCATGCTTTTTCAGGCACTCGACAGCCCCGTCCAGCAACCGCTTCGTGATCGTGACGTTGAATCGGCTCACAACGACCGCAAATCGATAGCCCGCCCCGGTGGCTGTGGTCTGCCGCGCCTTTCGCCCGATCTTCACGTTCTCTCAAGAGAAGAGTCTGCTTCGCATTGTCTCGACAACCTGCATCGGGACGGTGAAGACGCCGAACGTATGATCGTCGCCCTTTTTTCCGCCATGGAAATCGGAGCCGCCGCTCTCGAGAAGGAAGTACTGATTGACGAGCCCACGATAATAGTTCTGAAGCTTCTCATCGTGCGCCGGATGGATCACTTCGATGCCATCCAGTCCGTTCTTGATGAGCTCTACGAGCTCCACCTCGTTCGTATATTTGCCCGGGTGGGCGAGGAATGACAGCCCTCCAGCGAAGTTGATCAGTCTGAAAGCCTGCGCCGGGCTCAGCTGGTACTTTTTCTCGAAAGCGGGCCCACCCGTTCCGATGTACTTCTCGAACGCCTCATGGTATCTATCGATTAACCCCTCATCGAGAAGCGCGTTCGCGATGTGAGGTCGTCCCACGGAACCGATACCAGCCTGCTCCAGAACGGAATCGAACTTGAGCGGCACATTGATCTTGTTCAGCTTCTGCACGATGCGTTCCGCGCGCTTGAGCCGCTCGTGCCGGAAGAACGTCAGGTAATCGAGCAGCTCCTGATTCTTGTGGTCGATGAAATACGCGAGAAGATGGACATCTTTATCGCCGAGCGTAACGCTCAACTCCAGTCCCGCAATCACTTCGACGCCGAGGCTCTTCCCCCACTCGATCGCTTCGTCAAGGCCCGCGACATTATCGTGGTCGGTAATGGAAACTGCGGAAAGTCCAGCTTCGTGAGCTTTTCGTACTATCTCATACGGTGATAGAGCACCATCCGAGTGCGTTGTGTGCGTATGCAAATCAGCACGCGCCGCTGAGGAAGGGGAACCTGAATCATCTGCATGCGAGGCATCTCCCTTGCTCCCAGACTCCACCATCTGTGCCATGCGTTCTTATGTTGAGGGTTTGACATATGAAGTTTCTCTCAGAAGCGCTCGATTGCACCAGCCCGGAGCGGAGGGACCCCCCACGATGCGAAGTGGGGCGATAGGGTGGCTACAGATACTGCTTGCGGAACTCCTCGTAATCGTTGATCGTCAGCTTGTTGCCTTCCAGCAGCATGTGCCCTTCTCGAACGAATTGATGGATCATGCGCGAGACAGTCTCCCGCGAGGTTCCCGCCATGTTGGCCATATCTTGCTGCAGCGGCAGCTCATCGATCTCAACCTTGCCCTTGCGGAAAACACCAATGTCATCTGCCAACATCAAGATGACATTGGCAACCCGGCCAGCGGCATCCTTCAGCGAGAGGCTCTTGATCTGCGTATCAGCTTTTCGGAGACGCAACGTGAGCTCACCGAGGAGCGAGATTGCAACCTGAGGGTGTTCTTGGAGGAGTTTGAGGAAATCGCGTCGATGGATCATGAACAGCTCTGCTTTCGTCAGCGCCACCACGCTGGCTGAACGAGCGAGCCCATCCAGCAACGACATCTCCCCGAAGAATTCCCCCGGCCCAAAGATCGAAAGGATCACCTCGCGCCCGTCTTCATCGGTCCGGACGATCTTGACTTTGCCTGAGACGATCACGAAGAGGGCTGCCC
>Ga0315281_10008229_pt1 | contig 14586 bp, 13 predicted proteins | sample YL17G07_0_MG_FD_204540 | JGI IMG/M metagenome (GOLD analysis project Ga0315281, IMG submission 204540) | Sediment microbial communities from Yellowstone Lake, YNP, Wyoming, USA - YL17G07_0 | ecosystem: Environmental > Aquatic > Freshwater > Lake > Sediment | place: USA: Wyoming | collected...
TGCGCTTCACCGATCCGACCGGCAAGCGGCGGAGTGACATCGAGGACGAGGCGCTGGCGAATGCGGCGATCGGGGCAGCGTGGAAGGCGGCCGCCGATGCCTACGCGGCAGCGGCGCAGGCCCAGGACTGGGCATCACAGCCGTTCAACCCGCCGCCGCCGTGCGTCGCCTGCAACGCGATGATCGCCGCGGCGCAGGCGTATCAGGACGCCGCCGCGGCGCAGACGTGGGCGTCGACCGTTGCGCAGGGGGCCGGACCGGGATCGCCGGCATCCTCTCACAGCGGTAGCATGCTAGGCAACATCGCTTCAGGCGCGATGGGAGGCGCGGAGGGGGCCATTGGCGCCGGAATAGCGTGCGCCGGAAACGCGCTATGCAAAGCGGTTGCAGCTGCTGCTGCGTCAAGCGCTGTACCGGTTGGCCTCGGTTTGTTGGGTGCTCTGGCTTCGCCTTGCGACGCCTGTAGTAAGATAGACGGGCCACGCGAAGGCACAACTGTGTACCGAGTTTGGGGAGGTGATGCGCCACCGAACGGACACTGGTGGACCACAATTGATCCTCGAACTGTTCCGAATTACCGCGATGCTGCTGGCCTACCGGAAGAGAACACCGGACAGCACCTTAGCGTCGGAACGCTGGTCGACAACACCGGCGTCACGCCTATGCCGGCGACGTCGTTGGGCGGGCGAGCCGGCGGTCTTCCGTCTCTGGTAGTGCCCCATCCAGAAGCACAGATTCGCGTAGCCTTGATCGAGACGCTCGACCCACCGTATTAGCCAAGCAAGGATCGTGCTCATGGAACGCCCAGACTTCTACCTGAGCTCCGTAGACAGCATCGAGTTGTCTCACCACCCTAGGAAGTGCGTCGTCCTCAAGAGGATAAAGAGGCGGCACGCGAGCGACGTCATGCTTATTCGAGTGGAACCGCCATTGGCTGCTCGCATGGCGCACGGCGAACACGCCTATGATCGTCTCATTGTTGCGCCACATGCGCAGGGTGAAACGATGTTCCCCATTAGCAGCTGGCCATTACACGTTTACGTCGTGCGCTCTGGTGCTGACGATCCTGAGAAGCTTCAGTTCTTGGAGGATGCGGCGTCAGAGATCCTCTTTTGGGGAGAACTCTATCCGACCGAGGAAGCCGTTAAGCAGGTTCGTCCTCTCTGATGATCTCAGTTGCCCACTGCCGTATCTGGTCGGGCCGCAGCGTAATCGTCACATGACCGCGTCACCAGCAGCAGCGGCGCCATCGTCTCCACGGAGAAGTACTGGCCCTACGGCGCCACGCGCAGCTTGTCGGGGACGATGCCGACGGACAAGCAGTACACCGGCCAGCAAGTGGAGCCCGGCGACCCGCTGGGCCTCTACAACTACAAGGCGCGGATGTACAGCACGGTGACCGGGCGGTTCACCTCGGCCGATACGTGGACTGGCGATGGCTTGAACCGCTATGCGTACACGCGCAACAACCCCTTAACGTACAGAGATGCGACAGGCCACGGTGTCACGCTTGAGAACGGCGAGCACTGCCCACCGAAGCGCCCGGACTGCGAAAACGACGGCGGCGCTCCGCCCGTCGGGGGCAACGGCGGCGGTGACATCGCCGAGGAGCCGGCTCCTGTCAGCACTCCTACGCCAGCGCCCGGCACTCCTTCTCCCGAACCGGCTCCGACGCCAGACTGTCCTTGCCCACGCTCGTCCGACAACGGTGGGGGCACCGGACTCGGTGGGCTCGTCGGTCTGCTAAACGGCCTCGCGCGGGCCGGCGTGGGCCTTCTGTACGACTTTCCACTGTGCGGGTGCGGCGAAAGCGTCCACGACATGAAGAAGGACGTGGATAAGGTGGTCGACAAGGCGAAAGGTGGGCAGCCCGGTGGGGTTGACTCCATCCGCGCCCCTGGCAAGTGGGAAGAGTCGCCTGGTCCCGATTTCGAATGGAGGGGTTCCGGCCCACCTGGAAGCAAAGATGGGTCTTGGTACAACCCCAAGACCGACCAGAGCTTGCACCCTGATCCTAACCACGGCTCGCCCCAAGGACCGCATTATGATTACAAAGGCCCAGACGGGGAGTATAGAATCTACCCGGACGGACGCAAGGAGCCAAAATAACATTATGTGGTTCACTATAGGCGCCGGCGCCGAGCAGTATATGATTTCTTATCTACGAGGAGGCCACTCCCTATCTAAGGCGCTTGCGCGTTCCATAAGGCCGGGCTCAGGAGAAATCGGTGCTCTTCTTCCGGCGTCAGCCGACACTAATCGCGTTCTGGACTTCGAATCTGGCGGATTGGTACCAAGGGGCGAGCCGGTTGCCATCCGCGGCCGCACGGTCGAGCCAGTCTACCCACCTTATGACGACCTGGCGGAGTACGTCGGTGCGGTTCTGCGCGAGGTGCCTGGAACAACCTGTCTCGCGGAGCACTTCCTAGCGACTCCCGCCGACCCGTTCCTCACTGGCTTGCCGGCGCATGTCGTTACGCTTGGTCAAGAAGTCTACTTCGCTCTCGCCCCGGAGGACTTGGCCACGACGATAGCGCCTTACCTCTCGTGGCATTGCACGCTAGGCGTCGGTTCATTCGGGAAGGACGTATTCGCAGCGGAAACACTATCGCCGGGTGATGTGGACGTCTTCGCAGCCTCAAGCCAGTTGGTCGCTATCCCCGCTTACGACGGTGCGGGGTTCTTGGTGTGGCTGCGGCGCACCTCGCCGTAGCTCACGCCCGATTGGCAGGGACAAGCAGTACACCGGCCAGCAGGTGAAGCCCGGCGACCCGCTGGGCCTCTACAACTACAAGGCGCGGATGTACAGCACGGTCACGGGGCGGTTCACCTCGGCCGATACGGAGATCTCGGGCGAGTACGACCCGCAGGCGTGGAACGGCTACGCCTACGTCCGCAACAACCCGTTGCGCTTCACCGATCCGACGGGCAAGCGGCGGAGTGACATCGAGGACGAGGCGCTGGCGAATGCGGCGATCGGGGCCGCATGGAGGGCGGCCGCTTCGGCCTCACTCGCTGACGCTGCCCGGCTGGCGTGCTGACCTGCTGACCTGCTGACGCGCTGACCTGCTGACCCGCTGACACGCTGACCCGCTGACCTGCTGCCCCGCTGCCCCGGCTTGACAAGTTACTGATCATCCGCCTACGCTCATATAACATATTGTCAAGTTCCGGTGGGCGGAGGTTCGGGCCATGGCACGGACGAAATCTGTCGACGGCAGGGCGGTGGCCCGCTTCAACGCCGCCACCCACGGCCTCACCGCCGAAACACCCGTCATCCCCGGTGTCGAACGCCAGGAGGACTGGGACGCCTTCCGCGCGCCGCTGGTCGAGAGCCTCGCCCCCGTCGGCGCCCTCGAACTGGAACTCGCCGAGCGCATCGCCTCCCTGCTCTGGCGCCTGCGCCGCCCCGCCCGCTACGAGCGCGAGTACATCGCCGCCTCCATCGAGCGTGTCCCCGAAGACTTCCTCAAGCACCCGTTGAAGCGGCCCCTGCCGCGCACGCTCGCCCAGGCCGACGAGAACATCGAGAACGCCCGGCGCTGCCTCCGCTTGCTCGAAGAACTGCCCGGCATGGACATCACAGACTGGATCGACCGGCAAGACGCCGACTTCATCCTCGACGCCGTCACGCGGCACGACGACCTCCTCGCCCTCAAACGGCCGCTGCCCGGCTTCGAACAGGGACTCGCCCGCGTGGACGAGGACTGGACGCCGCCGCTCCTCCTGCTGGCGTTCCGCGCCCTCGCCGGACGCTACGGCACGACCGTCGAAGACCTCCTCGCCGATACGATTGCCCACGCCCAGAGCGTCGCCGCCGAGCGCGCGGAGGAGCGCGCCGCCATGCTCGCCGAGCAGGACCGCATGCGCCGCGAACGCTCCCTCCCCGAAGCCTCGACGCTGCACGCGCTCACCCGCTACGAGGCCAGCCTGCACCGTATGCTCATCCAGACCATGCACGAATTGGAGGCCGCGCAAGCCCGCCGCACCGGCCAACCCGCCCCCCTCGCCAGGGTCGATCTCCAGCTCCTGGAGAAAACGTGAAATTACGAAACGAATGCACCCTCAGCTTCAAATCGCAAAACATAACGAAGACGGAGCGCCCAAAACCGCGGTTCGGCGTGCCGGAAACGTCACGCGCCGCCGCTCAGCGCGCTCCCAACGAAGACCGCGAGGCCCACAGCCCAATCCCCTCTCCACAGCGTGGAGAGGGGTGGCCGAAGGCCGGGGTGAGGTGCCCGCCTGCCACCCCGCCACCGCTCCAGCACAACCCCCCGTGCGTCCCCTCGCCCCTTGTGGGAGAGCGGGGTGCCCGTCGAAGACTCGCCGCGGAGAGAAGGGCGGGGTGAGGGCCGCCGCAGGCGGTCACGCCTGCTCTCCCGTCCCCACCCGCAACGAAGAGCGCAACACTCCCGCCACAATCCCCTCTCCACAGCGTGGATACAAGGGGTGGCCGTCGAAGACTCGCCGTGGAGAGACGGCCGGGGTGAGGTCGCGCCGCAGGCGCGCCAACCCCGAACCACAGTTCCGGAATCGAAATTCGGAGGCGCCGCGGGCCGCGCGTCGCTATGCTTGTTATGTAGTCCGATGCCGGACTGGCGCCGATGAGGACGCGGCGCCCGTGGCCGGCGACAGACGAGGTGACGCCATGGTCGCGGCAACAGAGGTACAGACGACATTCTCGCTCGATCTGAACGAAGAGCAGCTGACGCTCCAGAAGTGGATCCATGACTTCGCCCGCGACGTCGTGCGCCCCGCCGCGCACGAGTGGGACGAGCGTGAAGAGACGCCCTGGCCCGTCATCCAGGAGGCGGCGAAGGTGGGCATCTACGGCCCGCAGTTCCTGGGGCACGTCTCGTCAGACCCCGCTGGCCTCATGCTCGTGCTCGCCATCGAGGAGCTGTTCTGGGGTGACGGCGGCATCGGCATGGCGATCTTCGGGACGTCGCTCGCGGTCGTCGCCATCATCGGCAACGGCACGCAGGAACAGGTCGTCGAGTGGGTGCCGCAGTGCTTCGGCACACCCGACGACGTGAAGCTCGCCGCCTTCTGCGTGTCCGAGCCCGACGCCGGTTCCGACGTCTCGGCCCTCAAGACCCGCGCCGTCTACGACGAGGCGAAGGACGAGTGGGTACTGAACGGCCAGAAGACGTGGATCTCCAACGGCGGCATCGCCAACGTGCACGTCGTCGTCGCCTCGGTCGACCCGACGCTGGGCTCGCGCGGCCAGGCGTCGTTCGTCGTGGGTCCCGGGACGCCCGGCCTGCGAATGGGCACGAAGTTCAAGAAGCACGGCATCCGCTCGTCGCACACGGCGGAGGTCTTCCTCGATGACGTCCGGCTCCCCGGCCGCTGCCTGCTCGGCGGCAAGGAGAAGCTCGATGCCCGCCTCGCGCGCACCCGCGAGGGGCTAAAGTCCGGCGTCCAGGCCGCCATGTCGACGTTCGAGACGACGCGCCCGGCCGTCGGCGCCATGGCGCTCGGCACGGCGCGCGCCTCGTACGAGTGGGTGCTGGAGTACGCGAAGGAGCGCCATCAATTCGGCGCGCCGATCATCGAGAACCAGGCCATCTCGTTCATGCTCGCGAACATGAAGACCGAGATCGACGCCGCCCGCCTGCTCGTCTGGCGCGCCGCGTGGATGGCCCGCCAGCGCAAGCCCTTCGCCTCGGCCGAGGGGTCCATGTCGAAATACAAGGCCAGCGAAGTCGCCGTCTGGGCGACCGACCGGGCGATCCAGATCGCCGGCGGCATCGGCTACACGCGCGAGGCGCCGCTCGAGCGCTGGCACCGTGACGCGAAGATCTACACCATCTTCGAGGGCACGTCCGAGATCCAGCAGCTCGTCATCGCCCGCGCGATCTCCGGCATGCGCCTGACGTAGCGTCGTGCGCTCGCTACTATCCTCCACGCGCTCCCCTTCCTTCTTAGGGAAGGGGCTGGGGGTTAGGTCCGGGCAGCGCCAGCATCTCCTCAACGCGCTTCCCTTCCCTCCCAGGGAAGGGGCCGGTCGAAGACTCGCCGTCGAAGACTCGCCGTGGCGAGTGGCGAGGGGATAGGTCCGAACACCCGTATCAGCTCGAAGGAGCCATCCATGGACGACGTCCTGAAGATCAGCGATACCGGCCGCGTGCGCACCATCAGCCTGCACCGCCCCGAGAAGAAGAACGCGCTCTCGAACGAGCTCGCCTGGGGCATCGTGACGGCGGTGGAGGAAGCGTCGCGCGACGATGCGGTGTGGGTGATCGCGATCACGGGCAGCGGCGACGCCTTCTGCTCAGGGCTGGACCTCAGCGGCGCCGGCGAGTACGCCGCGCCGATGTCGCCCCAGGCCGCGTTCATGGATGACATCAGCTGGGTCGGACGCTTCGCGCTGGTGCTCCGCCACGTCTGCGACAAGCCGATCGTCGCCGGCATCAACGGCGTCGCCGCCGGCGCCGGCCTCTCCCTCGCGATGGCCGCCGACATGCGCATCGGCGCCGAATCGTTGCGGCTGATCGCCGGCTACCCGCGCATCGGCGGCTCGCCCGACGGCGGCCTCACATGGACGCTGCCCCAGGCGATCGGCTACGAGCAGGCGATGCGCTTCCTGCTGGAGAACCGCACCGTCGATGCGGCCGAAGCCCTGCGTCTCGGCTTCGTCGGCGAGATCGTGCCGGACGAGCGCTTCGCCTCGCGCCTCGCCGAGTACTGCGCCTTCCTCGCCGAGCGTTCGCCGATCGCCAGCCGCTTCACCAAGCGCGGCATCACGCGCGCCACGTCGATCGACCTCGAGGGGCAGCTGCGCTTCGAGCTGTCGAACATCCGGCGCGCATTCGAGACGCGCGACGCCGCCGAGGCGCGCAAGGCGTTCTTCGAGAAGCGCCAGCCGGTCTTTGAGGGGCGGTAGCGCGCCTGTCTAGCGGACGCTGATCCGGCCGATCGTCACGAGGTCTCGTGCGTCCGTGTTCGCCTCCGCAGCGCCGCTGTTCGTGTCATACACGGCCAGCCGCACGTCGTAGTCGCCGGGGGCCAGCGTCCGCGGCGCCAGCACGAAGTACGACTCCTCGATCTGCGCGCCCGGCTCCCAGGTCGATGTCTGCGCCACCCCCTGCCCGATCAACCGCGACTGCGACCAGACGGGAAAGCCGCGGCGGCTCTGCGCGCCCCCCTGCCCGTCGAAGAACAGCGTCCCGGCGCTGAGGTCGTGCGTGATTGGCGCGTCGGCTCGCCAGTAGTACGTCAGCTGCACCACGCCGCCGCGCTCGACGATCTGGCCATCGCTGCTGTATCCCGCCAGCCGCACGCCGCGCGCGAACGGCACATCGCGTTGCGCATCAGGCGGCACGGCGCCGGTGCGCGTGTCGGGGGCGGTGTCGAGCACGCGGAACAGCGATCCCTTTGCGACGAGATCGTCACGGTACTCGGGTCGCGGCAGCACATCCACGACCATCTCCTCGATGCCATCGAGCAGCACCGGCTGCAGCGTGTAGCGCGGGGATAGCTCGACCAGCGGCGTGCGCAGTCCCTCCGCGACGTACACCGGCCGCCCGTCGTCCAGCTGCTGCCGGGCGAACGCGCCGATGTCCTCACCGCGCACGGAGAAGATCGGCGAGACGGCGATGTCCCAGCGCTGCCCCTGCACCAGCTGCAGGTACCAGAGCGGCGACGCCGTCCACGTGTCCGTCAGCACGACGGCGCGTGGCGGCAGCCGGTCGAACGTCGCCTGCGCGAAGTCGAGCGCGCTGTAGTCGCCGCTGCGGTCGACGCGGGCGTGGTTCTTCGCGATCAGCGAGAGCGGGAGCAGCGCCAGCAGCGCGCCGAGCGCGGCCGCGCGCAGCATCGGCCGCACGGCGTTCTGCGCGGTGGCGATCCGGCGGACGACATCGATCGCCCACGCGCACGCGACACCGATCAGCACGCAGAGCGCGAGATAGCCCGGCGTCAGGTAGTTGTAGATGTTGTGGATCGAGTACGCCTCGACCGCCACGGCGTCGAGGATCACGAGCAGCGCGAAGTACGCCGCGACGGCGCGCCTCTGCTGCGCGCAGATCGCCAGGCCCACGACCGCCAGCGCGAGCCCCGCCCACGTCAGATCGTACGACGGATACTCCCAGAGCACGCTGATCCGATCGGCGAGGTGAAACTGCCAGTACGCCGATGGCGTCTGGCCGTTCAGGAACATCGACCAGTACGTGTGCCAGTTCGCCGGGCGGGCCCACGAAAGCGCGGGCTCCTGTTCCCCGCGAATCGGCAGATAGAGGTAGACGCTGAGCCCGGCGACGAACGCCAGGGCCGCGAGCGCCGCGCCTCGCGGCCGCAGGCTGCGCCAGCCAAGCGCCAGCAGCAGCGCCGAAGGCGGCGCCACGAGCACGATCAGCCGGTGGTTGCACATCCCCAGCCCGAATACCAGCGCGGCAGCGGCAAGCGTCGACGGCGAGCGTGTGCGCCACCACGCGAGCATCAGCCGCGTCACCAGCGCCGTGAAGAAGAGGTCGAGCCCGTACGACGTCGCCCACGTCGCGTTGGCCCACACCGTCGAGGCGAACGCCAGCGTCAGCGCACCGATCGCGGACGCCACCAAGTCGTCCGTCAGGTCGTGGATGATGCCGAAGACGACGGCGACCGCCGCGGCGGTGAACACGGCGGACATCAGGTTGACGCGATACGCGGTGTCCCCTGCCGGCAGAAACGTGAAGAGCTTCCCGAGCAGGATCAGCAGCGGGTAGCCGGTGTTGTGAGCGATGCCCAGCGTCGCCGATGCGGTGACGAATTCGCCCATGTCGTACCACATGACCGTCGGCGCGAGCGTCGTGAGATAGATGGCGAACGCAGAGCCGCCCACCGCCGACATCGCCAGCAGCGCGCGCATCCGGCTGCTGACCTCCAGCCGCGGCAGCGTCCACGCCGCACTGCGAATCCGTTGGCCCGTTACGTCAAGCTGCATACTGCGCGCTGCCGCCCAGCAAGCGTCCCAGCTCTTCCGGCGAGCGCGCGTTGGCGATGGCCGCCTCGCGCGTGATACTGCCCCTGCGGACAAGTTCCGCCAGCTCCTGGTCCAGCGTCCGCATGCCGCTCGCCGCGCCCGTCGCCATCATCGTCGGTATCTGGTACGACTTCGACTCGCGGATCAGGTTGCGAATCGCGGGGGTGCCCAGCATGACCTCGCAAGCAGCGATACGCCCCTCGCCGTCCGGCGTGGGAATCAACACCTGGGAGATAATGCCTTCGAGCGCCATCGACAGTTGCAGGCGCACCTGCTGCTGCTGGTAGCTCGGGAATGCATCGACGATCCGATCGATGGTCTGCGGCGCATCGGGCGTGTGGAGCGTGGCGAACACCAGGTGACCCGTTTCGGCCGCTGTGATCGCCGACGCCATCGTCTCCAGGTCGCGCATCTCGCCCACGAGGATGACGTCCGGGTCCTGGCGCAACACCTGCCGCAACGCGCCGGCGAACGAGAGCGTGTCCATGCCAACCTCGCGCTGGTTGATGACGCTGCGCTTGTTCTCGTGCACGAACTCGATCGGGTCCTCGATCGTCACGATATGCTTCGCGTCCCGTTCGTTGATCCGGTCGATCATCGAGGGGGATCCTGTGGGGTATGTAGGGAGATTTGGATTGCTGATTGGGGGAATTGAGCCAGGGCGCCCCGCACGCACGCGAATCCTGATCGGGCACCCGAGCGCGCCGGGCTCTGCCCGCGGCTCCACTGCCACCGAGGGGATAGTCCTGGATCGAGGCGCGCCCGACGCACGGCTGACCTTGCCGCCCTGGGTGCCAGCACCCGGCTCAGCGCGGGCGGCGGCCCGCCTTCTTGCGCAGCCGCTTCAGGATGGCGTTCCGGTAGACCGTTGCGGTCGTGGCGCCGTGCTTCTGCATGCGCTCGCGCGCGGCGGCCTGCCGCTGCTCGCGGCGCTCCGCGCGCTCGTCGCGCGGCGGCTCGTCGGGGGTGCGGTCGGCGCTCATTTGTACTGCGCGAGGAACTCCGCGTCGCCCTCGTACAGGTCGACGCCGTTGTTCACGCGGTCTCGCAGCAGGTGCCGGCTGTAGAAGTGCTGTCCGCTCAGCTCCTTCCCCTCTTCGCCGCAGAGGTAGATCGCGGCGAGGCCCATCGCTTCCGGACGCTCCAGCATCGACCCGACGGACGGCATCGTCTCGTCGAGGCGGTAGAACAGCGTGCCCGGCGTCGGCACCCAGCCGTACGGCGAGAGCGCGAACACGCGGATGTTGTGCTCCTTCTCCTCCGACGCGAGCCCCTTGCTCAGCTCGCGGAGCGCGTGCTTCGTCAGCATGTACGAGATGTTGCCGGCACCGTCCTGGTCAGCCGCGATCGACGAGATGTTGAAGATGACGCCGTCGTGCTGCGCGATCATCTGCGGCAGCACGGCCTTCGAGCAGGCGATCGCCCCGCGCACGTTCACCTTCCAGATGATGTCCCAGCGCTTGAGCGGCATGTCGACCAGCTTCGCGGGCGCCATGATGCCGGCGTTGTTGACCAGGATGTCGATCCGGCCGAACTCGTCCATCGCGCGCTGGACCATCGCGTTGATGTTGTCTTCGTCGGTGACGTCGCAGCGCACCGGCAGCGCCCGCACGCCCAGCGCCCGCAGCTCGGCCGCCGTCTCGCCGATGGTGCCTTCCAGCTTCGACTGGCCCGGATCCTCGGTGCGGGCGGCGACGACGACGTTGCAGCCCTCCTTCGCGAACTCGCGCGCCATGTACTCGCCGACGCCGCGGCTGGCGCCCGTGACGATCGCGACCTTCCCCTCGAGTTTCTTCATGTGAGTCCCCCCTCCGTCGGACCCCAGAGCCACCCCGCGGCGGCTACACGCGCCGCTGGTCCGGCTCCGTGCCGCCGACGAACTTCGGCCGGTACTCCGGCGCGCGGCCAGCGATCTGGTCCCGATGCATCCGGTCGTGCCGGTAGTACGAGCGCAGCCACTGCATCACCGTCAGCGCGCCGAACATGGGCTGCGACGCCGTCCGCTCGAACTGCTCCGGCGCCATCGACCCGATCAGTGCCACCGTGCGCGCCCGCTGCGCCCGAAGCTGCGCCACGAGCGCGGCCACGGCGCTGCCGTTCGCCTCCGTCAGGGCGATCGCCGGCCGCTCCCCGCGCACGCGGGAGACGTCGGCGCCGTCCTCCTCGAGGGCGCGCTCGACCCAGGCGCGGTAGTTCGTCTCCATCTCCGCGAGGTGGGCTAGCTGCTCCTTGATGGACCACTGCGCCTCGCCCTCGGCGTCCGGCACCGGGCGCGAGGCGTCGGCGTCCGGGATGGCTTCAGCCTGCGCCAGCAGCGCCTCGCGCTCCCGCTCCATCTTGTCGAGCAGCTCGCTCACAGCTTCAGCCCCTGCCATTCGGCACGCCCCCTGTAACAAGATTCCGCCGACCCGCGTTCATAGCTGTGTCAAGACTAACGGAGATGGACGCATGGCCAAACGAGACCCCCAACGCACCGAGAAGCTCCGCATCGCGATCCGGTACCTGCTCCAGCGGGACGGACTGACGCAGGGCAGCCAGTCGCGACTCGCGGAGCACTTCCACGTGACGCGGCAGCGCGTCCACCAGATCGTCGTCGAAGAACGCCGGCATCTCCACCCCGCCGATGCCGCCGGAACGAACCCCGCAGTACCGCAGGCGTCGTAATCGGCAAGCCCTCAGGCATAGACGGAGACCCAGAATGGCGAAGCGCGACCCTCAACGCACCATGAAACTCCGCATCGCAGTGCGATATCTGCTCGACCGCGAGTGCCTGGCGAAGGGCAACCAGAGCCGGCTGGCGGAGCACTTCAAGGTGTCGCGCCAGCGCGTGCACCAGATCGTCGTCGAAGAGCGGCAGCGGCACCCCGAGCCCGCCATCGCCAGCTAAGCCCCTGCCCTGAGAATGGGACCGGTGCACCGCAGAGACGCGGAGTGCGCAGAGTTCACGTGGAACGCTGCCCCCCGATGCGTCCCTCGCCGCCCCACCTGCCATCTCTGCGTCCTCTGCGCCTCCGCGGTGAGATTCTCCAGACATCCGTGCGGCGGACGGAGCTGTCGCCACGGCGACTCTCCGAGAAGCTGCGTCCCTACGTCGCGAAGTCCCTACGTTTTGAAGCCGAGGCGCTGCGCCGTCGACATGGCGAACAGGTCCGTCATGCCGGCGATGTAGTCCGCCACGCGGCGCGCGAGCGGGTCCTGGGGGCGGGTGTACTCCGACGCGGCGAACGCCTCCGGGTGCCGCATGAAGTGCGCCCAGAGGAACTCCAGCACGCGCCGGGCCCGGTCGGCCTCCGCCAGTCGCTCCTCCCAGAGGTAGACGTTTTCAAAGAGATAGTCGCGCAGCTCGTTCGTGGCGGCCGAGACGTCGTCGCTCATGGCGATCTGGGGGCGCGCGGCGGCCGGATCGGGCGCGGTCGATGCGGCTTCCCACGAGGCATCGACGATGTCGCTGACGAGCGTGTCGATGCGCTGCGAGTGGGTCTCGCCGAGGACGGCGCGGGCGCTCTTCGGCAGGTCTTCGGGGCGGAGCAGGCCGGCGCGGATGGCGTCGGCGATGTCGTGGTTCAGATACGCCACCGAGTCTGAAAGCCGGACGATCTGCGCTTCGAGCGTGGACGCCAGCGGTTCGCCCCACTCTTCCTTCGACCAGTAGCGCTCGCCCAGCTCCTCGAAGATGCCCTCGCGGGGCTTGGAGTGCTTGAGGATGCCCTCGCGGACCTCCCAGGTCAGGTTCAGGCCGGCGCCCGCGGCTTCGAGCAGGTCGACGATGCGGACGCTCTGCTCGTTGTGGCGGAAGCCCTCGGGCAGGAGCGCGCCCAGCGCCTGCTCGCCGGCGTGGCCGAAGGGGGTGTGGCCCAGGTCGTGGCCGAGGCCGATCGCCTCGGTGAGGTCCTCGTTCAGATTCAGGGCGCGGGCGATGGTGCGGGCGACCTGCGACACCTCGAGCGTGTGCGTGAGGCGGGTGACGTAGTGGTCGCCGGCGGGGGCGATGAAGACCTGGGTCTTGTGCTTCAGGCGCCGGAAAGCCTTGGAGTGGACGATCCGGTCGCGGTCGCGCTGGTACTCGGTGCGCATATCGGAGGGCGGCTCCGGGCGGGCGCGGCCGCGGGTCTCGACGACGTGCATGGCGGCGGGGGCGAGCAGGCGCTCGCGCTCCTCGAGGCGCCGGCGGACGGACTCGTGGGGACGGGCCTTCGGCTGGAAGCTGGAGGCTGGAAGCTGGACGCTGGAGCGGGCAAATGGGAGCGCCAATTCGCCGTCGGAGGGCGGTTTTGAATCTGGCAGGGGCTTTCGTTTTGTGACTTTTGCTTTTTTCACGGCGATCTTATGGTAAGCACTCGGTTCCGGCTGTTGCGAGGCTATTGTACTCGACGTGGTTGTAGGTTGTGGGGGGGGGCGGACGAGGTTGTAGGGCAGCGAGAACTGCTCAAGGGTGTACTCTGATTCTCCGGAAGGCAGAGCGCAGCGAGCAGAGGGGCACGGGTATCCACAGAGTTCACAGAGGGCACAGATGGGTGCCGCGAGCAGGCGCAGAAAGCAGCGGGGAGGGCGGAGCTGAAGCTCCTCCACTACGGGTCCGGGCGGGTGAGAGGCGGGGAACCACAGATTCCGCGGATCGACACAGATGGGCTGGCCGGGGCAGAGCGCGGAGGGGGGCGGAGCTGAAGCTCCTCCACTACGGGTCCGGGCTTCCACCTTCTACCGCCCAGGTGCGACGGGTATCCACAGATTCACGGATTGACACGGACTTGACGGGGGCGGGGTAGGTGGCAGGTGACAGCGGACCGGGGACAGATTTCGGGGCCGGAGCTGAAGCTCCTCCACTACGGCACTACGGCACCCGGCCTCGGCGTTCCGCCCTCCGACTTCCGGCTTCCGACTTCCCGCCTCCTGCCCCCCGGTAGCTCGTTATGAGATGGTTTTGTAATTGACGCAATCTTGACGCGTACGCGGTATTTGGGGTTGACCCATCTCCACCACGACCCCATCATAGGTGAAACACCCCCCGCCAAGCCTCGTTGGAATACGAGGCAAGCTGCGGGCATGTCGCCCGCGCACCTTGCTTTTGCTATACGCAGCGCCTTATGGGGAGGCGTTGCCGTCACCGTCGCGCCGCCCCCGGCGCAACATTGAGAGGGCTGTCATGACCAGGAAACGAAGCTACGGAGTGTCGCGGCGCGGCGTTGGAGCGATCGGCCTGGCCGCACTCGCTGCGGTGCTCGCGGTGGGCGGCCTGACCTTCGGACGCCCGGGCACGGCCGCGGCGGCCGACCCCTTCCTGTACATCTGCGTCAAGGGCGGCGAGATCGAGCTCGTCTCGACGACGACGGTGACCTGCCCGGACCACGGCACGCTATTCAAGATCCCGCTCGGCGCCGGCCCGACGGGCCCCACTGGCCCGACCGGCCCCAAGGGTGCCACCGGTGCTACCGGACCTAAGGGCGCGACCGGCGCTACGGGCGCGACCGGCGCTCAGGGCCCTGCTGGCCCGACGGGCGCTACAGGCGAGACCGGCGCTACGGGTGCCACGGGTGAGACCGGCGCTACCGGTGCGACTGGACCCATCGGCCCCACCGGCCCGACGGGCGCCACCGGCGCGACGGGTGAGACCGGCGCTACGG
>Ga0315281_10008231_pt1 | contig 14585 bp, 21 predicted proteins | sample YL17G07_0_MG_FD_204540 | JGI IMG/M metagenome (GOLD analysis project Ga0315281, IMG submission 204540) | Sediment microbial communities from Yellowstone Lake, YNP, Wyoming, USA - YL17G07_0 | ecosystem: Environmental > Aquatic > Freshwater > Lake > Sediment | place: USA: Wyoming | collected...
CGAGCCTCGCAGCGCCTTCCTGCGTGTGCCTGAGGACGATGGCGTCGCAGTAGGAATCGATCATCCTGATCGTGTCCGCCAGAGTCTCGCCCTTCGCCACTGATGAGATCTTTGGCTCCCCGAACCCCAGGCACTTGCCTCCAAGGCGGGACATCGCCGATTCGAAGGACAGTCTCGTCCTGGTCGATGGTTCGTAGAAGACCGTCCCGAGGATGCGTCCCTCGAGCATCACGCTTCTTTCCTCCCCCTTCGCGATCGGCACCATCTTCTCCGCCAGGCGGAGGACATGCTCGATCTGCTCCCTTGAAAAATCACGGATGGACACGACGTCCATCCCTTTGAAGTCCGTCGACATCAAAGGACAATCGGTTGATAGGATTTAAGTCTTTCATGAAGACTTGCTGCGACACATAACTCTCAACGTCCATGGCTCATATTGTCTGGCTCGACCTGGGTTCAGAACCCCTCACCCGCGCTCACGAGAACACAAAGCTCTTGCCCACCACCCCAAACTCGACTGCTTGGCCATACGCCGAACCTATCTCCTCCTTCTTGGATGTGCAATGACAGGGGATGATTTTCTCGCAGCCGCCAGGGATATCTGACACAGGGGCGTCATGAAAGCCACCAACGAGCCAAGCAGCCGGGACCACATCCTTTGCCCTCGATACTATCGGGCGAAGGCCAGGATGGGCACATCCAGTCAACACAAGTCCTCGCGAGCCCGAAACCACCACCAGGGCGTGCTCCTTTGTCTCCGTACCGAGGGTGCCGGTGCTCCACAGGCCAGGCGCGAATTCAGTCGGACCGTCCACCTCAAGGACCGTCGCCCTCCGGCCTATCTCCCTTTTGAGGTTCTTCGAGAAGTCCTTGTGGACGACCACCTTCAAGGAATCTCTCATGATTGCGTCCTGGAGCACCTCTGGAAGCCCACCAATGTGGTCCCAGTGCGAGTGCGACAAGAATACTATGTCTATGTCAGAAAACCCGAAACCAAGGCGTCCGAGATTGCGCCGCAGGACATGTCCATCCCAACCGCAGTCGAAAAGAACCTTCGTCCCCTCCGACGTCAGGAGCGCGGAGAAGCCCCAGCCGGTTTCAAATCCCTGAAGCGCATCGGAATCATATACAATCGAAAGCTTCCAAGAAGACGACAAACAACCACTTCCCTGTGCCTCCTGAATGAGCAAGCACCTTCATGGCGATGGCGGCGAACATGTCTGCCTCCGACCCGAAGCTCGTGCAACAACGGGTTGCGCGAATCCCGACTACCAACTGCGTTCCGTGATCGCGGTCAACAAGCCCCCTGGAAGGGGCGGACGACACACAGAGATTGTTGAATCGTCGCGGACATTCGCTGAGCTGCCGCCATATGCTGACTCGCCATCATAGGGACCATTCATCCAACCGCCCCTCCGGAGACCCGGAGCACTGCCATCCAGGTCTGCTCTATCGCTCTTGCGGCCTTCCCATCTCCTTTCTCCATCACGGTCTTTCCATCAGCCATGGCATTCACGACCGCCTCGTCGTGGGGTATCCTTCCCAGGGGAACGATCCCGGCCTCTCTTGCCTGAAGCTCTATGGCCTCCGTCATGCTCTCGTTCAGGTCATACCTGTTGACGATTAGGACTGCTGGGACAGAAAACCCCCTTGCTAGCTCCGCGATGCGCCCGAAATCGCTCGAACCCGACTGCGTGGGCTCTGCCACCAGGACCGCTAGGTCAGCGCCTGAGAGGACTGAAATCGCCGGACATCCGATCCCGGGCGGGCCGTCCACGAGCACGATGCTCCTGCCCAGCTTCTTGGCCTCCAGCTTCGCCTTCTGCTTCACGAGCGCCACGAGCTTCCCGGAATTCTCCGCTCCTGGCTCCAAGAGGGCGTGCACCATCGTACCGAACCTGGTGTCCGAAACGAACCACTCCCCAACGACCCTATCCTCCATCGTGATCGCGTTGTACTTGCAGACCCTGGAGCAAACACCGCATCCTTCACAGAGGCGTTCGTCTATGGCGATCTTCTTGATGTGTTGGCTGCCAATCACCTTTATCGCGTCGAACCGGCACAAGGGCACGCACTCGCCGCAGTTCTTGCACAGGGGGCCGACCAAGTGAGCGATCTTCGACCCGACGAACTTCCCCTTCTCCCGCACATGAGGCTTCAGCAACAGGTGAAGGTTGGGCGCATCGACATCGCAATCAGCCAGCACAGCGTTCTTCGCCAGAGCAGCAAAGCTGGCCAGGAGCGTCGTCTTGCCCGTTCCGCCCTTTCCGCTCAGCACGACTATCTCTGTCAAGCCGACCTCACCTCCTGCCTGACCACGTCAGCCAGAGCTTCGAATGCGGGACGGTACTTGGGGGACCTGGCGATCAGTTTCCCCTTGGAATAGGCCTCGGCGATCTCACGCTCGTACGGCAGCTCGCCTATGACCCTGATGCCCTTCCCCGCACAGAACCCTGCGATGTCCGGGCCCCTGAGTCCGGTCTTGTTGATGAAGACCACTGAGGGCACCTTGAGCCTCTTTGTCATCTCCAGTGACAGCTTGAGATCGTGCAGACCGAATGGTGTCGGTTCCGTCACTAGAACACACAGGTCAGAGTCGCGGATGCTCTCGACTGCAGTGCATGCCGTCCCCGGAGGGCAATCTACTATTGCTGACCGCCCCGCGTCGATCTCCCTCTTGACCTGCCTCATCAGGGGCGTCGCTGAGGCTTCTCGGACCTTGAGCCTGCCATAGAGCATGTCTGCACCGCCCTTGCTCTGCACACGCACGATGTCACCGATGTAATGATCCTTCTCCGACACCGCACCCTTGGGGCAGAAAAGAGTACAAGCGCCGCAACCGTGACAGAGCTCGTCAAAGACCATGACCTGTTTCTGAAAGACCGCGATTGCGTGATACTCGCATACCTCTGCGCACCTGCCGCAGTAGTTGCACTTGTCGGTGTCTATCAACGGTACGGGCCTGAAAGCCTTCTTGGTAGTGGTGTCGCCATCCTGGAAGAACAGGTAGCAGTTTGGCTCCTCGACGTCGAGGTCAACAAGCAACGCTCCCCGCCACGAGGCTGCAAGGCTAGTTGCGACGAGCGTCTTGCCTGTCCCGCCCTTGCCGCTAGCTATCGCTATCCGAATGAGTATCCCTCTCAAACGCGCGTTACATCAATGGTGGTGGTCCTTGCAGGCGTTCTGGTCCGTTGCGGGCTCCAGCTGGCCGTCCTTCCACATCTTAACCGCTTCCTTCACAGTCCCGTGAGCGCCGACATAGACCTGTATCCCATATGAGACAAGCATCTCTATGGCTCTGGGACCGAGTCCTGTGCATATGAGGACCTGGGCGCCTGTCTGGGCGATTTGCTCCGGAGGCTTCCCAGTTCCGCCCATGTGCTCGCTCGTGTTGCTCACTATCTGCACCTGCTCGCTGTCCGTGTCCACGACCGTGAACGTCGGCGACCTGCCGAAATGCTCGCCCACATGGTCGTCCAGACCACCTTTTCCCGCTGTTGGTAAACAGATTTTCATTTCTTTTCACGCTCCTGTTGGTTTCCACTGATCTTCTTGAACCGCTGTCTCCAGCCTTCCCTCACGATGTTCGTCGACCCGCAGCAGAAGCACTTCTCTGGTCGCTCTGACTCCGGAAGGACCATCTGGAGATCGCATCCTAAGCATCTGTATCGCCGGAGCCTCTTCACCGTTTCACCCCGCCAGCACCCGCACTCCTTCGCGCCTCGCAGTCCCTGAGGGCGTCCTTGAAGGCCATGATGGCCAGGGCAGCGCAGTGCTCATGATCCGGAGGCAGGCCATTGAGCATAGAAACAAGATCCCGAGGCTTCACCCGCATGGCCTCATCCGTGCTCAGGCCCTTCACGAACCTTGTGAGTCTGCTGCCGCAGGCGATCGTTGCACCACATCCATCCGTGAAGAATGTGCAATCCGTTATGAGGCCGTCGCGGACTTTGACCCACATCTCCATGGTATCTTTGCAGAGACCGTCAGCGACGCCATCGCCGTCGGCGTCCGCCATCCTTCCGACATTCGAGGAGTTGCGAAACTCCGCGATGACCTCTTCAGAATAGACCTTGGCGTCTTCGCCTTCCAGAATCCGGACCATGTTCTCAACAAGCTCGTCTAGTTGATCCTTCATGCTGTTATCGTCTGTCACAGACCCTCCGCCTAGATCCCGTGTCCGCCTCCGAATCCGTGTCCTCCATGATGACCTGGGGAGGTGGCCGCACCTGCTTCCCTCAGTCGACCGGCCCTGTAAGCGGCAAGGGCGCTCTCGCACGTGCCTGAAGAACCCACGAACATCCTGACCCCGGCTGTGGCGAGCACCCGGAAGGCATTTGGCCCGACATCTCCAGTGACAATCGCCTGGACACCGAGGTCGACGATCTGCTGAGCGGCTTGAATGCCGGCGCCTCCGCCGAGCGAGCGTGCGCCGTTAGGAACAGGTGTCACGCTGCCATTCTTCTCATCCACGATCAGGAAGTACTCGCACCTCCCGAACCTGCCGTCCACAGCTGAAGAAAGCGTCTGGCCTGTGGAGGTGATGGCCACCTTGGCGCCGTCAGCTACTCCGCCATCCATCTTCAGACCCCCGCGCACTTCTCGCCCTTCATCTTCGCGCCGCACTTGGGGCACTTGCGCTCGCTGCAGGGAATCCCGCGTTTTGCGTGTGCAATTGTGAACCCGCACTTGGGGCAGACGCACTTCGTGGTCCCGAACTCCAGTTCGCTCTCCACAGACGTCATTACATCATCCTGGGCCCTCGCCCCGAGCCCCCTCGTCCTCTGCCTTCATCAGATGGGCCCCTGCCTGCGCCGCACCGTCCAGCTTGGCCCATTCTGCCTCGGTCGGAATCCGCCCTGTGTATGTTGTTGCTACCGCACTTCGGGCAGATCGCGGGCCTTCCGGTTCCGTAGGGCTCCTCCCACTCGTGCTGGCACGCGTAGCATCTGAACTTTCTCATTCCAGCCATCTAAACGACTCCCCTCAATCATTCTTCTCTGGAGACGCGGCCTTCGTCCTGGCCAGGCCAGTCTCCAAAGTCCGAATCTCCTCCTCGAGCTGCTCTTTCTCTCTCCTGAGCTGCTCGAGTTCGGTCTTCTGGGAGACGGCGGGCACGGTCAGCTCCGGCCACATCGCAGACGCGTGCACCAGCCTTCCGTCCTTACTACGATAGTAAGCATGAGGCCCAAGACCGCACCTGCACGAGCCGACATAGGTTTCCCCTCCGGAAACATCACCTGCCGTCCGTGCACTGTATGCAGGCCGGATGCCTCTTCCTCTTGCGCACCAGCCCCAGTAGCCTCTGCCCATCCCATATCCTCTTCCGTATCCTCTCGGCATTCGCAATCACCTCTTTTCTCCGTTGATCTTCTTGATGATCTTCGACACGATCTCCTCGAACGCCTTTGACGCCGTCCCACCGTCGAGTATGAAAGGCTTGCCCGCATCCCCGCTCTTGGAGACTTCTAGGGAAAGTGGCACGCTGCCGAGGAACTCGATCCCGGTCTCCTTGGCCGCCTTCTGGACGCCACCATGGCCGAACACTGCGCTCTCCTTGCCGCAGTGCGGGCACACGAAGCCGTCCATGTTCTCCATTATGCCTATGATATTCAGGTTGACCGCCTTGGCGAAGTTAATCGACTTCCTCACGCTAAGAAGCGCGACGTCCTGCGGCGTCGTGACAATGACCGCCCCGTCAGGATTGGGCACGAGCTGAGCTATGCTGAGCGGCTCATCCCCCGTGCCAGGCGGAAGGTCAATGATTAGATAGTCCAACTCCCCCCACTCGACCTCCTCCAGGAACTGCTTGATGGCGCCCATCTTTAGCGGGCCGCGCCAGATAATCGGTGCATACCTGTCGCTGAGAAGGAATGCGACCGACATCACCTTCAGTGAGGGAGGCACGAATGCAGGCTGTATGCGCTCATCCTTTGTCATCGCGAGCGGCAGGTTGGGAATGCCCAGCAACTTGGGCACGCTGGGCCCGTGCATGTCCGCATCGAGTAGGCCCACGCTCGAGCCGCCCCGCGCAAGGCTGACCGCGAGGTTCACCGCAACGGTGGACTTTCCAACCCCTCCCTTGCCGCTCATCACTATGATCTTGTGCTTCACGCCCGCGAGGTTCTTCACGGCCGTGATGCCCTTGGGCTCCGGACCGTGCTTCACGCCTTTGCTCCTGCAACTCTCTATCGATTCACTCACCGTATCCCTTCCTTCGCTAACATGTATAGATCTTGTCGGTCTCCATCGCCTGGGCGGCGAAGTCCATGAGAGTCGCGAACTTCACGCCGGCCATGAACTGATCCTTGCCAATGCCTCTGGCCTCCCTGCACGGGATGCACACTTGCAGCTTGCCCCCACTTTCCACGAAGGCGTTCATCAACTCCTTGATGGGTGCCAGGCCCTCGACACGCGGCAGCCTCGCTGCGTAGTTCTTCTGAGCCAACTTGATTCCGTTGCCCGTAAGGAAGACAGTGGTCTTCACCCCGAGCGCGCTCGCAGCGCTGGCGCACATGAAGGCCATCGTGGCCCTTTCCACATCCTCATTGCCGTGAGTCCCGACCACGAGGAGGGACTTCTTCGAGTAATCCGTCTTCTTTGGCATTTCGATTCCTCTGATGGAACTATTAGCTTGGGGCGGATAAGCCAGTGATGGCGAACATATTAGCCGTGCAAGGAGCCTGGCTCTCATTCGGGCGGGAGGCCAAACCTGGTCTCCCTGTAATACGAACTGTATATCGCCCCAGCTGGGTTGTGCGACAGCACCCGGTCCTTGACTATGAGCGTCGTGACTGGTGCGTGCGAATGCTTGGTGAACAGCATGTCGTGTCCGATGCAAAGGCCGACCAGGATATTCATCTGCGTACCGCACCCCTTCAGCCTGAGAGCCTGCCCGACCGGGTTGCAGATTGCCTCCTTGTCAGAAGGGGAGCCCATCTTGATAACTCCGAGCTCGCCCTTGTCTATCCCGCATATCTTGCAGCAGGCTGAATGCACCTCGAACCCCTGCTTCGTAAGGATTGCGTCCAGGACCTCGGCCTCCTTTGACAGGCCGACGCAGAATGCCACCCCGAGCTTCCGCATGCCCATCTTCTTCGCATACAAGGCGACCTCTTCCAGCCTGGTCAATTTCATGTAATGCTCCGCTTCGATCTCTCCGGACACACGCATCGATTTGACCTCTTCGTCCTTGTAGGAATTCCTGGCTTCCCCCACCAGGCCGAAACAGTCCTTCCCCTCGTAGCACTCCTTGGTTGAGCATTTCGCGCATTCCTTCGTCATGGTTTCTCACTCGCCTTCCTGGTCTTGGTGTAGAACACTCTTCCCGCATATTCCCTGCGTTCTAGAGCAGATGATTCCACCAAAGAATCGAGCATCGTCGATGCATCAATCCTGCACCGCCCGCTGGACACAATCAGGTCGATCGCCTGGTCTTCCCTCAGAGGGTGCACGGACGCGATGTCAATCAGATGACGGACTACGTCCTCCGTTCGAGATGGGAGAACTTCCCCTTCTGGTGTGGTCGTGTCTGTCGCTCGCGGAAGCATCCTGAGGGCGAGCTCGATGCTCTCCTCCGAGGGACACCGGACCCATTTCTCGCACGGCGGGCGAATCGGAGCGGCCACGTGGACGCGGTCGAGCTTGATCGGCTTGAGAAGCTCCCCGATCGCCTGTAGGGAGACCTTATCGTCGTTTACACCCGCGATGAGCATCGTCTCGACCCACAGCTGGCCAGAGTAGGATTCGGAGAACGAGGTTATGCCGTCGATGACCTTCTTGAACGAAAGGCTCCGATGTGGCCCGTGAATCCTCCTGAACATCTCCTCGCTGCAGGCACTGACCGTGGGCAGCACGACATCGAACGCGAGGCTCGATTCCTGGACATGGGGATCCCAAAGCAGAGAGCCGTTTGTCAAGAGCGCGGTCTTGCCGCTCCATTGTGCCTTCAGGGCTTCATGTATCTCTCCCATGTTGGAAGCGAGAGATGGCTCGCCCTGACCGATGAATGTCACGTAGTCCGGTCGGCGGGGTGAGCGATCTATGCACTCGAGCGCCGCTCTCACTACCGAATCAGGCTGGTAGTACGGTCTTCTGGCCACTGTCAGGTCAGCAGTTGGACCCAGCTGGCAGTAGACGCACGAATAGGTGCATGTTTTCATGGGGACCGTGTTCACGCCCACGGACAGCCCAAGACGTCTTGAGGGCACGGGTCCAAAGGCCAAAAGTTGATCTTCTGTCATCCTACCGCTCCAGCCACGCAGAGGCTGCCTGAGGTCCGTCCCCCTCGTACAATAACTGGCGATAAGCTGGATTCGGCGAACAAGTTCGCCATCCAACCACAAAAGGTCAGGCGATTCCGCCCAGATGGCTGGAAACCAGTTTCCTCTGGGCACGCCTGAGCATAACGTCCAAAGTGGCCTTCGAGATCTCCAACCGCTTGGCCAATCTCTCAAGATTCGTTCGCCTGGGAATGTCATAAAATCCCATTTCGAATGCGAGCTGAAGAACCCTTTCCTGCGCAATCGTCAGCTCAGATGCGGTCCTCAGCATCGAGACCTTTTCCACCTTGACCTCGCCGCCGAGCGTCTTGATCTTCTCCACCAGCTCACTCAGAGCGGCCGCATTCGGAGCCAGGATGTTCCATTGGATGCTCCCGTTCTCCCTGGAAATGGCTGAATCAAGGAAGCACCTTGACTCTGCGACGAGCTTGCAGGCAGCACACGCACCGATCTCAACAGTACCTACATGCCTTCCGGGGCCTGCATCTGAGAGTTGCACGTCGCACGTTGGCTCCACCGACCGAATCCGCTCGACCAACGCCTCCTGAGTCATTGCGGTTGGGCCGTCAATCTGCAAGAAGCTCTGTCCCCCGTTGCCGTTCCTAGGAACACACTTCATCACCCTGATGGACAGGTCGCAAGCGGTGCTGAGAGCTCCTATCCAGTTCCCTGGGATCTTGAGCACGAGTGTGGCCTGCCTCATTTCTCCGTCAACCCCATTCGCTTTCGCACCCTTCTGCGCCCTTGCACAGTTCCGGAATCGACCGCATTCCGATTGCCGCCTGGGTCGGCATAGATTCGTAATGCGAGGCCCTCTGTGACGCACCTCGAGGTCTTGTTTCTGGCGCAGTTCAGGATCCTGTTGAAAGTCGGCTGTGAGATGTCCATCCTCTTGGCCGCGTCCAATTGAGAGAGACCCATGCTGTCGGATAGGCGGAGCGCTTCAAGCTCGTCCAGAGCCAGGTCTATCCACTGGAGACGGTCGAGCGGAATTCCCTGAGGCTTGAAGAACCTGTGTTCGGGATCGCAACACACCCTGCGGCATCTCTTGGGCCTTGGCACAGTTATGGATAATAATTCATAACTATTTGAACCTTTTGAATCTTGCTGGACCTGGCACTGTTACAGCTGGTCGGCGTGGCGCCGATACAAGAGGCGGCATCACCAGATCATGCCCGATCTCTTGATCAGAATGTACTTGACCGCGTCATTGACGACAAACACGTAGAATGCGCAGTATGCGATGATTTTGAGTGTGTACATAAGTGGAATCAAGGTGAGGCCAGGTATCCCTTATGTCGAAATGATTGCGGCGAGGACCCCTCAGGCGAGGTCGAATTCCTCTATCGCTTCGTTCATGTTGTTGAACCAGTCGTCCGCGCACTTGTGGAGCTTCGTCCTGAGCTGAGCGGGCGACACAGCGGAATAAACGTGGTAGTAACCTCCCCTCTCGATCGACTTCGTGTCCCTGAAGGCGAGTCCGGACGCAACGAGTTTCTGGAGCGCCCTGTAGACCGTGCTTCGATCCTTATTCAGCACGGGTGAGAGGTCGTCCGCCCTCTGTGGACCTTGCTTCACGAGCTTCTTGTATATCACAAGCTCGAAATCCGTGAGCTTGTAGAGGCATTTCACTATGTCACGGCAGGTTGCGTCCCCGCTGAGGATCTTCTGCGGTTCCACCATGTCGCACGGTAGTGCATGAAGTATACTTAACCGTTGTCACTGACGACCCGCCAGTGTCGGTGACGTGAAAAACCTTATCTAGCCACTAGCGAATCGGGTTTGCACGGTAGTGTCATAACCGTGGAAGGTATAGTCTTGGACAAGAACGCAACGCTTGATGCTTTGGGGTTGATGTGCCCCATGCCGATCGTACAACTCGCAAGGAAGTCAAAAGAGATGAAGTCCGGGCAGATATTGGAGCTTCTGTGCGACGACGTCGGGGCGAAAGAGGACATTCCGGCCTGGTGCAGCAGGACCGGGCATACCCTGATCAGTATGGGAGAAGACGGAAAGACGCTCAAGTTCTACATCAAGATCAAGTGAGGACGAACAAGGAGATGTGATTCGAAATGGCAGACAAAATGAGCATAGTGGTAAGCGAAGGGACTTTCGACAAGGCTGTGATGCCGCTCATACTAGCGACGACAGCGGCTTCGATGGGGACCGAGGTGAACGTGTTCTACACGTTCTTCGGCACGAAGCTCCTCACGAAGGGGGTCAAGCCGAAACTGCCTGGGATGATGAGACTGTTCACTGGCATGATAATCGGCCGGATGAAGAAAGTCGGTATCCCCGGCTATGGAGAGATGTTCAAGCAAGCTGTTGAGCTCGGCGTCAACTTCTACGCGTGCAGCACGACGATGGGCCTGTTGGGGATCAAGGAGAGCGACCTAGTGCCCGGAGTGAAGGTCCTAGGCGCGGCAGCGTTCCTGAAGATGGCCCAGGAATCGAACGTGAACCTGTTCATCGGCTGAGCTGGTATGCGAATGTCGAGAACTGCATTCATCATTCTGAAGTCGCCGCAGGAGCTTGACCCGACCCATGCAATGAGAAGGCTCACTGATAAGTCGGATGCGAGCGCGATATTGGTCGAGGACGGCGTGTATCAGGCGGTCCTGTCCGAGGCCGCAGACAGGCTGGGAAAGGCCGCTGCCGAAGTGCTAGTCTCCCAAGAAGACCTAGAGGCCAGGGGCTTCGGCGCTTCCGACCTGAAGCTGGGGAAGATGGTCGGATACCCGGCCATAGTCGACTGCATAATGGAGCGCACAGACAGGACCATCACAGTGTGAGGTGACAAGATGACCAAGACGATGACGATACTCTTCCGGAGCGGGTCCATGATGGCGATGGATGCCAACGTGGCAGTGAAGATAGCGAGTGCTGCACTTGACAAGGGGTACAAGGTCAACCTCTTCGGATACGGAGAGGGGGTGACCGCCGTCAAGAAGGGACAGAAGCCCAAGCGGTTCCCCAACGTCGGCGACGAACTCCAGCAGGTAAGGCAAGGCGGCGCCATGATCGCCCTGTGCGAGACCTGCTATGCGGCGCGGGGATTCGAGCGTGGAGAGGAGATAGAGGGTGCCAAGGTCGGGAGCTTGACGAACGACCTGTTCAAGTTCGTGTCAGAGTCGGATAGGCTCGTCACGATTGCGAGGTGAGAGAATGGCATCATCGGTTCTAGTGCTGATCACTAAGCCACCATACGGGCTCGAAGAGGGATTCGCCGGACTGAGACTGGGACTTGCGATGGCGGTCAATGGCATGAAGATTTCTGTGCTCTTCGTCGAAGAGGGCGTCTACAACGCCGTCGGGGCGCAAAAGGCGGATGTGCTGAAGATGCCGTCCAACATCGACGCGACCAAGGACCTTTACGAATTCGATGTGCCGGTCTATGTCGTCAGTGAGGACCTCGCCGCGAGAGGAATACCGGAATCCAGGCTCTTCGAGGGGCTAAAGGTCATACCCGCAGTGAAAGTGAGGGAGCTGACGGCCGAGCACGATGTCGTGACCACTTTCTGACCTTGGATCCGTCAGTCAATTCCTTTTATTAGTATCCGGGCAATTCCATGGCGTGAAATTCGAGATATTGGAGCGGGACGGCCTTGCGAGGATAGGCTCGCTCGAGATCGACGAGATCAACACCAGGACCCCTGCCATAGCCTTCGTCGACAGCGAGAGACACCCCGCGCCCCCTGGCGAACTCAGACTCAAACGTGAATGGACAGGGAGCAAGGGCGACCTCGTCATGGCTTCGTCATCGTTCTCAGCAGGTCCAAGACGATCCGAGAACCACGCCCTTTTGCATCCTGGCTTCCGCGGATCGCCATACGCAGGGGAACCTACGGGCGATGACTTCGCCCTCCTTCGGGACCCTGCTGGGATGTTGCTCGATTCAGAGATGTTCGTCGCGGCCCTCGCAACCATGAAAGGCGGAGAGGACCTGGTCAGACCCGCGTTCTGCTCGGTCATGGGGACGCCGCAGAGGCTTGCCTTCCTGGCATACTGCGGGTTCGACGTCTTCGACTCCATCCCGTTGATCATGTCTGCCGAGAACGGCTGGTACCTGACCACCACAGGCAAGCTGGTGTATGATAAGGTGGAGGAGTTGCCATGCTCCTGTCCAGCATGCTCTACGGGCAGAAGGGGCAAGGACGAGCTGCTTCAACACAACTACAACACAGCGATCAACGAGCTGAGACTCGTCAAGCACTCGATCTCCGAGGGCATGCTCAGGGAGCTGGTCGAATCCCGGATCAGGTCCGAACCGTGGATGGTCCAGAACCTGCGCTTGCTCGACCTCCACCATCAGGATCTGCAGGAGATGCATGCGCCAATCAGAGGGACGAGATTCCACGCGGGCTCGAAGGAGTCGCTCACCAGGCCGGACGTCCTCCGATGGCGCACGCGCTTGGAGCAGAGGTTCAAGCGGCCAGAGGGAGCCCGCGTCCTGCTGTTGATCCCGTGCTCCGCGAAGAAGCCATACTCGCTCTCGCAATCGCACATGAGATTCAGGCAGGCCATCTGGGACAGCGGGAAGGCGAACCTCGTGCACGAGGTCGTCGTCACCTCTCCCCTCGGCCTCGTCCCGCGCGAGCTCGAGCTGTTCTATCCGGCCAAAGACTATGACATCCCGGTAACGGGTCACTGGGACCGCGATGAGAAGAGGATGGTCGAGGAGATGGTGAGCTGGTTGGTCGAGAGCCAGAAGTACGACCTCGTCATATCGCACCTGGGGGACGAGCGCGAGCCTGTCAACTCTGCCCTGAAGGATTTCATAGACACCTCGCAGGGAAGCCCCGGGTCGCGGGAGAGCCTGCAGAGACTGACGGACGCCATCAAGGCTCAGGCTCCCGAGATGCAAGGTCCGAAACGGGGAGCGAGGGATGTCGACGACATGCGTTCTCTCTGCCGGTTCCAGTTCGGGGACGCGGGTGCTGACCTTTGCGAGAATGCGACCGTCTACGGGAGATGGCCGAACCTGAAGATAACCCTGGACCGCACTCAGCTCGGAATGCTGACCGGGGAGAGAGGGATGGTCTCACTGACCTTGGAAGGCGCAGCCGTCCTCGCCCAAAGGGATTCGTACTGTGTCGAGATCGAGGATTTCATGCCGAAGGGCAATCTCTTCGTTGTTGGAGTGAAGAAGGCAGGCAAGGAGATCCGAATCGGCGACGATGTCGTGGTGGTTCACGACAAGGAGGCGCGAGCGGTCGGCGTTGCAAGGATGACCCCTGTCGAGATGGACCTGGCGGAACGCGGGGAGGCTGTGCACGTCAGGCACGCACTCGCGATGCCAATCTGAAGGGCCAGACTACTTTCACGCACCCCCTGCTGTCAGGTTATTGACCTTCATTTCCACTAGAGATACTCAACAGGTGTGAAAAATGGTAGATGCCGACCACTACAGCTGGGAAGAAGTATACGATCTGCTCGGGTGCGAGCCCGAGATCGAACCGACAGCACAAGCCGTTGAAAACTGAAGATAACCAACCATCCCAGATAGGTAGGAACTCATGCTCCTCCTACCTATCGACCTCTATTTTTCCGGAATCCGCCCATTTCACCAATCCACCCTACATAAAGGATTCTCCTCGAATCGGTCAGCTATGTCTCCGAGAAATGAAAGGTTTGAAGACTCGTCCGTTTGAGGCTGGGAGTGGAGAACTGTCCTTTGGACTTCGATACTCTTAAGACGGTTGGCGATATTATTGGGCCGTCAGATAATATGGGATGCGAGGACACGCTATTGTTACTGGGAGGTCTAGAAGACCATTTCAGCCGTAGCGCTCGCGCCCGAAGCCCGCTGATCATGTCACTCTCAAAGGTCGAACCGGGTTTCGAACCGGACGGCGCGGCCGCCGAACGAAAGAACAAGGCGAGGGTATTCGTCGTTGACGACGAGGACTACATCAGGGACCTCTACAAGGACGTGTTCGAGTCTGCTGGACTCACCGTCTTCTCGGCATGCAGCGGAGACGAGGCTGTGAACATCTTCAAGACGCTCAAGAGCAGGCCTGATATCATCATCATGGACCACAGAATGCCTGGCAAGGACGGCATCCAGACCACGAAAGAGATCCTCAAGATGGATCCTTCCGTGCCGATCATATTCTCAAGTGCCGACATATCGGTGCGCGAGCAGGCACTCGAGGCCGGGGCATGCTCGTTCTGGGCGAAACCGTTCCCGTGCAGTCTCCTGGTGAACGCGATGCTGGACATCGTCGAAGCCAGAAGACGATGAACACAGACTACATCTTGTATCTCAAGAGGGCGGCGATGCCGCCCAGCGACTCCAGCCTT
>Ga0315281_10008232_pt1 | contig 14584 bp, 13 predicted proteins | sample YL17G07_0_MG_FD_204540 | JGI IMG/M metagenome (GOLD analysis project Ga0315281, IMG submission 204540) | Sediment microbial communities from Yellowstone Lake, YNP, Wyoming, USA - YL17G07_0 | ecosystem: Environmental > Aquatic > Freshwater > Lake > Sediment | place: USA: Wyoming | collected...
CGGCAGTTTATATTTTGGTATCTGTGTATCGTCCGCTATCCAATGATTCAGACGGTTATGTCCGCAGCAGCGTCCTTCCTCCCTCGAAATAATCACTACTAGCAGCCTGTTGAAAAACGTGATCAGGGGATGCAGCGCAAGGCGGAAACGGACGAAAAAGCGCAGTTTACACGAAGTAAATGAGCAGTTTGAGTTCGTTTCCAACGCCGCGATGCGCCCCTCAGCGCGTTTTTCAACAGGCTGCTGGACGATATTGGTTAATGCGTCCGGGCAATGATGTAATGAGCCAGTTGACGTAATGACTCTGCCTGTGAATCTAGCAAGCTGAGGCTCGTCAAGGCATCCTCGCACAAATCTTCCGCCAAGCGCCGTGACTCCGTCAGTCCCAGAATTGACGGGTAGGTTGGTTTGTTTTTGTGACGATCGGCACCGGCATTTTTTCCCAGGGTCGGGGTGTGGCCCACTTCGTCGAGAATGTCGTCCTGAATCTGGAAGGCCAGCCCGATACATTTCGCATAGTGATCCAAGGCGTTGAGCTTATCGGTATCACCTGGAATTGCACACAGTGCACCCAATTTCACACTGGCGCGAATCAATGCACCGGTTTTATGGATATGCATATTCTCGAGTTCGGCTTCAGTGAGTTGGCGACCCACTGCCGAGAGGTCAATCGCCTGGCCACCGGCCATACCGCGCGAACCGCTGGCGGTCGCTAAGGTGTCGAGCATTTCCAAACGTTGCTCGGCCGGAATGATCTTATCGGTACCATGACTCAAAATATGAAACGCCAGTGACTGTAAGGCATCACCCGCCAAGATCGCAGTGGCTTCATCGAAGGCTTTGTGACAAGTGGGTAAACCACGGCGCAAGTCGTCGTCGTCCATCGCCGGCAGATCATCATGAATCAGTGAATACGCATGAATCACCTCAATCGCACACGCGGCGGGGTCGAGCCGCGCCAACGGCACAGCCAGGGCGGAGCCGGCGGCATAAACCAGAAAGGGGCGTACCCGCTTACCACCGTTGAGTACGGCATAGCGCATTGCCTGGTGCAAGCGTTGCGGTGCAATGGCCTCAGCGGGTAGCCAGCGCGTCAGCGCGGTATTAACGCGCTGCTGCCACGGGTCGAGAAAATTCAGATCAATCACGGACGGTAGGTTCATCAAACGGGGCGAGCAGGGGTTTGCCGTTTTGTTCGATCAATTGTTGGACTTTTTGCTCTGCGGCCTTCAAGGCTTCCTGACAGCGGCGCGTGAGCGCAACGCCCCGCTCAAAGTCTTTTAGCGAATCTTCGAGACTGCGATCCCCTTTCTCCATTCGCTCGACCAAGTTTTCGAGTTCTTGCAGCGATTGTTCAAAATGTTGCATTGACATGGGTTCCGGCGAGGCAGGGGCGGGAGGCTTTTTCTTGGGCACGGGGTCGGTATCCTTAAAATAGTACAGCGGCGGCTAAAATAACGGATGGCTTGATGTAGGTCAAATCTGAGTTAGAAGATTGTTATACATAAATAAATTTTCAATTTAGACTAAGTCTTGACTTCCGTACCCAGGGAGGCTATCTTTTTAACACATTTAGAATCAGTCTAAATCCTGATCTGGAACGACAGATTAGTCTTAAATCTAACAACGTGGAGGTAATTTATGGCCCAGTTAAAAGGCAGCAAGACCGAAGCCAATCTGAAGGCGGCGTTTGCGGGTGAATCCCAGGCTAACCGCCGTTATTTGTATTTCGCCGCCAAGGCAGACGTCGAAGGTTATAACGACGTGTCAGCCGTATTTCGATCCACCGCCGAGGGCGAAACCGGACACGCCCATGGTCACTTGGAGTATCTGGAGCAAGTGGGTGATCCCGCGACCGGCTTACCCATTGGCCCCACCAGCCAAAACCTGAAGGCAGCAATTGCCGGCGAAACCCATGAATACACGGACATGTATCCGGGCATGGCCAAAGCCGCACGCACGGAAGGATTCAACGAAATAGCGGATTGGTTCGAGACCCTAGCCAAGGCAGAGCGTTCACACGCCAATCGTTTCCAAAAGGCGTTGGATAATCTCGGCGGCTAATGCAAGCAGACAACGGCCTGGTTGATTCAGGCCGTTGTGTTTTTGTGATGCTTGTTACCTACACCACGACACTACGGATCAAAATAATCATGAATAAACCCACTGAAGGACGCCGTGAAGGTAGCTTGCAAGCGCCGACCCGTCACCCATTAGCATGGCAGGACGCCGCGTTTTATGATGAAAAGGATTTGTATAAGGAACTTGAACGAGTCTTTGATATTTGTCATGGCTGCCGTCGCTGTGTGAGTTTGTGTCATTCATTTCCGACCTTGTTTGATCTAGTGGATGAATCGGCAACCATGGAAGTCGATGGCGTTGCTAAACAGGATTACTGGAAGGTTGTCGAGCATTGTTATCTGTGCGACCTGTGTTACATGACAAAGTGTCCCTATGTGCCACCGCACGAATGGAATGTGGATTTCCCGCATTTGATGCTACGGGCCAAGGCGGTTAAATTCAAAACTCACGGCGCGTCGTTACGTGACAAGGTATTAAGCTCTACTGATACCGTGGGTAAATTTGCTGGAATACCGATTGTGGTGCAGGTGGTGAATGCGGCGAACCGTACGCCGGTATTGCGCAAGACCTTGCAAGCGGTGTTGGGTGTGCATGAACATGCGCTTGTGCCCGAGTATCACAGCGATACCTTGCATAAACGTGTTAAAAGTAATACAGCGACTGCGGTGTCGGCAATTCGCGGTACGCTCACCAAGGGTCGGGTTGCACTGTTTGCCACGTGTTATGGTAATTTCAATGAGCCGCAAATGGGTGAAGATCTGTTGGCGGTATTTGCGCACAATGATATTGAAGTACGTCTGGTTGAAAAAGAACAGTGTTGTGGCATGCCCAAGCTGGAGTTGGGTGACCTGGATGCGGTGGCGCGTGCGAAAGAAGCGAATATTCCCCAACTGATGCGCTTGATTGATGAAGGTTGGGATATTGTTGCGCCCATCCCCTCGTGTGTATTGATGTTCAAGCAAGAATTACCCTTGATGTTCCCGAATGATACCGATGTGTTAACGGTAAAAAAGGCCATCTTTGATCCATTTGAATACTTGATGTTGCGCCACAAAGAAGGCTTGCTTAAAACGGATTTCCATCAACCGTTGGGCAAGGTCGCCTACCATGCGGCTTGTCATCAGCGTGTGCAAAACATTGGGATGAAGACCCGCGAGGTATTGTCACTCGTGCCAAATACACAAGTCCAGGCGATTGAGCGTTGCTCCGGGCATGATGGTACGTATGCCGTGAAAAAAGAATACCACGAGATTGCAATGAAGATTGTCAAGCCGGTAGTCAGCCGGGTCAAAGAAATGCAGGCCGATCACTACACCAGTGATTGCCCGATGGCCGGTCGCTTTATTGAAAATGGCATGGCCGATCACAGTTCAACAGAACATCCCATGCAATTATTGAGGAAGGCGTATGGAATTTAATACAGTTATAAAAGAAGGCGGGGCCATGAAAAAATTACATCGCGAAGATTTATTCTCACTTGAAGAATACGCCAAGCGTCGCAACACATTTCGGGATGAAGTATTGGCGCATAAGAAACATCGCCAAGTGCACTTGGGTGAGCACATCACCTTGTATTTTGAGGACCGCCTGACCATACAATATCAGATTCAGGAAATGTTACGCACCGAACGCATTTTTGAGGCAGAGGGGATCGCGGATGAACTGGGTGCATATAACCCGCTCGTGCCGGATGGACGCAATCTGAAAGCGACCATGATGATCGAATATGTTGACATCGATGAACGGCGTGAAGCCTTACGCAAATTACTCGGCGTGGAAGACAAAATTTGGTTGCAGGTGGCAGGACATGACAAGGTCTTTGCCATCGCGGATGAAGATATGGAACGTACTACCGAGGAAAAAACCTCCGCTGTGCATTTTCTGCGGTTTGAATTCACCCCAGCAATGATTCAGAGACTGAAAGCAGGCGGGGTCTTGACGGCAGGGGTGGATCATCCCGCCTACGGTATGACGCTCCCCGCCTTGCCCAGGGAAACGAATACGGCATTGATCGCTGATTTTGACTGAAAAAAGAACAACCCACGGCGCCAAAACCCGTTGGCTGCAATGAGAAGTGTTACCCACCGCAATGTATAACCGCGTTTTCGTATTGGTGCTCCCAACGGGTTTCGAACCCGTGTTGCCGGCGTGAGAGGCTGGTGTCCTAGGCCGCTAGACGATGGGAGCTGAAGGTTTTCCTGGTATTCGCAGGTTTTCAGAGCTGTTATTATACGTCTATCTACCTCACTCTTAAATAGTTGTTATAAAGTTGATGGACAATACGGCTACAGCCACCACCCCAAGGATTATCCCGCGTGCGGCGCATAGCATTTCACGTGCGAATATCAGTGAACATGCGGTAAAAGTGTTGTACCGTCTGCGTGAAGCGGGCTTTGCTGCGTATCTGGTTGGCGGTGGGGTGCGCGATTTATTGCTGGGTTTGCGCCCCAAAGACTTTGATATCGCCACCAATGCCACCCCTGAACAGCTCAAAGATCTATTTCGTAATTGTCGGTTAATTGGCCGGCGGTTTCGGCTGGCCCATATCCATTTTGGCCGTGAAATTATTGAAGTGGCCACCTTTCGTGGTCATCACTCCCAGTCGGATGAAATAGAGCAATCGCACATGCGTGATGGCATGCTGTTGCGTGACAATGTCTATGGCACCTTGGCGGAGGATGCCTGGCGGCGCGATTTTACGGTGAATGCGCTGTATTACAACATTGCCGATTTTAGTTTGGTCGATTACACCGGGGGCATGGAAGATTTAGCCTCACGCCGCTTACGCATGATTGGCGATCCGCTGGTGCGTTTTCAGGAAGACCCGGTGCGCATGTTACGCGCGATTCGATTCGCCGCAAAACTGGAATTCAGCTTGGATGACAGTGTGGCGCAGGCGATTGAACAATTACGGACCCGTTTGTTTGCCGTGCCACCGGCGCGGTTGTTCGACGAATTAGTCAAATTATTTCTCAAAGGCCACGGCCTCCGAACTTATGAGCTGTTACGCAAATATGATTTGCTCATGGTGTTATTCCCCACCACGGATCAAGCGCTCAAGCAAGCGGATACCTTTTCGGATCGGTTTATCCGCCAGGCCCTGACCAATACGGATCAACGCGTTGCCGAGAATAAGCCGGTTACGCCGGCATTTTTATTCGCGGCCATGTTGTGGGCACCACTGAACCGGCAGGCAAAAGCGCTACAGGCACAAAAGATGTCACCGATTCAAAGCATTCAAGAAGCCAGTTTGGAAAGTTTAAATGATCAAAGCAAAGCCATTGCCCTGCCAAAACGGTTTCGTTTGCCGATTCGTGAAATATGGTCCGGGCAGTTCCGTTTGGAAAAACGTCAGGGCCGACGTGCAGCCTGGTTTTTGGAACAACCCCGGTTTCGTGCGGCCTATGATTTTTTGTTATTACGACAACAGGCGGGTGAGCCGGAATTGGATGAGTTGTGCGAATGGTGGACACAATTTCAAACAGTGGATGTACATGAGCGTAAAGAAATGTGTCAGGCCTTGCAACAGTCACGCTATAAGCCGATTAAGCGTGAGTCTTAATTCCACACATGCCTGCAACGCGTGTGTATATCGGCCTGGGGAGCAATCTCAATGATCCCATCACGCAAATTCACACGGCCTTGCAGCTTCTGGCGAATCTACGGGATTCATTGTTGCTGACGCACTCTTCACTGTATCGCAATCCAGCCATGGGTTCGTTGCGACAACCGGCGTATGTCAATGCCGTTGCCGCATTGGATACCCAGCTGCCCGCGCTTACCTTGCTGGATGAACTGCACGGGATTGAACAAATGCGCGGTCGCCTGCGCACGGATGAACGCTGGGGGCCGCGCACATTGGATCTGGATATATTGCTTTATGGTGAAGAAGTCATCCAGCATCCGCGCTTACAGGTTCCGCATCCCGGGTTATCACAACGTAATTTTGTTTTGTATCCTTTGCAGGAGATTGCCCCGGATGTGATGATCCCCGGTCATGGGCCGTTGACAATCCTGTTAGATCAGTGCGCGGCGAAGGGTCTGGAGCGAATTGCCTCGTGACGACAAAACCGCTGGATTTCATCGTGGTGGAGGGACCGGTGGGCGTGGGGAAAACCACGCTGGCCACGCGGCTGGCACACAGCTTTGGTTCGGATGTATTGCTGGAAGGGGTGGACGAAAATCCCTTTCTCGAACGGTTCTACCAAGACCCACGCAGCGCGGCGTTACAAACTCAATTATTTTTTTTATTTCAACGGGCACGGCAGATCCAGTCATTGCGCCAGACCGATCTGTTTCGGCCCGTGCGTGTGGCGGATTTTATTTTGGAAAAAGATCGCTTGTTTGCTGAATTAACGCTGGATGAAGATGAGTTCAAATTATATCAACAAGTCTATGCGCATCTGACGATCGATGCGCCGCAGCCTGATCTGGTGGTATATTTACAAGCGCCGGTCGATGTATTGTCGCGACGTGTCGCCAAACGGGGTCGGCAGTATGAGCGCATGATAAGCGAAGAGTACCTACAGCGTATTGTCGAGTCCTATACGCGCTTTTTCCATGATTACGCGCAATCGCCAATACTGATCGTCAATGCGGCCGAAATTGATTTTGCCAACAATGAGGCGGATTATCAGTTATTATTGGAACAGATCAGAAAGGTGCGCAGTGGGCGCCATTACTTCAATCCAACCCCGTTTAATTTGTAAAGGCGTATGAGCATGACACCTTACAGTACACCACAGCCGCGCACGCAACCGGTTACGCTGCAAACCTTGCGCAACATGAAACTGTCACGTGAAAAGATTGTTATGTTGACCGCCTACGATGCCAGCTTTGCCGCCATTGCCGATCGGGTTGGTGTGGAAATTATATTGGTCGGCGATTCACTCGGCATGGTGGTGCAAGGCCATGATTCCACTGTTCCGGTGACGATGGATGACATGATCTATCACACCAAACTGGTCTCCCGTGCGCGTCCACATGCGCTGGTGATGGGTGACATGCCCTTCATGAGTTATTCCGATCCGCAGACTGCCTTGGCGAACGCGACGCGATTCATGCAAGAGGGCGGCGCGCACATGGTGAAACTGGAGGGTGGGGGTAACATAGCACAAGTAGTAAAGGCGCTCGCGGATCACAATATTCCGGTTTGCGCGCACTTGGGGTTACAACCACAATCGGTGCATAAACTCGGTGGCTACAAAGTCCAAGGCCGTGATCCGGCGGCGGCGGACGCGATGTTTAACGAAGCGCAGGCAATGCAAGCGGCCGGTGCGGATTTGTTATTGCTGGAATGTGTACCGGCGACATTGGCCTCGCGCATCTCCGCCGCATTAACGATCCCGACCATTGGTATTGGTGCCGGCCCCGATTGTGATGGCCAGGTGTTGGTGATTTATGATGTGCTAGGCATTTCAGCTGGACGCAAACCCAAATTCGCCAAAAATTTCCTGATGGCGCTACCCAAGGATAGCGAGATCAGTGTTGAGGCGGCATTGCGCAGCTACGTTGCAGCAGTCAAGCAAGGTCAATTCCCCACGGCCGAACAAAGCTTTACTTAAGTCTATCCATTCATCTATGGAGATTGTTACCACCCTTGCCGAATTGCACAACGCACTGGCGTCATCTCGTGCGCCGGGGCAGCGCATTGCCTTTGTGCCGACCATGGGAAATTTGCACCGCGGGCATTTGCGTTTAGTCGAGGTGGCAAAACAACGGGCGCCCAAAGTGGTCGTGAGTATCTTTGTTAATCCGCTGCAGTTCGGACCAAACGAAGATTTTGCCAATTACCCGCGCACCCTCGAACAAGATAGCACCCAGTTACAAGATGCCGGGGTGGCTGTGCTATTTACCCCCGATGAAAAACTGATGTATCCCAACGGCGCGACTCATACCAGTTTTATTGATGTTCCCGATTTAGCCAACATCTTAGAAGGGGCACATCGCGCGGGACATTTTCGTGGGGTGGCCACGGTCGTCGCCAAACTCTTTAATATGGTGCAACCCCACCACGCAGTATTCGGGGAAAAAGATTTTCAGCAATTATTGGTCATCCGGGCGATGGTGCGTGACCTGGCCTTTCCCCTTGAGATCATCGGGGTGCCGACCGAACGCGACGCGGCGGGTCTGGCATTGAGTTCCCGCAACGGCTATTTAACCGCACAGGAACGGCAGCTGGCACCGCTTTTGTATCAAAGCTTGTGTGAGGTACGCGATGCGGTGCGCCGGGGCGAGGACAATTTTGTGCAACTGGAGCAACAGGCGGTCGCGCACCTGACGGCGGGCGGGTTCAAACCACAATACGTGGCGATACGTGATGCGCAGAGCCTGTTGCCGGTCAAAAACCCGACCACGACGCCCTTGGTCATCCTCGCGGCGGCCTATCTAGGCAAGACGCGGCTCCTTGATAATTTGCGTGTCTAGGCCGATATTAGATGGTAATCGGGTTGCTGAATGATACAATTATCGAGGTTATTACCGCAGAGGAGTGGTCGTTGATATGTTAGTTACGATGCTCAAGGCCAAATTGCACCGTGCACGCGTGACGCATTCAGAACTGGAGTATGAAGGTTCGTGCGCCATTGATGGTACCTTGCTGGATACCGCGGGTATTCGTGAGTATCAGCAGATTGATATTTATAACATCAGCAATGGCGAGCGTTTTACGACCTATGCGATCCGTGCCGAGCATGATTCGGGCATTATCTCCGTCAATGGCGCCGCTGCCCATAAAGCCAATCCCGGTGACATTATTATTATTTGCACGTATGCGATGTTAGATCAGCGTGAACTTGCCAGTTTCAAACCGACTCTCGTCTATCTTAATGAGCAGAATCACATTACGCATACGCACAATGCAATCCCCGTCCAATTAGTCACAAGTCATAATTAAGATATTGTAGGTCGGCCAGCCCGGCCTACTTACACCCCAGACCTATCCCGTATTCCGCATCCCCGCCGCAATCGCATTGATGCTGCGCAGCAACGGGTCCAACCACTGGTCGCGTTCGGCGTCAGTTAAAGTGGTATCACGATAGCGTTTCAACAGCAGCAACTGAATTTGATTGAGAGGATCCAGATAGGGGTTGCGCCGCGATAGCGACACCGCCAATTGCGGTGTCTCGGCCAGCAGAGACGGTATCTTGGCCACACTCAGCACGTGTTTGAGCGTGCGTTGATGTTCCGCGTAAATTTCCTGATAGATCTTTGCTGCCTGGGTTTGATCCTGACATAACGTCGAATACGTTTGCGCAATCCGCATCCCCGCCTTGAACAGGGCCATCTGGGTGTTGCTCAGTAATGATCGAAAGAAGGGCCAATTACGGTACATCTTTTGTAACTGTGACAGTCGTGCCGGATCACCCTCCAACCATTTTTCCAAGGCGGTGCCGATGCCGTACCAAGCCGGCAGGGTGTGCCGCGATTGCGCCCAGCCAAACACCCACGGGATAGCGCGAATCGACGTTTTGGAACGATCTTGTTTGGTGCGATGCGCCGGACGCGAGCCCATATTCAACAAGCGGATCTCGGACACCGGCGTGGCCTCATAAAAATAATCGAGCAAGCCCGGGGTATGATCGATCAGGGCTCGGTAGTGTTGTTCACCGGTCGCCGCCAATTCCTGCATGGTGCGAAAGTACTGTGATTTCTCCGGCGCCGGTTCGCTAATCAAGTTTCGGCTGGCCTTCAGCAAGCCGGTAACGCCCATGGTTAATTCATACACGGCGGTTTCATGGTTGCTGTATTTATAATAAAGCACCTCGCCTTGCTCGGTGAATTTGATTTCACCTTGTACGGTACCGGCGGGCTGCGAGAGGATGGCTTCATGGGTGGGACCACCACCACGGCCCACGGTGCCGCCGCGACCATGAAATAAACGACATAACACATTGCGCGATTTGGTTAAGGCGATGATTTGCTGTTGTGCCTGATACAGGCTCCATGATGAGGACAGGATGCCGCCGTCTTTGCACGAATCGGAATAACCCAGCATGACTTCCTGTTTGTTGCCCGATGCCGCCAGCAACGCGGCATACGTTGGGTTGTCGAGCAGTTGCTCCATGACCGGGACGATATGCGTGAGATCATCGATGGTTTCGAATAAGGGTGAGATACGTATTTGGCAAAACCATTCGCTGTCACGTTTGCCGACCAAACCGGCCAGCCAACCCAGCAGCAACACTTCCATCACATGACTGGCGGCATGGGTCATGGAGATCACGTAATTGCCAAACGCATTCGGGCTGACCTCATGATGCATGTCGTGGATGATCTGCAGGACCTCAACGGTCTCGCGTGCTTGCTCGGACAGCAGTGATTTATTCAATGCGGGCTTGGGGGTGGCCACCAATTCGGCTAACAGCGCGAGTTTTTCCGCCTCATGCAGACCGTGGTAATCCGTGCCGCGCAGTTGTTTGATGACTTCGGCCACGGTATTACTGTGAATCGTCGATTCCTGGCGGATATCCAGTTTTGCCAGAAAAAATCCAAAGGTTTCAACCAGGCGGATCATGTCCTTGAGTTCACCATTGGCGATGATGCTATCACCGTGATATTTCAGTGAATCACGAATGACATACAGGTCTTGTAATAAACCATTTTCATTGCGATAACCATAACCGGTATCAACATTGGCATTGCCGGCCATGCGTTGCATCAGGACATGGATAAGACGCCGCAGCCGTTGCCGCATGAAATATAATTTACGTCGATACGGCTCATTCTTGAATCGATCGGGGTGTTCCGCAAAGGTATCGGCAACCTCTTGTTCATCGCGGGCCAGACTTTGCAAGAAGGGTTTGCTGGGTTTACACAATTTTATCGAATGAGTGAGTAAATGGCTTAAGGCAGTGATACGTTTTTCGTATTCGCGCAGCACTTCCAAGGCTTGCAGGCGCAAGGCCAGCACGGTGGTGTGCGGTTTCACAAACGGATTACCGTCACGATCACCGCCGATCCAGGAACCAAACCGGATAAAACTGGGCACCGTGATCGCGCTCTCCAGTTCCGGGTTGTTACCGTAGATACTGGTCAAGGCGCGTTCCATATTGCGATAGACGCGCGGCACGGCGGTAAACAGGCTTTCCTGAAAATGTTGCAGACCGTTTTTGACCTCATCGATGACTTGCATGCGGCGCGTGCGCACTTCATTGGTTTTATATAGGATTTGGATGTGCCGTTCGAGTTGCTCGGTGAGTTCCTCGCGTTCTGCACGATTCATGCGGCCATTCATTTGTTGATTAATCACAAAGATGCGCCGCAGTGCTTGCATGATGGTCAAGCGTTTGGATTCGGTCGGATGCGCGGTGAATACCGGGATGTACATCAAGTGATCAAGCAAGGTCTGTAATTGATCGTTGCTGACCCCTTGTTTTTTTAGTTCACGCAAGGTGACCTCAAAGGAACCCGGCCAGTGCGGTCCATGGCGGTCGGTATCGGTGCGCCGTTGGCGGTGACTGTGATCTTCTTCGGCGATATTCACCAAACTGAAATAGGTACTGAAGGCGCGGATCACCCGCGTCATGCTTTCGCTGTCGAGACTGTCAATCAAATGCAACAAACGTTCATGTTTGGTTTGATCATCATGTTTGCGCAGGGCGATATGACCCTTGCGCAGGGTCTCCACCGCGATATAGACACGTTGGCCGGCATGCTGTTGTAGAATTTTACCTAACAAGCTACCGAGTAACCGTACTTGTTGGCGAAGCAGCTTGTCTTTCGTCTCGACCGTGGAGGGGCTGGCGGTGCGGGCGGGGAATTCTTTGAGTTGTGCGGTCATGTGTTTATAGGTGAAATTGAAAATGAGTGTCTATTATACTCGGTATCATCCTGACTGTGTCCATCGAGGTGATGGGTTAACCCGGTCAGGCGATGGTGTTAGACTGGGACTTTGACAAGGAATAAACGATGTCGCTGTTAACTGAATCACCTGCCTGGCAGGCGTTACATACGCATTTCCAAGCCGTCCGTAAGCTGCATATGCGTGATCTCTTCGCGCAGGATCCGCAGCGTTTTGCGCGGTTTTCTTTGCGGTTTAAGGATATTTTGCTCGATTTTTCCAAAAACCGTATCACCACTGAGACCATGGGTCTGCTCAACGGCTTGGCCCAGGAACGCGATGTCCCCGGCTGGATTGCGCGCATGTTTCGCGGTGACAAGATCAACCATACTGAACAACGCGCTGTTTTGCATGTGGCCTTGCGGAATCGTTCCGGTCGGCCGGTACAGGTGGATGGCCAGGATGTGATGCCGGATGTCACGGCCATGTGGGACAAACTGCGTCAGTTCAGCGAGGCCGTGCGTTGCCGCAAATGGCTGGGGTATAGCGGCCAGACCATCAGCGATGTGGTGAACATCGGTGTCGGCGGTTCCGATTTGGGACCGCTGATGGTCACCGAGGCATTACGTTCCTATGCGATCCATGATCTGCGCGTGCATTTTGTCTCAAACGTGGACGAGAACCACATTAATGACACCCTCGCCCGTGTCAATCACAACACCACCTTGTTCATTATCGTCTCCAAGAGTTTCACCACCCAAGATACCCTGGTTAATGCCGAAGCGGCGCGTGACTGGTTCTTGCAGCGCTCACAAAAGCCTTCGTCCGTAGCAAAACATTTTGTCGCGGTGACCAATAACGTGGATGCCGCCCGTGAGTTTGGCATTGAAGCGGCGAATATTTTTGATATGTGGGATTGGGTGGGCGGGCGTTTTTCTATGTGGTCCTCGGTGGGCTTGTCGATTGCGATTGCGATCGGCATGGATAACTTTGAACAAATGTTGCAGGGCGCGTATGACATGGATGAACATTTTCGTACTGCGCCTCTGGCGGAGAATCTGCCGGTCACGCTGGCCTTATTGGGGATATGGTATAACAATTTTTTTAATGCCGAAAGTTATGCCGTGCTGCCCTATGACCAGCATTTAGAACATTTGCCGGCCTATTTGCGGCAGATGGATATGGAGAGCAATGGCAAACGCATCGATCGCGACGGCAAGGTAGTGGATTACAGCACCGGGCCGATCGTCTTTGGCCAATTGGGGATCACCGGGCAACACGCGTTTTATCAACTGCTGCACCAAGGTACCAAACTGATCCCGGCGGACATCATTGCCCCGGTGTCGATCCGGCGCGAGATTAAGACGCAACATCTGGTACTGTTGGCCAATGTTTTTGCACAAACCGAGGCATTGATGTGCGGTAAAACCGAACAAGAAGCGCGTGCCGAAATGCAGGCCGCCGGTATAGCGGAGACGGAGCTGGCCGCATTACTACCGTACAAAGTATTTCCCGGCAACAAACCCACCAACACAATCCTGTTCAGCACCTTAGATCCAAAGGCCTTGGGCAGCCTGGTGGCACTGTATGAGCACAAGGTGTTTGTGCAAGGCATCATCTGGGGGATCAATTCGTTTGATCAGTGGGGTGTTGAGTTGGGGAAGGGGATGGCGAAACGCATTCTGCCCGAATTAAACAATGATAAGCCGGTGACTAACCATGATAGCTCGACCAATGGCTTGATCAACTATTACAAATCACTGCGCAGCAGAAGAGATGCCGAACAAGATAACTAAGGTGGTAGCCGAGGTCGGACTCGAACCGACACGCCCGAAGGCACAGCATTTTGAGTGCTGCGTGTCTACCAATTCCACCACACGGCCACAAGGGGGCACATTATAGACATTTTCCCGGCGCTGGCAAATGTTAAATCGGCTTCCGCTAAATCGTTAAATAACAAGGTAGATCTCGGCGCGCATTCAACAGCTGTCCTTGATCCTCTAACAGCTTGTTGAAAAACGCAGAACCTACTGAGAATTCTTTAAACCGACTCACGTCGGTAGCCAGAAGCCTATTGATATATATGGATTCCGGCTCGCACGGCGTTTGGCCGGAACGACGAATCGGGGTTCAATGTCGAGTTTTTCAACAGGCTGCTAAGTTGAAAACACCCCGGCTCCAATCATGGCATAATCGCGGTATGGACGATCAAGCTCTATATACCCTCAAGACCATTTTTGGTTATCCGGCGTTTCGCGAACACCAGCAAACGATCATCGCGCAGCTGATTGCGGGCAAAGACGCCGTGGTGCTGATGCCCACCGGGGGTGGCAAGTCGCTGTGTTATCAAATTCCGGCGATGGTCCGTCCCGGCACCGGCATCATTATTTCACCGCTGATCGCCTTGATGCAAAATCAAGTGGTTGCGCTCAAGCAAGTGGGCGTGCGGGCGGCCTTCCTGAATTCAAGCCAAGACGCGGCGACCGCGCAAGCCGTGGAGCAACAGTTGCAACGCGGGGAGCTTGACTTGTTGTATGTCGCGCCGGAACGGCTCATGACTGCGCGCTTTCTCAATCTGCTGGATCGGGCGTCGCTATCGTTGTTTGCCATCGATGAGGCCCACTGTGTCTCACAATGGGGTCATGATTTTCGTCCTGAATATATTCAACTGTCGGTGTTGCACCAACGTTACCCGCAGATCCCACGTATCGCCCTTACCGC
>Ga0315281_10008233_pt1 | contig 14584 bp, 13 predicted proteins | sample YL17G07_0_MG_FD_204540 | JGI IMG/M metagenome (GOLD analysis project Ga0315281, IMG submission 204540) | Sediment microbial communities from Yellowstone Lake, YNP, Wyoming, USA - YL17G07_0 | ecosystem: Environmental > Aquatic > Freshwater > Lake > Sediment | place: USA: Wyoming | collected...
TTCCGCCCGCGCGGGGTAACCGAAAAGGCGTTTGAAGCGGTCGAAGAGGTCGCGGTCAATCGCCGTTCCCGCCGGAGACATCTCCCACACGGCCAGGCTGTTGTTGAGCGCGGCCACCACGGATTCGACCAACGCCGCCACCGGAATCGGCGCCGCCACCTGCTGCGCGGCGAAGCGCGGATGACAGAGGTGAAGACTGGCGTCCGCAATCTCGGACACAACGGAAGCAATCTTTCCGGGTTTGACCTCGCGCCGGAGAATCGCCTTGATCCGCGGCAGACAGTCGGGAGCGCGCACCGGTCCGCCCGAGCGCGTCAGTTCCTTCGCAGCCAGACGGGCGAGTTCGTGCGCGAGGCGCTCCACGACCGTTGGATTCCAGACTTGTGAACGCAATCCTGTGTTTTGCATGTTCCGTAGCTCTCGGTGGTCGTATGAGTCAGGTCAAAATGCGAAGGAGGATTCTGTCACAGAGCACACCGGAGACAAGCGCCAATTCGGGACGGGGTGAGGAAACCATCCAGGGGAGGCGAAATGTGCCGCCCTGAAGGGCGGCGCTACGCGAACAGTGCCTTGAGGCTTTCGGTGTAGGGCGCGCGGGCGATGCCGCGCTCGGTGATGATGGCGGAGACGTAGCGGTGGGGCGTGACGTCGAAGGCCGGGTGGCGCGCGGGAACATTTGCGGGAGCGGTCGCCACACCTGCCCAGTGGGTCACTTCGGATGGAGCCCGCTCTTCGATGGGAATCTGGTCGCCGGAGGCAAGACTCATGTCAATCGTCGAGAGTGGCGCGGCCACGTAGAACGGAATTTGATTTTCCTTGGCGAGCACGGCGACGCTGTAGGTGCCGATTTTGTTCGCCACATCTCCGTTCGCGGCGATGCGGTCGGCGCCAACGATGGCGGCTTTGATCTCGCCTGCCTTCATGAAGTGCCCGGCCATGTTGTCGGTGATGAGGGTCACGGGAATCGAGTCCTTGGCCAATTCCCAGGCGGTCAGTCGCGCGCCTTGGAGAAACGGCCGCGTTTCGTCGGCAAAGACATTGATCTTCTTCCCCGCCGCGACCGCGGCGCGAATCACTCCCAGCGCCGTCCCGTAGCCACCCGTCGCGAGCGCGCCGGCGTTGCAGTGCGTGAGCACCGTTCCCGAATCCGGCATCAGCGCGGCGCCGTGCTGCCCCATGGCTTCGTTGATGGCGATGTCTTCGGCGAGGATGTGTTTGGCTTCTACGGTCAACCGCGCTTTGGCAACTGCGATTTTCTCGGCCTCCGTAGCGCCGCCCTTCAGGGCAGCACCTGCCGGGCTGAAGCCCGGCGCTACCGTGAGCGAACCTTCGAACGCCGTGCGCATGCGCTCGATTGCCCAAAAGAGATTTACCGCTGTGGGCCGCGTCTTGCCAATTGCTTCAGCGATCACATCAAAATCCGCGCGCAGATCGGGAATTGTCCGCGCGCCGGAATTCTTCACCCCCAGCGCGACGCCCATTGCCGCCGCCACGCCGATCGCCGGCGCGCCACGAATCACCATCGAGCGGATGGCTTCGGCCACTTCCTGGTAGGTGCGACAGGTGACGTAGCGCTCCTCGGTGGGGAGCTTGAGCTGGTCGATCATTCGCACGCCGTCATCCGTCCACTCGATGGTTTTGAACATTCGCCCCCTGCTCTGTGTGGCATGGTAGCCGCAGTGGTCGATTATAGCAGGGGCTCGGGATAGCAGGTGTGGACAGCCTCGGTCCATTCTGGAAAACTCGGCCGCGTGTGCGGCCAGAAAGACAAACCCCTACGGTGCCCCTCTTTTTGGCTCGCACGACCGTGGGATTGGGTGCACTGTGCCCTCGGACTCGGACCTCGCCAAGACACTTATTGTGCCGAAGGCTGAAAGACTTTGCATATCGCCCTGACCCCGTATTTCAAGCCGACCAACCTTTTCTGAGGCTTCCCTGGGGCCTGGGCTTTGGCAGGCTTCTTGCCCAGTAGTAGGGTGGTGCAAATCTTTACATGTCGCGCTTAGTGCAGTTTCCAAATGGATCGAACCCTTCGGAGGTATCAACTTTCTTTGAATTTTTCACTTGACAACGAATTGCCTATTCCCTTACTCTCTCGGCATCATAGTTTCTATTTTGGGCTAACTCTTAACAACACTCCAGGGAATTGATACCGGCGTCTGTTCGGAGCGATAGTGCAACGGATGGCGGCTCGCACGATCCGGGCGGGGTAGAGCCATCGCTTGTGCGGGGAAGAAATCGGCCCCAGGAAAGGCCTCGCAGGAAGCGGTGTCTGAAAAATCCAGTTCCAGCCGTAGTGACAACGGGTTTCGAGGACTTCACGTCTGAATCTTGAAGTTCAAAGTGGAAGTTCAAGTAGATAAGGACATTGCGAATAAACCGAGGAGGTTTACATGTCGAAATTCAGTCGCAGAAAATTGATGCACTGGGCTGCCGGAAGCGCCTTGGGAAGCGCCCTCTTCGGAGGGTTCCTGGGACGGCGGGCTTGGGCCCAGTCCGTGCCGTTCGTTGACTTGGCATTGTCCCCGGGGGGCACCGGGCTATGGAAGCTGGACCAAGCGGGGCGCATCGCCTCGCTGGGCACCGCGCTGCCGCTCGATGACGCCAGCATTATTCCGTGCATCCGCCCCTCACCGTACGTGGCGATGGCTGCCTGGCCGGCTGGTACTTCAGCTGGCGAGGGGGTGATCGCCCTGACCCTGGACGGCCAGTTCCGCGCCTTCGGCTCCTTGAATTTGAAGCTGTTGCAATTGGTACTCGAACGTACGTCCCCGCTGTCGAGCAAACGCCTGCCCTACGCTGCCTTTGCCGTCATGCCGGATGGCAACGGGGCATGGGCGCTCGATCTGATGGGACGACTCAGCACGTTCGGCAACGCGACGGATTTCGGGGAGGGCACCATCCTTCCGTGCTACACCCCTTCGCCGTACGTGGCGATGGTTCCCACGCCGTTGGGCGATGGGCTGTACGCCCTGACCCAGAACGGCCAGATCAGAACCTTCGGCAACGCGACGCAGCTCGGGGACGGCTCCATCGCTCCGTGCGTCGAACCCGTCCCGTTCGTCGCCTTGGCCATCACGCCGGAAGGCGATGGGCTATGGGCGCTCGATCTGCTGGGGCGCGTCCGCACGATCGGCAACGCGACGCCGTTCGGGGACGCCACCGTCCAACCGTGCTATCACCCCTCGCCGTACGTGGCGATGGTTCGCACGCCGTCGGGCGAAGGGCTGTACGCCCTGACCAAGAGCAGCCAGCTTCGCACCTTCGGCGACGCGCTGGATTTCAGTGCGCCGTTACCATAGTGGTAGCGCAGACCTCGCTTTTGAGGTCTGCGGCTCTTCCGCTTGCCCATCGACGAACCGCGGACCTGCAAAACAGGTCCGCGCTACCAGCTTTTCTGCGTAATCTGCGGATAGCTTTTCCTACACAACCACCATGAGCCTCTTCCGTCTCAGCCGCCTGTTTCGCTCCAGCCCCCCCGCAGTCCCGGAGGACCGTCTGGAGGGGCGCGCCCCGCGCGGACTCCGGCTGCTGCCCGATTTCGTCCCCCCCCAGGAGCGGGAGGAGCTTGGCGCTTGGATCGCCGCCAACGTTACCTGGTCTGGCGGCAGCTTTGACGGACATCGTCTGGAAACCTATGTCGAGCCCAGCCGGCCCCTGCCCGAGTGGGGGCGGGCGCTCGGACGGCGCCTGCGGGAGGCCGGCATCTTCGACGCCGACCCGGACTATCTCCATCTATTCTCCTGCCAGGCAGGCCAGGGGATGGCGCGCCACGTGGACCAGGATTTTGTCGGCGAAGTGGTGGCCGGGCTGACGCTCGGCTCCAGCCATGTCCTCGAATTTGCCCGCGCGGGAAAAAGGGACGCGGCGGCGCGGGTGCTGCTGCTGCCCGGCGACCTGTACGTCATTTCGGGCGCGGCGCGCCAGCGCTGGGAGCATGGCGTGCCCTTCGCGAAAGAAGACCAGTTCGGCGGCCGCGTCTATCCCCGCAGCGAAGGCTGGTCCGCCATCTGGGGCTGCGTGGACAGGGATGCGCCAGAAATTTCGCAGTACACCCGAAGCAGCTAGCGCCCAGTTCGGTTATTTCGAACTCTGCGGCTCGGAATCCTCAAGAAAACCCCGCAGACTTCTAGTACAAGTCTGCGCTACCAGCTTTTGACCTTTGCCATCTGCCTTTTGATTTCCCTTTTCAGAGACGGCCCGGCGGGCCCCTCTTACGCGGGTCCCTTCCCGTCAGCCGACGGGCTCCGACCCGCGCTACAGCTCGATTTGCGCTTTGACGACGCCTTCTTCCGCGTCGCGCTCCAGACGGAAGCCCAGGCGTTCGCAGACCTTCTGCATGGGGTAGTTATCGGTGAGGATTTCGGCAGTGATGCGCCGGACGTTTTCCTTGCGGCCGATCTCGACCAGTCTCTTCAACAGCTCGCTGCCCAGCCCGCGGCTTTGAACCGGGTCCGAGACCAGGATCGCGAACTGCGCCTCCTCGGTTCCGGGTTGTTTGGTCAGGCGGCCGACGCCCAGCAGCTCATGCTCGCCGCTCGCCGGATTCTTGTAGTCGGCCACCAGAGCAATTTCCCGGTCGTAGTCCACGTAGCAGATGCGCGTCAGCCGTTCGTGCGCGATGCGCTGGCTGAGGGCAATCATGTGGAAGTAGCGCATGTAGACGCTCTGCTCGGAAAGCGTCTCATGGAACTTGACCAGCAGAGGTTCATCCTCCGGCATGATGGGCCGGATCATGACCTCCGTGCTGTCTTTCATCGTCCAGGGCGCGACGTATTGCGCAGGATAAGGTCGCACCGCCAGCTTGGGCAGCATCGCCTCCGTGACCTCCGGGCCGTGGAGGACGACGCGCGCGTCGAGCGCAATCAGGCGATCTTCAGAAGCGAGCAACGGATTGATGTCGATTTCCTTCACCCAGCGCTGCTCGACCACGAGGTGGCTGAAGCGCACCAGGATCTGCTCGAGTGCGGCGAGGTCCACGGCCTTGCGTCCGCGCACGCCCTTGAGTGCCGTGTAGATTTTGGTTTGCTCCATCATGCGCCGCGCCAGAGTCGTGTTGAGCGGCGGCAGGGCCAGGGCGCGGTCTTTGAAAACTTCCACCAGTTGCCCGCCCGTGCCGAACAGCAGCACGGGGCCGAACTGCACGTCGAGGCTGCTGCCGAGGATGATCTCGTAGCCGTCGAGCTTGATCATCGGCTGCACGGTCACGCCCTGGAAGTGTTGCGCCCCGGCCTTCTCCGCGACCGAGGCTTCGATTGAACGGAAGGCCCGGCGGACCGCGTCGGCATCCGTCAGGTTGAGTTTCACGCCGCCCACATCGGTCTTGTGGGTGATGGTTTCGGAGTAGAGCTTGAGCACGACCGGGTAGCCGATCTTCTTGGCGAGCGTCGCGGCCTCATCGGCGCTCTTGGCGATTTGCGTCTCGACCGTGGGAATGCCGTAGGCGGCGAGGACTTTCTTGGACTCAACTTCCGTAAGAATTGTTCGACCGGCTTTGCGAGCCTCTTCGATGGTCTTCGCAGCTTCCGCGTGGCGAGCCGCGGTCTGCTCGAAGTCGATCGGCATGGCGGGAGTCTCGTAGAGCCCGCGCAGGTTATAGGTGTATTGCCACATGTAATGGAAGATTCGCGCCGCAGTGTCAGGGTAGGCGAAAGTGGGGATCCCGGCGCGGTTCAGGATCTGCTCGCCCGCGGCCACACCGGTTCCGCCCATCCAGCTCGCCAGAATGGGTTTGCCCTCCAGCTTCGCAAAGGGTTTCAGTTGCTCGGCGATTTGCGTGGGGTCGGTCATCGCCTGAGGGGTGAGGATGGTAAGCAGGCCGTCAGTGTTGGGGTCTTTCGAGACGATCTCGACCGCCTTGGCGTAGCGCTCGGGCGTAGCGTCGCCGAGGATATCGATGGGGTTGTTGTGGCTCCACTCGCGGGGAAGAATTCCGTTGAGCGCCTCCATGGTCTCGGGCGCCAACTCCGCGAGTTCCCCTCCCACGCCAATCAACGTATCCGTGGCGAGCACGCCCGGGCCGCCGGCGTTGGTCAGAATAGCCAGGCGCGGGCCCTTGGGACGAGGCTGTTTGCCCAGGACTTCCGCGACGTAGAAGAGTTGGCCCATCGTCTGGACGCGCAGCACGCCGCAACGGCGGAAGGCCGCGGCCAGAACTTCATCGCTGCCGGCGAGCGTTCCGGTGTGGGACGCAGCAGCTTTCGCCGCCGCTTCGCTCCGTCCCGCTTTGATGACGATAATCGGTTTCGACAGCGCCACGTCACGCGCGGCGGAAAGGAACCCGCGCGCATCGCCGATCGATTCCATGTAGAGGATGATGCTGCGCGTGCGCGGGTCATCGCCGAGGTAGTCGATCAGATCGCCCCAGCCCACATCGGCCATCGCGCCGATGGAGATGAACGCACTGAAGCCCACCATTTCGCGCAAGCTCCAGTCGAGCACCGCCGTGCAGAGCGCGCCACTTTGACTGATGAATCCGATGTTCCCGGGCCGCGCCATGCCCGCCGCGAAGGTGGCATTGAGTCCGGTGGTCGGACTCATTACGCCCAGACAATTCGGCCCTATGATGCGGATTTTTCCGCGCCGCGCTTCGGCCAGGGTTTCCTGCTCGAGTTTTGCGCCTTCCGGTCCCAGTTCCTTGAAGCCGGCCGAAATGACGATGGCTGCCTTGACTTTCACGTCGACGCAGTCGCGAACCACTTTGGGTACCGAAACCGCAGGGGTAACAATCACGGCAAGGTCGATCTGCTCAGGAATGGCGCGAATGTTGGGATACGCCTTGACGCCCAAAACATGTGACCGCTTGGGATTGACCGGGAAGACCGCGCCGCCGAAGGGATTACTGATCAGGTTCCAGAAGAGGGTTCGCCCGACGCTGCCGGGATTCTCGGTAGCACCGATGACCGCAACGCGCCCGGGGGCGAAGAAGACGTCGAGCGGATGCTGGCGACCGCGCAAAATGTCATGTGCCGCTTCGACCTTCGGAGGATTGGATGGCTTCATGAGAAGATGCTCCTGGATGATAGGATGAATGCCAAAAAGACAAAGTGACTGGGGCTTCGCTCACCCTTCTATGGTAGGCGTCCTCAGGTGCTTGTACCAGAGCAATTCCTGTACCTTTGATGGCGGGAACACCAACATTGTTCCGAACCGCAAAACGGCTTGACTGCCAGGGGAAGACGGACATAATTTCGCCATGTGGTTCAGGATGAAGTTCCTTGGAGGCAAAGCCATGCCAACTGGTCTTCGCAAGGTCGCCGTACTGCTCGTCATAGTCAAAAGCTTGTCTGTCCACTGCCAAGCCTCGCCCAAACCCGCCGGCGCAGCAGACGCGTCAATGAGAATCACTTCGAGTGCCTTTCAGCCGGATGGCGCGATTCCCAAGAAATACTCCTGCGACGGCCAGGACATCTCTCCCCCGCTGGCCTGGAGCGGCACCCCCGCCGGGACCAAGAGCTTCGCACTGATTATGGACGACCCCGATGCACGGCCCACCACCTGGGTGCACTGGGTGCTCTACGACCTGCCGGCCGACGCGCGGAGCCTCCCCGAGAATCTGCCCAAGACGAAAGAACTCGCGAGCGGCGCGCGAAACGGCGTCAACGGCGAACCCAAGATCGGTTACGAAGGCCCTTGCCCGCCGCCCGGCCCCGTGCACAACTACCATTTCAAGCTTTACGCGCTGGATGGCAAACTCGGTCTGAAGTCAGGCGCGACCAAAGCTGAAGTTGAAAAGGCCATGGAGGGGCGTATCCTCGGCGAGGCCCAGCTCGTCGGCCGCTTCGGTCGTAAGTAGTGAATCCGTGACCCCGGCAAGCAGTTCACCTCTTGGAAGGAGTCCGGACCAACGTGCCGCCCCACACCCTCGGAGAGGCGTTGATTTCCATCTGGCAGCAAGCAATGGCGGAGGGCAAATCCGTGGTTGAGCTGGAAGGTGAGGTCTATCCGGTCGGACACACGCGCGCGAAACGACTGCGTACGGTCCAATTCACCTTCGGCCCACATCGCCTCGACGGCATCGAGCAGAATCCGCAAACCGGCTCGCGTTGGGCCCAGCTCGCGCGCGAGGGCGAGCGCATCATGCAGTTCAGCGTTAACCGGCGCTACGTCGCCAACGTCTGCGAAGGCAAGCTCCTCCGCTACCCCGCTTGGAAGTCCCTGAAACTGCCTGAGTGAATCTTCAATCCGCCCTCTTTCTGGCATAGAATAGTTGGCCAGGGCACCCAATGAAGACGCAGGCTGAGGAAGCGGCGACCGCAATCGCCGGAGAGTTCCCACGCTGGGTGGATTTAGGTCATGGGTGCCGGCCCGCACTGCGTCTGGGCCTGGCGACCAGGGGCAACACTCACCTCTCGCCTGACGGCGTCGCCTACGCGGTTGAGCGCGGCGTGAACTATCTGAATTCGTGCGGATACGATGATGCCATCGCCGGCGCGGTACGCGACCGGCTGATCGACCGTCGACAAGTCATGCTCGCCGTGCAACTCGGCGCGCGCTCGGCCCGTGGCATGCGACAGCAAATCGAAAAATCACTCGGCCTGCTCGGGACCGACACCCTGGACGTCGTGACGCTTTATTACGTGGAAGAAGAGAGCGAGTGGAAGGAGATCGTGCAGCCTGGCGGCGCGATGGAAGCTCTAGAAGAGGGGCGCGGCAATGGCCGGGTCCGCCTGATCGGTTTGACCTCACACCAAAGGAAACTTGCCGCGCGCTGGGCCGAAAGCGGCAAGCTCGATCTGCTCATGATCCGTTACAACGCCGCGCACTGCGGCGCGGAACAGGACGTGTTTCCGGTGGCGGAGCGGCTGCGCATTCCCGTGGTGGCCTATACGGCGCAACGCTGGGGAGCCTTGAAGAAACGCACGCCGGGCGACCCCAAAGGGTTCACGCCTCCCCACGCGCGCGAGTGGTACCGCTTCGCGCTGGCGCAGGCGGCGGTGAGCGTTGTCCTGATGGCACCCGCCAATCGCGAGCAGTTGGAAGAAAACCTGCAACTGCTTGACGACTGGCGCGCTCCCCGCCCGGAAGAATTCGCCGCGCTCGCCAGCCACGGCCGGCGCGTTCGCCGACACGCCGGAGTCTTCTGGTAGACGCGTCGCATTCCCTGGCGCCACTTTCGGGCCACTTACTGGCCCGGGGCGCGATACGGGACGCTCTTCTTCGCGGCGCTGTCCAATTCGTCGGGTGTGAGAAGCACCGTGGTGCTCGTGCTGACCACTCCGCTGGCGTTGATAGCCAGGGAAGCCGCGGCCGCGCTCACGTTGTCCGGCAGGTCGACGATGACGCAGGCATCATACTTCCCAAAGGCAAAGTAGAACGCCTCCACTTTCCCACCCGCCGCTTTGATCGCCTTGGCAGCAGCATCGCGACGTTTGGAGCCGCCCTCCGCGAGCAATCCCTTCGTGCCTTCGGCCGTATACGACGCCAGAATAAGATACTTCGGCATAGTTGGCCCCCTCAGCTGGTTTGAGTAGATTTGCGCTCTTGCGCGAGGCGGAACAATAGCGCGGCCGAGAGCAAAATGCAATCGAAAGGTGCTGGCTGTTGGTTGTGGGTTGTGGGTTGTTGGTTGGCGGGAATCCGATATTGGACTTCGATTTTCCCCAGGTCGATTGTCGTTTTTCCGTCTGCGGTCTTCTGCCCTGTCGGCGCAGTCTAACCACGCTCCATCGCCGACGGGCGAATCGCAGATGCGGCGTGAATCAAAGACCGTGGCGTCAGGCGAAGCAGCCAAACGATCAGCTTGTAGCGCCACCCCGGCACCACAATCAGGTCCCCGCGCCTGAGTCCACGCAGCGACGCTTCGACGACTTCCTCCGCCGACATCCACCAGCTTGCCGGAACCTGCTTGCGATCGAAGCCCATCACATCGTGAAACTCCGTCACGGTAAACCCCGGGCAAAGCGCCTGCACGCGCACCGGAGAGCGAGCGGCCTTCAGTTCGAGGTACAGTCCCTCGGTAAAGCAGTTCATCCAAGCCTTAGTCGAGTAGTAGCTGGTGTTGCCGGGGCGGCAGATGAATGCCGCTACAGAGGAGACATTCACCAGCGCGCCCTTCCCCCGCGCCGTCATCTTGCGCAATGCCGCGTGGCTCAGCCGCATCGTCGCCATGACGTGCAGGCGATGCATCGCGTCGTGGTTCTCCACCGGACCATCCGAGAACCGCCCTTTCGTTCCGAAGCCCGCGTTGTTGATCAAGAACTCAAGATTCTCCGCCCGCGCGATGCGCTCCTCCACGACCTTGAGACCATCCTCCCGGATGAGATCGGCCGGGAGCACCTCGACATCAACGCCGTGTTTACCCCTCAACTCCGCCGCCAGTTCCTCCAGACGTTCCCGCCGTCGCGCCACCAGCACGAGGTCATAGCCGTCCACGGCCAAGCGGCGGGCGTAGAGGGCTCCGATTCCGGCTGACGCGCCCGTCACCACCGCCAACGGTCTCGATCCAACCATCGCATCACCCTCCTCTTGAGTGAAGCCGCGATTATGCCACGGGATTGGTTGACCCAGTACTCTCGTACTATTGCCACATCCCGGATGCTCCGGCAGAATGGCCGCAGGTTTTGGGAGGAGTGGTAAGGCATATGGTGCTGCAAGGAATAATCGGGCTTGCCTGTTTGATCTTCCTGTTTGCCGGGGCCGTGGGGATGGATTACAGCTTGCAGGTAGGCAGTCTTCTGCTGATGGGTTTTGCCATCAGGAAGTTTTTGGACACCTACTGGAGCTTGGAACCCCGCGAGGGCGAGCTCATTCCCTGGGAGGACCGTCAGCCTCATCGCTTGTAGCGGCACCCGGCCCCGCTCAGAGCGGGACCGATCCAGAGTCTGCTCAGAGTTTGCTCGACGTGCCATCGGCACGTAATTTGCGTCACCCCAAGCGCCGGAGACGAGTAGGGGTCCCGATGCACTCCATCGGGGCCCCTACGACCGTCTCGCCAAGCGGGCCTGCGGACCCGAAGCCGAAAGGTTCTGCGCCCCATCCGAACGGCTGGTAAGATGGCAGCGATGCGTGTCGCCGTCGTCGTCATCGCGTGCCTCACTTGCATCTCCGCCCGAGCGCAAGGGCCGGAGAACATCCTCCTCGTCGTCAACAAAGATTCGAAACTCTCCAAAGCGGTGGGCCAGTATTACCAGCAGCGCCGCAACGTACCTGCGTCGCAGGTATGCTTTATCAAAACCCTTGACCAGGAAGAGATCGGCCGCGTCACTTTCGAAGATGAGGTTCGCAAGCCCATCCTCAACTGCCTCACAAAGGGCGCGCTCCAGGACCGCATCCTCTACATCGTCTTGACCAAGGGCGTTCCGCTCAAGATCAAAGCGTCCGAGCGCAACGACCAGGCGAGCGTGGATTCCGAACTGACGCTCGCCTATCAGGACTTGCTTGGGGTTCCACGCGTCCTCAAGGGCGGCAGTGCCAATCCTTATTTCAGCAACAGCGTCAGCGGGAACTTGCGGCGCTTCAGTCACCGCGAATTCCCGATGTACTTGGTGACGCGCCTGGACGGCTACGACCTCGCCGATATCCGCGCTCTTATCGACCGCGGGCTTTCGCCCTCGCGCGAGGGCCGGTTCGTGCTGGATCTTTCCTACGACGACAACGCCACCGGCAACAATTGGCTGCGGGAGGCGGCCATAAAACTGAAGGAAGCCGGAATCCCCGAGTCGCGCATTCGCCTGGAGACGACCACGGCATTCCTGACGGGAGAGAAAGAAGTTCTGGGTTACGCCGGCTGGGGATCCAACGACCGTTCGAACCATTCGCGCTTCCTCAACAACACTTGGGTGAACGGGGCGCTTTTGGTGGAATTCGTCTCCACCGATGCGCGCACGTTCGAAAGGCCTCCGAAGAAATGGACCAGTGGCAAGTGGGACGATCCCCCGGAGTCGTTCTTCGCCGGCTCGCCGCAATCGCTCATCGCGGATTACATCCACGAAGGCGTAACCGGCGCGGCAGGAAATGTGTACGAGCCTTACCTCGGCGCCTGCGTGCGGCCGCAAATCCTGTTTCCAGCTTATTTGCGGGGACTGAACCTCGCAGAGAGCTACTACGCCGCAATCCCCCTCTTGAGCTGGCAAACCGTGGTGATCGGCGACCCGCTCACTTCACCTTTCCCCGGAAATCCACTTCCCACCGCTGAGGCTGATCCCCCCAAAGACCCAACCACCGGCTTGCCCAAATACTTCGCCGCCTTCGCCGCTCGCGCCAAGGCCAAACGCTGAGGCCATCGGCCGGAGGGCGTTCATCGAGCCGCGGGAGAAGTTATCCGCAGTGATGGAATGGAAACCGCATCACTCAAGGTAGAATGGTCGCGCATCGTGACCATGCCAGGGTTGGTATCCCGAAACTTGTTCCGCAACCGCCGGCGCACGCTCCTGACGGCGGGAAGCGTGGCGGTCTCGATTCTCCTGTTGGTCGTCTTCTGGGCGGTCTACCGGTTCCTCGAGGCGCCGCCCGCGGCGGAGGGCGACCGCTTCCATCTAGTGCTGATTGTGATGGCGCGAACCTCCCTGATTCGACCTATGCCCCTCAGTTACCGCGCGCGCATCGAGCGGATGCCGGGAGTCCGCGCTGTCACGCAAGTCTTCTGGTTCGACGCCCGCTACAAGAATGAGGACACGGTGATTGCCTCACTGAGCCTCGACCCCAAGATCGTCAGAACGTTTTTTCCGGATTGGCAACTTCCCAGCGCCCTGTGGGACCAATTCCTGGGAGAGCGGACCGCCGCGATCGCGTCACGCCAGCTCGCGACCAAGTACGGATGGAAGCTGGGCGATCACATCTACGTGAGCAGTCCCAGCTATTTTGGCCGGGGCGTGGACCTCACGTTGCGTGGCATCTACGAGGGCAAGGAGGAGCAGTCGTACCTGGTGTTCCATTGGGATTATCTGGATGAAGTCCTGGGCAGGCCGAACGTTACCCTCCAGTTCTGGATTCTGGCCGAGTCGCCCGAAGTCGTGCCCGGTTTGATGAAACGGGTGGACGAGGAGTTTCGCAACGAGCCCGTTCAGACGCTCACCCAAACGGTCAAGCAGATGACGCTCAATTTCGTTTCGTGGTTCGGCAACGTCAAGCTGATTCTGGCCGGAATGTCCGGCGCCGTGGCGTTTGCCGTGCTTCTCATCGTAGCGAACTCGATGGCGATGTCGATTCGCGAGCGGACTTCGGAGATCGCGGTGTTGCGCGCGCTGGGATTTCGGACCCCCCAGGTGCTTGCCCTGCTTGCTGCCGAATCCCTCGCCATCTCGCTCACCGGCGCCGCCGCAGGCGCTCTGGGCGCGTGGAGTATTTGCCGCGTGCTAGCCGGATACACGATTGGTGGCGGGCTGCTGGTCAATCTGCAGGTGGGTGCGCCCGGCGCGGCGCTCTCGATCGTTTCTGCCGCTGTCATCGGACTGCTGAGCACGCTCGTCCCCGCCCTGCACGCGGCGCGCCTGAATATCGCCGAAGCGCTGCGCCACGTCGGGTAGCACCGGACTTGCGACCGGTCTTGCCTCTATTCCTTCACACGCCCGGCGATGAAGTCCTTGACAGCATTTCGGTCTTCCAAGGGGAGGTCCACAAAGTGAAGTGCGACGCAGTCGGGAGGCTCCTTGCGGATGACGATGGTGTGCAGGTTCAGCAAACCCGGCGATGGCGGGAGGGAGAGGGTCAGATTAACTTCGTCGCCGAGGGTCAGCCCACCCGAAGACTCCAGCAAGACCCCGCCTTCGCTGATGTTCAGGCTCATGGAGGTGAAACGGTTCTCTCCCTTTTCACAGGTCACCACCGTGCGCAGGGGCAGGCGGACGTAGCTTCGCTTCTCGCGCAACATGGCGGAGTAGAGGCAGCGGAGCAAGCCGTTGAGTCTGGCCAGTTCAGGCGGCTTTCCCAGGAAAAAGGTGATGCCTGCCCTGAAGCCGGCGCGCATCGTGTCCACATCATCGTATCCCGTGAGCATGATGATGGGGGCACTGCTATTGGAGGCGGACGCACGGATATGCCGCGCCAGAGCGAAGCCGTCTGTGCCTGGCATCTGAGCGTCCACGAATACGCCGTCGAACTTCTGCCGATCGATGCGCCTAGCGGCCTCTTGCCCGTCCCCTACGGCCAAGACCTCGTAGCTCAATGCCTGTAGCATATCCTTGAGCACTTTCAGAACGTCGGGGTCGTCATCGACAATCAAAAGTTTCAGCGCCATGGATCGTCAACCGCGAGGTTTACTCTACCATCAACAGGATGCACCGAAAAAGGACCAATGTCACTGAGAATTACCGCGAATCATGACTGGGAATCTGCCGCAACGTTTGACGCTGACCCTTTTCTACTCCAAGCCGGGTAACTGGATGAGTAAATGGGTATGACGATTCCGCTTCCTCCCGCCGCAAGTGCCCGGAGCGACGGTTCGGGGGGAGTTAACTAGATTTGAAACTTGCGCTTCACTTGGGCGGACTTCTCGGCGACGGAGCGGGCGAGTTGCTTTTTATGGGCAGCGAGTTGCTTGGCGAGCGCCGGGTCGGCGATGGCCAGGATTTGGATAGCAAGGATCGCGGCATTGACCGCGCCGGGTTTGCCGATGGAGGTGCAAGCGACGGGGACGCCGCCCGGC
>Ga0315281_10008234_pt1 | contig 14583 bp, 16 predicted proteins | sample YL17G07_0_MG_FD_204540 | JGI IMG/M metagenome (GOLD analysis project Ga0315281, IMG submission 204540) | Sediment microbial communities from Yellowstone Lake, YNP, Wyoming, USA - YL17G07_0 | ecosystem: Environmental > Aquatic > Freshwater > Lake > Sediment | place: USA: Wyoming | collected...
TATATTCATTGTTTTTTGGGTTTAGCATCTTAACGCACATCTTTATAACATTGCGCGGAGTGAAATATTGCCCTTTCTGTCCTTTTGAAACCTCTGCTATTAAGTGTTCAAAGGCACGATCGATTATATATTCATTGTTTTTTGGGTTTAGCATCTTAACGCACATCTTTATAACATTGCGCGGAGTGAAATATTGCCCTTTCTGTCCTTTTGAAACCTCTGCTATTAAGTGTTCAAAGGCACGATCGATTATTTCAAGTTCGCTCCTTTCTGAGCCAAGAAACTTAACCTCTTCCAAAAATGGGACGCAAATCTGTAGTTGATCGGGAGTGAGATTAATTTTATCAAGTAGATTGAAAATGTTTTGCCACTCGTTTATTGCGCCAGTGAAAAGCTCGTCGTTTATCACTGAATAGGTCTTCTTGGGGTCTTTATATTGCCTAAAATAAATTTCTTTGTTTTTACGAAAATTTTCTGCTTGATATTCGTCATACAGTTTTGCGTAGATCAACTTAAAAACTTCTTCAAATACGTTAACCCCAGCTTGAGCGAGAACCATTTCTTCAAGCCTTGAAATAATGAATGAAAGGTTAAACTCGCTCTTAAGGTCGTTATATGTTTGTTTTTCTTCAAACAAATCATCCCAGGTCTGGTTTACTTTCGGAATGTCTGAAAGTGTAGTTAGATACTCTTTCGGATAAGGTCTGTAGAGAATAAACTTTTCTTTACCATTCGACCATACTCCTCCCTCAGCACCCTCTGCACTCAGGTATGACTTTAATTGTTCTTCTGCTTTTTGAACATCTGGCTGTTTTACTTCAAAAATTATATACGGTGTAATTTTGTCTTCTTTATATATAACAATATCTGCGGCCTTTGTTTTAACTTCTCTTCCAAATTGCACTGACTTTTCAACTTCAATCCTCTCTAATGGATATTTATATTCTTCTGTTAATTTTAATAACCATAACTGCCTTATGATTTCTTCAGGTTTTCCGATTTGTTTGTTCTTATCGTAAACAAAGATTTCTTTGTCTCTTTTAAGGCAACGAATATAAAATCTACCTTTTTCTTTTTCAAAAGCCTTTATTTTATTGAGAATATCTACTTTGAACTCTGTTAATTTATATTTTTTCTGAGAATCGCCAAAAACCAGATCAAAAACCCCATCCGAACTTATTTCTTCTCTTGGCGATTCGTATTTTGCTTCGTTCATATTAACCCCTTACTTTTGAAACTGAATGAATCATTGCCTGCTATGATTATGTGGTCTAACACCTCTATGCTCATTATTTTGCCTGCCTCAACAAGCCTTTTTGTGATTTGTAAATCTCCTTCTGATGGCTCTGCTTCACCTGATGGGTGGTTATGGACAAGGATTACCGAAGCCGCGAGCGATTGGATTGCCTCTTTGAAAACTTCCCTTGGATGTACAAGACTTGCGTTTAAAGTACCGATTGATATGTCGCTCGTGTTAATAATGTGATTCCTGGAATCAAGCGATAAAACAAGAAAGTGTTCTTTCTTTTTGTCTTTCAATTGAGATTTAACGGCTTTTACAACATCTTTGGATGATTTTATTGTGATTTTCTTGTCTGTAGGTTCATCTTTTCTTCGCGCAAGTTCGAAGGATGCTTTAATCTGTGATGCCTTTGCTAAACCTATGCCTGGAACTTCCATAAGTTCTTCGAGGGATGCTTCAGAAATTCCTTTGATATTTCCAAATGTGCTTAAAAGCCTTGTTGCAGTAACCATAACTGATTCCCCCCTTACTCCTGTTCTCAGGATTAATGCAAGGAGTTCTTGTGTTGAAAGCGCCTCTTCGCCAAATTTTTTAAGCCTTTCCCTTGGCCTTTCAGATTTTGGCAGGTCGTTTATCGTGAATGATTTTTGAATCTTTTCGTTATCCATGTTAATTTATTTTAGGGTTTTATATGTTCTTGTCAATTTTTTAATGCTCTTAATCCATTCTCATAAGGTAGATATTTCCTCTTTATTTTTTCTCTTTTCTTTGCCAAATATCAGGAAGAATAGTGTCCCCACAATGCCAAAAGCAAATGCAGTCATAAAATTCACCTTTGGGCTGATGTTCCAGAGGAATCCTGCAGAGAATGCTGCCATTGACACAATAACATCGCGGATTAGATAATAGGTGCCGAATGTTGAAGCCTTTTTATCGATCGGGGCAAAGTCGAGGATCAACGATTTTCTTGTTGGCTCTCCAAACTCCTTTAACCCTCTTATGATAAAAGCAAAGATAAGCATTTCAAAAGTTCTCGAGTAGTAGATGAACAGGGGGAATATTGTGAAAAAACCGAAAGTTATTACTACAAATGGTTTTTTGCCGTATTTATCGGCAAGGTATGCTATGGGAATGTAAACAGCCATTGCAGTTGCCATTTCAATACCTGTGAGTAGACCAAATTGAAAGGCGCTGAAGTGGAGGTTATCAACTACCCAGAGTACCACAAACGCATATGGTATTTGCTCTGCAAATCTTATGAGTATGTCGGAAACAAGCAGTACCCTGAGATCGGGATTTATACTCGAAAAAGATTCTTTGAAGCTCATACCCTTGCCTTTAATTACGGGATCTTCTGCCATGTAGCGTTTTATAAAGAAAAGTGAGATTAGACCGAGAACAAACGCGCAGGCAAGGCCAATTTTAACTCCAAGAACTTTTCCATAAACTCCAATTAAAACTCCTCCAAGAATTGGCCCAAGTCCCATGGGGATTCTTCTTACAAGTGAGTGAAGCGAAACTCCCATTGTCTGTTTTTCCTTTTTTACAGATTTTGAAACAAGGCTCATAATTGCAGGAAGGGAAATTGCAGTCCAGGAAATAAAGAATACAGCACCCACGAGCACTGCTTTCCATCCAGGGAAGATTATTACAATAAGGTAGCCTATTATTGCCATAACTATGAAGACAAGCAGTGATTTTTTGTATCCGATTCTATCGCTCAGGTATCCGCCAGGGAATGAGTAAAGCGCACTTAAAAGATTATCCATTCCGTTGAGAAATGCAACAAATATTGTTGAACCGCCGAGAGCAACTATATACAGAGGAAGGAATCGTTCTGCCATCTTTTCACCAAGCCCGAGGAATATCACCATAATAAGCATGGTAAGGATTGTCTTATTTAAGCCGAGAAAGTTTGCTATACCCTTTAAAGGGTTTCTTTTCATAGAGTCCATGTTGTACTATTTACCCGTTTCTTTTGCCAACTGCAATTTCAAAAATGCGTAAAGTGCATCATAAACCAAAAATTGGTTTTCAAGATTTTCATAGTCATCAGGGAACATAAGGGAAAATCCAGAGGCAATTGCTTCAAGCCCGGGCGCATATAGATCTTTATCCAAGTTACTTGTGTCAGCAGCGTTTACAATTTCTCCAATCCTATGAAGGACAGGGTCTTTCAAGCTATATTTCTCAATGATTGTTATGAAGGTGCAGTGACCGTTTTTGTGTCCAAGTTCTACACCTTCGGCGTCAAAAGGTATTGCATTTTCAACTTCTGTAACTTTCTTTACAAGTGTCGGTGCAACAAATATAAATTCTGCATCAGAATCAATAAATCTACTGATAAGCCATGGACAGGCAACTCTATCTACATGCACATGTGCTCTTGTAACCCATTTCATATTTGCCTCCTTGCAAAAATAAGCTCAATTTATATTATAGCATTTTTATTTTTCTTCTTTTTTATTGCGTTCTTTTGGGTCAATATGAGCAGTAACATTGTATGCTTGGGCAGTTCCTTTTACTCTGTTTTCGACAGCTGTTGCAATATCGTGAGCCTCATCTACCGTTAGATTATCGTTTACTTCAACATGAAGCGAGATAATTTTATTTGTATTGTAATCATGAACGTATATATCGTGTATATTTATAACACCAGGTACGGAAAGTGAAATTTGACTAATTTTGTTAATAAGTTCGGAGTCAGGCGCTTCTCCTATAAGGGTATTTGAAGATGTTATTATCAGTCGAACTGCAATCCATCCAATAAGAATTGCAACACAAACCGCAAGAATTCCGTCAATGAGGTATAGGTTAAACCTCATAAAGATTAACCCCAATCCAACAAGCAATGATGCAATTGCGTCACTTCTATGATGCCATGCGTCTGCTATGAGAGAAGAAGCATTTATTTTCTTTCCCAGAAATATAGAGAAACTCGCCATCCATTCTTTAAACCCCGCTGAAGCTATCATGAATATAATTGCTATTGAACTAAACTTAACCTTTTGGGGAGAAATTATTCTTAGAATAGCGGATTTCCCAAGGTCGTAAGTAACGACAATAAGCAGGAAAGCAATTATAAGAGTGGCAATTATTTCTATCCTTCCGTGACCGAATGGGTGTTCCTTATCGGCAGGTTTTTCTCCGAATTTAAAACCAACGAGCACAACTATTGAAGTAAGTACATCTGAAAGCGAATGGAATGCGTCTGCGATAAGTGATAAACTGTTTATTGCAACGCCAATTAAAAGCTTCAACAAGAATAGAAGCACATTTCCAATAATACTCACCCATGCTTCGAGATAGCCAATACGCTTTCTTGAAAGATTTTTCTCAGGAGAAAATCTCATGAGAAGCCAGGCATTAAAACTCATTTTTCACTCTCCTAAAATGTATTTGGTGGAAGTCCTGCAGTAATACTGCTGCTGCTCTCTGAGCCCGGCCCCAGGTGCCTGTTCTTCCTGCTGAGAAATTATAATTAAAATATGCCTTTTTGTCAATTTTTAAAAGCAAATTTAGTTTTAAATAATTCTTTTTAGTTTTTATCTGTAAAATTTTTGGTTTAGAGACGTTTACTCTTTGGAAAGTATTTTACTATTCAAAAATCTTAAATTTCTTTTGAAGATATTAAACATGATTTTGAAAAAAAATTGTTTTTAATACTCTATTATCGTGTATTTAAACAAAAGTTAAAAGGAGGAGATATGGCTCTTTTAGAGGTAAGGGAACTTTCGAAGGGTTATGGCAACATAAAAGCGGTTGGAGGAATAAGTTTTGAAATTCAGAAAGGAGAGATATTCGGCCTTCTTGGACCAAATGGTGCCGGTAAAACAACAACGATATCAATGCTTTCATGCCTTATCAAGCCAGATTCGGGCGACGCTTTCGTTGATGGATACTCAATATTAAAAGATTCTATGGAGGTAAAGAAAAGAATTGGCGTTGTACCTCAGGACGTTTCTCTTTACCCGACCCTCTCTGCTCAGGAAAATCTTGTTTTCTTTGGTGAGATGTATGGATTAACAGGTTCAAAACTCAGGGAGAAAGTAGATGAGGTACTCGAAGTTGTTGGTCTAAAAGATCGTAGAAAGGAAGCAATAAACAAGTATTCAGGGGGAATGAAAAGAAGGATAAATATTGCAGTGGGTTTACTTCCTTCCCCGAAATTATTAATTCTTGATGAACCGACTGTAGGAGTTGACCCTCAGTCAAGAACAAATATACTTGAAACACTCAAGGAGCTTAACAAAAAAGGCCTTACAATTCTTTACACAAGCCACTACATGGAAGAGGTAGAATTCCTCTGCCACAGGATTGCAATTATGGATCTTGGAAAAATTATTGCAATTGGTAGCTTGAACGAATTGAGACTTCTTGTAGGAGAAAGGGATCTTTTGCGTATTTCAACTGCAAATGAAATATCGAAAGATTTAGTAAAAACTGTCAAAAAAATCCCCGATGTAAGTGAAGCAAGAGTTTTAGATGAATCTATTGAAATACTGACTTTGCACGGCAGAAAGCTTTTGCCCCAGATAATAGAAATATTTGCAGATACAGGTGTCAAAATTAAGTCTGTAGAAGTTAAAGAACCCAATCTTGAAAGCGTCTTTCTCCATCTTACAGGGAAAGAACTGAGGGATTGAGGTGAAAAGAATTTTTTTCATTGCTATAAAAGATTTAAAAATAAGGGCGAGAGATTTTTATGCCTTTATTTTACTTCTTGTTATGCCGCTTGTTCTGATTCTCGTTTTGGGCATTGTTTTCAAGCCAATGTGGACGAGCACGCCCTTTGTTATAGATATGGGGGTTGTTGACTTCGATAATGGTGAGTTTTCAAAAATCCTTATAAATGATGTATTTGATTCCGACGATTTAAAAAGTATGTTGAATATAACATTGTTAGACTCAGAGGCAGAGGCAAAAGACAGAATAAATCAAGGGAAACTTGCAGCTGTTGTAATTTTAAACAGGGGATTTTCTGATGCCATTATAAAAGGGGAAAGTGCAAGTATAGAGGTTCTTGCCGACCCTGAACAGTCCATAAAGAGCGGCGTCGTAAAAAGTATCGTTGAGTCTTACACTCTCGAAGTGCTGAAGCGAAGGACGATGGTAGAAACTTTTTTAGGTACTGTTGCACCGTATAGCTCTGTAAATCCGCGAGATATACAGAAGATGATTCCAGAGTGGCTCAAGGAAATCGAAAATGAAAAAGACATTGTCCTTGTGAAGTCGAGTACCGAAAAGAAATCAACAAACGAAATCCCCGCAATGGGTTACTATGCTGTGGGTATGGCTGTTATGTATCTCCTGTTTGCCACAAACTCCGGGGCTGAAACAATATTTGAAGAAAGAAGGCTTAAAACCTACGACAGGATTAGGACAGCCCCCGTTCATGAAAACGTATTATTTGGAGGGAAGCTTTTAGGAATATTTCTTGTTGCTTTTGTTCAATTTTTGATAATTGTGATCTTCACAGCTCTGTTTTACGGAGTTAGCTGGGGGAAATCGCTGCCAGGCATATTTATTTTAATGATTTCTTCTGTTCTTGCTTTCTCGGGATTTTCAACGCTTTTTGCTTCAATTGCTAAAAGCGAAGAGCAGATTGGAAACATCGGTCCTGCTTTATCAATGATATTCGGTTTTCTTGGTGGAGGAATGTGGCCTGCCTTCCTTTTTCCTCAATGGATGAATGTAGTAAGTAAGTTTACTCCAAACAGGTGGGCGCTGGACGGCTTCTTAAAACTTATGGAAAGCAATGCGAATTTTGCACAAGTTCTTCCTCAGTGCGGAGTTCTCGTGATGATGGCACTTCTCTTCTTCCTCATTGGAACTTTAAGGCTTAAGGCAAGAGGGGTGTAATATGCTCAAGAAAATTTTTAATATAGCAATAAATCTATTGAAGATCACCCTGAGAGACAAAGGGGCACTTGTGTGGCTTCTTGTTATGCCTCTTATCTGGACTGTGCTCATTGGCTCAATGAGCGGCCCAAAAAGTAGTAGCAATACCATTCCTGTAGGAATTATCAATTTAGATAATGGGACTTATGGTAGCAACTTCGAATCATATTTAGCAAAAGAAAAAGACATAGTCATTGTTATCAAAAAAGATGAAATTGAACTTGTCCAGCTTGTAAAAGATACGAAAGTATCAGTAGGCCTTATTATCCCTCAAGATTTTTCAGAAAATCTTAAACTCAATCGATCCGTTGAAATAAAGCTTTTGAAGTCAGAAAAAAGTTCTTCTTACTTTATTGAGGAACTTATAGGAAAAGTTGCAAAAAGGATGTCAATTGATGCACTTTCGGCAAATTTTGCCCTTGAAAAGTTAAGCACGCTTGTGCAAGTCCCTGAAACTTCAAAGCCTGAGATCTGGGAAAGGGCTTACAAGATTGCCGATGCTTATTTTGAGCCTTCACCTTCGATTGCCGTTAATTATAAAGTCCTTGCTGTAGAGCAAAAAGAGCAGAACCTGGCTCTGGGAATGAATTTATCTTCACCGGGTTTTGCTGCGATGTTTGTCATGATGGGTGTATTTTTTGCAGGTGCTGCAATGGTTGCAGAAAGGCATCAAGGCACACTCGCCCGCCTTCTAACAACACCTACAAGTAAATTCTCAATAATTTCAGGGGAAATGCTTGGCTTTTTCATTCTCGGTTTAGTTCAGTTTGCTATTCTTATACTTTTCGGTCAGTATGTGCTTGGGGTGAACTGGGGTAGTTCTCCGTTTGGTGTCGCACTTCTTACGGTAAGTTATGTATTTGCGGTTACAGGGCTTGGGACCCTTTTATCTGTATTTGTGAGGACTTCTGCTCAGGCAGGGGCATTTGCAGTGCTTGTTTCAATGGTTACGAGCATGATTGGTGGTTCCTGGTGGCCCATTGAAATTGCCCCAAAATTTATGCAGAGCATTGCTCGATTTACCCCACAATACTGGGCAGTAAACGGTTTCAACAAAATTATTACAAGAGGATTCGGAGTTAGTTCTGTTCTTTCCAATTTTTATGTGCTTATTGCAATTGCATGTGTTTCACTTTTTGCTTCTGTTGTTTTGTTCAGATTTGAATAAAAGATGAACTCAGGGCTGTTTTTCAGCCCTGAAGATTTTTAATTATGCTTCAAACGGTTCTTTTGGAACGATGAGTGTCAGTATTATATAGAGCAGTATGCCCACTCCATAAATGAGTGTCATGATAACCCAGACTAATCTTACAATAGTTGGGTCTATATTAAAGTATTCTGCTATTCCTCCGCAAACGCCGAAGAGAACTCTATCTTTTCTGGAGCGATATAGTTTTTTACTTTCTTCAACCTTCATTTTGTCCGAGCACTCTTTACAGTATAATTTATCGTCAATCATTACTACTTCCTCAGGGCAGACACCTCTGCCGCATTTTACACAAATACCTACCGCATCCCTTGTGGGATCACTATAACATTTCATATTTTCACCTCTCGGGCACGATGATCCATAAAATTACATATGCGACTAACGGAATCCAGAAACGAGTCCATAAAGTGAGTGGAGGGATTAGCATAAGAGCTACAAATATTATTCTGACTATTGTTGGGTCTACATTAAGATATTCGGCAACCCCTCCGCAGACTCCTCCGAGCATCTTATTTTTTGAAGAGCGATAAAGCCTTTTAGGTTCTAGCTTCTCTTTAGCTTTCTTCTCTGTGCATTCCTTGCAATAAAGCTTTCCGTCAACAGTTACTGCGTCTTCAGCTGCTACTGCTCTGCCGCAGGCCATGCAAACGCCTACTGCATCTTTAGTGTGATCTTTATAACTTTTCATTCGCTTTTACCTCCTCTCCTTGGGAGAAAAACAAGCAAGCCTACTGTTATAAGAATAATTCCTAGCCAGTATGTCCTTGCAAAATCAAAGAAAGTTCCTGGAATATTGAATATACTTGGCAGAAAGAAAATAGAGGCAATGATGGCAAGTATAATTCCTGATATGACTTCTCTTACTGACCGGTAGAAAAATACTCCTGATATGATATACCCTACTGCGAGTGATGAAAATATTCCCACAAGCAATAGAGATAGTGAATACTGAATAACGGAAAATTCAAACAGAAGAACCACAATACCGGTCAGAAGTGCGCCTATCGAAAAACCTACGCTTGCCTTCCCAAAATTAAATGCTGCCTTAACTGTATTGTAAGTCCCCGTAAAAACAAGAAAAAGAGCTATGAATGTCCATAGGAACGAGTTAATGATAAATACATTGTTGAAGATGAAAGTCAACCCAATTGCAATAAGCAAGCTTGCAAATGTAAATCTTGCTTCAAGGTCTCTCATAATTTACCTCCTTTAAAGTTACCTGGCCAACCGAGGAAACATTGATGTATATATCCTCTGAACCGCTATATTCACTGTTTACATAATAATTACCCTCTTTTGCAAAACCATCAGTTTTTACTGACAAAGCAGTTACGTCGGCCCTAACGGAGCTTTGATTGTTTACAGTAACTGTTGAACTGCCAACTCCATTTCGAAGCGTTACAGAACTTTTTCCTGTAATTGCTGAAAGATCTAAATTAAAATTTCCAACTCCTCCTTCTATCCTTATATTTTCTGTATCCTTTATTTTTGAAATATTTACATTCCCGACACCTGAATTTATAACAAGGCTGTTTATATTGCAATTACTTATTAATATATTACCGGCACCTTCCTGTATGGTAACATTTCCAAATTTTAAACTCGTATCCTGTATATATATGCCACCAGCTCCATCTTTCATGGCAAGATCTGTAGTTAGCGACTCGTTCAAATAAATATCTACTCTTCTGTATATATTTTGAGGAAATATATTGCTATTAACATTTGGGGATACTATCGTAAGGGTTCCGTTACCATAGCTGACCCTTGGCGTGTATCCTCTTGTTTCAACTCTGTATAAAATATTTTTAACCGGATGAATGTAAACATCTTCTGCACTAAGAGTGGCGTCAATTGAAAGAAATGTTTCTCCGTTATACAATTCGGAATATTGATTTGTCACGTCATTGTTCCACACTCTAAGAGGAATAATATATTTCCTTCCTGGCACTACAAAAGCAGTGACCATTACGATCAGAACGATTGCAGCAATAGCTAATGTAATGAGTAAAATCTGTGGGAAGTAATTCCTCATTGATTCATCTCTTTTGTATCTTTTTTCATGTCTTTGAGCCTTTTCTTCATGTCTTTCTTCTCTTCTTTTGGCTCTTTCTTCTTTCCTTTCCGTTTTTTCATCTACTTTTTTAGACTTTTCTTGAACTTTGCTCAGATCTTCTTCGCAATAAATTTTTCCATTGAATTCATGAGCACAGTTTTCACATAGTGGTTTGCCGCATTCTTTACAGATGGCAACTGCATCTTTTTCAGGATGGTAATAACACTTCATGATCTACACCTCCAATGATTACAAAGCTCGTAAAGAAGCTTATTGTGTAACTTATAATTAAAAGGAATATAAAAGTGAAAATAATGGGGTTAAAATTACCCACTCTCAAGAAGGAGTATATAAACTGTGGAATTACTTTAAGGGGGGTATTAACCAATAGCTTGAGGAGCCATACGGAAAAGGCGAAGACAAAGGGGAATAAAATACTTGAGATAATAAGTGTTTTTTTCCTTTGCTCATTCTCTATCCTTTTCATAACCATAAAGGTTATTGATACGAACTCGTTGTTCTGCCTCAAAAGCTCTAAATTTTTAAAAAATTCTTTTTCTTTCATCGCTGTATATACCCCCCTGGATTTTAAAAGGTTACAATTCCTGATAAAATTTCAGTAATAATTTTCTTGCCCTGAAGAGTTTAACTTTTACATTTTCGACTGAATCTCCTGTTTCTAAGGCAATTTCTTTTATGTTTTTTCCATCTCTGTAAAAAGTTAAAATCACTTCTCTGAATTGATCGGGCAATTTATATATGATTTCATACATCTCGCGGATTTTATCAATATCTGCATGCGGATCTTCGTAAGCAACTTCTGATTGAAGGCTTACTTCTCGCTTTCCTTTTTTAAAATAATCTTTAGTACAGTTTATTGCAATTCTTAAAAGATATGGATAAAAAGGTTTGTCTGTATTAAAATTTTTTAGACTTTTGTATGTCTTGAAAAAAGCATCTTGTGTAATATCTTCAGCTACCGCTCGGTTTTCTACAATTTTCCTTATTGTATTAAAAAGTAGCGATTGATACTTTTCTACAAGAAAAGAAAAATAATCATTATTACCATCAAGCACCTTTCTGATATAAAAAGAATCGTCTTTCATTAAACCTCTCTATTTATTACTATCCTCCCTTTAAAAAGGTTACAATTTTAGAAAAATTTCTCGTTTAGTGCGAGGTACGAAATTTTCAAACGTGTCTTTTAAGGGCAAAAGCATCTTTAAAACATCAAAAAATGTTCCGATGTTTTGCAAAAACTTCTTTTAACGAAACTAAAAATAATTTTAGATTGAACTTCAGAAAAAAGATTTTTATGCTTCTCAAGTTTATTTTAGATTTAAGTTCCTGCCTCAAGCAATATTCTGAGCATTAACATGTCGTTCCCTCTCAGAATTGAAAGATTTATTATGTTTCCAGGTATCGTATGTCCGAGGAGTCTCTGTAATTCCTCAACATTACTCATTTCTTTATCATTAACTTTTAATATAACATCTCCTTCTTTTAGCTCGCCTTTATAGGCAGGGCTATTTGGCATAATCTTCACAATGTAAATGCCAGCCTTTTGTTGGAGGTTATATTTTTCTTTTATTCCCAGGGGAAAATTGATATTCTGTCCGTAAACTCCGAGATAGCTTCTTCTAACCTTTCCTTCTTTTATAAGCAGGCCTGCAACCCAGTTTGCGGTGTTTATCGGGATTGAAAAGCAGATTCCCTGTGCTCCAGGAATAATTGCTGTATTTACTCCTTCGACCTTGCCGTGTAAATCGACAAGCGGACCACCAGAGTTCCCGGGGTTCAAAGCTGCATCAGTTTGTATTATGTTTTCAATTATGTTGCCGCTAAATCCCCTTAAAGACCTCCCCAGTGCGCTTATTACACCGCTTGTAACACTGTGTCCAAATCCAAGTGGGTTTCCCACCGCCAGAACAGGCTGTCCTATCCTTAGTTTATCAGAATCTCCAAACTCAAGAACTGGTAGATTAGTTGCGTCAATTCTTATAACCGCAAGGTCTGTTTGAATATCTATGCCTGCAAGCTGTGCATTATACTGAGTTCTGTCTGGAAAAGTAACTCTTATTTGATTTGCTCTGTAAACAACGTGGCTGTTTGTGAGGATATAACCATCTGGAGTAAATACAAAACCAGAGCCAATTCCCTGAACCTGCTGTGGTCCTTCAAAGAAGTAATAGCCAGTCGTCTGGCTTACATCGATATTTACAACTGCACTGCTCACTTTTTCTGCTACTTTTATAATTGCACTTGAATATGCTTCAAGTATTTTCTCAAAATTTTCCATTTTATTCCTCCATGACAATATAATATCAAGGCATAAAAATATTTTAAAGTTCCTTTATCATTCTATAAAATTCGAATGTTTTTCTTAGTTCCAAAATTTTTATATCTCCAATAATTCTATAACCAAGTTTTTTGTACACTTTTATTGCACCTTTATTCTCAATTTCAACGTCAAGCGACATACTTTTATTTTTTGTGCTTCTTGCAATTTTTTCTGCATTGAGCATGAGTTCATTTCCAAGGCCGATCCCTCTAAATTCTGGATACACCGCTATATTTGAAATATAAAACTCTCCTTCTCTAACAATTCCTATAACTCTTTTTGCTTTCAATAAATTTTTCAATATTTTTATAAAAGAGAATTTTAATTTCTTTACCATTAGTAAGCCAGTATTTACTGAATCTTGTTGGTTTTCTTCAAAGTCGTACCCAAGCAGTATTGCCGCTATTTTGTTGTTTGATTCAATACATGAAGTGTGTTTAAAACTAAAAAGATTGTGAGGTTTTATAAAAAGGAATTCAAGAACTGCTTTAGCTTTGTAGTCTAGTGCGGAGTCTAATACATTACCTGAGGAAAAATAAATAAGATTAACGAAATCCTTTAAATCCCTTCCTTCCGCTCTTCGTATAATAAAACCTTTCTCCGTGCGTTTTTCCTTTCTTTAAGTTATTCTTCTATTCCCCAGAATTCGTCTGCTTCTTTCTCCATTTTTTCGAGCCTGTCGTAATAATCCGGAAATTCATTTAAATGTGCAAGTGCTATCTTCCCTGTAAGAATCGGATCATCATTTGTTACATTTGTGACAGGGCTCACTGTGCCATGCTCAAGCTCAACATCTAACCCACTTCTGAACTGGTCTACATCAAATTTGTCCCATTTAATTCCAAGCTTTTCACCAATTTCTTTTGCTTCTTCCATGCTAAAATTTTTCTTGCTCATTTTTTCCTCCTCAAAGTTTTTATAAATTATAATCCAAATTTAAATTTATTAAGTATAAGTCCAAAATGATTTTTATTTTTAACTTTTCTATATTATAATTTTTTTGTTTGAACGTATGAAAAGCATAATAATCGATTTTACAATTGCTTTGAAAAAATCTTCTCATAGTGTGAAGTTGGCCCTTTTTGCTATGTTTATAATATCTATTTCTCAATGGGCGTACATGACCATTTTCAATTTGTACCTCTCTGCCGGGGGTTTAAATACAGCATTGATTGGCGGAATCCTTTTTATGTCTGGTATTGGAGCAAGCATTTTTTCTTTTCCTTCAGGAATTCTTGGTGATAGATTCGGAAGAAAGAAATTTCTCGTTCTTTCTTCCATTTTAATTCCCTTTATTATTTTTATACAGGCAATAACACTCAATTCAAAGATACTGGCAATTTTTTCTCTTTTACACGGCATTGTTACACTTGTGATTCGTATATCAATAGACCCATTTCTTGCCGAGAATTCATCAAGCGAGGAAAGAGTCCATCTATTTTCACTTTTATTTGTGATAACAAATCTTGGTGGAGTTGTCGGTAGTTTCTTCTCGGGAGAAATAAGCGGTTTATTTAAGACAACTGAATTTATTTCTTTAAGGTATACATTGATTTTATTTTCTATTTTTTCTCTTATTTCTCTGTTTTTAGTGCTTCCAATAAAGGAAGAAAGAAGTAAACATAATGATGCAAAGGTTTATGAAAAGCCAGGTCCTGATTTTATTATTGCTTTTAAGTTTGCAGTTCAAAGCGCTTTGATCGGCCTTGGTGCAGGAATTATCGTGCCATTTTTAAATCTATACTTTAAAGATCATTTTCATCTTAAACCTGGTTCTATTGGAACAATATTCTCAGTTGGTTCATTTTTCTTCCTCTTCTTTGGTCTCTTTG
>Ga0315281_10008235_pt1 | contig 14582 bp, 12 predicted proteins | sample YL17G07_0_MG_FD_204540 | JGI IMG/M metagenome (GOLD analysis project Ga0315281, IMG submission 204540) | Sediment microbial communities from Yellowstone Lake, YNP, Wyoming, USA - YL17G07_0 | ecosystem: Environmental > Aquatic > Freshwater > Lake > Sediment | place: USA: Wyoming | collected...
AGCAACCCCGAAGCACTCACTAAAGGAGAAGTAAGCATGAAACGAAGGAACTTTATTTCCAGTATTGCCGGTGCTGTCGTTGCGGCCGCATTTGCGCTGCCGGCCGGCGCCCAGGTGATCACGTTGCACGGCGCATCGCAGTTCAGCGATGAGCATCCGTTCACCAAGGGTTTGCTGAAGTTCGAGGAGCTGGTGAAGAAGTATTACGGCAAACCGATCAACTTCGTGCTGCACAAGAACAGCGAGCTCGGGCTGGAGAAGGATTATTTCGCTTACATGAATCAGGGCATTTCGGTCGATTACGCCATCGTTTCCCCGGCGCACATGGCGACCTTCGCCAAGGCCGCGCCGTTCATCGACGCGCCATTCGTGTTTCGCGATCACGACCAGATGAACAAGGTGATCGCCCAGGACGTGCTCAAGCCCATTTCCGACGAAATCGCGCAGAAGGCCGACGTGCTGCTGGTCGGTTATGGCGGCGGCGGCGTGCGCAACATCTTCGCCAACAAGCCGATACACAACATGGCCGAGCTGAAAGGCCTCAAGGTGCGGGTGCAAGGCGCGCCGATCTGGACCCGCACCTTCTCCGCCGCCGGCATGTCGCCGACCGTGATCGCCTACAACGAGATCTACAACGGCATCCAGACCGGGGTGATCCAGGCCGGGGACAACGAGGCGGCAGGGGTGGAGCAGATGAAATTCTACGAAGTCGGCCCGAACCTGATGCTGACCAGGCACTCGATCAGCATCCGGCCGATCTGCTTTTCCGGCAAGACCTTGCGCAAACTGCCGCCCGATCTGCAGGCGGCGATCCGCAAAGCGGCGGCGGAGGCGGGCGATTGGGAACGAGCGCTCGAGTCGAATGGAGACACGGCGATCCTGCAGGCGCTGGAGAAGGCCGGCAAGCTCAAGCTGGTGAAGTTCGACGAGCGCGACAAGCTGCAACAGTCCATGGCACCGGTGCTGGCGGCTTACGCCAAGGAAATCGGCGCCGACGCCATCTACGCGCGCATCAACGCGATCAAGTAGCAATCCTGCACGGTGCGGCGGTAGCGCTGGTTCCGCCGCACCGATGTTGCGCCGCGCTGCATGCAGTCAATTCACGGGAACTCGATGCGAAAATCCATAGATCTGCTTTACCGCTGCCTGCAAGAGCTGCTGACGTTCTTGATCGCCATACTGATCCTGCCGGTGACCATGCAGATCGTGGCCCGTTTCACCGACATCATCCCCAACTACATCTGGACCGAGGAGATGGCGCGAATGTGCCTGATCTGGATCATCATGCTCGGCGCCAGCGTCGCCGTGCGCGACGGCACGCACTTCGACGTCGATGTGCTGCCGCATCCCAGGACCGCCGCCGGACTGGCGCTCTCGCGCATGGTCGTGCATACCGTGATATTGCTGGTCGCGCTGATCTTCCTCGGTTTCGGCTGGCGCTTCGCGATGTTCGGCTACGACCAGAGTTCGGAACTGACCGGCATCAACATGATTTTCATCCACGTCGCCTGGCCGTTCGCGGGTTTCACCTGGGTGGTGTTTACCCTGGAGTCGTTCTACGACGACTTCCAGTTGATGAAAAAAGGAAAAGAGAGCGCACATGGGGCCGTCTGAAGTCGCGCTGATACTGTTCGGGGTGTTCGCGCTGCTGGTGATCGTGCGCGTGCCGGTCGCATTCGCGCTGGGACTCGCCTGTGTGCCGGTATTCTTCATCGACGACCGGCTGACGCCGTTTCTGCTGTTGAACGAGATGCTGAAGTCGTATAACTCGTTCCTGCTGCTGTCGATCCCGTTCTTCATGCTGGCCGCGAACCTGATGAATGCCGCCGGCATCACCGACAAGCTGATCAATCTGTCGCGCGCCCTGGTCGGCTGGCTGCCGGGCGGGTTGGGCCATGTAAGCGTGCTGGTGAGCATGCTGTTCGCCGGCATCTCCGGCTCCAGCACCGCCGAGGCGGCCGGCGTCGGCGGTGTGCTGATCCCGGCGATGAAAAAGCAGGGCTACGACATCGAATTCGCGGTGGCGCTGGTCGCCTGCGCGGCGGTGATGGGCGTCATCATTCCGCCGAGCATCCTGATGGTGGTCTGGGGCGGCGTCATTTCGGTCTCGATCGGCGGCCTGTTTCTCGCCGGCGTGCTGCCCGGGACGCTGATGGGGCTGTCCTTCATGGTGGTGGTCTATATTTACGCCAAGCGCCGCAACTACCCGGTGTACGCCAAGCCCACCAGGGGCGAACTGGCGGCGGCGATCGGGCATGCGATCCTGCCGATCCTCACGCCGGGCATCATCGTCGGCGGCATCGTCGGCGGTTTGTTCACCCCGACCGAGGCCTCGGTGGTGGCGGTGCTCTACGCCATGCTGCTGGGAATCTTCGTCTATCGGCGCCTGGGCCTGAAAGATTTGCGCCAAACCATGTATGACTCCGGGCGCTTTGCCGCCATATCGCTGTTCTGCATCGGCACGGCGTCGGCCTTCGGCTGGCTGCTCGCGTATTTCCACATCCCGCAGTTGTTCGTGGACCTGGTGTCCAGCTGGGGCGGCGGTATTACCAGCGTGGGCTTTATCACCGCGTTCTGCTTCCTGATCATAGGCTGTTTCATCGACGCCATTCCCGCGATCATCATCGTCGGTACCATACTCGCGCCGCTGGCCGCGAACGTCGGCATGCACCCGATTCATTTCGCGATCATAGGCGTGATCTCGATCGCTTATGGTCTGGTGACGCCTCCCTATGGGCTATGCCTGATGATCGCCTGCACCATCGGCGGCATCAAAATCAAGCAGGCGATCAGGGATACGCTGATACTGTTCGTTCCCATGCTGCTGGTGCTGGCGTTCGTGATCCTTGCTCCGGAGGCGATACTGTGGCTGCCGCGCAAGCTCATGCCGACCTTGATCAAGTGAGGCCGGCATGGCAGCGCTCCGAGCAAGCGGGCCTGGGGAGGGGGCGGGATCCTTTGCTTGCCACCCGGCTTCTCCCGTGAATCCACTGATTCAGGGGAAACTCCGATTGCGTCACTGACTTGATCGGGGCTTCCTTGGGTACAATTGCGGCTCCGATCAATATCCGGCGGCGCAGCATTGCGCCGAGAGAGAGCGCGCGCAAAATGGATGTCATCAACTGGTTCGTGCCACCGGGTGTCCGGGACGACGCGCGTAAGACCACGCGCCACAAAGGCATCGCGAAATCCCTGCTGGCCATTTCGCTGGTCGCGTTTCTAATGTCCTTGGGCTACTTCTCGGTGCGCGGGAACGTGGCACCGGCCGAGTATGGCTTTTTCGCCGCGAGCATTGGCACGCCCGTCCTCGGGGCACTGCTGATTCGCGCCACAGGCGACATCACCCTGGGTCTGGTGGCGACCAACATCGGCGGCATTCTTACCGTTGCCATATGGGCCTTCTTCACCGGCGGCATCACCTCGGTGGTACTGCCGATATTCCTCGCGAATATCGCCCTGCTCGCCACCTTCGGCAACGCGGCCATCCTGCTGGTCATGGGAGCCGCCCTGACGGCCGCGCTGGTGTTTCTGTATCTAGCCACGTCGATGAGCTGGATTCCAGCAAATCTCGTTCCGAATTCGGCCGCGCCGGAACTGATGCTGCTTACCATGCTGGGTTCGGTCGGGCTGGTGGTCCTGGCCGGTATCATCGTGGCGCGCGATCGCGCGATCGCGAAAGCCCATTTGCGCGCCGCGCAGCATGCCGCCGAGCAATCGAGCCGCGCGAAATCGGTGTTTCTCAGGTCGATGAGCCATGAGTTTCGCACGCCGCTGAATGCGATCCTGGGGTTCGCCCAACTGCTGGCTTCCAGCGCGGCGAAGCCGCTGGACAAGGAGCAACTGACGGCAATGGGCCACATATCGACCTCGGGACAATACCTGCTGGGCCTGGTGACGCAGGTGCTGGAAATGAGCCGCATCGAATCGGGTGAGTTGAAAGTAAACGGCGAGCCAGTTCGCGCGGAGCAAATCATCGCGTCCTGCCTGCCGATGATCGAGCTGGAGGCGCGAAAAAAAGATATCGCGTTGGTCAACGACTGTGGCACCAGCGCGGGATCGTTTGTGTCGGCCGACCCCGTTCTTGTACAGCAGGTGCTGCTGAATCTGCTGTCCAATGCGGTGAAGTTCAATCGCGATGGCGGCACGGTCACCGTCTCGTGCCGACCGGCCGGCGCCGGGTACCTGCGCATCGCCGTCGCCGATACCGGCGCCGGAGTCGAGAAGGGCAAGCAGGGCGAATTGTTCGAGCCGTTTGCCCGCCTGGGCGCGGAAGCCGGGACGATCCAGGGAGCCGGTCTCGGGCTGGTGATAGCGAAGCGCCTGACCGAAAGCATGGGTGGACGCATCGGCTTCGAGTCCACCGAGGGCCAGGGCAGCAGCTTCTGGGTGGAACTGCCGCTGGCCGAGGCGCGCACATCGGGCGGTTGATAGTACCGTTGGTACAATTGCGGCTCCGATCAATATCCGACGGCGCGGCAGCGGCCGGGAGAACGCGCAAAATGGATGTCATCAACTGGTTCGTGCCGCCGGGTGTCCTGGGCGACGCGCGTAAGACCACGCGTCACAGGGGCATTGCGAAATCCCTGCTGGCCATTTCGCTGGTCACATCGCTGATGCTCTTTGGCGACCTGTTCGTGCGCGGGAACCTGCCGCCGGTCGAGTACGCCTTGTTCGCCGCGAGTATCGGCACGCCGGTCCTGGGGGCGCTGCTGATTCGCGCCACAGGCGACATCACCCTGGGCCTGGTGGCGACCAATATCGGCGGCATTCTTATCGTTGCCGTATGGGCTTTCTTCGCCGGCGGCATCACCTCGGTAGTGCTGCCGGTATTCCTCGCGAATATCGCCTTGCTGAGCACTTTCGGCAACGCGGCCATCCTGCTGGTTGTGGGGGCAATCCTGATGGCGGCGCTGATATTTTTGTATCTGGCCACGTCGCTGGGCTGGATTCCCCTGAGTTTCATGCCGGATTCGGCCACACCAGAGCTGATGCTGACCACCATGCTGGGTTCGGTCGGGCTGGTGGTTCTGGCCGGCATCATCGTGGCGCGCGATCGCGCGATCGCCAAGGCGCATTTGCGTGCCGCGCAGCACGCCGCCGAGCAATCGAGCCGCGCGAAATCGGTGTTCCTGAGATCGATGAGCCATGAGTTTCGCACGCCGCTGAATGCGATCCTGGGGTTCGCCCAACTGCTCGGTTCCAGCACGGCGAAGCCGCTGGACAAGGAGCAACTGGCGGCAATGGGCCACATATCGACCTCGGGACAATACCTGCTGGGCCTGGTGACGCAAGTGCTGGAAATGAGCCGCATCGAATCGGGTGAGTTGAAAGTAAACGGCGAGCCAGTTCGCGCGGAGCAAATCATCGCGTCCTGCCTGCCGATGATCGAGCTGGAGGCGCGAAAAAGAGACATCGCCTTGATCGACGATTGCACCGCTCGCGTCGGATCGGTCGCGTGGGCCGATCCTATTCTGGTGAAGCAGGTGCTGCTGAATCTGCTGTCCAATGCCGTGCAGTTCAATCGCGATGGCGGCACGGTCACCGTCTCGTGCCGGCCGGCCGGCGCCGGGTACCTGCGCATCGCCGTCGCCGATACCGGCGCCGGAGTCGAGAAGGGCAAGCAGGGCGAATTGTTCGAGCCGTTTGCCCGCCTGGGCGCCGAAGCCGGGACGATCCAGGGGGCCGGTCTCGGGCTGGTGATAGCGAAGCGTTTGACCGAAAGCATGCGCGGACGTATCGGCTATGAGTCCACGGAAGGCGCGGGCAGCAGCTTCTGGGTGGAACTGCCTCTGGCCACGGCGCGCGCATCGGGCCGTTGATCGGACCTTCGATCCGGATCGCTGCGCCTGCGCCGTCGGACGTGGCGGTGCTGTTGGAACAAGCTACACGACTTTGGCCCCTTTCTCGACCAGCAGCGCGCGCAGGATAGAGCGATGACAGTGCGACTCGTCTGCGCAGTAGCAGCCGACGGAAAAGTTCGCGTGATGCGACAAGGCGGCGAGCAGATCCAGCGTCCGGCTGTTCTCCGGGGTTGCCATCTCGGCGCGATATTTCTTGAGGAAGGCGAGCCACTGGCGCGGAGCCGCGGCCGCCTGCCCGGACTTCATGGTCTCGACGCTGGGCGCGAGGTTGGGAAACCACACGTCGTACCAGTTCCGCGATGCGAAGGCGGTCTTGGGCACACCCCGCGGCGGGCGGCGGACCGTGCCGATCCGGGTTCCTTCGTCCTCGACTCTCTCGCTGCCCAGCCTGACAACGCGCACGACCATCGGTTCGCCCGCCGCTCAGCGCGCCGCGTAGACGGCACGCTCGAACTGTTCGTACACCGCCAGAAAACGGGGTTCGACGAAGGGCAGCGTTTGCGTCATGATCGTCCCGGCGACGTCCTTCGCCGGGTCGAACCAGAAGTGCGTGTTGAGCACGCCGGCCCAACCCTGCGAGCCGGCCGAGCGCATCCCCGGCACGTCCTGCTCGACGCGCAGGAAGCCAAAGCTGTGAGTCTTCGGTGTGCCCGGAAACAGATCGACGTCGGCGGTGACCGGCGGCACCACGGTGGTCATCTTGCCCACGCGCAGATCGCCGATGTGGTTCGCGAGCATGGTCGCGACACCCTTCTCGCTTAGAACCCGCTTGCCATCGATCGCGCCCTTGTTCAGGAACATGCGCAGGAAACGCATGTAGTCGCCGGCGGTCGAATACAAGGCGTGACCCATGCCGTAGAACTCGGGATGCGGCGGCGGCGCAAGCTCGAACGGCGCGAACTTGCCGTCTTCGCCGCGTGCACTGACCGAGGCCAGGCGCGAAGCGAGCGCGCCTTCGCATTCGAACGCGCTGCTCGTCATGCCGAGGGGGCCGAAGATTTCTTCCTGGCAGAACTTGTCGACGCGGCGCCCGTCGACGGCCTCGACCGCCTGGCCTAACCAGTCGATGCCTATGCCGTAGTCCCAGCGGGTTCCCGGGTCGAACACCATCGGATAGAACAGCGACGCCTTCAGCCCGGAGAGGATTGTCGGGTGGCCCGTCTTCTGCATCCAGCGCGGCACGTCGGGATTCCAGAATTCGTATACGAGGCCCGACGTGTGCGTGGCGAGCTGCCGGATCGTGGCGCGCGACTTCGGCGCGCGCAGCCGCGGGGTGTCGCCGTCGAAGCCTTCGAGAACCCGGATTTTCGCGAAGTCGGGAAGGATGCTGTCGACCGGCGCGTTCGGATCGAGCCTGCCGCGGTCGACCAGGATCATCGCCGCGGTCGAGCCGATCGCCTTGGTCATCGAAAAGATGCGAAACACCGTGTCTTCAGTCATCGGCTGGCCGGGGCTGCGCTCGCCGGCCGCACCGCTCCACTTCACGCCGGCGGAATTCCCGGTCATCGCAACGAAGCCGGGAGCGGCGCCGGTTGCAACGCCGGCCTTAAGAATCTCGTCCAATACGCTCATGATCCTCTCCTGTTCTGGTTAGAGATGAGAAACACCTGCGGCTCTGCGCACGCTGTCGGCCGTCGACGCCCGCACATCACGCTTGCGCCGCGTTGCTTGGCCATGATCGTAGTTTGTCGCGAAGTGTGCTCCGGGGCGTCGGTGTACGCGCACTCGGCCTAACGACTAATGCCTTAGGTCAAATGTTGCCCCCGTTCGCGGCGCGCGTCAATGCAGGGGGGGAACAGCGCCAACCCGATGCTTTTTGCGCCGCAGCACACGGCGTGGGGTTACAGGGCCTATACTATAGGCGCTGTTTCAAGGTACAACCTTAATCATGAAAAGGGGACGGGCGATGACGAATATGCGCGTTATGGTTGCGGCGATAAGCCTGGCTGTGCTCGCAGGTTGCGCCGGCATGCAGCAATCGGGCGGCAAGCGCGAGTTGATGATCGTCGGCAACGACGAGAAAGTGACCTGGGATGCGGACGGCAAGGGTGTGAATCTGCCGCCAGGGAAGGACACGGTATCGGTGATCGATATCGGCACCGATCCGCTCGCGCCGAAGATACTGGTCAACCTGCCGCTGATGAATTCTATTTTCGGACCGCCGGTGAACCTGGCGATGCGCCGGAAGGCTTTGCCATCAGCCCGACCGGCAAGCTCGCGGTGGCGGTGCTGCTGAGGGGCACCAACAGCGCCAAGTCCGCGTGGTTCTACAACCGCAATGCGACCGTGGTCGCGCTGAAAATCGACGGCAAGAGAGTCACGCGCACCAACGAAGTGGAAGTGCGCGGGTTGCCCGAGGGCGTCGTGTTCAGCAACGACGGGCGCTACATCTACGTCGGCAACTTCTTGGACAGCGACATTTCCATCCTGCGCGTGGACGGCGACCAGATCGTGAACACCGGCAAGTCGCTCGCCTTGCCCGGCCACCCGGCGTCGATGCGGGGCCGCACGCGCTAGGCGGAGCGCAAAACCCGCCGGTTGCCCTGGACGCCGGGAAGGACGCGGCTTCCAGCCCGGTCGGCTGCCCGTCAGCGGCTGACCCGGTTCCTGCCCGCTTCCTTGGCGCGGTACAGCGCCTTGTCGGCGGCGCGGATGACTTCGGCGGGCGTGGCGCGCGGGTCATCGGGCTCGGCGGCGCCGATGCTCACCGTCACCGACAGCGTCTTGTCGGGTGAGCGCAAATCGCGCAGCCTGGTTCCGGCCTCGGGGTTTTTCGGCCGGTCATCGCTGCGCACCGCCATCTCGTAGGCGGCGATGTCGGCGCGGATCTTTTCGATGTGCGGCAGGGCCTCGGCCAGCCTGAGTCCGGGAAACAGGATGCAGAACTCTTCGCCGCCGTAACGGTAGGCGGTGCCGCCGCCGGTCGTCTGCGCCAGCCGGCTGCCCACCAGCCTGAGCACCTGGTCGCCGATGTCGTGGCCGTGGGTGTCGTTGAATTTCTTGAAATGGTCCACGTCCAGCATCGCGATAACGTGAACCGGACCGAGCCCGCGCAGCCGCTCTTCCAGCGCGCGGCGGCTGGGCAGACCGGTCAGCTCGTCGCGGAACGCGAGGCGGTGCGATTCCTGCAGCAGCGACACCAGCAGTATGGAACCCGCGGCGGTCATGAACGCGGCGAAAGCGCCGGGCGCATCCACCCACTCGCAGGCGATGAAAAACGCCAGCAGCGCACCTGCGTGGCCGATGTCGAGCGGGCGTGTCTGCGTTGCCGTGCCCCTCGGCCGCGCCCTGACCGCGGCGGCGATGAAAGCCGCGGCGAACAGCAGCCGGCCCAGCAGCGGTGTCGGCGGGGATCTAAACAGCCAGTGTTCGATCAGATCCTGCCACACCACGCCGGACAGGCTGCTGCGGCCGGCGTTCGCGATCCAGGCGACGAACAGGGTTTCCACCACGGCCAGCATGAGCCAGCGATAGTTGAAGTGATGGGATACGCCGCGCTCGGGCAAAACCAGCGCCAGCAGGAAGTTTAGCGGAACGAAAATCGCGATCGCGGTGAATACCGCGCGCGCGGCGAAGCTGACGGCGCCGAACTCGAGCGCGAGGCTGTAACCGGCAAAGGCGGCGAGCAGCGAGGCGAGCGCGATGAATGCGCGGCCGCGATTGAACCAGACCGCCATGCCGGATCCAAGCAGCAGCAGCAGACAGGGCCCCAGCGTCTTCAAGCCTGAAAGGGAAGGCGGCAGCGCCGGGCCGGCGACCAGCGCGAGCACGGTCGCCAGCAGGATCGCGGCCGGCGCGAGCACGGGCCGAAAGTCGCGCAAGACCGAAAGGTTCAAGGGCGCGCCACGCGTGTGGCTGCCAGCGTGCGGACTATTGCCATCATTCCCCTCTGTGTCGATTGTCGGCGTGCTTGTTCGGCGCGACATGGTACACCGTTGGCATAAGCGCGGGGGCGTCGCCGATCACTTACCCACCGCGCCGGGCGTGCATACGCACGCCCAGCGCGGCGAGTTCGTTCAGGAGCAGCGCCGCGATCACCAGGGCGCCCCCGGCCAGCGTCGTCAGTGCCGGCGCTTCGCCCGCGCCCAGCCAGGCCCACAGCGGGCCGAGCACCACTTCGAGCAGCGCCAGCAGCGCGATCTCGGGCGCCGACAGATGCGGGCTCGCGCGGATCATCAACATGCAGGGGAATCCGAGTTGCAGGCAGCCGAGCACGGCGAGCAGGACGAGATCGTGCGCGTTCGCGTGCAAGGGCAGCGCAAAGGGCAGGGTAACGGCGGCGGAGAAAATGGCGCCCAGGAGTACCGCCGGGATGAGGTCGAGCGAACGGCCGGCGTGCTTGAGCGTCACCAGGTTTACCGCCGCGGCCAGGGGCACGGCGAGGGCGATCAGCATCCCGGCGAGGTGTCGCGGTTCACCGGCGGCGAAGCCGGAGCCGAACATCCACAGCATGCCGGCGATGGCGAGCGCGATGGCGGCCCAGGTGCGCGGCGCGATCGGCTCGCGCAGCACCGCGCGCGCCAGCAGGGCCGTTGCCAGCGGCGTGATGCTGTTGACGATCAGGGTGTTCGCGGTGGTGGTGGTCATCAGCGCCAGCATGAAGGCGACGAACATGATGGCCCACATCGCGCCGGACAGGATGCCGTAGCCGCCGGTCGCGCGCACCGCGGCCCACGCGCCGCGGCCGCGGGTTACGAGCAATGCCGCCAGCACGAAGATGGCGGCGAACAGGCTGCGCCAGAACGTGACTTCCCAGCGCCCGGCGAATTCGAGTTGTCGCGTGACCACGCCGGCGATGCTCCACAGCGTCGCCGCGACGACCATCAGCGCGATCGCGCGGCGATGCGCGCGCGGGTCGCGTGGGCTCATCGCGCGGCGTGCCTCGCGAGAAAGCGGTCGAGTGCCTGCTGCCGGGCCGGCAGCGCACCACAATCGCGGCCGGCCGCGCCCATGATCACGATGCGCGTGCGATAGGGAGTGTTCATCGCGCGCTGACTGACCAGCGCGGCACGCCGGCACTTTCGATGCAATTCAGGGTGCGGACGAATATCACGGACTTTTCCTCACATTGGCTGGACCCGGTAGATTACGGATCGTCATCACCCGCGATTGTGCCATGAGTCGCGTTCCGCTTCGCAGCCCGACCTTGATCGTTCGCGACCGGTCATGAAAATGGCTCGCATGCAAGCTGGGCCAGGCGGATCCGGAAGGAGCGGAACACATGCGAGCGGATGGAAACACCTAACCCGATCACTCCGCTGAACCGGTTGTTGTGAGTGTTACCGCAGCAATTTGGCATCGTGGGTGTCTGACGCCGGCAATTACCTGGAAGCACACACACCTCACGCCCACAAGTCCTTGTCGGCGTACGTCGATATTCTGGCAAACATCGCCCCCAAGACCATACAAAGGCCTTGTACGCGAGCCCCCCCCGGCAAAGTGGATGCTTACTGTTAGACCACCAACACCTTTACATCAGGGTAGCCCATCAACTTCAAGATGAAGTAGTTGGCTGCGGCCTCGCCCGGATTGTCGGCGAAGCAAATGATCTCGGCGTATCGCGGGAGCCCGGCTTTGGCAAAAATGCTCCAGATGTCTTTCGCGGCTTTCGGTGTTCCGTCGGCATTAAGCAGATCGGTGTAGGGCACGTGAATGACTTTTCCGTCCTGCCCTTTGGCTGGCACCGCCCTGCCCGATGCGAGGTAGACCTTTGGATACGGTCCCGGGGTGCCCTGCGCGTCGCTGGTCAGGATCCCCGGGCGAACATTGGCCGGATAAGTTGTAGCAGGGACGGCAAGGTCCTGCGGCGATTTCCTGGGGCCCACCGTGGTGGCCTCCTTGGTGAGCGGAAGGCCGCCGAGTCCCCAATCGTCCACGGAGTCCATCAGGACGGCGACTTTTCTCTGTCCCAGCTTTTCCAGCAGAAGGAAGGCCAGGGCCGAGCTTGCGTTCAATCCGCCTTCGGAAACGATCACTGTTTCGTGGGCCGCATCGACGCCGGCTGCGCCCAGCACCTCGGCCAGGTTCCCCGGTGTGGCGAGGTGGCGCTTGAACACGTCCGCAGGGATGTTCACGGCGTAAGGCACGTGTCCCTGTTGGTAGGACTCTGCCGAACGCACATCCACGATGCTCAGTTTTGCCACGCCGAAGTTGCGCAACATCGGGTGGCCCCACGAAGCAAGCCAGTTCTTCTCGCGCAGCAGATTTGGCGCGTCGTAGGTCCAGTAAGGCAGGCCGCGTTCGTCGCGCAGCCACTCCAGCTGGGACTCCTTGTAGAGTTTGACCTTGGGGTAGTCCAGCATGAACTTCATGGTGAAGAACGGCAGGCTGGCGGCGATGCCGCCGCCGCAGTGGGTGTGGACCTGCTGTTCGGGTCTGACGCCCAGGTAGGCCAGCATCTGCCGGATCTCCCCGGCGGATTTGAAGGTCTTGTCCGCATTGAAGAAATCCGCACCGGGCGTCATGATGGCATTGGGGATATGGCCGGCCCGGTCGAAAAACTTGGCGCCACCAAAATGATAGCTGGCGTCGAGCGCCTCGACGAGCGCGTTGTTCACCGGGTCGCCTGAGGCCACCAGAAATTCCGCCAGCCGGACGCGCACGTCCTCCCTGAGCTTGGCGACGCGGAATGTTCCCAGCTCCGGGCGGGCGCCCGGGTCTTTGGTGACCGCGCCGCCCGTCGCCTCCCACTTTGCAATGCCGCCGTCGAGGATGAACAGATCGTTGGCCGGGAAGCCGTGATAGTAGAGATCGAAGAACAGGCTGGTCGCTATGTAAGTACCGCCTTGATCGTAAATGACGATCTTCTTCCCGGCGCTGACGCCCCAGGATTGCATGCGCCGTTCCATCTCGGCGGCGGGAATTTCACGGCCGCCGAAGCTGACCAAATCGACGTTTACCGCGCCGGGAATGTGCTTCCCCGAGTTCATCTGGCCGAACGATGCCTCGAGCAGGAGCACGTCGTCGCGATTGAGGTTCTTTGCGAGCCATTCAGCGCTGACAAGATTGCCCTTGATTCCTTCAGCCGCCATCGAAGGCCACGCCATGAGCAGACAGACCGCAACCGCAAGAAGGAAGCAATAACGTGTTTGCTTGCCTACTATCGTCAGTGAGTTCATTTCCATCTCCCGTTGCTTGCTCATTCGCAAGATGTAGATGACTTTGACTTTAGGGTAGTAGTTTCACCAGTTCAAGCGCCATGCGACGAATTGCGCGCATTGGGGCATGAACTGCTGATCCGAGCGATGGGCGTCGAGGAATCGAACCCCTGACAAACGGGATACGAGCACGGCGCGCTGCAGTTTGCCTGGATTTGTACTCTGACGGTCGGCTTATAGAAGTCGCGACGGGCGGTGGCATCCCGCCGCCGGCAGTTCGGGAACGCCGCGGCTGGCCGAAATTTCAGTTGGCGGTGGGTGTCAGTGCCTACTCGCGGTCAAGACCGGCCCTCCGCGTTCATTCCAAAATGCGGTCGTTCCGGGTGACACCATGACGTATCTCAGTAGCCCCTACCCCCTGCCCTGGTTGAAGAAACAATAGTTTGAGCGTAGTCTGGCCGTGCTATCCCCCGCTTTTGGAATTTTGTGTTGCCCTATTGAGGGGTCGACTTCTTGTCTTGTTGACTATCATGTCGCGAATCGGTAGCGCACACTGTGCAGTCGTCGCGTGCCTCGCGCTCGCCTCATTGGCGGCGCTCGCGCAATCTCCGAGCCTCGACTCCCGGAGTGAGTCCGCCCCCTCCCCCGGGCAGAAAGCGACTCTTGCGCGCCACGACGAATTGCAGACGGCGATCGTGAAGCAAGACGTTGCCCGGGTCAGCGCCATGATCCGGGCCGGCATGCCCCTCGATTTTAATTTCGACGAAACCACCCGGGGGCGGACGAGCCAGTCTCCGCTGACGGTCGCGATCAGCCTGAATCACGTCATGATCGCGAGGCTGTTGCTTGAGGGTGGCGCCACGGCCGGTCGCCCCGACGGCTCTGGCGAAGCTGCCGTCCACTCCGTGAAATCGCTCGAGGCGGTGCAACTCCTCAAGAAGCATGGCGCCGACATCAATGCGCAGAACCGGAGAGGCATGACTGCGCTTGCCGAGGCGGTGGAGCGCGGAGACCTGGCGAAAGTGGAATTGCTCATCGCCGGCGGTGCAAGGCCCGATGCACCGCTCAAGGGCCCGGACCTCTTCACCGTCGCCGTGAAGGGGAACCACTCCGAGCTCATTCCGGTTCTCCTCGCCCGCGGCGCCGATCCACGCTCGCCGCCGACCGCGGCGCTCTGGCCGCTGATCGAAAGTGGCGATACGGAACGCGCGCGCATGCTCATCGAGCGAGGCGCAGACGCCAATGCACGCAACGATCGGGAATGGCTGATCACCCGGGCGCTTTACCGGCAGCGCTGGGATGTTGTGGCCAGCCTGGCTGATGCCGGGGCGAATCTGCGGCTGCTCGACGGGCCGGAGTGCGCGAGCACGGCGCGCGGGTGTTACTCGATTGAGCTCGCGAGGATTGCGAGTCTTCACCCGCCGACGGTCGCCAAGCTCAAGTCTCGCGGTCTCGACCTCGATGCCTACGCCGCCAGCGGCCATACCGCGTTGACCGCGCTGATCATCGATCCGGTGTACGGCGCCACCGGCCCGGTCCGCGGCGGCGCCGCAGCGAGCGCCACGATACCGGCGCCGGACGTTGCGGCGAGGGCGCGGACGTTGCTCGAGCAGGGGGCCGATCC
>Ga0315281_10008236_pt1 | contig 14581 bp, 18 predicted proteins | sample YL17G07_0_MG_FD_204540 | JGI IMG/M metagenome (GOLD analysis project Ga0315281, IMG submission 204540) | Sediment microbial communities from Yellowstone Lake, YNP, Wyoming, USA - YL17G07_0 | ecosystem: Environmental > Aquatic > Freshwater > Lake > Sediment | place: USA: Wyoming | collected...
TTCAGGCGGCGCGCAGAGGTTCATCTCTGCGATTCGACCTCAACTATTTCAACCGCCCGGTGCGGACCCGCATGCCGGGTGGTGTGGGAGGGGTCGGTCAGGTTTACTGACCGCCCCTATCCCGATTCTGGCTTAGAATGTAATAATTGAAGGCAGCGCCCGGTATTCTGAATGTGCGCAACAACAGTAAAATCCACTACTCCGCCATTCCCGCGCAGGCGGGAATCCAGTGGATTTAAACCAAAAGCGCTTTTGAATAGCTGGATTCCCGCCTGCGCGGGAATGACGGCAGTTGTTAATGGCGTCTATTGTTTCGTAAAGGTCAATCCGCAACGTGAGAGGCTCGATAAAAATCCTGCTTGCCTGCATGGCCCCGCTTGACATGGCGGGTTGCGCATGGCTGGCGCGGCATTCGCCGCTCGGCAAGGCGGCGGAAAACTACCTGCGCCCGATCAATGGCAACCACCCGCATGAAAAACTCGTGCCGGGCCGGTACGTCAAAATTGTGGAATAAGTTTCCCACATGTTTTCTTATCCGTCCGCTAAGCACGAGCACCCCGTCACGCCAACCAAGGCGCTGTTTCTTGCGCTGTTGTGCGCAATATGGATAGTCACCGGGCTGATCGGGCATGACCCGTGGAAACCCGAAGACGCGCAAAGTTTCGGGCTGGTCTATCACATTCTGCAAAGCGGCGACTGGCTGACCCCCACCCTCGCCGGTGAACCCTATATGGACAAACCGCCGCTGTTCTACATGACCGCAGCGATGTTTGCCAAACTGTTTTCTCCCATGCTTGCGCTGCATGACGGTGCGCGCCTGGCGAGCGGTTTTTATACCGCACTCACACTCCTGTTCACCGGGCTGGCAGGGCGCGAACTATTCGGCAGCGGACGCGGCTGGGCGGCCGCCATCATCCTGATCGGCTGTCTCGGCATGCTGGTGACAGCGCACCAGCTTGTCACCGACCTTGCGCTGCTCACCGGCTGCGCCATGATGCAATACGGCTACAGCCTGAGCCACCGCCGCCCCCAGCGCGCGGGCGTGTTGCTCGGCACGGGACTGGGCATCGGCTTCATGGCCAAGGGCTTCATCGCGCCCATGCTGTTCCTGCTCATCAGCGCCGCACTGCTGCTGTTCCACAACTGGCGCACCCGCCCCGTATTCACCAGCCTGGGCATCGCCGCATTATGCGCCCTGCCTTGGCTCATCGTCTGGCCATGCTTGCTGTACCTGCGTTCGCCGCAACTGTTTTCGGAATGGGCATGGACGCTGAATATCGGACGCTGGTTCGATTACGCCAGCGGCGGCGACTACGACGAAGCGTTCTACTACGTGAAAATCCTGCCGTGGTTCGCCTGGCCTGCCCTGCCGCTGGCCGCGTGGGCGGTGTGGCAGGCGCGCAGGAAAGTGCTGCGCGAAGCCGAATTTCAATTGCCGCTGACAAGCTTCGCGGTAATGCTGATCACGCTGAGCCTGGTGCCCAACATCAAGGACATTTTTGCGCTGCCCATGCTGCTGCCGCTTACCCTGCTCGCCACCGCATCGCTCTCGACGCTACGGCGCGGCGCGGCCAATGCGCTGGACTGGTTCGGCATCATGACCTTCGGCCTGATCGCCATCCTGATGTGGTGGGGCTGGGCCGGGCTGCTGCTGGACAACCACGCCAAGATCACGCAATGGCTGAAGGAATACCAGCCCGGCTTCGAACCGACGGTACATCCCCCGACCTTCTGGATCGCAGTGATCGCCAGCGTGCTGTGGCTGGTGCTGGTGTGGCGCGTGGGGCGCTCCATACGCCGTTCGGTGATCAACTGGGCAGCCGGTGTCACCCTGATCTGGATACTCGCCATGACACTGTGGCTGCCGTGGCTGGACAGCGGCAAGAGCTATCGCAGCATGGTTGTTTCCCTCAAGCACGCCTTGCCCGCACAATATGACTGCATTGCAAGCCAGCATGTTGATGCTACACAACGTGCCATGCTGCAATATTTCGGCAATATCACCACACGCCGCCATGCGCATGGTGCTTGCGACTTGCTGCTAGTGCAAGGGAACCGGATGACTAAACCGGCGGAAGATGAAACGGAATGGCAGCAAATCTGGGAAGGCGGTCGCAGCAGCGACAAGAACGAACGGTTCAGGTTGTATCGCAGGGTGAAGAGCGGTGAAATGTGAAACGTGCGGCAACCTGTAGCCTGGATGTAGCGTAGCGAAATCCGGGTTCCGGTTACAAGCCATTCCCGGATTTCATTACATTTCATCCGGGCTACCTTGCGGGTGTAATATTACTACCAACCCTGTTGAACGGAGACAAAAATGACCGCAACGCTGGAAATCCGCCCGGAACTGCAAGCGCAACTGGATAGCCTCGCAATGGAAACGCACCGTAGCGAATCGGAGCTGGTTAACGAAGCGCTGGAATCCTATCTGCAGCGTACCCGGCTTTACATCACGCGCTTGAAACAACGTATCGCCGACGCCGGACAATTTGCCCCGGATCACGAAATGGAAAGGTTCTTTCTCACCCACGGCGAAAACTGATGCGCCTGCGCTACCTCACCAGCGCCTAGCACGATCTGCGATTGATCTTCGAATACATCGCCCGCGAAAATCCCGTTGCAGCACGTCGCGTCATCACCGCCATACGAAACGAAACACAAACCCTCACCGAGCACCCGCACATCGGCAAACCGGGGCAAGTCGAAGGTACACGCGAACAAGTTCATGGACGCTATCCGTATATCATTGCCTACCGCATCAACAACGATGAGGTGCAGATACTCGGCATTGTCCACAGTTCGCGCAAATGGCCGGAAGATTTTTGAGAACTCTGTAGCCTGGATGGAGCGAAGCGGAATCCGGGTTCAGGTTACAAACTGACCCCGGATTTCATTGCATTCCATCCGGGCTACCTTGCTAAACTCATCCTACGTTTGTTACCCGTAAATATACAGATGGGCATCTTTGAGCTTGATATCCCAACTACCTGCTTCTGCAATCTCGCCAGCGACCCTAATTTTGGAGCCCTCGGATAACACTCCTAATTCCCGGTAATCGCTAAATGGAACCTCACACCATATAGTATCCAGACTGTGATCTTGACTAGTTGTGAGCCGGACACGGATCATGTCGTTGTCTATACGAGAACCACCTTTGAAATATGTATCCCACTCTACCCGAATGCCAACATAGCTATTAGCGATGTGATCTCGCTGTAGTGGAGGCGATTTTTTAATCGCGTCTCTAATTTTTTCTAAAGTGATGCCACTTACACGCTCGATAGATACTGGCTCCAAAGCTCCAGGAGGTAACTCGTCAGATACAGCAGATGTACCATCTCTTGCGACATGAATTACTACTTGGGGTGGATGTTGCTCAGGAGGTTTTGGATTCACCTTGTTTCGCATCCATGAATAGCAGTCTTCGCCCGCCTTCTTTAGAAATCCAGCACCGAAAGCACCAATTACACCCAGAGCTATACCCCAAAGAAAGCTCGTAGAATCGGAAGGAAGAATTGACATGGTGAGAGTGGATGGCTACCGCAACTTCACCGTCCCGCAAACCACATCCCCATTCTGCCCGCGATGCCTTAACGCATGGTCGATCAGCACCAGCGCCAGCATTGCTTCGGCAATCGGTGTGGCGCGGATGCCCACGCATGGATCGTGGCGGCCTTCGGTGGAGACATCCACCGCCTCGCCCGCCTTGTTGATCGAGCGGCGCGTGAGGCGGATGCTGGAGGTGGGCTTTACGGCGTAGTGCGCGACGATGTCCTGCCCGGTGGAGATGCCGCCGAGGATGCCGCCCGCGTTGTTCGACAGGAAACCTTGCGGGGTCATTTCGTCGCCGTGTTCGCTGCCCTTCTGCGCCACACAGTCGAAGCCCGCGCCGATCTCCACGGCCTTCACCGCGTTGATGCTCATCAGCGCGTAGGCGATCTCTGCATCCAGCCGGTCGAACACCGGCTCGCCCCAGCCCACCGGTACGTTTTGCGCCACCACGGCGAGTTTCGCGCCGATGGAATCGCCGGACTTGCGCAGTGCGTCCATGTAATCTTCCAGTGCCTGCACCACGCTGGCATCCGGCGCAAAGAACGGGTTGTTATGCACGTCGTCCCAACTCTTGAACGGGATGGTGATCTCACCGAGTTGCGTCAAGTAGCCGCGCACCGTCACTCCATAACGTTCGTGCAGCCACTTCTTGGCAATCGCCCCCGCCGCCACGCGCCCCGCCGTTTCGCGTGCCGAAGCGCGCCCGCCGCCGCGATGATCGCGGATGCCGTATTTCTGCCAGTAGGTATAGTCGGCGTGGCCGGGGCGGAAAGTTTCGGCGATGGTGCCGTAATCTTTGCTGCGCTGGTCTTCGTTGCGGATCAGCAGCGCGATGGGTGTGCCGGTGGTCTTGCCCTCGAATACGCCGGACAAAATTTCCACCGTATCCGATTCGCGCCGCTGCGTGACATGGCGCGAGGTGCCGGGCTTGCGCCGGTCGAGGTCATGCTGGATGTCGGCCTCGCACAGGGCCAATCCCGGCGGGCAGCCGTCCACCACGCAGCCGATGGCCGCGCCGTGCGATTCGCCGAACGAGGTTACCGTAAACAAAGTGCCGAGTGTGTTTCCAGACATAGCCCCATCCTTCAAAAACCATAGCTCTCGCTAAATTGATGCGGCAAGTTTAACATACGGCACACTATGCAAAAACCGTCATTCCCGCCTGATAGAACTACTAGCCATTCGACTAGGTTGTCAAAAGACGCCAACCAAGTCGCTGGTTATGCGCGGGAATGACGAATTCGGAGGTTTATTGATGAAAGCTATCCTGATGACCGCCCCCGGCAGCGCCGATGTGCTGCAACTGCGCGACATTCCCATACCCGGGCTGCCCTCGCCGCACCATCTGCGCATAAAGCTCGCCGCCGCCGGGGTGAATCCGCTGGATACCAAGCTGCGCGCCAAGCCTGCTTACTACCCCGACAAGCTGCCCGCCATTCTCGGCTGCGACGGCGCGGGCATTGTGGAAGAAACCGGCAGCGCAGTATCGCGCTTCAAGACCGGCGATGCGGTGTATTTTTGCAACGGCGGGCTGGGCGACGAACCAGGTTGCTATGCGGAATACACCACGCTACATGAAGATTACTGCGCGCTAAAGCCCGCCAATCTTAGCTTGCAGGACAGTGCCGCGTTGCCGCTGGTGTTGCTTACTGCCTGGGAATCCTTGGTGGAGCGCGCCAATTTACAGGCTGGGCAAACCATCCTGATCCATGCTGCCGCCGGTGGCGTGGGGCACATCGCGGTGCAACTCGCCCATCATCTCGGCGCACGCATCGCCGTCACGGTCGGCAATGACCAGCAAGCCGGGCTGGTGCATGGCCTCGGTGCGGAAAAAATAATCAACTATAAAGAGCAGGATTTTGTTGCTGAGATACTGCGCTGGACAGGAGGCAATGGCGCAGACGTGGTGCTGGATGCGGTGGGTGATGAAACTTTTTTGCGCTCGCTGAATGCCACGCGCATCGGCGGCAAGCTGGTGAGCATACTCGCCACACCGCTTGCCGCCGCCGACGTGCAGCTGGCGCGGATGCGCAATCTTTCATTGTGCTACGAACTGATGCTCACTCCGCAGTTATTGAAGCTGCATGACGAACGTATCCGCCAGCGCAAAATACTCGAACAGGGTGCGCAACTGGTTGAGGCGGGCCAGCTCGGTGTACTGGTTTCGCACAAGCTGCCGCTGGAAAATGCGGCTGATGCACACCGCCTGATCGAGCAGGGCGGCGCTACCGGCAAAATAATACTAACGACGAGTTAGCAGGATTTAATTTTTAAACCCAATCCCTGGGCACCAAAAACTCTTCATACAGTTTCGCTTCCGGCGTGCCTTTCTCCGGGTGCCAATCGTAACGCCATTTCACCAGCGGCGGCATGGACAACAGGATGGATTCAGTGCGGCCATTCGATTGCAGGCCGAAGATGGTGCCGCGGTCGATCACCAGGTTGAACTCGACATAGCGGCCACGGCGATACAGCTGGAAGTCGCGTTCGCGTTCGCCGTAGGGCGTGTCCTTGCGGCGTTTCAGGATGGGCATATAGGCCGGGATGAAATGATTGGCCACACTTTGCTGGATGGCGAAGCAGGTGTCGAAATCCGGCTCGGAGAGGTCATCGAAAAAGATGCCGCCAATGCCGCGCGGTTCATTGCGGTGCTTGAGGAAGAAATATTCGTCGCACCATTTCTTGAATTTGGGATGGAGATGCGCGCCGAAAGGGTCGAGCGCATTCTTGCAGGCCTGGTGGAAGTGCACCGCATCCTCCTCGAAGCCATAATATGGGGTGAGATCCGTGCCGCCGCCAAACCAGAACACGGTTTCACCATCGGGCTTTTTCGCCATGAACATGCGCACATTCATGTGCGTGGCAGGCGCATACGGATTGCGCGGATGCAGCACCAGCGACACGCCCATCGCCTCCCAACTGCAACCCGCCAGTTCCGGGCGATGCGCCGTGGCGGATACCGGCATTTTGTCGCCCATCACATGGGAAAAGGCCACTCCGCCGCGTTCCAGCACGTTGCCTTCTTCGAGAATGAAGCAGCGCCCGCCGCCGCCATCCGGGCGATCCCAACTGTCGCGGCGAAATTTTCCGCCGTCCACTTGCTCAAAGCGGGCGACTATCGTGTCCTGTAATTCGAGCAGGAATTTTCTGACTGCTGCGCTATCCATTTTTACTCCGGCTAAGTTACTCCCCTCTCCCCGGTGTGGGAGAGGGGCTGGGGGAGAGGGAATTGGTTGTGTGAAATGACGGTTTGTAAAATTACTCGCGGATGATATTACCGCTCATCCATGCGCGTATCGTGGATGGTTTCTTGCGTGCGCCCACCTTGCCGGGTAATACCCATACGCTTTCTCCGAACAAGCGCCGGCACTGCGCGTAAGTGCGCGCAGGCTTTGCGCCGCTGCGGTTGGCGCTGGTGGACACCAGCGCCATGTCCAGCGCATTGCACAAAGCCGCCGCCTCTGGATGGGCAGTAATGCGCACCGCCAGGGTATCGTGCGCTCCGCGCAGCCAGCGCGGCACGGAAGGCTTGGCGGGCATGAGATAAGTAATGGCTTGAGCGCCGTCGCGTTGCAATTTTTCCTGCTCGTCAGGAGACAGCGATTTCAGGTAAGGCGCAAGCTGCGCGTATTTGCCCGCGATGAGAATCAGGCCCTTGCGCTGCGTGCGACTCTTGAGTTTCAGCAAACGCAGCACCGCATTGCGGTTGCGCGGGTCGCAGCCCAAACCATAACAGTATTCGGTGGGGTAGGCGATCAGGCCGCCGCGCTTGAGGTGTGCGGTAATACAACGGATGGGTATGGCAAAACGATGCAAGGGTACCTCTCCGAATAAATTCCCTCTCCGTGCGTGGTTGTTGATGCTTAGCATCTTTACAACCACGGCCTACCCCTTGCGGGTGCAGGGAGAGGGGCTGGGATAGAGGGCGCGAGAATTATTTTCTTGCGGTGATGGCGCGCCAGCCAATGTCGCGCCGCATCTGGCAGCCGTCAAAATGGATGGTGTCGGCGATTTCGTAGGCACGTTTTTGCGCCATCTTCACCATGTCACCCAACGCAGTGACGCATAGCACACGTCCGCCGTTTGTCACTACCTTGCCGTCCTGCATGGTCGTCCCGGCATGGAATACATGCGCGTCTTCAAGCTTCTTGGGCAAGCCGGTGATGGCATCACCCTTGCGCGGTGTGTCGGGGTAATTTGCTGCCGCCAGCACCACGCCGAGCGCGGTACGCCTGTCCCATTCCGCTTCTACTTCGTTCAGCGTGCCGTTGATGGCGTGTTCGACTATCGTTGCGAAATCGCTCTTCAGGCGCAGCATGATGGGCTGGGTTTCCGGGTCGCCCATGCGGCAGTTAAATTCCAGCACCTTGGCGTTGCCCTGCGCGTCTATCATCAACCCGGCGTAGAGAAAGCCGGTGTAGGGGATGCCTTCTTTTTCCATGCCCCGCACTACCGGCTGAATCACCTCGCGTAACACGCGCGCATGCAGCTCCGGCGTGACCACCGGCGCGGGAGAATATGCGCCCATACCGCCGGTGTTGGGGCCGTTGTCGCCATCCAGCAGGCGCTTGTGATCCTGGCTGGTGGCCAGCGCCAGCACGTGCTTGCCGTCCACCATGACGATGAAGCTGGCTTCCTCGCCTTCGAGAAATTCCTCGATCACTACGCGTGATTCTGCTTTACCCAGCTCATTATCCTTAAGCATTATGTCGATTGCAGAAAAGGCTTCCAGCTTTGATTCCGCCACTACCACGCCCTTGCCTGCCGCTAAACCATCTGCCTTGATTACGATGGGTGCGCCGTGCTTATCAACATAAGCCCGCGCTTCCGCCGCATCAGTGAAGGCCTGGTAAAACGCGGTGGGAATGTTGTGGCGCACCATGAAGCGCTTGGCGAAATCCTTGGAAGATTCCAGTTGCGCCGCTGCCTTGGTCGGCCCGAATATTTTCAACCCGGCGGCGCGGAAGGCATCCACCACACCCGCCGCCAGCGGCGCTTCCGGCCCGACCACGGTCATGTAGATGTCTTCGCGTTTGACGAATTCGATCAATTCCGGGATGGCAGTGATGGCAACATTTTCCACGCCGTCTTCCAGCGCCGTGCCCGCATTGCCCGGTGCGACATATACCTTCTGCACCTTCGCACCTTGCGCCAGGCGCCATGCCAGCGCGTGCTCGCGTCCGCCGGAACCGATGACTAAAATTTTCATAACAACCTCAACGTAGGGTGGGCAAATTTTGCCCACCATTTTTTCCGCGTGGGCAGATGAACCTTGCCCACCCTACATCACTAACACCCCTTGAATTTATTAGCCGTGCATTTTCTGGCAAGTTCCTGCGCTTCGGCAATTTGTTTTTGATTCATGTCGATGGCCGCTATGTCACGGAAACCTGCGAAGATTATCTGTGACCTTTCATCGTCATCCGCGCTAGCAGCAGCAATATTTTTCCACATATATGCCAATACGTAATCTTGAGGGACGCCTTCACCTTGGCGGTACATCTCTCCAAGGTTGTTCTGCGCCTGCGCATTACCCTGCTCTGCCGCCAAGCGATACCACCTTACCGTTTCTTTGTAATCTTGAAGAACACCATGCCCTCGGTAATACATCACCCCAAGCCAGCGTTGTCCCTCGGAATCACCCTGAGCGGCCGCTTGGCTGAACCATCTTGCCGCTGCTTTATAATCACGTGGAACAACTTTTCCGTTCTCATACATCTGCCCAAGTACCCATTGCCCGAAGGAATTGCCTTGCTCCGCTAACTTTCGACACCACCTCACCGATTCCTTCTGATATTTAGTTAATATGCTCATTCCACAAAGCTGTATTTGTGCAACTACCCCCCTCGTTCTGCCATAGGTTTGAATAACTTCACCGCTTTTTCATAATCACCTTCATTTTTGGCCTCAAGTGCGTCCACGAGCGAATCGGCCATTGATTGTTCGGTCAACGCAAGCAAAAACACACAAACCAACAACATCTGTTTTGGCAACTTATTCATTTTCGTTATCCTCTTATCGACGCCGAAGCCATTGATGAATTTGTTCATGATGTTCTTTCAGTTACGTCCCAAGCGAGAATAAGAGTAAGCGGCATTGATATAGGCATTAGCTACTTAACGTTGTGTCAGATCATGAAGGCCATTCGGATTCACCTCTGTCATTGAACGCTGAACAGCGCATAACGAATAATAGTTGTCATTGTCGATTCGCAGCGCCCAAATATACCAAGGGTCGTCGATGCACGTAGTGACAAGGTATATCTCATCCGGCTTCTGTGAACTTTCCTGCTCAATGCGCATAACGGCGTCTGCAACCAACTGCGGGTTGGTGAGCTGAATGTCATTATCTTCGAAAATCAATATCGAACGCGCCCTCGATTCTTGTCGCCATTGTTCGAGCTTTGGCACTTTTTTAGCGTAACCGCTTTGAATGCGCTCAAATCGTTGCTCTTCAACCGTAGCAACCTCATGAATAATGTTGAAACTGCCGGGGTGACCGCCTGTCGCTGAACGGTGTAATGAAACCTCGAAGGGGACGTCGCGAAGAAAAACTTTCTGAATTGGAGTTATATATCGACCAATGGCGGCGATCTGCAGTGATGGCCCAACTTGTTTGATCCAGTCGATAAGATTCCGTTGAGCATTATCAAGCGACCGGCCATTTAGTCCTTCCAGAGCTTTCGCGGGAATAAGTAGCACAAATCGCTCACTCTGCGGCAAATATCCAACAAGCGCATCTTTGATTGGTTGCAGTTTACTGCTGGCTTCTTTTTGAAGCTTAACATGGCCGGAAAATGGTTCTATACCGGTGTGTTCAAAAGCATATTTCTTACCACCAATCTCACATACCACTTCCACTGGTGCAGTGTGATTCTCCTTTTCCGGGAATCGTATATTCGCACGCACAGCACCCTCACGTGCCTCAATCCGGCTTATGATCGCATCACAAGACTTGCCTTCGTTGAATTGCCTTTTAACTGTCATCAATCTAGCCTCTTCAGATACCGCTACATTGCCGAAATTATCCCCGTCCAACTGCGGGCACATTCGTTATTGCACCAAAGGTAGGCAATTCTCTAAGCTCTTGCGAGCTTGAGAAGTTGACACCGCCGCAAGAAAACATCCGGTGCAATGCGCTTTGCTTATTGACACCCTACATTACTTTACGCGGCCATCCGCTCAAATGAAAAATTGGGCAGGTCAACGCGATCAGCCGCATGTTCGATGGTGATACCGCAGATTTTGCCGCTCTTATCAAGATCGAGCAGCGTGTTCTCATCCACGTCGTTGGTCTGAGCAACAGTCGCGGCGCGTAATTCGATATATAGCGTGTCGGTATCCTGAAAATATTTAATCTTCATTGTTGAACCTCCTGTCGAAGAAAGCATTGTGCATCGTCACGCAATCCAGGTCGTAGGGAGGTAGTTCTCGTGAAATTCTACTTGCTTAGAGCGGCACTGAATCGTCGTAGAGCGTTTCCGGAGCTATATCAATTTCCCCTGGCCAGACCACCGTTCCATAAGCGACCGCTGCACGGTGAAACAATTGTTCAGAGGCAATGCGATTCCAAGGCCGCATATTCAGCAAGGGGCGCATATCAAAACGGCGGTGTTCGCCATTCTTGAAATCAAGATCAAGCTGGAAATCTGGTGTAGTTTTAACGCTCACAACATCAAGCAACATTTTTCACCTCACTGGAGCGGGGCAATCCTGAACGGGTCTTCACCATTAACGGCCAGTTCCCAATCCACCATCAATTCTTCCTTGTGAATTTCGATCCATGCCTGAACCATCTTGAGCTGTTTCGGAGGAATTTTTCCATCCAAAACACTGCCGTCATCAATCAATACCGCAGCCTCATCATCCTGGTACCGCACATGGATATGCGGAAGATGATGGCGTCGGTTGTCCCGGTAGAACATCAAAACCAAGATGCCGTAAAACATGCTGATCGTTGGCATTTAGGGTGTCTTCGTTTTTAAGTTCCGACCGATTGTAGCAAATTCAGTTTTTAATGCCTGAAGTGGCGGTAACCGGTAAACACCATTGCAAGGCCATGTTCGTCTGCCGCCGCGATCACCTCCTCGTCGCGCATCGAGCCGCCGGGCTGGATCACGGCTTTCGCACCCGCTGCTGCCAGCACATCAATGCCATCGCGGAACGGGAAGAAGGCGTCGGACGCGACTACCGAACCGGCCAGAGTCAACCCGGCGTTTTGCGCCTTGATGCTGGCGATGCGCGTGCTGTCCACGCGGCTCATCTGCCCCGCGCCCACGCCCAGCGTATGGCCGTTCTTGCAAAATACAATGGCATTGGATTTCACATATTTTGCCACGCGCCAGGCGAACAGCAGGTCTTGCAGTTGCTCGCTGTTGGGTTGCGCCTTGGTCACTACCTTGAGCTGCGCTGCCTGCACGTTGAGCGTATCCGGCGATTGCACCAGCAGGCCGCCGCTTACGCGCTTGAAGTCGAACTGGTTGTGCGCGTTGGACAGCGGCACGGTGAGCACACGCACGTTCTGTTTTGCCGCCGTAACCTTGAGTGCGGCCTCAGAGGCGGATGGCGCAATGATGAGTTCGACGAATTGGTTGGCGGTGATCTGCGCCGCGCTTTCGGCATCCAGTTCGCGGTTGAAAGCGATGATGCCGCCGAATGCGGAGGTGGTGTCGGTGGCGTAGGCCAGCTTGTAGGCATTCAGGGCATTGTTGGCAATCGCCACGCCGCACGGGTTGGCGTGCTTGACGATGACGCAGGCCGGTTGCTCGAAAGTCTTGACCAACTCCCACGCGGCATCGGCATCGCCGATGTTGTTGTAGCTCAACTCCTTGCCCTGCAACTGTGTGTAATCGGCGATGCCGCCCGGCACCGGGTTGAGATCGCGGTAGAACGCCGCGCTCTGGTGCGGATTTTCGCCGTAGCGCATGTCCTGCACCTTGGCGAAGTTGAAATTGATTTGCGCCGGATATTCGCTGCACGTGCCGCCGGCATTGATGGCGGTGAGGTAGTTGCTGATCGCGCTATCGTAAGCGGCAGTGTGCGAAAAGGCTTTTTTTGCCAGATCGAAGCGTGTTGCGTCGCTTACCGCGCCGCCGTTGGTTTGCATCTCTGCCAGAACATCAGGATAGTCCGCCGGGTCGGTGACAATGGCGACATGCGCGTGGTTCTTCGCCGCCGCGCGCACCATGGTCGGCCCGCCGATGTCGATATTCTCGATGGCGTCTTCCAGCGTGCAATCCGGCTTGGCGATTGTTGCTGCAAACGGGTACAGGTTCACCACCACCAAATCGATGGTCGGGATGCCATGCTGTTCCAGCGTGGCAACGTGCTCCGGCAAATCGCGCCGCGCCAGGATGCCCGCGTGGACTTTCGGTTGCAGTGTTTTCACGCGCCCATCCAGCATTTCCGGGAAGCCGGTGTAATCCGCCACTTCGGTGACCGCAATGCCGTTGTCGGCGAGCAGCCTGGCGGTGCCGCCGGTGGAGAGAATTTTTACGCCGAGTTGGCACAAGCCTTTGGCGAATTCGAGTACGCCCGCTTTGTCCGATACGCTGATGAGTGCCTGTCTGATAACTGCCATGTGGGATTCCGTTTTGGTGAGTTAATTCTTGATGCCGTGCGCCAGGATTTTCTTGCGCAAGGTGTTGCGGTTCAACCCGAGCAGCTCCGCCGCACGCGTCTGGTTGCCGCCCGCGTGGGACAGCACGGTTTCGATCAGCGGTTTCTCGACGCAATTGATCACCATGTCGTACACCGCACAGGAGGGGTCTTCGCCATCGAGATCCTTGAAATAGTCATCCATTGCCTTGCGCACATAACGTGCAACATCATTCTCATTCAACACGCCACACTCCCCCTTTTTCATGCAGCCAGTCCCTCGGCATAGTACAGGTGCTCCCCGCGCTGCAACTGCCCATCAAAAAAATCGTTCACTGCCATCAATTGTTCCGCACTGCTCTCCAGTTGATTCATGTAGTGGCGGAACTGCGCCGAACCGGCCAGCCCCTTGGTGTACCAGGAAATGTGCTTGCGCGCCACACGCAAGCCGGTATGTTCGCCGTAAAAATCGTACAGGTCATGAATATGCTGGAGCAGCACACGCTGGATTTCATCCGCCTGCGGCGCTGGCAGGTGTTCGCCGGTATCGAGGAAATGCGCGATCTCACGGAACAGCCACGGGCGGCCCTGCGCGGCACGGCCTATCATCACCGCATCCGCCCCGGTGCGCTGCAAAACATAGCGGGCTTTTTCCGGCGTGGAGATGTCGCCGTTGGCGATAATGGGGATTTTCACGCTGGCCTTCACCGCCGCGATGGTGTCGTATTCCGCTTCGCCGGTGTAGGCGCAGGCACGCGTGCGGCCATGAATGGCGAGCGCCTGGATGCCGCTTGTTTCGGCGATCTGCGCGATGCGCACCGCATTGCGGTTTTGTTTGTCCCATCCGGTGCGAATTTTCAAGGTAACCGGCACGCTCACCGCAGCCACCACCGCTTCAAGTATCCGCGCCACCAGCGCCTCATTCTGCAACAGCGCGGAACCGGCCATCACGTTGCAGATTTTTTTCGCCGGGCAGCCCATGTTGATGTCTATGATTTGCGCGCCCGCATCCACGTTGTAACGAGCTGCCTGCGCCAGCATTTTTGGGTCGGCGCCGACAATCTGCACCGAGACCGGATCGGTTTCACCCTCGTGGTTGGCGCGCCGCCTGGTTTTCTCCGAGCCATACAGCAGCGAGTTGGAGGCCACCATCTCGCTGACCGCCATGCCTGCACCCATGCTCCTGCACAACATGCGGAAAGGCCGATCCGTCACGCCGGCCATGGGGGCGACGATCAGGTTGTTTTTGAGCTGGTGGGGGCCGATGCGCATGAATCATTTTCCGTGAGGGGAAGTGATTATAAAGCAATATGCCTCCTAACAAAGCGCCGCATGCCTTATAGGTACGTGCTCTACGCAGGCATTAAGCAAGCGCAACGGTAATTCATGAAGCATCCGGCGGCGATTGAAGCGATAACAAAACTCGTTCAAAT
>Ga0315281_10008237_pt1 | contig 14580 bp, 16 predicted proteins | sample YL17G07_0_MG_FD_204540 | JGI IMG/M metagenome (GOLD analysis project Ga0315281, IMG submission 204540) | Sediment microbial communities from Yellowstone Lake, YNP, Wyoming, USA - YL17G07_0 | ecosystem: Environmental > Aquatic > Freshwater > Lake > Sediment | place: USA: Wyoming | collected...
GACCAACGCGTACGAGCAGGCGTTTTGCCACCTCAGCGAACAGCTCGTTCACAATCTGGAGCGGCACTGGAACGCGAGGGAGCGCAAGCTGTGACCGTCTGCAAAGGGCGACCCCGCTCAAGCCCGCGCGTTGCCGCCTCGCCGCCATCAGGGAGTATCATTCATACGGCCTGCTGCTGTCTCTGAGGGGGAGGGCAGTTCACGGACTCACCGCCGATGGCCGGGGAACCGGTCGCCGGGCGAACTGCGTGGGCTGTCCGGGAACGGGTCGTCATGGACAAGTTCGACCGGATCTACCAGCTCCACAACATCCTGCGCGGGCGGCGTGCGCCCATCGGCCGCGAGGAGATCGCGCTGCGTCTGGAATGCTCCGAGCCGACCGTCTACCGACTGGTGCGCATTCTGCGCGATTACCTGAACGCGCCGCTTGAATTCGATCCCGAGTGTGGCGGCTACCGGTACCGCCGCGACGCCGAAGGCGGCACCTACGAGTTGCCCGGCCTCTGGTTCAATGCGCGCGAGCTGCAGGCCCTGGTGGTGTTCGAGCGCCTGTTCGAGACGCTGGAGCCGGGGCTGCTGGGGGATCACCTCGCGCCGCTCGCCCAGCGCATCGACGAACTGGTCTCGCACCAGCGCCTGGGCCTCTCCGAAGCCGCGCGGCGCATTCGTGTGCTCGGCATGGCGGCACGGCCCGCGGGTGCGCACTTCCACACGCTGGCGAGCGCAACGCTGCAACGCAGGAAACTGCGCATCGCCTACCACGGACGCGAGCGCAACCGCGTTTCCAAGCGGGCCGTCTCACCGCAACGGCTGACGCACTACCGCGACAACTGGTATCTGGACGCGTACTGCCACCTGCGGCGAGGTTTGCGCAGCTTTGCGGTGGATCGCGTGCGCGAAGCCCGGGAACTCACCGATGCCGCCGATACCGTCCCCGAGACGCAGCTCGACGCGCATTTCGCGAGCAGCTACGGCATTTTCGCCGGACGCGCCGACAAGACCGCGGTGCTGCGTTTCAGCCCTGAGCGGGCCCGCTGGGTGGCCGATGAGCGCTGGCATCCGGAGCAGGCCGGGCAGTTTCTCACCGACGGGGCCTATGAGTTGCGCATTCCGTATCGCGATGCGCGCGAGCTGGTGATGGATATCCTGCGGCACGGGGCGGAAGTCGAAGTCCTCGCGCCCGAGTCATTGCGCGCTGCCGTGCGGCAGCAACTGGAGCGGGCGCTGGCCCGCTACGCCGCGCCCGGACATCCGATTGGCGATCCGAAGGGTCGAACGTGAACGACGCGAGAGTGCTGCCGGCCTATTCGGAGCAAGACCTCACCGGGCTCGACCCCGCGGCGCTCGTGGCCCTCATGGTGGGCGACGAGGATCGCGTGCCCCGCAGCGTGATCGATGCCTGCGCCGCGCACGGCGAAGAAATGGTCGCGCACTTGGGCGGCCTTCTCGATGACCCGCGGCATTGGACGGGCGACCGCCCGCAGGGAGAATGGTGGTTGCTGTTGCACGCGGTCATGATCCTGGGGCTGATTCCGGGCGAACCAGCGGGCCTGCTGCTGGCCGCCTTCATGCGCCGGATGGCCCAGGAGGAGGACGACAATCTCCAGGACTGGCTTGCCGGCCACTGGCCCGCGCTGTTCGCCAACAAGCCCGGCAGCGCCATCTCGGCCCTGCGGGCGCTGGTCGGGGACCGGGGCCTCGACTGGTACATCCGCGCGAACGCGGTGGACCCGATCCTCGCCGCGGCCGAGCGCGACAGTGAGCTTGCGCTCGATGAAGCGCTGGCCTGGGCGGCGAAGCTCGCGGCCGACGAGCAGGAGGAATGGATGCTGCGCCTTTGCCTGGGGAACACGCTGCTCGATTTTCCCCGGGAGGAATATCGTCCCCTGCTGGAAAACCTGGCTGAGCGCCAGACGCGGCCGGACGTGCATTTCTCGCGGGAAGACGTGCAACAGGCGTATTCGGCGGCGCGGTCCGAGCCGCAGTGGCGAAAATGGAAGGAGCCGTGGAAGTTTTACGTACCGGACGCCATTGCCGGGCGGCAGGAGCGCTGGGCGAAGGAGGACGCACGGGCGGAGGAAAGCGATGCCGGGGAGGAAACGCGCTTCGACGAGTACGAACCGGAGACGACTTACGTCAGGGAAGGGCCCAAGATCGGCCGCAATGACCCCTGCCCGTGCGGCAGTGGCAGAAAATACAAGAATTGCTGCCTTGCCAGGGACCAGGGGTGAGACCGGCTACGCGACTATCGCGAATTGATAGCGGGAGGGGGTAGGGTGGCGAAACCGGCCGCAATGGCCGACATCGACAAGGGGACCGATGATGCTTCGCCGCACGTTCCTGAATTCGCTCCTGGCTTTGGCGGGCCTTGCGCCGCGCGCTTCGGTCGGGCGGACGGTCGGGCTGCCGCGCGCGGTGCTACTCCAGACTTCGCCGGTGGCCGGATTCCAGTACCACGAGGGTGAAGCCGTCTGGGGGAGTCTAAGGGAAGGGCTGGCGCTGGACCTCGTTCGCGAGCCGGCGAATGTCCACGACGACAAGGCAGTGCGCATGGAATGGGCCGGGTGCAAACTCGGCTACCTGCCGCGGGTGGAGAACCACGCGGTGGCGCAGTTGATGGACCGGGGCGAGCGGCTCGAAGCGAGCATCGCCGGGGTGCGGGAGTCGCGCGATCCGTGGGAGCGGGTGAGGATCGAGGTGTCGCTCGCAATGTGACACTTATTATTGTGGGAGGCGTGTAGTGGTGCGGCTAAGCGTGATATTTTCGTATCAGAAGAGATACACAATAGGGTGATCGGCGTGAGGCTTGCCAGCTTCGACGCGATCATCGGCACGCTGCATGGTGCGGAGGTCCGCCATCTGATGGGTTGCGATCAGGCGCGCCCGGGAGATCGCCTGCCGGACCCGGTCCGAGTGGGCTTCCACCACGAACAGCTTGACCAGGGCGGAGGTATCCACGTAAAGGATCATCCGCGCTGTTCGATCACGATCTCTGCCAGCGTCTTTTCACCTTTTCCGATCCGGATCAGCGGTTTCGGCAATGCAGGTTTCTCGCCGCTTCCCGGACGCACCCCCGGCAGCCGGCGGAAACGTTCGATCAGCTCCGCCTCGGATAATGCCTTGCCCCGCCGGACGCGCGGCGGCAGTAGGCGCGCAACCTCCGTGCCGCGCAAGGTGACCACCACCTCCTCGCCGGCCGTCACCCGGTGCAGAGTTTCGGACAGGCGGCTTTTCAACTCGCGAACCGAGATCTTCATGGCAAGCTCCAGACGTGACTACCTTGGGCATTGTAGTCACGAACAATCGCAATTGGCGAGGCAAACCGCAGACGGGTCACGCGTGCTCGTCTCGGCTCGCAGGCTGCGCGATCTCAAGGTCGCGCCGGAGGATACAGAAATCGACGCGATTGAACCGATCAAGCGGACGGCGAGGGTGTTGAAGGCGCGGGAACTTTCGTCGATACCGCCAGACGGGAATGAGCGATGAGCTACACAGAGTTCTTCAAGCACGCGACACGTACCGACGAGCAACGAGATGGGCTGAAGCCGTTCCCGTATCAGTGCCGCCTCGCGGAAAAGCCATGGCCCGAACTATTGGACGTTCCGACCGGCATGGGGAAAACCGCTGCGATCGTGCTGGCTTGGCTGTGGAAGCGCGGCTGGCGCGAGAGGGGACGCGAGCCTGACTCGGACGCAGGGACACCGCGGCGGCTCGTGTACTGCTTGCCTATGCGGACGCTGGTCGAGCAGACGGAGCAAAACGCCCGTCGATGGTTGGAGAAGCTTGGGGTTTCAGGCATACCGGGCGAAGACAAGGTTTCGGTGCACGTTCTGATGGGTGGCTCCGAGGACGTGAAAAAGCCGACTTGGGCCGACTACCCGGAAGAAGACGCGATCCTGATCGGCACCCAGGACATGCTTCTTTCGCGGGCGCTGATGCGCGGCTACGGAATGAGCCGATATCAGTGGCCGGTGCACTTCGCCTGGCTGCATAACGACGCGCAGTGGGTGTTCGACGAAGTCCAACTGATGGGCTCGGGCATGAAGACCAGTGCTCAACTTGAAGCGTTTCGCCAGAAGATCGGTTTGTCTTCGCGCAGCCGCAGTCTATGGGTATCGGCCACGCTCAAGCGGGACTGGTTGAGAACCGTAGATTTCGATCCCGTATCAGCGATCCCGCTGGAACTGAGCGAAGAGGAGAAGAAGGCGCCTGCAGTTCGGGAGAGACGTGAGGCAGTCAAGGTTCTGACGCGCTGCGATGTGGCGCTCATCTCGACGAAGCCTTCCAAGTCGGAAAAGGCAGAGGAAAGCGAGAAGGCCGACAAGCTTACGAGCGACGACATCAACACTTACCTCAAAGCATTGGCTGACCGGGTTCTTGCGACGCATCAGCCGGGCACCACCACGCTTGCAATCCTCAACACGGTCGAGCGGGCGCAGGGCCTGTTTGTCGAGCTGGAAAACCGCCTCGCGGAATTGCCGGTAAAAGGCAGGAAGAAAGCGGCGACACCGGCGCCATCGGTTTCAAACAACCCGGAACGGCTGCTGATTCACTCCCGTTTCCGCGCCGAAGACCGCCGTGCGAACGAAGAGCGCCTGCATTCTGACCCGCCGACCGAAGGCCGCATCGTCATTGCCACCCAAGCGATCGAAGCCGGCGTGGATCTATCCGCTCGTGTGCTGTTCACGGAACTGGCGCCCTGGGCCTCGCTTGTGCAGCGCTTCGGACGCTGCAATCGTTACGGCGAGTTCAACAAGACAAAAGAGGCGCAGGTCATCTGGATTGACGTAGCGGATGCCAAGCCTTACACGACCGAGGAACTCGAGGCCGCGCGGCAAGTTGTGGCGAATCTCAAGAGCGCCGCGCCCGCCGATCTTCCGCCGATCACCGCCGAGGCCCCGCTGCATCCGGTGTTGCGGCGCAAGGATTTTCTGGACTTGTTCAACACCGACCCTGATCTTTCCGGCTTCGACGTGGACATCGCACCCTATGTGCGCGACGCCGACGACGCCGATGTATTGCTGTTCTGGCGCGCGCTGGACGGGGATCCTCAGGATGAACCGCCAGCATCGCGGGAAGAACTGTGCCGCGCCGGGTTGGGAGCAGCAAAGAAGTTGCTGGATCGTTTGGAAACCGGGGACATGTTCGTGTGGGACACGTTGGCCCGCAAGTGGACAACGCCGAGGCCGAAGGACATGCGCCTGCGCCCCGGCATGACGCTGATGCTGAAAGCCGCTGTCGGCGGCTATACGCCGCAAGTCGGCCTGGCCCCGGAGAGTAAGGTCGGGGTTCGTCTGATCGCTGCGCCTTCGAAGGAATCGGTGACCGAAGAGGCATTTGATGATGACAACCGTAGCCTGTTGCAGGTATCGGTGACGCTCCCGCGCCACCTTGCCGACGTGGAACAAAAGGCGCGTGAGTTGTGCGAGGCGCTGGAATTTAAAGAGCCGCAGGCCGTCATCCGTGCTGCGCGCTGGCATGACGTTGGCAAGGCGCATGAAGCCTTCGATTCGATGCTCCGATGCGCGCACGAACAAGGAACTGGCGAAACGCTAGGCGCAGGGTACTGGGCGAAATCTGGCCGAAAGCCGGATCGCAAACCCGGCAGACCGCGTTATGAGGTGATTGTGGACGGCAAGGCTGTGAAGCGCACGCGCTTTCGCCACGAACTCGCGTCGGCGCTTGCTTGGATTGCTTTGCATGGTGACGATGCTGACGCCGACTTGATCGCGTATCTGATCGCCGCGCACCACGGCAAGGTGCGCATGTCGCTGCGCGCACTCCCGCAAGAGACCGAGGCGCCTGATGGGCGGCTATTCGCGCGAGGCGTATGGGACGGCGATCGCCTTCCGGCGATGCAATTCTCAAACGGTGAAGCCGTCCCTGAAATCGAACTCAAGCTGGACCTGATGCAGCTCGGCGACGGACCCCAAGGCCCATCGTGGACCACGCGCACACAAAGATTGTTGAAGGCGCTTGGTCCGTTTCAGTTGGCTTGGTGCGAGGCGCTGGTGCGGATCGCCGACTGGCGTGCTTCACGTGCGGAACAGGAGGCTGCGAAATGATCCATGAACACCCATTGCCTGGCTGCACGCCCACGCCGCTGGCGTCCTACCTCAAGGCGCTGGCTGTGCTGCGCTTGGTGGCTGAGGCAGGGGCGGACGAAGGTGGCGATCCCGATGCGACCGGTTTCTGGCGCGACGACGTGTTTGTGCTGCGCACGCAGCTCACGGCAGAGCAGCTTGGCGTGTTCTTCCTGGAGCACTACCGGCCGACGCCACTGATCGCACCTTGGAATGGCGGGAGCGGGTTCTACGCCGGCGACAACCTCTCCGGTATTGCGCCATTGTCGGACACGGTTTCATTGCGCTTCGCCGGCTATCGGCAGGCTATAGAAACCGCCAAACATGTGATTGCCTTGCTTGGCTTGAGCGAAAGTCCAAAGCTGCAAAGCAAGGCGATGTTCCTGCAGTCGCTTCGCAACCAAGCACCGGAGGCCTTGCTGCGCTGGATGGATGCAGCGGTGATTCTGTCCGATGACGATCCGCGCTACCCACCGCTGCTGGGGACGGGCGGTAACGATGGCCGGCTCGATTTCACCAACAATTTCATGCAACGTCTGGGCGACGTGTTCAACCCGGCATCGGGTGCTGCCCGTCCCAGCGCTGCCACCCAGCTTGAAACGGCCCTATTCGGCACACCTGGCAATGAGCTTGCGGATCGCGCCATCGGCCAGTTCGCGCCCGGTTCGGCAGGTGGCCCCAACGCGGCGTCCGGGTTCGAGGGGAGCGCTCGCATCAACCCTTGGGACTTCATACTGATGCTGGAAGGTGCGGTATTGTTCGCGGCCTCGGCAGCGCGGCGCATGGAATCGGCGGATCCGGCGATCTTGGTCGCACCGTTCACGGTTCGCAGCCGTGCCGGCATGGTCGGAAGCGCCAGCGCTAATGATGATAGCGATGCACGCGGTGAAATCTGGATGCCGCTATGGAATGCGCCGTCCAGCCTGGATGAATTGCGCACGCTCTTCACGGAAGGCCGCGCCGCGCTGGCCGGCCGCGCCAGTCGTGACGGCCTCGACTTCGCACGCGCCGTAGCCCAGCTAGGCGTCGATCGCGGCATTGCAAGCTTCCAGCGATATGCCTTCCTGATGCGCTCCGGGAAGGCTTACCTCGCTACTCCGCTCGGCCGGATCCGTGTCTGTCGCAACCCGGACGCCGACCTGATCGCCGAACTCGAACACCGCAACTGGCTTGCTTCAGTGCAGCGCCACGCGCGTGACGATAACGCGCCTAACGCCTTCCGCAGCGCCGCGCGGCAACTGGATACTGCGCTCTTCGAGCTGACCCAGCAGCCCGGGCGCGGCACGCTCCAACGCGTGCTGCGGAACATTGGGCATATCGAAGCGGCCTTGAGCCTCAGCCACAAATCCCAGGAAGCCGTCCGCATGCCCGCGCCACGCCTCAGCCTGCCGTGGGCAACTAAGGCGCAGGATGATTCGTCTCCGGAATTCAATATCGCCGCCGCACTGGCCGGACTGCGTTTGACCAATGCCAACCACCACTTCGTGCTGTCCATGCGCCGCCATCTGGTGGCTGTCAGTGAAACCTTCAACAAAGACGGCGACCGCAACTGGGAACCCACGTCGCGCACTGCCGTCTGGGGTGCGGGTTCGTTACTTAGCAACCTGAGTGCATTCCTGCACCGACGCAGATTGGAAGCCGCCTTCATCGGGGCTGAAGGTAAGTTGCTGGCGAGCACGGTTGGCGCGACCGGCGCGGACATAGCCGCCTTCCTCGACGGTGAAACGGATGATGCCCGTATCGGTGAACTGCTTGCCGGACTCGCCTGCGTTGATCTGCATGATTTCGCCTCTCCTGAAGGACGTAGCGCAGCGGTACCGCCGCCCGCGTTCGTACTGCTCAAGGTTTTCTTCACCCCGGAATCCACGTTGCACGCGCTGAAATGGCTGCCTGCTGATCACACGCTGCATCTACCCAACGAAATTCCCGCGCGCTTGGCTTCCGGCGATGTGGAAACCGCCGTCCGCATCGCTTGGAGGAGCTTGTACGCTCTCGGCGTGAAACTGCCCGGCCGTAACCCGCCGCGCATCGTCGCCGAGAACGGCCCGCGCTGGCTGGCCGCGCTGTGCATTCCGCTTACGTTCGCCGAATCCGGCCGCCTACTGCGCGGCCTCGATCTCACACCGAAAGCGGCGATGGAGCCGCTCCCCGAAACCCTTGCCTAAAGGAGAACGCCATGCCCCTGAATTTAGCTACCCTCGCCACCGCCCCACGTCTGCTGCTGGAGGCACACCTGCAACCCATTCAGGGCACGCGCTTTCAGCCTACCGGCTTTCCGAATCTGGGCGCCGCCACCTACGACGGACCGAATGGCGAGCGCATGCTGCTGGTGGAGTCAGCGCAGAGCATGGCGAATCGCTTGGAAACGGTTTGCTGGGACAGACCCGCTGACGACTGGGTGGCTCCGCTCAAGGGATTGCCGCTGGTAAAAGTGGTGGACAAGAAGGGTAAGCCATTGACCAACACTGTCTTGGAAGCACACCGCATCAACTCGCCGTACATTCTGGAAGGCAAGGACAAGAGGGTGTTCCAGACCCTGAAGTCAGAACTCGCCGACATGGAAGAAGGGCCGGTGGACATCAAGAAGCTCGCCGCCGTCCTGCTTAAGCTGGATGCGAACGCGTTGATCCACGGCGTATTCCTGGCCAAATCGGATCTCGCCGGCGGGCGCCTACGGCTACCGCGTGCCCTGTCGTCCTTCATTGAAGCGGAAGAAATCAAGGAAGCGCAGAGCGGCGGCGTAAAGAACGATCACGTCAACCCGTCCGGCGATACGGCCAAAGGCTTCGGAAACGTCCCCTTCGCTCGCTCCGAATTCACCTCGGCCAGGATCGTTGCCTACTTCAATCTGGACCTCGCCCAAATTCGTGCTTTCGGCCTCGGCCAAGCTGTCGCCGATCTATTGATCACACTCGCGCTATTTAAGGTTCAGGCCTTGCTCGCTTCCGGCCTCCGCTTGCGTACGGCCTGCGATCTCGAAGTCAAGGAAGACGGGGTGCTCATCAAACGGCCTGCAGATTTCGTGCTGCCGACATTGACTGAATTGGAGATGGCGCTTCCGGCCCTGATCGCAACCGTCGCCAAAGAGCAGAAATGGGCAGACGACCGTGTTACGCAAGTAACCTGGGGTTGACGAGCGCGCGCCGCCATGCTCGCCATCGCATTCACTTTTCCCGCCGGGCGTTATCACGCCACACCCTGGGGTCGGCACGTCAACGAAGCGGACGTGGCGTGGCCGCCAGATTTGTGGCGTATCACGCGCGCGCTGATCGCGGTGTGGCATCGCAAGCTCGACCCTGCACGCTTTCCGCGCGAGCGCCTGCATGAACTGCTGGCGCGTCTTGCTGAAGCCGAACCACCCTCGTTTCGCCTGCCGGAGTCTGCGATTCACGCCCACTCGCGGCATTACATGCCCGGCAAGGGCGACAAACGCACGCTGGTGTTCGATGCTTTCGCGCGGGTCGCGGATGACGACCCTGTGGTCATTGTCTGGCCAGGGCTTGCCCTGGACGCGCCACAGACCGAAATGCTCGACGCCCTGCTTGAGAACTTGGGCTTCCTGGGTCGCGCCGAGTCCTGGGTGGACGCTCGCCGCGCGCCGGCGCCAGTGGACTTCAACTGCGTGCCCGCTGCCGAATCGGTGGATCCTGAAACAGGAGAGGTCATGGGGGAGATCGTGCGTCTGATGGCACCGAATACGCCGGAGATTTATCGCGCGTTCCGTGCAGGAAAGCTTGAAGCGGCTGGGATCAAGCTCGACTCCGCAGGGCACCCGCCCAAACGCAAGCCAGACCAGAAGAAGCTGCTGACAACCCTTCCCGACGACTGGCTGAACGCGATCGGCGTGGAAACCAGCGAACTTCAGGCCGCCGGCTGGAGTGCGCCGCCCTGTGCGCGGACCGTAAGCTACCGCCGACCGCTGCACGCACTTAAGACTACTGCGCCCAAAGTCCGCCGCAAGCCGGCCATCATGAAGCCGAGATCGACCATCACCACTGCACGCTTCGTGCTGTACGGTAAACCTCTTCCGCGAATCGAAGACGCGGTACGCATCGGCGAGGCCCTGCGCACCGCCGCAATGGGTCGCGCCAAACATTTGCTCGGCTCGGATGCACTGCCTGCTGTGCTCTCCGGGCATGACCTGGGCGAGAGCAATTGCCACGCCCATGCCTTCTGGCTTCCTGATTCAAACGCACGCGGCGAGATCGAGCACGTCCTTGTGCACGCTCCGGGCGGCTTAAGCGCCGACGCCATGCGCGTACTGACTGCCCTTCAGCAAATCAGGCGTGGCGAAGGTGAGCCGCTAAAGCTGATGCTGGAGGGGTTCAATATTGCATCGCGATTCGACAAGATTACGCCTCTGACTGGCGACGCCGCGGTCTGGCGAAGCGTGACCCCCTATCTGCACCCCTGGCACCTCAAGAAACCGCAGATGCGCTCGCCTCAGGCGATAGCCGAGGCGATCCTTGATCAGCTTCGACGCGAATGGCACGGACGCGGCAATGAATTGCCCGAGATCTTGGAAATCCGCGAGTTGCCCTCGGTCCCGCACGGCGGGCGCACTTTACGACCGCTGCATTTCCACCGCTTCCGCCGCAAACGCGGCTTGGTGCAGCCCGATACGCTCGGCCGCCTGCTCGAATTGCGCTTCGCGCAGTCGGTGCGCGGCCCCATTGCGCTCGGTTTCGCTTGCCACTTCGGCCTCGGCCTCTTCGCCCCCGCCGCCGATGCCCAAACCTAGACCCAACCGCACCCGCGAGCGTCGCATCACCGACGAGATCGTGGTCGATGCCTACGGCGAGGAGGAACGCGCGATGAGCTGGTACTACTACCTCGATGAGCAACTCGCGTTTCCGTTCAAGGCGCGGTGCATCGACCCGCGGACCATCTCGCCGTCGAACATGTTCTTGGTATGCTCGCCGCCGGCGACACGCCGGAGGTGATCCTCGATGGATACGCCTGGCTCGAACCCGAGGATATCCGCACCTGCCTCGTCTACGCCCACCGGATCGTCGCGCATGAACGCGTCGAACCCCAGGTCGTCGATGCGGCGGTGTGAGGCTGCTTCTCGACGTGTGCGCCGTGGTCCTTGAACGCTATGGACTGGTGCCTGCGCGCAACGCCATCGTGACCGTCGAGCCCTGACGCGTGCGGGTGCCGCGTTTTCTAGGCTAGAATTATGCTAGCGATTTGCTAGCATTGGGAGACATGCACATGGCAGGACTGGTAATCAAGGATTTTCCGGCGAAATTGCACCGCAAATTGAAGGAGCGGGCGGCCCGGCAGCACCGCAGCATGACCAAGGAGGTGCTCGCCGTGCTCGAGCGGGCGCTGAACGAGGAAGGCCGTCCGAAGGCGCTTCCGCCACCGTTCAAGGGGCGGTTCCCGATGACGGATCGGTTCATTGGCCGGGCGAAGCGAGAGGGTCGGGAGTGATTGTCGTGGACGTCAACATCGTCGCCTATTTTTTCATAGAAGGCGACAAGACGGCATCGGCACGGGACCTCGCGCGCCGCGATCCGGATTGGCGGCTACCGGCGCTGTGGCGCCATGAATACCTGAACGTGCTGGCGACGTTCGTGCGCGAAGGGGGCGCGACGGCGGCCGAAGGACGAACGCTTTGGCGGCGAAGCGTGGAACTGCTCGGTCCGGCAGAGTTGGGCGTAGATATGGAAGCGGCCCTGGTCATCGCGGCGGAGAACCGGATCAGTGCGTACGATGCCCAATACATCGCACTCGCGCGGCAACTTCAAACGATCTGCGTCACCGAGGATCGCCGGCTCCTAAGGACTTTTCCGGCGCTTGCCCGTGCCATGTCGGCTGTCGCCACGGACTGATGGCCGACAGAGTAATGGACTTGATTTCCCTGCCGATGGATAAGCCGAACCTTGCAGCAATTGGAGGATGTGATGAACAGGAGCAGAGAACATGACCGTGTCGTGCTCACGGCGGACCTGGCCGGAGAGAAGCTTGCCGCCGGCGATGTGGGCACCGTTGTGCACGTGTACGGGGACGGGAGAGCGTTCGAGGTGGAATTTGTCGCGCTGGACGGCGAGAGTGTCGCCGTCGTGACCCTTGAGCGTGCGCAGGTCCGTCCGGTTGAGCATCGCGAGATCACGCATGCACGACGCGTCGCGTAAGCGCTGCAGGGCCGCTCGGTCGTCAGATCGGTGATGATCGACGGCGAGAGGTCAAATTCGTCGAGCCGATCACGATGCCCAAGCGAACCAAGCCGGCGACACCTTCACGCGTCGAGGACGGCCCGGCGATTCTGAACTACACAGGGCGGCGCGTCCCGATCGCGCAAGTGCACGGGGGCCTGGCGATGAAAAAGACAGCCGGGCTTGCGCGGCTCAGGCGGCGTAAGCTGATCCGGGGGAGACCCGAGTCATTGGTCGAGGTCAAGGTGGGCAAGTGGCGCAAACCGAGAAACCTGCGCTGACGGATTGCCATGGGCCGATCGCCCGGATTCGGCCGGTGCCGGCGGCCCGAGAGAAGTCGCGGCCGCTCGGTCTGGCGAAGGGGATGGAGCAGATATCACCGAGTTTTTCCAGCCGCTACCCGGCGAGTTGCTCTAATTGTTTCCGCACCGCTTGCTGAGGACAGGCGGCGGCAGGGACCTGGAAATCGGAGCTTCTCGCCATGCCCTCGCAGCGCGAACTTCCCCTTTCATTCCCGGAGTTGTCCCCGGAGGCCCCGTTCATCCCGGTGCGGATGGTGAACGAGTACGTGTATTGCCCGCGCCTGGCTTACCTGGAGTGGGTGCAGGGCGAGTTCGCGCACAACGCCGACACCATCGAAGGCGCACTCAAACACCGGCGCGTCGACAAGGGCGCGGGCGCGCTTCCCGAGGAACCGAAGGATGACGAAACCATCCATGCGCGCTCGGTCGCCCTGAGTTCGGTGCGCCTGGGCATCACCGCCAAGATCGATCTCGTCGAGGGCGAGGGAACCCAGGTCACCCCCGTCGATTACAAGCGCGGCAAGCGACCGCATGTGGCGGCCGGCGCCTACGACCCCGAGCGGGTGCAGGTCTGCGCGCAGGGGTTGCTGTTGCGCGAGCACGGCTACGAGTGCGAGGCCGGGGTGCTCTATTTCGCCGGCTCGAAGGAGCGGGTGCCGGTTGCCTTCGATGAGGCGTTGGTCGAGCTGACGCTGTCTTCGGTCCAGGCCCTGCGGGGGTTAGCGCTTGCCGGGCACATCCCCGAGCCGCTGGCGGACAGCCCCAAATGCCCGCGCTGTTCTTTGGTTGGCATCTGCATGCCCGACGAGGTGCGGTTTCTGAACGAACCCGCGGTCGAGCCGCGGCCGCTGTTTCCGACGTCCCAGGATGCGCTGCCGCTTTATGTGCAGACGCCGCGCGGCTTCGTGCGCAAGGACGGCGAGCGGCTGGTGATCGAGGTGGAGAAGGAAAAGGTCGCCGAGGCGCGGCTCATGGAGGTTTCCCAGGTTGCGCTGTTCGGCCACACGATGATTTCCCCTGCGACGCTGCATGAATGTTTTCGCCGCGGTATTCCGGTCACCTGGCATACCTACGGCGGCTGGTTCGTCGGCCACACCGTCGGCACCGGGCACCATAACGTGGAGACCCGCACCCACCAGTATCGCGCGAGCTTCGATGCACAGGCGTGCCTGCGTCTGGCGCGCGGCTGGGTGGCGGCGAAAATCGCCAACTGCCGCACGCTGCTGCGGCGGAACTGGCGGGGTGCGGGCGGCTGGACGGAAGGCGAGGGCGACGACGCGCCCGGATCGGAGACGCCGAAGGAGGAGGGCGCGGAGGGGGCACCGCAGGAACTGCTGGCGGCGCTCAGGGAAGACGCCTCGCATGCGCTGCGCGCGGCGTCGCTGGAGGTGCTGCTTGGCATCGAAGGCGCGGGGGCGAACCGCTATTTCCAGAATTTCTCGGCCATGTTGAAGCCCGGGTCGGAGCCGGAGCTTTCGTTCGATTTCATGGGCAGGAACCGCAGGCCGCCGAAGGACCCGATCAACGCGCTGCTCTCGTTTGCTTATGCGATGCTCACCCGCGAATGGACCATCGCGCTCTCGGCAGTAGGGTTGGACGCCTATCGCGGCTTCTATCACCAGCCGCGCTTCGCGCGGCCGGCGCTGGCGCTGGATATGATGGAACCGTTCCGGCCGCTGCTGGCGGACTCCACCGTGCTCTTGGCGGTGAACAACGGCGAAGTGCGGCCGACCGACTTCGTTCGCGCCGCGGGTAGCTGCAACCTGAACGACGGCGGGCGCAAGCGTTTCATCGGCGCCTTCGAGCGCCGCATGCAGCAGGAAGTGACTCACCCGATCTTCAAGTACCGGCTAAGCTATCGGCAGCTCCTGGAGGTGCAGGCGCGGCTGCTCGCGCGGCATCTGGCAGGGGAGATTCCCGAATACCCGAACTTCGTCACGCGGTGATGCATGGACCACCTCTACATCGTGAGCTACGATATCGCCGATCAGCGGCGCTGGCGGCGGGTCTTCAAGATCATGCACGGGTACGGCG
>Ga0315281_10008238_pt1 | contig 14580 bp, 14 predicted proteins | sample YL17G07_0_MG_FD_204540 | JGI IMG/M metagenome (GOLD analysis project Ga0315281, IMG submission 204540) | Sediment microbial communities from Yellowstone Lake, YNP, Wyoming, USA - YL17G07_0 | ecosystem: Environmental > Aquatic > Freshwater > Lake > Sediment | place: USA: Wyoming | collected...
CAGGCAACCTGTGCCGTTGCACGGGCTATTACCGGATCATTCAGGCAATCGAAGACGCATCCAGGTCACCAGGGCAGCCAAACACTGCCCGAATGGAGGATTGAGATGGGAAAATACGTGCGCTACCACGCCAAGACACCCGGCAAGAAACCGATGCATCCGGTCTGGCGCGGCATTGGCTGTCTCCTGATTGTCTTTGTCCCCCTCCTTTCGCTTTGGCTGATGACGGTATTCGTCCCAAAGATCGTCGGCACCGGGAGATTACCTTACCAGTTGGTGGGACACGTCCAATTCCCCAAATGGGTGCTGAAACTTCACTTCTTGGAGAGTATCACTGGTTTCATCGGCAGCCTCGACAACCTGTGGATTAGCATCATTACATTCCTGGTGATCCTTCTGCTCCTTTCCACCATTGTTTCGATTTCCTATGCCTTGATCTATGGTGCAATCGGCCCGGCACGTTACAACGAGATGGATGCCCCACCGGCAAAATACAAGACTAAGAAATATACGAGATAATTATTATTGGAAGAACTCCATCATCCTGCTGAGAGGGTTATGAGAAACACAATCGGCCAATCTGTATCCCGCATCGACGCTCCCGACAAAGTAACCGGCGTGGCCCTTTACTCCGGCGACCTCGTTCGTCCGGGGATGCTGCACATGAAGATCCTGTTCTCCGCCCGTGCACACGCACGGGTGAAGAGCATAGACATTTCTGCAGCGAGCGCACTACCCGGTGTATTGTCAATCCTGACTGCCAGGGATGTGCCGGTCAATGAGTACGGGCTGCAGAAAAATGATCAACCGGTGTTATGCGGTCCATTGCCCGGTCTGCCGGAAGGAATTCAGGCTGACCTGCAGGAGGGGATTGTCAGGGGAGATATCGTCCGTTGTGAATGCGACCAGGTGGCAGCTGTGATTGCTGAAACAGAAGCGATTGCTGAGCAGGGGCGCGACCTGATCCGTGTGGAATATGAGGACCTGCCAGCCATCTTCGATCCCGCTGAAGCGATGAAACCCGGCGCGCCCCGCATCCATCCCGAGATCGGGGATTCCAATATCTGTGTGCTCGACAGGATCCGCAAAGGGGACGTGGAATCCGCATTTTCCCGGGCGGATGTGATCGTTGAGGGGGAATACCGCACTCCCTTCCAGGAACATGCCTACCTCCAGCCTGAGGCAGGTATAGCCTACCTGGACCCGGAAGGTCGCATCACGGTGGAATGTGCAGGTCAATGGACTCACGCAGATCGGAGCGGTATTGCCCACGCCCTCGGTCTCCCAGACGAGCAGGTGCGCGTGATCTATCCTGCCATTGGAGGAGCCTTTGGCGGGCGTGAGGACCTTTCTGTGCAGATCGTGCTGGCGCTCGCGGTAATGAAATTGAAGCGCCCGGTCAAGATCATCTGGAGTCGCAAGGAATCCATCATCGGGCATGGCAAGCGCCATCCGATGAGCCTCAGCGCTAAATGGGCAGCTACCAGGGATGGTAAACTGCTCGCTGCCGAGACCACCATCATCGCGGATGCCGGGGCATACATGTACACCACCAACAAGGTGCTCGGCAACTGCACCATCACCGCCACCGGTCCGTATTTCATACCGAATGTCAAGGAGGATGTATACGGCGTCTATACCAACAACATCCCCACTGCCGCTTTCCGCGGGTTTGGCGCGCCACAGGCTCTCTGGATGGCGGAACTTCAGATGGACAAACTGGCGGATAAACTGGGCCTGGACCCTGTTGAATTCCGGCACCGCAATGCCCTGCGAGATGGCGACACCCTCAACGTGGGCACCCCCGCGCCGGGACGCGTCAGCATAGTTCAATGTATCGAAGCGGCGCGCGACCGGTTCGGCTGGTCTGAAAACCCGCCTGCTGCCAACCAGCCGGCTATTGCTGGTGCAGGGAAGCTGAATTCCGTATCGAAACAAAAGAAACGGGTTGTTGCCACCAGTGCCCGTGGACGCGGCTTTGCCTGTGGCTTTAAGAATGTCGGTTTTTCCTTTGGCTACCAGGAGAATTCCTGGGCGCGCATCGAATTGCACGGCAAGACCGCCATCGAGCAGGTCGTGGTCTGGCACGCCGGGGCGGAAGTCGGCCAGGGGACTCATACGGTAATGGCCCAGATGGCAGCCGAAGTGTTGGGTGTTCCGGTCGGGAAAGTGACCATGGTAACTTCCGACTCGGCCTCGATGGGTAATCCCGGCAGTGCCTCTGCCTCGCGTCTTACCTTCATGGCCGGGCACGCAATTCGTGGCGCGGCCCTTGAAGCCCTGAAAAAATGGAAGATCGAGGAACGCCCGGCGGTGGCAGAATATACCTACCTGGCTCCCAAGACCACACCCTTTGACCGGGAAACCGGCTATGCGACCCCGAACCTGTCGTACGCCTATGTCGCCCAGGCAGTCGAGGTCGAAGTGGATCTGGAAACCGGCTTCCTCAAGATCCTGCGCTTCGTATCGGCAAACGATGTGGGACAGGCCATCAACCCGTCGCTGGTCGAGGGTCAGATCGAAGGCGCTGTGGTCCAGGCGGTGGGATATGCGATCACGGAGAATTTCATCGTCAGGAACGGGCACATCCTCACCGATCAGCTCAGCACCTACCTGATCCCCACCGTGCTCGATATTCCTGAGACTCTCGAACCGGTTATCCTCGAGGTGGCGGAACCGAATGGACCCTTCGGGGCGCGTGGTCTCGGTGAACTCCCTTTCCTGCCGGTCGCCCCGGCTATTGCCGCAGCGGTCCACGATGCCACCGGTGTCTGGTTCAGCGAGTTTCCGTTGACGCCCGAACGCATTCTGCGCGGGCTGGGCAGGATCTAAGGATCGCTTGTATCTTCTGATGGACGATTGCAAAGCCCATGACGGGTATATGGTACAATTTCAGACCTCCCGCCCTCAGCGGGAGGATCGTTATACTCGGATACTCATCCCGAATTTCACTTTGAACCTCTTCGTTTGACCGCAGTTTTTCCATCCCCGATATAGTCAAAGAATGACAAAGGATGCAGCCAGGCATGATAATAAAACTCGCTCGACATAAATATAAATTGCTGCTCTTTACTCTCCTGGTCGTCGCTTCGGTGATTTCTGTCCTCCTTGCCCGGGCGCGGATGGATTACAGCCGCAGCACTGATTATTCAACCCTCATCTGGAATCTATGCCTCGCCTGGATCCCTTTCCTTTTTGCCTCCCTTGCTTACATGGTATCCTGGTCGCGTCGACTGGTCTTCCTGGTCGTCCCGGTCTGCTCTCTGATCTGGTTACTATTTTTCCCCAATGCACCATACATCCTGACGGATTTCCAGCATCTCAGCACCAATGCCAATAACGCCCCGCTCTGGTATGACGTCCTGATGCTGATCTGGTTCGCATGGACTGGACTATTCCTGGGTGTGGTCTCCCTTTATTTGATGCAGGAGATCGTTACCAGGGCTTTTGGAAGAACTGCAGGCTGGTCCTTTGCCATCATCGTGACCATCCTGAGCAGCGTTGGAATATTCCTGGGACGGTTCTACCGCTGGAACAGTTGGGATATCCTTGGCGACCCGCTGCCCATCGTCCATGATATCTGGGGCTGGTTGAAACACCCTCTCGAGAACCTGCGCCTGTATGGATTTACGCTGCTCTTTACATTGTTATTCCTTTTTATCTACCTGGCTATCCATGCCTTTGGTGGATTGGTGCGGGAAAGTCCGTCAGCACCAAAGAGCAGGTAAATGCAAGGATTTGTTTCTTTCATCAAGCCCCTTCAACCGAAATGAGATAACAGGTCAAGCATGATCCCACTCGACTACCATATGCATTCCCGATACTCCGAAGACAGCAAGGATGCCCCTGAGGCTATGTGCCTCCGCGCCATCGCCCTGGGCATACCCGAGATCGGTTTTGCCGAGCACTGGGATGTTGGCCCTTATGAGAAAAACCCGCGTTACTTCCAACCCGAGATCTGGTATTCCGAAATTGAGCGTTTACGCAGTCTGTTTTCAGGGAAATTGACCATCCGTGCCGGTGTCGAGATCGCAGAACCGCATCTCTACCCGCAGGCTGCCGCTGAGATCCTGACCCGCGCACCTTTCGATTTTGTCCTTGGTTCGGTGCATTATGTTGGCTCGAATTTTATGTTCGACGAAGACTATTTTCGCAGCCACCCCGCTGATCAAGTCTACCGGGCATATTTTGCGGAAGTTGAAAACCTGCTCGAGACCGCGGACATCGATATCCTTGCGCATCTGGATATCCCCGTCCGCACCGCCGGTCCCATCCTCGGCTACAATCCAGCACTTTACGAAGAGGAAATCCGCAGGATCCTGGGCAAGGTCATTGACCGCGGCCTTTCTTTGGATGTGAACGCTGCCGGTCTGCGCAAACCCTCCCACAACCTCATGCCGGATCCGCTGATCCTGAAATGGTATGCCGGGATGGGTGGTAAAAGGCTGACGCTTGGTTCCGATGCCCATTCAGCTGCTCAGGTTGGCATGCACCTGGATAAAGCCCTGGAAGCCATACGTCAGGCTGGCATTTCCCAGGTCACAGGTTTCAAAAAACGCAAACCGCATTTTGTGAATCTTAATGTACAATCATTCTAAGGGAAACCCAAGTCTGCGCCATTCAACAGGAGGTCAGGATGAATGCAAAAAGACATGGATGGATGTTAGGTATACCCCTTGTACTGGTCATTTTACTCGCCTGCGAGGCCACCTCCTTCTCTTCGGAATTGGGCAAGGTCAATTGCGAAGCGAAAGGAGGCACATGGCGTCAGGAGGTGGGGCAGAATGGGGAAGTCGATGAATGGTGCGAAATGCTGAAAAATGAACAAGCTGGTTCAATCTCCCAGCCAACTGAACCTTCGGATCAATTAGAATCGGGGAATTTGTCGATCGAGGAATGCAGCGCGACAGCATATTTAACAGTCAGTGCTCCAGACCTTGGCTGGGACGAGAATGATTGTGCCTGCGGTTATCATATTACTTTTTTGAATTCTCATCCTGACAATAGCTTGGTGGTCTTCACACACCTCACATCACGCGACGAAGGAGGCATCCAGGAGCAATGGTCCTTTCATCGTGACGATCCTATTGGACCTGGAGAGAGCAGGACCGATGGCGGATCGGGGTGGGAAGTAGCCCGTTGGGGAGGTTTTTACAGCACCTGTCAGATGGTAGATGGCGAATTGACCTACCCAGTTTACTTCCACACCGACAGGATCGGGGCGGTCCTGGCGGTTGACGGTTGTAACTGGATCACGGATGCTTCGCAACTGGCGTCGATTTCCACCCAACTTCCCAATTATTGTGAGGGACAATAAGCCGTAAAGGCGGCTGTCCTTGATTGGGCTTGGCTGTTGGCCTCTCCTTTTTCGCAAATATTGTTGATTCTATTTGGTGGAGTGTCTACCCAGGCGGCTGTCGTCCCGAATCTGTGGTTTAATATCTAAATGCCATCTTTAATCCTCATCCGTGGTGGAGGCGACCTCGCCACGGGTGTTGCGGTTCGTCTTCTCCGGTCAGGGCTGCGCCTGGTGGTTACGGAATTGAGCCAGCCGCTGACTGTCCGGCGTACGGTCTCTTTCGCTGAGGCGGTCTATTCCGGCGAGGTTACCGTCGAGGAATTCACCGCCCGGCGGGTGGGCGAGGCAAGCGATGCCTTGCAGATTCTAAGCACGCTCGCCCAGGGACTTATCCCCGTGCTGATAGATCCCACCTGCGCCTGCGCCAAATTCCTGCACCCTGCGGTGGTCGTGGACGGGCGCATGACGAAACAACCGCCCGAACCCATCGGCTATTCCCCAAACCTTTACATCGGTCTCGGTCCCGGTTTCGAAGCGGGTGTGAATTGCCAGGTGGTGGTGGAGACCCGCCGCGGGCACACACTGGGTCGCCTCCACTGGAGCGGCACTCCGGATGCAGATACCGGTCTGCCCGATGGCGACCCGGCGCGCGTCCTGCGCTCACCTGCGGAAGGCGAACTGGAAACCCATGCCAGTATCGGTGATCTTGTCAAGGAAGGTCAGGTGATCGCCAGCGTCCATGGGCAGTTAATCGCTGCTCCTTTCCCTGGTATGCTGCGCGGCCTGCTTCATCCCGGCCTGCTGGTCACTCGCGGTATGAAGATCGGGGATATCGATCCGCGCACCGACCCGCGTCTGTGCCACATGGTGTCGGATAAAGCCCTGTCCATCGGAGGCGCCGTGCTGGAAGCGATCCTCTCGAAGCCGGAATTGCGCTCCCTCCTCTGGTCATGAACCTCGCCCAGGCGCTGCGACTTCTCCCGCATCCCAATCTAGCCGGCACATCCTCCAGGATCCGTGGGCAGGAAGGAGGCTGGCAGGCAGTGGCATTTGCAGGCGCGGGCGGGAAGACGTCTGCCCTCTTTCAACTGGCACGTGACCTGCCTCCGCCTGTCATCACCAGCGCCTCCACCCACCTGCACGTGGACCAGGTGAGATTGGCGGATTCCCACTGGCAAATCACAACACCGGCGCAACTTCCTGCTCTCGAGAGTAACCTGACCGGGGTCACACTCTTCACCGGTCCATTAGAGAAGGATCGGGCGGCAGGCTTGAATAGTGCCACAATGGCTCGTCTGGGAGAGGAGTGTGCTTCCCGCAACCTGCCGCTGCTCATCGAGGCAGATGGTTCCCGCCAGAGACCGCTGAAAGCGCCTGGTGATCGCGAACCCGTGATCCCAATGTTTAGTAATCAAGTTGTCGTGGTTGCCGGACTGGCTGGATTGGGGAAACCTTTAACCGGGCAGTTCGTCCACCGCCCCGAAATTTTTTCCAGCCTGAGTGGATTGGAACCGGGTGAGAGTATCACCCTGGACGCCATGGCCCGCCTGCTCGCCCACCCGGCAGGCGGGCAAAAGAATATCCCGCTTTCAGCCCGGCGCATCCTGCTGCTCAACCAGGCCGACAGCCCGGATTTGCAGGCACAGGGAATGCAATTGGCTTCGAGACTATTGCCTGCATTTCATTCTGTCATTATCTCCTCGCTCATCAACTCCCGGATACACGCAGTTTGTGAGCCGGTTGCCGGGATCATCCTGGCTGCAGGAGGATCCTCCCGCTACGGTCAGCCCAAGCAGTTGCTCGACTGGCATGGCAAACCATTTGTACGGGTTGTGGCTGAAGCGGCTCTTTCAGCAGGTCTCGCCCGGCTGGTGGTTGTGACCGGGTCCCATGCGGAACAGGTGGAACGCGCGTTGGAGGGTTTGCCCCTCCTGTTGGTACGAAACCGCGACTGGCGGAGTGGGCAGGGTTCATCGATCCAGGCCGGGCTGCGCACACTTAACCAGCCACCCGTGCCAGGTGGATCCCTCGAAACGCCCTCAATTCAAGCCAGTGGGGAAGAGATGGGTGCGGTTCTATTTCTCCTCGCCGACCAGCCGCAGGTTACCCCGGGAATCATGCGCGCTTTGGTCGAGCACCATGCCCGCACACTGGCTCCAATTATTGCCCCGCAGGTTGCCGGGCAGCGTGCCAACCCGGTCCTGTTCGACCGGTCCACCTTCTCGGAACTTATGACTCTTAAAGGGGATGTGGGAGGCCGTGAGATCTTCAAGCGGATCCAGGTTGAACCATTACCCTGGGATGATGCCGGCCTGTTGGCTGATGTGGACACGCCCGAGGACTACAGGGATTTGGTTAATGGGCAATGACATCTGCGCCATCATCCTGGCAGCCGGTAGTTCCAGCCGGATGGGGACTCCCAAATTATTACTTCCCTGGGCAGGCACCACCATCCTCGGTCGTGTGGTATCCACATTTGCTGCGGCTGGATTGCAGGAAGTGGTCGTGGTGACCGGTGCGGACCACACTCCGATCGAGTCCCTCATTGCTGATCTGGCGGGCGATATTCCCATCCGCGCAGTCCTGAATCCGGCGCACACGGGCGGTCAAATGCTGGATTCCATCAAGGTTGGCTTGATGGCGCTGGATGCCAGGCCGCGCGCAGCTCTGATCGGGCTCGGCGATCAGCCCCAGGTTCGGGCAGAAACGCTGCAAAAGATCATGGTTGGTTTCCTACGTTCATCCTCCCCGCTGGTGATCCCCAGTTTCCAAAATCGGCGCGGGCACCCCTGGCTGGTCTCGCGACCACTATGGCAGGCGATCCTCGACCTGCCAGCCACAACAACCGCGCGGCAATTTCTCAATGCTTATGCGGACAAAGTGGAATATGTCGATGCAGATGAAAGTATTCTCCAGGATATTGATACGCCGGACGACTATACCCGCCAGAGACCTTGAGCCCTTGCCATTTGCTCCATAGTATGCTATTTTATCTGCCAAGGAAATCGCGCTTGTACCCAATTTCCCGTCCTTCTCGGTTTGATAATTCTCAGGAGAGATTGCCAAAGGTGATCGGCAGATGATGCTGCGGTCCTTCGTTGCCTTGGAAGTGCCGGCTGGGATCCAGATCGCGCTTGCAAACAGCACTGATTCTCTCCGCCAGGCTTTACCCAGGCCTCTCGTCCGCTGGGTGGAGTCAAAAAACGTCCATCTTACAATCTTGTTCCTGGGGGATGTCTCACCCTCCCGTCTCGAACAACTGGCTGATGCCCTGAGGGAAAACGCGAGCACGCATGAACCGTTTGACCTATCGGTCCGCGGGCTCGGAGCCTTTCCGGATGCACGCAAGGCACGGGTCATCTGGATCGGGCTCGACGCTCCGCCTGGATTTTCAACGCTTGTGCGCGGGGTTCAGTCAACGGCAGCGAAATTGGGATTTGCCCTGGAGGAACGTCCCCTTTCTCCCCATCTGACGATCGGGAGGGTCGGACAGCACGCCACTGCGACAGACCTGCAGCATGTCCGTACAGCCCTTGAGGCGACCAGCATCGGTTTGGTTGGGACATTCCGGGTGGAGGCCCTGCAAGTATTTAAATCGGAACTCAAACCGGGCGGACCTGTGTACACGAAACTTAATTCCCTTCCATTGGGAAAACCATTGGACAACAATCGTTGAATTCGAGGTGACTTCTGGACACTATGGAACTTGCTCACACAATTGTCAATGCTCTTGAAGATAAAAAGGGTGAAGATATCATCCTGTTGGATATCAAGGGCATCGTCTCTTTCACGGATTATTTCATCCTGTGTACTGCCACCAGCAATCGGATGTTAAATGCTCTCGTTGACGGTGTGGTCGAAAAAACCCGTATCGAGCATAACAAGAAAGGCCGCATTGTGGGTACGGCGGACTCCGGCTGGATGATCATCGATTACGGAGATATCGTCGTCCACATCTTTGATGCAATCCTGCGCCGGTACTATAAGATGGAGGAATTGTGGGACGAAGGGAAAGTACTGCTGAGGCTGCAATAAGGGTATTAAAATAAAAAAAGTGTCCCGCAGAGATACCCTGCGGGACACTTTTTTCTGTCAAAGACCTAAGGATTGCCGGTTAGGCCCTGCGACACATCCACTGCTTTCAACTCAAAATAGGCATCCATGACTGCTTTCACAGTGGGAGCAGCCACTCGCCCGCCTTCACCTGCGTTATACAGGAAGACAATGATCGCAATTTCAGGATCATCATAGGGGGCGTAAGCCATCGTCCAGCCGTGGGCAGGCCAATTCCCGGGTTTGCACACCCCCTTGGCGCTCGCCACATCATCGCAGTATTCAGCCGTTCCGGTCTTCCCAGCCACCGCGATCGGGTAGTTACGGAATGAGAAATCATAATGTAATGTCCCATTGGGGTCGGCGACTGCCATGCGCATCCCTGTCTGGACTTCCTTCACGGCAGCCATGCTGACCGTTTTCATGATGCCCGTTGGCAGGCATTCCCCGTTCACGCAGCTGTAATCCTTGATCACCGGATCTGCGGTGATATCCCAGCGCATGCGGGGCGTAAAGGGTTGGATGACATTTCCTTCGCCATCCAGTATTTCTCGAATGATCGTTGGCTGCATCAAACGTCCATCATTGGCGATCGTCGCTGCAGACATAAGCACCTGAAGCGGCGTTGCCAGCACGTAACCCTGTCCCACGCTGGCAAGGTAGGTATCCCCCGTAGACCAGTTCTCGCCTTGGTAGATGCGCTTCCAGGTTCGGTCGGGGATCAGGCCGGGCAGTTCTCCCGGTAGTTCAATCCCGCTTGGCTGGTTATACCCCAATGCCTCCGCATACTGCTGCAGGCGGGTGATGTCCAGCCCCTGCTCGATTTCTCCTGGATAGCCGCCGCCGACTTTGTAAAAGCAGACATCGCTGGACCGCGCGATGCACATCAGGAATGGGATTCTTCCCAGACCCGTTGTCGATTTGTAGAAGGTGTAGGTCCAGTCATAATAATATTGGATGCTGCCGGGGTCCGTGGGTGAAAATGTCGTTTTCAGACCGATCATCGCCGGTGCGTCGATCACCGTGGAAGGCGTGACTACACCTTCATTCAATGCACCTGTTGCCGTGGCGATCTTGAAGGTGGAGCCGGGTGGGTATTCGGTGGAGATGGCAAAATTTAGAAGAGGATGGGCGGGATCCTGGTCCAGCTGATTGTAATAATACGCCGGGATGATGCGCGCCATGCGGTTATTCTCATAGGTCGGGTATTGCGCCATCGCCAGGATTTCCCCCGTCTTCGGATTCATGGCGATCACCACCCCGCTTGAAATGCGGTAGTAACCGTTGTAGACAATATTCCAGTAATCAATGTCGCGTTTCAATATCGTCGCAGCCGCCTGTTGAAGGCGGGTGTCTATCGTCAGAACGATATTATTGCCGGCAATCGGAGCAATGGGTGCTGCCAGGTTTCCAAGGACCTGTCCAGCCACATCCACTTCCACGGTCCTCTCGCCGGGAGTTCCTATCAGGGTGTCATTCATCGAATATTCCACACCGGCATAGCCAACCTTGTCACGGTTGGGCAGGAAACCCTGTGCCCGGTATTCGTATTCCAGGGAGGCCGGGATGGGCCCTAGAAAACCGACGATGGTGGCAGTCAAGGATCCGGTCGGGTAATCGCGGATTGGATCTATTTCCACGCTGACCCCCGGCCATTCCACTTCGTGTTCGCGCACCATCATGGCAATCTGTTCTTCCACATAACACTGGATCTTTACCGGGTCGTAGGGGGCATTCGAAATCCCCAGGTCCACCAGTTGAGTGATCCCAGGTCCGGGTGTGCAGACCTGCAGCAGTTTGGCATCTTCCACGGTTCCATAGTTCACCGGGACGCCGATCAGCGCGGATAGATCGCGGTAGATGCGCTGGATATCGCCATCATCGTCTGGTAATAATGCCGGAGTGATCACGATGCTGTACGTGGCTGTGTTGCGCGCCAAGAGGATCCCATTGCGATCATAGATGATGCCGCGTGGCGGGGCTATGCTGATCGTTTTGGTGCGGTTGCTTTCCGCCTGCAGGCTGTAGGTCTGTCCATTCAGGATCTGCAGGTTTAGAAGGCGCAGCACGAAGATCGCCCCCACAACCCCAAGCAGCCCGTAGACGACCAGGTGGCGCCACGGTTGAATACGATCAGAGTTCTGTCGTACTGTCATGTGACCACCTGAGCCGGGAACACACGGTTGGCCAGATCGCGCACCAGGGCGAGAACAGGAATGGAAAGCAGCAGGTTCAACAGGACGCTCGGTAATATGATCTGCACGAAGGACAAATTAAAAGCCAGGGGCAGTTTAAAGATGGACCTCGCCAGGTAGGTAAGCAGATGCAACACCAGCGTACCGGTAAGGGTGACGGTGAACATGGCAAGCAGGGGAGCCTGCCAGACACGGTGGGCCAGGATCCGCGCCAACCCCACTACCCCCATGTAACTGAGGAGATAGATATACCAGGGGTTACCGGATATAAATCCGACCAGCAATCCTGCCATTGCACCCGAAATCCAGGCGCTGCGCACCCGTTCCTGCAAACCCCAGGCTGCCAGGAATAGCAGCACGATGTCGCCGGAACCGTTGAGCAGGTTGATGCGCGCGATGATCGAGGTCTGGATCATGACTGCCAGGATGAGCACGATGACGGAGACAAGGATGGTTCGACGCATTTCACGGTCCTGGTGTTGTGATCAGAGGGGAGATATCCACCGGTGAAAAATTGGTGATCACCAGGAGAAAGCCCAGCCGGTTGAAATTTACATTGGGCTGGATGGCAGCTTGCTGGAATAATTCGTAATCCAGCTTGCGGATGCTGATCACCTGCCCCACCAGAAGGTTGGGCGGGTAACTGCCCCCGAGACCGGAGGTCAGAACAATATCTCCGATCGTTACAACCGCATCCTGCGAGATCATATCGAGCGACAGGTCGCCGGTCACGGAGCCCACCAGCATCGCTTCCGTATCGGAGGACTGCAGGCGTACATTGACAGCCGAAGCCGCATCGGTGACCAGTTGGACCCGGGCTGCCTCGGCAATGACAGCATCCACCCTGCCCACCAGGCCTTTATCGGTGACGACCGGCATGCCCGGGAGTATGCCCTGGTTCGAGCCGATATTGATGATGACGTAGCGCAGGAACGGGCTCGGGTCGAGGCCGATGACAGCCGCTGCCTTGTATGAGTATTCGGGGTTGGCGCGTGCAAAATCCACCAAGGCCGAAAGGATGTTCGTCTCGGTCACCTGTTGTTGAAGATCGATCACCTGGGTCTGCAACCGGGCTACTTCGCCTTCCAGTTGTGCATTGCGCTGGCGCAGCGAAGCCACATCACGCGGCACGGTCAGGAATTCCGCCACTGCCAGGTAGCGGGTGGAGATCCATGTTTGCGCATCGATCATCAGCCGGGAGAACCAGGAACTGAGCGGATTAAAATACCCGCCCAGGGCGAGGGCCATCAAGCCGATCACCACTAGTGCAATGATTACTGCCTGTAGGGAACGAGGAAAACTGGTTTTCATAGCCAATTGGGAAAACCGCGCCGTTCGGCCGCGGGAGCCTGCTTAGGAGTGACGCGTGCTGCCGCGCTCCAGCCCCACCAGGTAACGGCTGCCGGCTGAAAAATCATCCAGGATGATGCCAGCACCCCGCACCACGCAGGTGAGCGGGTCTTCTGCCACCCACACACGCAGGTTGAGATCATCAGCCAGGCGATCAGCCAGCCCGTGCAGGAGCGCTCCCCCTCCCGCCAGGCAAATGCCGTTATCCATCAAGTCAGCCACGATTTCAGGAGGCACCTCATCGAGAGCATCCTTGATCGTCTCAACGATCACCTGCACGGATTGCGAAAGGGCCTCGCGCACTTCGACAGAGGAAATTTCAATCGATTCAGGCAGGCCCGTCACCAGGTTTCGGCCGCGCACTTCGACCGTCTTTTCGATCGGCAACGGAAAAGCGGAGCCGATATTCCATTTGATTAATTCAGCGATCCGCTCTCCGACCAGCACGTTGTATTTATTGCGGATATATTGGACGATGCTCTGATCCAATTCATCACCAGCCACCCGCAGGGAACGGGACACCACGACTCCCGACATCGACAGGACTGCCACTTCGGTGGTCCCGCCGCCGATATCCACGATCATCGAACCGCGCGTCTCGCTGATGGGCAAGCCTGCACCGAGGGCTGCGGAGGTGGGTTCCTCGATCAAAAAGGTCTCGCGTGCGCCTGCAGACATGGAGGCATCATACACGGCGCGTTTCTCCACTTCCGTTACCCCCGATGGGATGCCTATCACCACGCGCGGTCTGGGCAGAGGCACCACGCTCTGCTCGTGAACCTTGCCAATGAAATATTCCAGCATGGCTTCGGTGATCTCAAATTCCGAGATCACCCCGTCCCGCAAGGGACGCACCACGATAATATTCCCGGTGGTGCGACCAACCATCTCCTTGGCTGCCAGTCCGATCGCCAGTGGTTGGCGGGTGCGCTTGTCGATAGCCACCCAGGATGGCTCATTTATGACAATCCCCTTGCCGCGCACCAGGACAAGCGTATTTGCCGTGCCCAGGTCTATCCCAATATCCAGAGAAAACAGACCCAGCAGCCAGTTGAGGGGATTGAAAGCCAAAGTTTGATGCTCCTATCGAAATTTTCAGCACAAATATTATACCATGAGGGTTAAAAGGGCATTTTTAATGGGTTTTTCATGGTGTGATTCATTGCCTGGCATGTCCTCCAGCCAGCCGACACTGAAAAAACGCGAGTTGCTGCTCGATTCTATGCCCGCTGGATTTATTGAAAGATTCAACTGACTGGATTATCACCTGGCTAATTTGACCGTTTGATCCCCAGCATGGTCATATCGTCCTCGGGCGGGTTCGCCCCCATGAACTTCCTCACCGAAGCCTCCACCTCGTCCAGTACCTCGCGCACGTTGAGTGCTCGGGCCTTCTCGAGTACTTTCTGCAGCCGTTCTTCACCGAAGGATTCTCCTTTTGGGGAGAAAGCCTCTGTCAGACCATCAGTATAGAGCAGCAACAGGTCGTCATTCTTAAAGATTATCGAGCGGTCTTCCATCGGCAGGTCCTCGAGAATACCCAGCGCGGCTCCCGTCCGTCGTAATTCTGTCATTGTCCCATCCTCTCCGCACAACCAGATGGGCGGGTTGTGCCCGGCGTTGGCATAGGTGAATACTCCACTTTCCAGTGTGAGCACGCCATACAACGCCGTGACGAACATC
>Ga0315281_10008239_pt1 | contig 14579 bp, 14 predicted proteins | sample YL17G07_0_MG_FD_204540 | JGI IMG/M metagenome (GOLD analysis project Ga0315281, IMG submission 204540) | Sediment microbial communities from Yellowstone Lake, YNP, Wyoming, USA - YL17G07_0 | ecosystem: Environmental > Aquatic > Freshwater > Lake > Sediment | place: USA: Wyoming | collected...
CTAATTGAACCACCGCCAATTTCATAGCCATTACAAACAAAATCATATTGATGGGCTAAAAATTTATCGGGGTCTTTTTTTATTGCTTTTATAAATTCTTCTTCTGGCAAATTTTCTGGATTTTGCGTTTTAGTAAAGGGATGATGAACTGCGTCCCATCTTTTTTCAGTTTCTTTCCATTCAAATGCTGGAAAATCAACAACAAAAGCAAATGCTAATTCATTTTTATCATTCTTATCTTTTCTTAAATCTGGTTTATCTGAATTGTATTTTTTCATTACTTCTTTATATGTTAATCGTGGAAATGGAATTTGCGTAATATGTTTTTCAGGACATATTTTACCTACCATTTCAATATAAAGTTTTTCCATCAGCCCTAAAATTTCTTCTTGAGTTGAAAATGACATTTCAACATCCAATTGTGTAAATTCTGGCTGTCTGTCTCCTCTTGCGTTTTCATCTCTAAAACATCTGGCAATTTGAAAATATTTTTCAATCCCTCCGACCATTAATAATTGTTTATATTGTTGTGGTGATTGTGGAAGTGCGTAAAAAGTTCCTTCATATAATCTTGAAGGCACAACATAATCGCGAGCTCCTTCTGGGGTTGATTTAGTTAAAATCGGAGTTTCAATTTCTAAAAATCCTTTGTCAGACAAAAAATCCCTAATAAATTTGATCACCCTGTGTCTTAGAATTAAATTATTTTTTATTCTTTCCCTGCGTATATCAAGATATCTGTATTTTAAACGAATTTCTTCATTAACCTCATAGCCATCCGTATCAATAACAAACGGGGTTGTTTCTGCTTTATTAATAATTTCTAATTTTTCTGCTTGCATTTCAACTGTGCCAGTTTTTAAATTCGGATTAATCATTTTGTCTGGCCTTTTGTTAATTGTTCCTTCAATTGAAATAACCCATTCAGAACGAAGTTGTTCTGCGAGTTCGTAAATTTCTTTGTTATCCGGCGTAAATACTGCTTGAATTATTCCTGACCTATCTCTTAGGTCAATAAAAATAATTTTGCCGTGATTTCTACGATTATGCACCCAGCCAAATATTTTGACTTTCTCCCCTATCTTATTAATTGTCTCAATAATATTAGTTCTTTCCATATAAATTTATATTATCATAAATTTTAAAAAGAGTAAACATTGATGTAAAAACCCCGCCAATAGCGGGGTGAGAAAAGCGGAGTCTAACCGCTTTTATGTGGGACATCGTATGTCCTACATTTCTATTTCTATATTTAACTAATATCTAAAATTTTGTAATGAATTTTGCCGTTTGGAGTTTGCACAATCACTTCTTCACCTTTTTTCTTGCCCAAAAATGCCCTACCCAATGGCGATTCATTTGAAATCATTCCTTGCGAAGGATTTGCTTCTTCCGAACCAACTAAAACAAACTCTTTTTTTGATTCGCTGTTTTTAACAATAACCGTACATCCAACTTCTACATAATCACATTTATGTTTTTTGGTTACAATTATTGCTTCGCCTAAAAATTGTTCCAATTCCTTTATTTTTCCTTCGTTAAATGCCTGCGATTCTTTGGCTTCAGCATATTCAGCGCTCTCTGTAATATCCCCTCTTTCTTGGGCTTCTTGAATTTGTTTGGAAATTTCTTTTCTATTTTCCCTTAACTTATTTAGTGTTTCGCGAAGTTCTTTAAATTTTTCTGGACTAATGTATTTCATTTTAATATTTAATAATAATCTATATAAATTAAAAGTCAAGCCCCTCGACCTCGCTCGGGGTAAAATCACTTAGTAAAATACCAATTTAAAACTTCCCTGGCTACGGCAACGGATATTCCTCCAACATTTGCTCCATTCTCAATTAATACGGTTATGACCACTTCTGGGTTTTCGTATGGAGCAAAAGCAGTAAACCAAGCATGCGGAAAAGTTGTGCCTGTGGATGTTTCTGCGGTGCCGGTTTTTCCAGCAATATGTACGGGCAAATTATTTAAAGATTGCGCCGTACCAGAAACCACTGTTTCTCGCATTCCTTGTCTCACAATATCCAAGTAATTTTTCTGAATGAAATTTTCTCTGATTATTTTTGCTGGAGTATCTAAGACCAATTGTGGCTCAAATAATTTTCCATTATTAGCGATTGTAGCAATTGCAGAGGTTAATTGCAATGGACTCATAGTTATATCTCCTTGTCCAATTGATGTATTGTATGTATCTCCGATGTACCATTCTTGTCCCTTGGTTTGTTTTTTCCAAATATCATCAGGAACAAATCCCGCTTTTTCTCCAGGTAAATCAATTCCTGTTTTTTGTCCCCAGCCGAATAATTCAAGATACTTTTTAATGTTTGAAATGCCCAATCCTTGTTGATTTCCATATCCGCCCCCAATAGTATAAAAATAAACATCACATGATTCAGCAATTGCTTTAATCATATTTACTGTTCCGTGTGTCGACCAGTCCTTATATGTCCAATAAACATTCCCGAATTTATCATACAAATTAATATATCCCGGACAAGTTAAATTTTTATTTGGATCAATTATTTTTTCTTGAAGTGCTGCTGCAGCTAACATCGGTTTAATTGTTGAACCCGATGGATATCCACCAGAAATTGCGCGATTAAAAAGTGGCTGATTTTTGTCTTGCAGAATTTTTGCAATATAGTTTGAATCGCTTTGAATAAATTTATTATTGTCAAAACTTGGAAAACTGACTAATGCTAAAATTTTTCCATTGCGCGGATCCATAACAACTGCCGCAGCTTTTGAAGTAGAGAGGCCTTTTAATTTCGATTGTAAAGATTCGTAAAGTTTTTTTTGAAGATTGGCATCAATAGATAAAATTAAGTCATTTCCTGAAATCGGTTCTTTTGTGGCTAAAACCTTTTGTGCCTTGCCGAGATTGTCAATTTCAGTCAGTTCTTCGCCAGATTGTCCTCTGACCTGATTTTCGTAAACTTGTTCAATTCCGGTTCTACCGATATAATCATCTAAAAAATAATTTTTATTTTTTACTTCATTCATGGTAACCTTGCCCAAATATCCTAAGATTTGAGAAAAAACCATACCATCTTCATATTCTCTTTTACTATTTTTTTGGATTTTTATTTCAGGATAATTAGAGAATTCTGATTCTATGAGCATTGCTTTGTCTTTATCTATATTTTCAACAAGAATAATTGGATATGTAAAATCAATGTTTTTTTCTAAATTATCTTTAATTTCTGATTCGGAAACCCCGGTAATTTTTGATATTTTCCCAATGATTTCTTGATAATTTTCATTCTTTTTTAAATCGGCTGGCACAACCATTAAATCAAGCTTAGGAACATTAATTGCCAAAGGAATCTTATTTCTATCATAAATTATTCCTCTAAGCGGTTCTATGGGGTAAGAACGGATTCTGTTGTTTTCTGCTAAATTTTTCCAATAACTTCCTTTAATGATTTGCAAATTAAAACTTTTCACAAAAAGAACAATTAAAATAATAAATATAAAAAGCAAAAAAACCTTTAAGACATTTTCTTTTATGGGTTTTTCTATTTTCTCTCTGTCGCTTTCTGGAGAATCTTTAAGTCGTTTTGAATCCATTAAAACTTCTTCAGTTTCAATATCTTCTCCGTATTTGCGTTTAACTTTATAACGATTTGATTTTATCCACATACCATTTGATTACATAAAATACCGGTAAGGCCAAAATTGAACTGTAAATAATTTTAACAATTAACCCTAATAAATAAAAATTTGATTCTATTCTAAGTATTTTAAATAAAATTATGCTTAAAATTTCGAAAAATAATAATGAAATTGTAAAAATTAAAACAACTGATAATTTGTTTTCCTTTTTCAGAAACCTTTGGTTTAAAAATTGAGAAAAGATACAAGTTAAAAGCAATATAAAAATAGAAATCCCTAAAATATTGTTTAAAGAATAAAAATCTAAAAATAATCCCGTAGCGATTATCCAGCCCAAACTTTGTTTCCATCCAATTAAAATTGTTAGACCGATTAATCCAATTAAAAAAAGATTGGGATAAACATTGGCAATTTTTAAATTCGGCAAAATCCCAATTTGCAAAAATAGGAAAATAACAACAAAAATTATAATTATTACAATTTTCATTTTATAATAATAACTTGCTCTAATTTTGAAAAATTAACAGCTGGAGTAATAGTAATTTTTTGAAAAATTTGGTTATCCGAAGGATCTATGTTTTCTATTGTGCCAATTAAAATTCCTTTAGGATAAAGATTGTCCATGCCCGAAGTAATAATTCTTTCTCCCAGTTCAAATTTTTCTGTTTTAGGGATAAAATCCATAAAAAGTCCGCCTTTGTCGCTTTTTTTAATCAGACCTTCGATTCTCTGGTTTTCCAAGATTCCGGCTATAGCCGAGTCCTTATAAGTAATTAACATTACCTTTGAAAAATCGCTTGAAACCTCATTAATTCGACCCACAAGCGCGTTTTCCGGCGAAAGCACTATCATATCCCTTAAAATACCTTGTTTTGAACCTTTATTGATTAAAATCCAATCTTGTGTTCCTTGTATATCTTTGCCAACAATTAATGCTACTTCTTTTATTGGTTGACCAGATTTTGAAATATTAAGCGCGTTTTTTAATACAAGATTTTCTTTTTCAACTTCATTTAGTTTGGCAATTTCTGATTCGAGTGTTGTATTTTTTTCTTGCAAAGCAAGATTTTGTTTATTTAAGTCGCCAATGGAAATTAGTATTTGAAAAAACCCAACAATTCCCTTTCCTGCGTTGGAAAATATTCTTTCAAATGGTGAAAATATTTTATAAACAAAATTCCCGAGTCCTTTTACGAGACCAGGGATAATATTTATGATCATTAATACAACAATTAAAGCGCAAAGAATAAATAAAGTTTTTTTATTTTGGAACTTCTCCATAGTCCATTTGTACTAAAACATCTCTTAATTTATCTAAGTCCTCAAGAATAATACCAGCGCCACGGGCAACTGCTGTTAATGGATCGTCAATAATTCGTACTGGCATTTTTGTTTCTTCATGAATTAATTTATCTAATCCTCTAAGCAAACTTCCACCGCCCACTAAAACTATTCCCCTGTTCATTAAATCAGAAATTAATTCTGGCGGGGTCTGTTCAATGGTTTCTTTAATTGCAGTAATAATTGCTTCATTTGAAGCGTATAATGCTTCTCTGATTTGATCACTATTTACGATAATTTCTTTTGGCAATCCAGTAGAAAGATCCCTACCTCTAATTGGCGCTTCTAAAACTTCATCTAATTTATAAGCGGAGCCAATGCTTATTTTAACGTCTTCAGCTGTTCTTTCGCCAAGCACTAAACGCAATTCATCATGAGCGTAATTTATAATGTCTTGATTCAATTTGTCTCCTGCAATTTTTAGAGTTTGGCTGGCAACAATTCCGCCTAAAGAGATTACAGCAATATCAGTTGTACCGCCTCCGATGTCAACAATCATATTTCCTATTGCTTCTTGCACGGGTAATCTTGCGCCAATTGCGGCTGCCATTGCTTCTTCAACCAAATATACTTCCCTTGCTCCGGCACTTAATGCGGCATCTTTTACTGCTTTTTTTTCTACTTCAGTGATTCCAGAAGGAATGCCAATAATTATTCTTGGTCTGGGAAATAAACTAAAAGTATCTTTATGAATTTTATGAATAAAATAACGAAGCATTTGTTCGGTTACCTCAAAATCAGAAATTACACCTTCCTTTAAGGGTCTGGTTGCGGAAATGTGGGCTGGGGTTCTGCCAACCATTCTTTTTGCTTCAACGCCGATTGCCAAAACTTGTCCGGTTTTTTGATTAATCGCTACAACTGATGGTTCATTGATAATAATCCCCTTACCCTTAACATAAACAAGGGTTGTGGCAGTACCCAAATCAATTCCAACATCTTTAGAAAATTTTCCAAGTATTTTATTGAACATGTTTTAATATGACTTAGCAAATAATACTTTAAATTTCCCCTCCTTTCCGCATTTTATACACCTTCCTTTTTTATTTGTTTGGTCAAAAGGAATACATCTAATTGTGGCTTTTGTTTGTTCCTGGATTTCTTTTTCGCATTTAGAATCTCCACACCAATGCGTTTTAATGAATCCCCCTTTATTCTTAATAATTTCCTTGAATTCATCATACGATTTTACTTCATGAGTATTTTCTAATGTAAATTTTTTTGATTTATCATACAATCTTTTTTGCATTACATTCAATAATTTTTCCGGATTAAATTGTTTTAAACCAATATTTTCTTTTTTCAAAATATCTCTTAAAACATATGTAATTTTATTCTCTTTTACTTCTTTTGGTCCAATTTCGATTCTTAATGGCGCACCTTTTAATTCCCATTCATGAAATTTCCAACCAGGAGTTTGTTGTTCGTTTTTATCAATAAAATAATTAATGGTTTGATTTTTAAGTATTTTTTCTATTTTTTCAATATATCCCAGAGTTTTCGAGTCAAAAGAAATGGGAATTATTACAATTGGATATTGAGCTACTTTAGGAGGCAAAATCAATCCTTTATCGTCTCCGTGCGCCATAACAACTCCGCCAATCATTCTGGTACTAACACCCCAAGAAGTCTGCCAAACATATTTCTTCCCTCCTTTTTCATCTAAAAATTGAATATTGAATGACTTGGCAAATCCTTGTCCCAATTGATGAGATGTCCCCATTTGTAAGGATTTTCCGTCCTTCATTAATGCTTCAACGCAAAGTGTGTAATTTGCTCCAGCAAATTTTTCTGCATCAGTTTTTTTGCCCGGAATACAATAGATCGCTAAATATTCTTTGGCAAAATCATTATACATATTTAATGCTTCTTTTGTCATTTCATCTGCTTCTTTTTCTGTTGCATGCGCAGTATGGCCTTCTTGCCATAAGAATTCCATAGTTCTTAAAAATAATCTTGGCCTCATTTCCCATCTGACAATATTTGCCCATTGGTTTATCTTAAATGGCAAGTCCCTATGAGAATGAATCCAATTTGAAAAAGAATCATACATTATTGTTTCTGATGTTGGTCGGATTGCAAGTTTTTCTTCTAATTTTTTTCCCCCACCATAAGTAACCCAGGCAACTTGCGGATTAAATCCTTCAACATGCTTTGCCTCTTTTTTAAAAAACCTTTCGGGAATAAACAACGGGAAATAAACATTATTAACTCCCATATTTTTAATTTTGATATCCATTCCTTTTTGAATATTTTCCCAAATTGCATAACCATAGGGTCGAATGATCATACAGCCCTTAATTGGCGCATAATCAGCTAGTCCTGATTGTAAAACCAGGTCATTATACCATTTTGAAAAATCTTCTGTTTGTTTCGTAAGCATAAATTTAAAATAATTTAATTACATCTCTTAATGTTACGACAATCATTAAACCAATTAAAATTGCAAAGCCAAGCGTGTTTGCGACTCTTTCGGTCTTGAATTTTATCGGCTTGCCCTTAATTTTTTCGATTAATAAAAACAATAATCTTCCGCCATCTAATGCTGGAAATGGCAAAATATTTATAATCGCTAAATTAATTGATAAAATTGCTGCAAATTGCAAAACATAAACCCAGCCAAGATGTACAACCTGTGAAGTTAAAACAGCAATTCCCACCGGTCCAGCCACTTCACCAATCATTTTTCCTTGAAGTATTAAGGTCTTTATTAATAACCAAAACATAGTAATCATGGTTATAAATAATTTTCCGGTTGTTTCAAAACCCTTTAAAATTGCCTGATACCAAGGGTAAGAAACTAATCCGGTTTTAGACATTGCGATTCCCAATGCTCCTTCGTCTTTTGGCGGATTTACTCTAGGGGTAATTGTTTTATCTAAAATTTGATTGCCTCTTTGAATTTCTACGACAATTTCTTGTCCAGAATGAAAAGCAATGAATTTTTGCACATCTTCAATTTCATTAATAACCACTTGTTCATCATTAAAACCCAATTTTTTAATTGTATCCCCTATTTTTATTCCTGTTTGTTCTGCTGGGGAGTTTTTAGCAATTTCCACAATTTGTATTTGAATATTTCTATAATTTGCTTTTTGTCCTTGTTCAACAAAAGTGGGAACTCCAAGCATATGCACAATTGAAAGTAAAACCACGGCCAAGACCAAGTTCATTATCACTCCCATTACCAAAATAATTGCTCTTTGCCAGATTGGTTTGTTGTAAAAAGCAAACTTACTAGTAGTTTTTTCTTCACCCTGTTCCTCGCCGAATATTTTTACAAATCCGCCAAGAGGAATTGCGTTTAAGGAATAAACAGTCTCTTTCTTTTTAAAAGAAAAAATCCGCGGTGGAAAACCAAAGCCGAATTCTTCGACTTTTACTCCGGATTTTTTTGCACTAACAAAATGTCCCAATTCATGGGCAAATATCAAAACGCCTAATATTAAAATAAAAATAATGATCGTTAATAACATAATTTAATAATTATTCTAATTAACCTAATTATTCTAAAACACTTGACACGCGGATTTTTATTTAGTACTATTATTATAGCAACGCTACCCCGGGATAAAACCCGGGGCTTGCTATTTATTCAAGCCCTATTTCGTCTTTTATTCTATTTATGTACAAGTGCCAACACTGTCTTAATTCCCATGCCATATTTTCTTCATAACTCATAAATAAAATACCCTTTTTCTTATCATTAATAACATAATTTTTTAATTCCAAAAAATCGCTGTCTCCGCTCATTATTATAACAACATCAAGATTATCTATATTTCGAACAACGTCTAATGTGATCTCAACATCTACGTCAGCTTTCTTCATAAATTTTCCAGCCACTGGCGTATATTTCAGCAATTTCTTCTTTAAATTTACATAAGGTTCTAATTTTTTTAAAAAATCTTCAGTTCCCTTAAACGAATTGTCACTTTTGTCGGGAATAGCAATATGATAATCAATAAATTGCAAATTGCAATGCTGTTCTAGTAATTTTCTTAATTTTTCAAAATCCATCCGCCAACCACATTTTTTATAAGCGTGATAAAGATTAGAATCGTCACAAAATACTCCTATTTTTTTAGAATTTAAACCGTCCAATAATTTTTGAGTTTTTAAATCCATTTCTAATGAATTTTTAATGATTTAATTTTCACGCTAAAAAACTTGACAAATTCTGTGGGTATGCTATACTTATAGTGTACTAAAATCTGTTCTTTGGAGGCTAAAATGTTATTTAAAATCTTTTGCGTATTATGTGTTCTTGCCCTCGTCATTCCCATCGGTTTTATAGTGCTTGCCCAAGATTTTCCGCCCTGGTGGGTGTTGACCTCCTGCGGAGCTATTCTCTTTACTCTACCGTACATTTATCGAACAGATACGAGACAATGTTACCGTGAATACGGAGAGCAATATCTAGAAGAACTCAAAGTTCACTTTGGCATTAAGTAGCACAACGCACCCTCGCCGTGGCGGTCAACGGTAGCGGATCAACTGGTCCGCTTTTTTATTTTCAAAAAACTAAACGGTCATTATGTCGGTTTCTTTTGTTTTTTTAAGGTCATCTATTTTTTTGTTATAATCATCAACTAATTTTTGCAAATCGTCTTTAGCGCGGAATTTGTCATCTTCGCGCATCTCCCCTCTTTTTTCCATTTCCTGAATTTCTTTCCAGGTTTTTTCCCGATGCAAACGAACAGAGATTTTTGCTTCTTCGGTTTTTTCAGAAACAATTTTCACATATTCTCTTCTTTGCTCTTCATTTAAAGAAGGAATGTTTATTCTAATAATATCGCCATCAACAATTGGACTGAATGGCGATTTATTTCTTAGTCCTTTTTCAATTTCCGGCATTACTGTTTTATCCCAGGGTTGAATGGTAATTAATCTCGCCTGTGGAGCACTAATTGCAGCCAATTGTTTTAAAAGAAATTTTTGGTTATAACATTCAATTTCAATGTCTTCAACCATTAAAGGCGTTGCGCGGCTGGTTTTAACTTTAGCCAATTCGGCTTTTAAAAATGTTAAAGTTTTTTCAAATTCCGGTTTTAAATTGTCTAATAATTGTTTATACATAAGATTAAATTTTCTAATGCCAATCTCTGACTTACATTTGTGCCAGAAATTAGATTTTTAGTTTTTTGTATTTCTTTAATTATATTTAAATTTTCTTTAGTTTTATTTTCTTCGCTAATTAGTTTTTCTCTGAACCAAAATAGCCAGGAATTAAGAATGGGAAAAATTTCTGAATTGTTTTCTTTGCCTTCTTTATTTTCTTTGGTAACTTTTTCTATGTATTTAAAAATATCGTTTAAAGGTTTCTCGAGAATATTAATATGTTCTTGATTAATAAAATCTTTCGCGAATTTATTTAAAGAAACTGATTTAAATCTGATTTCTTGCAATCGAGAAAGGATGGTCTTGGGCAATAAATCAGGATTTGATGTGATTAAAATTAAAATTGCATTACCAATTGGTTCCTCAAGTGTTTTTAAGAGCGCGTTTGATGCCTCAATATTCATTGTTTCAGCTTGATCAATAATAGCAAATTTATAAGAACTGTTGTAGGGCGACAAACTAAGGTCTTTTTTAATTTCCTTAATCTGGTCAATGGAAATTTCTTTTTTCCCTTCTTTGGGAGCGATATAAAGAATATCAAATTTGTCTGTTTTTAAAAAATCAGCGAATTCAAATGCGGTATTTTTCATTTCCTCGTTTGTTCCATTGTAAAACAAATACGCATGAGCTAATTTTCCATTCTTAGCCGCATTTTTCAAAAACTCTAACATATATTTATGTTATCATAATTAGTGCTTGTTCGCAAATTTATTCACAAACTCTAAAATTTCTTTTTTGAATCTTTCTTCGGAGAATTGTTGAACGTGGCGGGAAATAAATTCTGGATTATAATTTTTGAGGTTTAAACGTAACCTTCTAACTCCATCTGCTAAAATTGCTGAATTTTGATAATTAAAAAACTCTCCGGTTTTTCCTTCAATAATTGTTTCTAATGCCCCGCCTTTTCTATAGGCTAAAACTGGTTTGCCATAACTCATTGCTTCAACTGGCGCAATGCCAAAATCGTCTTCCGACGGAAAAATAAATGCAGTGCAATTTTGATAATATTTTTTGACAATTTCATTTGGTTGAAATCCTAAAAATTTAATATTTTTTTTGGCAATTCTTTGCAAGTCAAATTTTTCTGGCCCATCACCTATTATTACTAAATTAAGTCCTAATTTATTAAAGGCATTAACCGCCAAATCAATTCTTTTGTATTTGCGCAATTGTGATACGATTAAATAAAACTCATTAGGAGGTTGAATGGGTGGGCCTGCCCGCAACGCCAGCAAGTTGGCTTGCGTGGCGGGCGGGTATATTACCACAGAATCTCGTTTATAATATTTTTTTATTCTATTTTGTACTGCTTTTGAGCAAGCAATAAAATGATCTACTCGTTCTGATGCTTGCCTGTCCCACATTCTGAAATAATGTAATAAAATGTTTTTTCTTGATTTATCCCATAAATAACGAGTTGGACTAAAACAATAAGAAACATGAATTGTTTTAGGTCGAGTAATAATTCCTTTCACAAATGAATGACTTGCAGAAATTACAATATCATAGTCGCGTAAATCAATTGTTTCCGCTGCAATTGGCAAGAATGGTAAAAGTAATTGATATCTTTTTCTTAAAAATAAAGGAAATCGTTGCAAAAAAGAAGTATTCATTCTCTGAATTGGAAATAAGTCCTTTTTTATTTTTGGGTCATAAAAAAGAGTATATAATTCGGCATCAGGAAAAATATCAGACAATGTTTTAAATGTCTTCTCTGCTCCGCCGTAATTCACTAAATAATCATTTATAATCGCAATTTTCATTTTAAAATCACGTCCAGTGTTTCTTTGGCGCATTTGGGCCAGGAAAAACGCTGGACATTTTCATATCCCCTTTTTACCAATTCATCGCTAAATGCCTGATTTCTAATAACTTTATGAATCCCCTCTGCAATTTCAGATGGCTTATATGGATTAACTAAGACCGCGCTTGGTTCACGATCCGAAGGATTAAAAACTATTTCTGGCATACTTGAAATGCTTGAGCAAACAACTGGTGTGCCAACTTTTTGCGCCTCCAGAATTGGTAAGCCAAATCCTTCATAAAAAGATGGAAAAACAAAAACATCGGCATTTTTAAGTAGCCCCCATTTTTCCTCATCGTTAATATATCCAGTACAAATCACATCTTGTTTTAAATCCCTAGTTATCTTATATCCAATATTCGGTCCAACTAAAATTAATTTATGTGGTATTTTATGGTCTTTTTTTAAAATTCTAAACGCCTTAATTAAACCATTGATATTTTTTCTTAAATCCCCCCTGCCTAAATATAAAATATACTTACCAAATTTATTTGTCTGGCCCGCGTCAAACGCGGCCTGCGGGTTTCCTACTCCGTGATAAACAACAAAAATCTTACTTTTGTCCACAGAATAATATTTGATTAAGTCATTTTTTGTTGATTTTGACGGTGTAATAATTTTATTCGCTCTTTTTACGTTTTTTTCAGTAATCCATCTTAATAATTTTCTTTTTAAAAATGGATACATTCTGGGAAGTTTTTCAAATTCCAATCCCTGGATTGTAACAATTAATTTTGTCTTTTTTCTTAAAAACGGATGAAGGTGCGCAGGCACAAACAAAATGTCGTATTTATTGCTGTGCATTTCCCAACTTAGTCGAACAATTGTCCAGAATTTTTTAAATGGCCATTTTAGTTCTTTTAAAATATATCTTCGATTGTCAGCAGTTGATCCTTCGGCAATTTCTTTCAAAGTTTCTGTAATTTGTGGAGTCAATATAAAAAATTGATGATTTTCGAAACCATCAATTGTTGAGAGATTCCAAAGTAAATGATAAATATATTCTTCTACTCCAGTTCGGTGTTCAAGTGGAATATTTACAGAAATCGCAATTTTCATATGCTTGTCCGCCTTGGGCGGGCTATTTTTTAGACATTATACTTCGTTTGTAAACCTCAAGATTTTCCAGCACCATTCCCGCTCCCTTAGCAACGCAAAGCAATGGTTCGCTGGCAACATAACAAGGAACTCCAGTTGCTTTAGTAATTAAATCATCGATATTGGAAAGCAATGCTCCACCACCAGAAATAAACATCCCTCTATCCATTATATCTGCAGATAATTCTGGAGGCGTAATTTGTAAAACGCTTTTTATTGCGCGAATGATTTCTTTTAATTCCCCGGAAATTGCTTCAACAACTTCTTTATTGGTAACTTCAATGATTTTGGGTAGTCCTTCTATTAAATCCCTCCCTTTTATTTTAATACTTCCTCTTTCTGGATTTAAAATTGCGCTGCCAATCTGAATTTTAATTTCTTCAGCAGTTCTGTCGCCAATGGCCAAATTATGTTTTCTTTTAATATAATCGGCAATTGCTCTGTCTAACTTGTCTCCAGCAACCTTAACTGATGACCAGGCAACAATTCCGCCTAAAGAAATAATCGCTACATCGGTTGTTCCTCCGCCAATATCAACAATCATATTCCCTACTGGCGAATTAATGGGAATTCCCGCGCCAATAGCCGCTAAAACCGGTTGTTTGGCGATATAAGCCATTTTTGCGCCAGATTGAATTGCTGCTTCGATTACTGCTCTTCGTTCAGTAGAAGTAATTCCAGCCGGCACAGAAACTAAAATTTCAGGTCTAAAAATCCTGAATTTTCCGCCAGCTTTATTAATAAAATAAGAAAGCATTGCTTGGGTTACTCTATAATCAGCAATTACCCCGTCTTTTAATGGTTTTGAAGCGACAATTGAATCAGGAGTTCTGCCAATCATTTCTCGCGCTTCATTTCCCACTGCTAAAACTTTGTTATCTTCAACAGAAACAGCCACAACGGATGGTTCATTAATAATCACTCCTTTTTGAGGAATATAAACCAATGTATTTGTAGTTCCTAAATCAATGCCTATTTTCTTTACAAACATAATAAAATGCGAAAATTAATTTTATGCCAATTTTGCGAACTGCAAATTCGCAGTCTGTAGATTGGCATTTATATTAATAGATTAGCATTATTATTGTATCTTGGCAACTCTTTTTTAAAATGCTAAATTGGAATTATGACTAAAAAAATCAGAAGAGTTGTTTTCTACGTCTTTTTAGGAGTTTTTATTGTTTTAGTCCCGATGATTATTTTTTATGCTTTGGGTTATACTTTTGATTTTACAAAAAGAATAATCACTGCTACGGGTGGAATTTATTTAAAATCCGACCCACCACGGGCAGAAATTTATCTTGACGATAAATTGAATGGAAAAACAAATAAATTCATTAAACGACTAAGCCCTAAAATTTATAATATTAAAATTACTAAAGAAGATTTTCATTCTTGGGAAAAAAATTTAGTTGTTCAGCCAAATCTTGTAACTAAAGCCGATAATATAATACTGCTTCCGATTAATCCCAAAATTTCTTTAGTAGCCACTGAAAGCCAAGCATATATTTCTTTCATGACCAAAAAGGAACCAGGGCCATACTATATTTTTAAAAATAATTTATATCGGACAGAGGATAACAAATTATTGGTA